>ERZ773018.51-NODE-51-length-77850-cov-5.499672_pt1 | contig 77850 bp, 78 predicted proteins | sample MGYA00580840_ERZ773018 | MGnify/ENA primary metagenome ERZ773018 (study PRJEB29015, sample SAMEA2738125) | human oral metagenome | biome: human oral; feature: human-associated habitat; material: saliva | place: China | collected 2256 ... | reverse complement strand
TGTATATGGTACTTTTAGATTAAGTAGATTGAACTTATATTTTAATAGTACTATACCAAATATAGTAAAAGATGATAGTAGTAATGTATATATCCAACTATCATCATAAAATTCTTTATTTTTGCTCATTAACTTTCTCTATCAATTCATCTATATGTTTACCATATTCATCTGATTGATCATATATAAATCTTAATTCTGGTGTTTTATAAATATTAAATTTATGAGAAAGTTCTCTTCTTAAGAAACCTTTTGCTCTTTCTAGAGCTTTTTTTGTTTCTTCTTTTTTAGATTCATTTAGACAAGTATAATATACTTTTGCATAACTATAGTCAGATGTTATTTCAACTTCTCTTATTGTGACAAAAGATATTGCTTCATCTTTTACTTCTCTTAGTAGAAGTAGTGATAACTCTTCTTGAAAAGCATCATTTAGTCTTTCTAATCTTATATTTTTCATTATAGTTCCACCTTTACTAATTCGTAGATTTCTATAATATCTTGTTCTTTATAATCTTGACAATTTAGAAGAGTTATTCCACATTCCATACCGTTTGTTACTTCTTTGGCATTATCTTTTCCTTTTTGAAGAGTATTTACTTCTCCATTATATATAACTATGTCATCTCTTATTAGTCTTGCTTTAGCTCCAGTTGTTACTTTACCATTTGTTACTTTACATCCAGCAATTAGTCCTACTTTAGAGAATTTGAATATTTGTCTAATTTCTAATGAACCTATTACTTTTTCTTCAAATTCTGGTTCTAGTAATCCTTTCATTGCTTTTTCCATATCTTCTACAACTTTGTAGATGATGTCATATGTTTTTATTGTTACGCCATATGATTTAGCAGCATCCATCACTTTAGAATTTCCTCTTACATTAAATCCTATAATCATAGCGTTTGATGCTCCTGCTAAAACTACATCTGATTCAGTAATTCCACCTACTGCTGATCTTATTACTTCAACTTTTACACCTTCAACATCTATTTTCTCTAATGCTGATTTTACTGCTTCAGCTGATCCATTTACGTCTGCTTTTAGTACAACTTTTATTTCTTTTTGACCTTCTTTGATTCTATCAAATAAGTCTTCTAGTGATACTCCAGCTAAATTAGATGATGCTTCTTTAGCTCTTTCTGTTCTTTCAGTTGCGATTTTCTTAGCTTCTTTTTCTGATTCAAATGCCATGAATTTATCTCCAGCATCTGGTACTTCAGTTAACCCAGTTATTTCTACAGGTGATGCAGGTCCTGCTGAAACTAGTCCTTTTCCTAAATCATTTTTTATAGTTCTAACCTTAGCATAGGCATTTCCTATAACCATAGGGTCTCCTATTCTTAGTGTTCCATTTTGAATTAGTACTGTTGCACAAATTCCTGCTTTATCATCTTTTTTAGATTCTATTACTGTTCCTGTTGCATATCTATCTGGATTTGCTTTATATTCTTGCATTTCGGCTACTAGTAATATATTTTCTAATAGTTCGTCTACTCCTGTTCCATTCTTGGCAGATATTTCATTTACTATTATATCTCCACCCCATGATTCTGGAGTTAGTCCGTGTTCAGCTAAACCTGTTAGTGTTCTTTCTACATTAGCATCTGGTTTATCTACTTTATTTATTGCAACTAATATTGGAACATTAGCGGCTTTGGCGTGATCTATTGCCTCAACTGTTTGTGGCATTACTCCGTCATCTGCTGCGACTATTATTATTACTATATCAGTAATTTGTGCTCCACGAGCTCTCATAGAAGTAAATGCTGCGTGTCCTGGTGTATCGATAAATGTAAGTTTCTTATCTTTATAATTTACCATATAGGCACCAATTGCTTGTGTTATTCCTCCAGCTTCTCCACTTGCGACATTTGCTTTTCTTATTGTATCAAGTAAAGTTGTTTTACCATGGTCTACGTGCCCCATAATTGTAATAATTGGTGGTCTTTCTTTTAAATCTTCTTCTCTATCATTTATTTCAAATTCTTCAAAGTTAGAAATATCAGCTGTTTCTTCTTTTTTTAGTTCTTTATTATAGTCTGCTACTAGAACTTCTGCTGTATCATAATCAACTGATTGATTTACAGTTGCCATTATACCTAGTGCCATAAGTTTTTTTATTAACTCTACACCTTTTATATCTAGTGCTTCAGCTAATTCTAATACTGTCATGTTATTTTTATAAAGTACTACATCGTCTCTTACGTCTGCTTCATTACTTTGTAGTTTTTCTTTATTCTTATACATGTTTTTCTTTTGTTTTAAGAATTCTTTTTTATTAGATTTATTATCTTTTACTTTTTTACTTTTTATTTTAGTAAATTTAGTTTCTGAATCATTATATGAAGTTGTTGCGGCTGCTAATTCTTCTGCTTTTTCATCTTCTTCGTATATATTTTCTTCTACTAAATCTTCTTGTTCTTCTTGTGGTAGGTTGTTATCAAGTGTGATTATTGCTTCATCGTCTAGTAGTTCATCCTCATTTTTATATTTTAAATTTAGTGAAACACATAATTTTAGTATTTCTTCTACAGTTCTTCCTACGTCATTTGCATAATCTTTTATTGTCATACACTCACCTCTTTCTTTTATTTTAATATATTTCTTATTTCTTCATATATTTCATCTGGTATAGTTGTTTCAAGTTTTTTTTCTAATATCTTAGTCTTTATAGCTTTTTCTAAGACTTCCATATCCTTTTTAATATATGCTCCTCTTCCATTTAATTTACCTGTTAAATCTATTGCAACTACATTTTCTTTATTTTTAACTATCCTTAGTAAATCTTTTTTTGGTAATAACTCTTTTGTTATTACACAAGTTCTAAGTGGTATTTTTTTTATCATTATATTACCTAATGTTAATACCAGCTTCTGCTGCTTCTTCTTTTGTCTTTATATCAATTTTGTAATGTGTTAGGCGGCTTGCTAGTTTAGCATTTTGTCCTTTCTTACCTATTGCTAGTGAGAAATTATCTCCATCAGCTATAACTAATGCTTCTTGTTTCTTTTCATCTGTTATTGCTACTGTTAAGTTTTTAGCAGGTAGTAAAGCATTTTCTATAAATTTAGCTGGATCACTATCATATTTAATAATATCTAGTTTTTCTCCATTTAATTCTTTAATTATTCTATTAATTCTTGAACCTTTTTCACCAATACATGCTCCTAATGGATCAATATTCATATTGTCTGATGCTACTGCTACTTTAGAACGAGATCCTGCGTCACGAGCTACTGAGTATATTAATACTGTTCCTGATGTTATTTCTGGTATTTCAGATTCAAATAATCTTTTTACAAATCCATAATGGCGACGAGATAATAATACTGTTACATTTTTTCCAGTTGTATCTACTTTTGTTACATATACTTTTATTTGAGAACCCATTTCTATATGTTCTCCTGGTATTATATCTTTTTTAGATAATATTCCGTTTGTTCTTCCTAAATCAATGAAATAGTTATCTGTATCTTCTAGAGCAACTGTTCCGATTAACATTTCATCTTCTTTATCCCCAAAGTCTTCTGTAATTGATGCTCTTTCTGCTTCACGAATTTTTTGAATCACTACTTGTTTGGCAGTTGATGTTGCTACTCTTCCAAAGTCTTTTGGAGTTACTTCTGTATCGATTGTATCCCCTATTTCATATGTTTTATTTATCTTTTTAGCATCGCTTAATTTAATTTCTGTATCTTTATTGAAGAATGAAATTTGTTCTACTTCTTTTTCTTCTTCATCATCTTCTTCTTTCTCTTCATGATTAGGTATTTCTGTATCTAAATCTTCATCTTCTGCATAGCGATTAAATAATTCTTCTTCATATTCTTCTTTTGTTAATTTATCATCTGCTACTACTGTTAAATAAGAAAATACTTTTATATCTCCTGTTTCTCTATCAAATACTACTCTAACATTTGTCTTTGAATCGAAATTTTTCTTATAGGCTGAAGTTAGAGCTAACTCCATTGCTTGATATACTACTTCCCTATCAATATTTTTTTCTAATACTATGTTATCTACTGCTTTTTTAAATTCTTTTGCGTTCATTTTACTCACCTTTCTTTTTTGAATAGATATCTAATTCATCGATGTTTTCTAATATAGTTTTTTCTTTGTCTAGGATGTCATTTATTATACGAGATGCTGCCGTTACTTTATTTAAGTCTATTACTTCATTACTATCGACTTCAATATTTAAGATAATCTTTTGTTCTACTTCTTCAGTATAAGCATCACATACTTCCATGTTTAAGTCTTCTAATTTAGTATTTACTAAATCTTTTATTTTCTCTAACATACTCCTCCTTTATAACACGAATAAGGAGTGGAAAATACTCCACTCCTTTCTCATTTAGTATTATAACACAATATTATTAAAATACAATTATTTATTTAATAATATCGTAATTATATTAAGTTTTTATATACTTTTAGTATATTATTATCATTATAATAGATTGCTTTTACATTAGATTTATTATCTATAAATATAACTTTATCTTCTATATTATAAATATTTTCTAGTTTAGAACCATTTTTTATTTTAGATAATAGTTCTTTATTTACCTTAATTTTTGGATATGAAAATAAAGTATCTATTTCTAATAATTTGAATTTAGCTTTTTCTATTTCATCTATTGTATAAGCGTCTTTTAGTTTTAAGTTATCTATTTTAGTCCTTTTTAAAGATGTCATAGTACCTAGTGTATTAAGTGATATAGAAATATCTCTTATTAGACTTCTTATGTAGCAACCTTTAGATACGGTAGCTTTAAAGGTAAACATATTTTTTTCTTCTGTTAATAGTTTTATATCTTTTATAGTTACTTCTTTTTTAGGTAATGATACTTCTAAATTTTGTCTTGCATATTCATATAGTTTTTTACCGTTAACTTTTACTGCACTATATATTGGTACTTCTTGCATATATGTTTTATTATATGTAGACAGTGTTTTTTCTATATCAATATTTTTAGGTACTTCTTTTACTTTAGTTGTTTTTCCTGTTATGTCATATGTATCTGTTTCGTATCCAAGATATACACCAGCTATATATTCTTTATATTTTGATGTTATATCTAGAGATAATCTTGTTGATTTGCCTAATAGTATTACCATTAGTCCTTCTGCTAAGGGGTCTAGAGTACCTGTATGACCTACTTTTTTTATACCAAAAAGTTTAGATATTTTAGATACTACGTCAAAGGAGGTCATATCTCTTTTTTTATTTACTAAAATAGCGTATGAACCATTTAAATATTCTTCTAACTTAAGCTTATTTTCATACATTATTTTAGCTGGTACTAATCCAACATATCTTATGTATTTATCCATCTTTATAAAACCGTATTTTGCTAATACTTCTTTATCTATTTTTTCTTTTATTTTTAGAACTTTACCTGTTGTTTCATATGAATTTAGTCCTTTGTTAGAGTATCCAGATATAATAGTTAACTTTTCTTTCTTTTTTAATTTTAAATATGCATTATATGTTTCTTCTTCTAGACTATAAGTATTATTATTTTCTTTAAAACTTATTAGTTTTAATTTTTCTAAATACTTAAGTGGTATTTTATTTTCTTCATTTACTAATAGTGTATTATACATATTCCTCCTTAAAATAGAGATAATTGATTTGATTCAGGTAAATCTTTAAAAATACCCATTTCTTTCATTTTTTCTATTAGTGTTCCAGATACTTTACCTCTATTTTGAACATCTTCTATAGATATAAATGGTCGTTTTTTTCTTTCTTCTACTATGTGTTTGCCTACTGTTTCACCTAGTCCTGGGATAGATGTAAATGGTGGATATATTTCTTTATCATTTTTAACTTTCCAAATAGTTGCTTCTGATTCTTGTAAATCTACATTTAGGAATTTTATTCCTCTACATGATGCTTCTAAAGCTATTTTTAGAGATTCATTTTGAGCAGTTTCTTTGTTAGTAGCATCATATCCTTTTGCTTCTATATCTTCTAGTTTTTGTTTTATAGAATCATATCCTTTTATCATAGACTCGATATCTACATCTACTGCTTTAGATGTATACCATGATGAGTAGAAATATACTGGCATATGAACTTTATACCAAGCTATTCTAAATGCCGATATAACGTATGCTGCAGCGTGAGCCTTAGGAAACATGTATTTTATTTTTTCACATGAAGAGATAAACCATTCTGGTATTTTAGCCTCTTCCATTGTCTTTTTATGTTCTTCCCATGTTGCTTTATCTACTGATGCTTTTCCTTTTCTAACAAACTCCATTATCTTAAATGCTTTTAATGGTTTCATTCCATAATTCATCAAGTTTACCATTATATCATCACGACAGCCTATTGTATCTTTAAATGGTACTATATTATTGTCAATTAAGTCTTTTGCATTTCCTAACCATACGTCTGTACCATGAGATAGTCCTGATATTTTAATAAGTTCTCCAAATGTAGTTGGTTTTGTATCTTCTACTAATTGGATAGTAAATGGAGTTCCAAATTCAGGTATTCCTAATGTACCGGTATTACACATTATTTGTTCTTTTGTTACTCCTAATACTTTAGTATCTGTAAATATAGACATTGTCTCTTTGTCATCTAATGGTATATCAGCTGGTTCTGTATTTGATTGTAGATGGATTAATCTTAATTGGGTTGGGTCTGAGTGACCTAGGATATCTAATTTTAGTAAGCATTGGTCTATTGAATGATAATCAAAGTGAGTTGTTTTCCAAGTAGCATTAGCATCATCTGCCGGATACTGATATGGTGTAAAATCATATACTTCTTTATAATCCGGTATTACAACTATTCCTCCAGGGTGTTGACCTGTTGTTCTTTTTACTCCTATACATCCAGCTGCTAAACGCTCTACTTCTGCTGTTCTCATTCCTTCTATTTGATTATCTTCACAATATCCTAATACATATCCATATGCAGTTTTTTCAGCAACTGTACCAATAGTTCCTGCCTTATAGACATTGTCATCTCCAAATAATACTTTTGTATATGCATGAGCAGACGCTTGATTTAAATCAGAAAAGTTTAAATCTATATCTGGTACTTTATCAGCATTAAATCCAAGGAATGTAGCAAATGGCATATCTTGTCCATCTTTTATCATCTTAGTATTACAATTTGGACACATCTTATCTGGTAAGTCAAAACCTGATGAGTACTCTTTTCCAAAAGAGTTACCTTCGTCATCTTTAAAAATTGATTTTTTACAATTAGGGCATCTATAGTGTGCTTGTAGTGGATTTACTTCTGTTATTCCCATCATAGTTGCGACAAATGATGATCCTACTGATCCACGTGATCCTACTAGATATCCTTCATCATTTGAGTGTTTAACTAGTCTTTGAGCAATTAAATAGATTGGGTCAAATCCTCCACCTATAATTCCTCCTAATGCCTTTTTAATCTTTTTGGGTAATTCTTCATCTGATATTTCTTCTTTTTGTCTTAAATATGATCCTACTTTTTCTTTTACTTTATCAAATCCACTAATTATTAATTCATGTAATTTTTCAAATATAGTGTCTTCACTAGACTCTTTATTTTCTTCTACTATTATATTTTTTAATATATCTCCATATAATTCAGTTGCGATACGCTCTTCTATATTATGTGGTAGTGGATTACCATACCAAGACGCTGCTTTTGTATATACTAAATCTGTTACTACTACTGGGCAGTCTAAATAGGTTTTTCCATCATCTGATTTTATACGTGGAGAAAATGGTATTCCTTTAGTGTCTGGTATTACTTCTACTATTTCACATTGGCTTGCTAAAAGATGAGGATTTTCTATTATTATTTTATGAGCTAAATTATCATCTAAAAAATCAAAGTCTTTTAACATTTCTTTTGTTGTTCTTAAGTGTTGAGATGGAATATTTCTAATAGCAGATTTTGCTAAAGGATGTCTTCCTCCTCCTGGTACTTTTTGATTTATAATTATTTTTCTATATATTAAATCGTCTCTTGAGATGTGATGTACATCGCCAGTTGCTACTATTATTTTCCCTGCTTCTTCTGTTACTCTAATTATCTTTTTTAAATGTTCTGATAATTCATAATTATTAGCAAATTCACTTGTTTGAATTAAATGATTATATACTTCTAATGGTTGTACCTCTACATAATCATAGAATCTTATAATATTAGATAATTCATCATCAGTCTTAGATTTAGCCAATCTAAATACTTCACCTTCGTAGCACCCACTACCAATTAGTAATCCTTCCCTCTTCTCTTCTAATATACTTCTTGGAATACGTGGTGTTTTATATAAATATTTAGTATTAGCTAAAGATATTAATTCATATAGATTTTTTAGTCCTGCCTTATTTTTTACTAATATATTTATATGATTTTGTCTACCAAATTTAAACATATCTTCACTAGATACTAATTTATCTAATTCATTCATTTTTTCTATATTTAAATTATCTAGTTTTTTTAACATTTTCCAAAATACTAGAGCTGTTCCTTCAGCATCATAGTCTCCTCTATGGTGAGCTGATTCATCCCAAGGTACTTCATATCTTTTTACTAAAGCTGAAAGAGAGTGTCTTCCATAATTTGAGTCCATTGTTCTAGATAGTTCTAGTGTATCTATGACCGGGTTAGTAAATTCTCCTAAGTTATATTTTTTATATGCCATTTCTAAGAAAGATGTATCAAATTTAGCATTATGTGCAACCATAGGTAAGTCTTTAAAAAATTCAATAAATCTTTTTACTGCTTCTTCTTCTGTTGCTTTGTCTTGTAACATTTCATCTGTTATATTAGTTATTTCAGTTATTTTTGTAGGAAGTTTTCTACCTGGATTAATTAATTCATCATATTTTTCTATAATTACTCCATCTTTTATTTTAACTGCTCCTATTTCTATAATCTGGTCTCCTCCACCAGCATTAAATCCTGTAGTTTCAAAGTCAAATACAACATACTCTTCTTCTAATAATACTTTATTAGTTGGTCTTACTACGATATCTACTTTATCATCTATCATAGTTAATTCTGCACCATATATTACCTTAAATTTATCTTTTTCTTCTTTATCTTTATTGTATTTAGTTACATAGTTAAATACTTGTGGGAAAGCTTGTACGGCATTATGATCAGTTATTGCGATGGCTTTATGTCCCCACTTTATTGCTTCTTTTACTAATTCTACTTCATCTGCTACTCCATCCATTTGACTTAGTTTAGTATGTGAATGTAGTTCTATTCTTTTTTCTATAGCGTCATCCATTCTATCTTCATCTTGACTATCTATTTTAGTAATCCATCTAGCATTTAAAACTAATTCTTTTGAATATTTATCATATTGAGTATATCCACCTATTTTATACCAAGATTTTTCTTTTATATTATTATTTAAATTATCAAATTCTTCTTTATCTCTTGTAAATATTTTACAGTAGATACTATCTGTTTTATCAGTTACTTTTAATGTAATTATTTTAAAATCTGATTTACTAGATTCAAAAATATCTTTTCCAAATACTTTTACGTTTACTACTATAGATGGTGTTTCTCCAATTATAGTTTCTATTTTTACAGCTTTATCTTTCATTTCTTTTCCAAAGATTGTATTTGGATCTTTTGGGGCTCTCATATATTTTTCTTTTGCCCCTTTTACTTGTTTTATTTCTTCTTTTACTTCTTTTTGTTTTTCTATAACTACTACAGTTTCTTCTTCAATAAACTTCTTTTCTTCTAGTAATAATTCTATTTCTTCATCATAGCCTAGATCTTTATATATATCATTTATAATTTCGAGATTTTCTTCTAATTTATTATATTCTGTTTCACTATCTGCGACTAGGACAAGTCTTCCTTCTCTTATTTTTATATCGTCTTCATATATAGCTGTTACTCCAAGACAAGGTTTTAATAATTTTAAGACATATTTAAAATATGTTTTGTATGTTTCTATATCTTTTTCTTCTGTTTTCCATTTTATTAATATAGATCTTTCTTTATCTAAAGCATGTTTTTTATCTTCTAATTCTTCTATAACATTTAGAGGAAGTGCTTTGTTATTTTTTATTATAAATGTACATAAGTTTCTTTTATTACTTATTTGGATTTTTTCTATTTTAGCATCATTAAAATATCGATAATTTGCTTTATCGATATTAATTTTATCTAGTAATAATGTTATTTTGTCATTCATAGAATCCTCCTATATTGCTTCTTCTTGTTTTGATATATGTTTTATATTTCTTACAATGAAGGATATAAACTCTTCTAAATTTAATTTTGATAATTTAGTACTATATTGATAATTATCTATTTCAAATGCAATTTTATCTCTCATCATATAGTGTAGTAAATCATCTTTTTCTATACCTAGATACATAAGCCAATATGGATATAACATTCTTTTAATATTTGATAACTCTGGTGTTCCAGATAAATATTTTGATTTCTTTTCTATTCTAGTTTCTAATTCATTTAGTATAGCTAGTTCAATTATACTTTGTTTTATTCCATATTGATCTTTTTCTTCTATTTCTATTTCTGATGATAATATTGTTAGTAATAGTTTGTAAATTAAATCTTTATCTAAATCTTTTTTACCTAACATTATAGATTTATTTTCTTTTGATATATCTATTAAATCTAGGTTATCATCAGCTACATATATTTTATATTCAGATATATCTTTTCTTATTATATTTTTAAATTCTTTATTAATACTTTTTTTATTATTATCCCATAATTTCATTATATTATTACGATATTTTTCTGCATGATTAAGCATTATTTCATAGCCTTTATTTTCTAATATAATGTTATAGATAGTATCATCTTTTGGAATAAAATTTTTAGCGTCTTTCAATATTTCTTTTTTATCTTTATATGCTTCGTTATATTCTTTTTTATATGTATTCCACAACTTTTGTTTTAGTTTATAACTTGCTTCGTTTGTAGATGGTTGGAACAATAAATTCCATATTAATACATAGTCATTTACAATAAATTTAAAATTCATAATACACCACCCTTACTAGTAATATAATAACAAATTAATATAAAAAAAGGAACAAATTGTCCCATTTTTTGTTATTTATTTAAATATTTTAAATATATGAAGTATACTACTCCTATTATTATTACTAATATTACTAAAAATATAAATATTTTAAATAATAGTGGTGTTTTTCTTTCTTCTTCTTTTGCCTCTTCTATACTATCAAAATCTTCTTTATTTATATCCATACTTCTTGTGAAGAAATCTTTGTCTGCATTTTTCATTATACCTGTTTCTGCAGTTTGTGTTATTTCTTCACTAAGTTTTTTCACCTTTTCTATATCAACTTTTGAAAGTGACTTTTCAGGATCTTCATATTCTATTTTTTCTTCTTCTTGTGTAGATGAAACTTTTTCTTCATCGTCTGTTGCGAGTAAGTCATTTAATAAATCATCACAATCTTCTTCATCTGTTGGCTTTATTACTTTTTTCTTTGATTCTTTTAAATATTTGTTTAATTCTTTATTAGATAGTCCTGCTAAAATGTTAAATTCTTCATTTTCTAATTTCTTTACTTGACTATTTCCAGGCTTATTTTTATTAGCCTCTTCTAATACTATGTTTATGTCATATACTTTATTTTCTTTTAGATTATATAAAGTGTTAAATTCTTCAATTTCTCGTGTTACTTTAGGCTCTTCTATATATTCTTTTAATTTATGATAACCTTCACGAGTATTTTTTTTACTTTTAGCCTCTTCTATATCTATGGCAATAGAATTTTCTACGTCTGATACTTCAGCAACTCTTACATTATTACCAATATTTTCATATAACTTTGCATTCTTTTCAGATCTGTTAATAGTATTTTCTTTGTATCTGTCCATTCTCTTCATATTGTCACCTTCTACTATTTAATTTTATCATAGTATATGTCAAAACAAAAGATTTTGTTGTTTATCACTATATTATTCTGTATAATAGTGTTTGCGAGGTAAATATGAAAGTAACAGTTAATAAAGATCTTTGTATCGGCTGTGGGGCTTGTGCTGATATATGTAGCAAAGTATTCATTTTAGATGATGAAGGATTTTCTAATGTTATCGTTGATAAAGTAGAAGATCAAGATGTATTAGATGTTGAAGACGCTATAGCAAGTTGTCCTACTGGTGCGATTGAAAAAGAAGAAGAATAAAATCAGGTTATTTACCTGATTTTTTTATTTTATATTTTTGAGATAATACTGACATTATTTCTTCTTTTGTAAGTTTTCTATATTCTCCAGATGCTAGTTTATCTAATGTAAATATCCCTTCTCTTTCACGTTTTAATTTATCTACTAGTAGACCTACTGCTTCAAACATCTTTTTAATTTGATGATTCTTACCGTCTGTTATTACTATTTGAACAATAGATGAATTATCATTTACCTTCTTTAATTTAGCTTTTTTAGCTTTTAATAATACACCATCTACTTCTACACCTTCTTTTAATCTCATAAGTACACTTGGTGTAATTATTCCATTAAGTTTAGCTATATATGACTTTTCTATTTCATGAGATGGATGCATTATTCTATTCGCAAAATCACCATCATTTGTTAAAAGTAGAAGTCCTGTAGTATCATAGTCTAGTCTTCCAACAGGATATATTCTTGCTTTTGTATCGATTAATTCAATTACACTTTTTCTACCTAATTCATCTTTTGTAGTAGAAACATATCCTCTAGGTTTGTTAAGAATATAATATTCTTTCTTTTCTTTTTCTAATACTTTATCATTTATTCTAATAATATCTTTATCGCTTACCTTAGTACCAAATTCTGTTACTAAAACATCATTAACATATACTTTACCAGCCTTGATTAACTCTTCTGCTTTTCTTCTTGAAGCATAACCTGATTCTGCTATTTTCTTTTGTAATCTTTCCATAAACACCTATTTTAATTCATCTAGATACTTTTTAAATTGTTTAGACTCTTTTCCTAATATAATTTTAAGTGTATTATCTATTTCAACAATCCCTTTAGCTCCTAATTTTTGTATTCCTTCTTTGTTTGCTTTAGTAACATCTTTTAGAGTAACTTTAAATCTAGACATATTTATTTCTGTTGAAATAATATTATCTTTTCCTCCAAGTAATTCTACTAATTTATTGTAGTTAAGTGATGCTCCTTTTTTAGATGCTTTTAATACTGCTAATAATATGATTATTAATATTATTGCGATTAATATATATTGTATAATTGTCTTTGTATCCATAATTATCCTTTCGAAATAATTATATCATACATTGCATTAAAAAAGACACTATTGTGTGTCTATTAATAATTCTTTTGGTTTTTGTTTTAATATCTTGTATGATGCGATTAATAGAGAAATTGTTAAAACTATTGTCATAAAGATAACTACGTATATAAATTCTTTTGAATTAATTACGATATCTAGTTTAGTTAATGTCTTATTAAATCCATCTATTTCAGCTCCACCTCCAACAGATGAAGATGTTGATGCTTTTCCTATTTCTTTTGCTATATTACCTGTTACTTTTGCTAAGATAGTATTACCTAACATTTTAGATGTATATATTGCTAAGAAATATGAACCTATATATGCTGGTATAGTTACTAATAGTAATTCTAATCCTAATTGTCCTAATATTTTAGCTTTAGACATCCCTATAGCCATTAGTACTGCTATTTCTTTTTTTCTTGCATTGATCCATAAGAATAGTAATAATGTTACTACGATACCAGCAAAGAACATTGATCCTTCGAATAATTTATTAGCTATTCCATAAATTCCTGATATTGATTTTTGTAATGCTGGATAGTTAGATGAACTCTTAATTAGATTATATGCATTCCAATCTATATCAAGTTTTGATAAATCTTTCATTACATCTTCAACTGTCTTATTTCCTTTTATGAAGAATGTGGCATCTAAATATACTGCTGTTTGTTCTGTTTTTCCATAAACTTTAGCTGCTGTTTCTAAATCTGTTATTAATGTGTTTTCATATAATTCTTGTGGAGCAGATACTCTTCCTGTATTATGTCCATCAAATAGACCTTTTATTTCAACTTCTACTGTTTCGTTTGCACCGTCTTCATTATCAGCATCATAGATATTTGACTTAAGTTTTATTTTATCTCCTACTTTTAAATTATTTTTAGCTGCTAAATCTTTGTGCATTAATATTTTATTTTTGTCTGTTGCAACTAGGTGACTTCCTTCTACTAATTTATAAGCTCCACCAACAAACTTTGTTTCACGTGCTGAATCATTTACACCTGTTAGCATAACAGCTTTTTTAAATTGTTCTTCTCTTTCTGGAGAACGATTGCCTGTTGTTTCTTTAGTAGTTATTATATCTTGATCTACTAAATCAGCAACACTTCCAATTCTTTTTACATAGCTATCAATGTATCCTGATGATACTATTTTTTCTATGTCTTTTCCTTTGACATTTCCTCCACCTCTTGGTGTTCCTTGATTAACTCTTCTATTTATTTCCATCACAAAACTATTTGTTATAGTTCCAAAAGTTTTTTCAGCTGCAGTATCTGTTGCGCTTTTTATGGATACACTTATAAGACTTAGTGTAGTTACTAGTAATATTATAAGTAATAGAACTAGTGATTTAATACTTTTTCTAGTTACATAAGCAAATGCATTTTTTAACATGTTTTCCTCCTACTTTTTAACATTTTTTAATTTTTTACAATTAAGTTCTAATACTATATCTGCTGCTTTAGATACTTCTTTACTATGTGTTACTACTATTACACATTTATTTCTTTTTTTAGCAAGTTCTTTTAATATATCTATTATTTCTCTTGCTGTTTTATCATCTAGGTTTCCAGTAGGTTCATCTGCTAAAATAACTGGTGCATCTGATACTAGAGCTCTTGCGATTGCGACACGTTGTTGTTGTCCGCCTGATAATTTCATTACATTTCTATTTATTTGAGTTCTATTTAATCCTAGTTCTAGTAATACATCTTCACTAGCATTTTTATTAACTAATCTTATATTTTCTAATGGTGATAAGTAATCTATAAGATTATAGTTTTGGAATACTAATGCGATATTATTTTTTCTATGATTACTATAGCCTTTTATTTCTATATTTTCTCCGTCAAATAATATTTCCCCTTCTTCTACTCTATCAAGTCCAGCAAGTAATGATAACAATGTAGATTTACCTGCTCCTGATTTTCCAATTATTGCATAAAATATTCCTCTTTCAAATCCTTGATTTATATCTTTTATAACTTGTTCATTTGAATTTTCGTAACTATATGATACGTTTTTCATTTCTAATATTTTCATATTTTCTCCTAACTAATTTTTGATAATATTTCTTTTGGTTTTTTTATTAAAATCATAGATGATGCGAATAATACTGATAATAAGATTACTAATATAAGTATTAAGTATGATTCTGTAAATACTAATATATTAGTAGATATACTTGTTGGTAGTATATTGCCTGATGCTACAGTTTCAGTTGCTACTACCTTACTTATTGCTTCATTTACAACTAAATTTCCTAATAATAATGATATTATTGCTGCTGGTGCTGAAATCATTACTAATTCTAAAATAAACTGTGTAATTATTTCTATTTTAGTTATTCCAATTGATAATAACACTCCAATTTCATATATTCTTTCTCTTAACCATAATATTAGAATAAGTGATAATACTACTATTCCTCCTATTATTATTAAATAAGACATTATTTTTATGATATATTTTACTGATGAAATTGACTCGAGAGTTTCTTTATAGGCATTATTGTCTGTTTCTATATTGAAATCATTATTTACATCTAATTGTTCTATCTTTTTAGATAGTTCTTTTATTTTATTTTTGTCTTTTGCTACTACAGTTAACTTAGTAACTGTGTCAGTTTTTAAATCTTTAGTAACTGAATTATAATCTGTAAATATAGAGTTTTCACTAAAATCTGAAGATAGTCCTGTATATTTTTCTTGTTTCTTGCCATTAAATATTCCTACTATTTCATACTCTAGTTCTTTATCTTGATCTATAGATTTTATTTTTATTTTATCTTTTAATTTTAGATTATTTATTTTAGCAAGTTCTTCATGTATTAATACTTTATTTCTATCAGTTTTTGTTATCATCCTACCTTCTTTTATAGTAAATATTCCACTATTAAAAAGGATTGTCTTTTCTACATCATTAGTAGATAATACATTAAGTACATTTTTATATTCATCAGGTATATCATCTCTTTTTATTGCTTGATTAGTTTCTACTACTTTTAAATCTTTTAGTTTACCAATGTATTCGTATTCTGATATTATTTCTTTTACTTCTTTTAAACTATTTAATTTTTCTAAATCTTTTTTATTAAAATATCCATTATTCCCTTTTCTAGTTATGTATATTTTTGATGTTGAATTTTCGTACAATGTTTTTTCTAAATTATCACTTTGTTTCAATATACTTGTACATGCATATAAAAAAGTTAAAACAACTGCTAATATTATTAGTACTATTCTTGTTCTGCTTTTTTTTCTTGAAACATAAGCTATGGCATTTTTTACCATTACTACACCTCTTTCCAATAAATTAATTTTTTATATAAATAATATATCACTCCTTCTAGAGTTTATTTAATACTCTTTTCATTTATCAATTCTATTTTATAAGTCTCATATGAAAAGTGTGTGAAAAAAATAAAAAAAGGAGAAAAATCTCCTTAATTTGTCTTTCTTGCAGAATATTTTTCTACTGGTTTGTCACTATTATCAAAATCTAAATACTCTTCTTTGTTATTTGTTTCATCATTATAATCTACTTCATAATCTTCTGTATTTTCATCTTCATAGTCATCGTCATAATTATCTTCATCACTATCATTGTCTAATCTTGATAAATATACTTTAGTACCAGCTGCAGCTCCTCCACCTAGAGCAAGTCCTCCCATTATTGGTACTACTAGATTAGTTCCTTCTCTTACTTCTTTTACAGGAGTTCCTGGTTTTCTTATAATAGGAGTTCCTTGTACATGAGTAGTTGGTTTTTCTATTTCTGGTAGTTTTTCTATTCCTTTTTCTGGGATAGGAGATGGTTTAGTATCTCCTCCTGCGATATTCTTATTATCAAATACATTATTGTAATTATTATTACTACTTGATTTTATATTTTGATTATTATTAATATTTTGATTAGTAGATGGTTTTACTACAAATGTCTTTGTATTATTAGGTATTACTTCCTCTACTTTATTATTTTGCTTTGTTTCTTCAACTTTATTAGATTTTTCGAAAATATTCTTATTGTTATTTTCTTTTTCTACTTCTTTAGTAGTAGTATTCTCTTTTTTATTGGGTTCTACTTTTTCTAATTTAGGTTTTTCTGGTTTGTTTTCTTCAACTGGTTTTGTATTTTCTGAAGTAGTTTGATTATTTGTTGTATTGAAATTATTATTTGGAACATTATTGTTCTGATTATTATTATTTATAATTGTATCATCTTCATGTATGTCATCAGGTATTGGGTTAGGTGGTTTTGGAGTATATATGACATCTTTTGTGATTTTTTTTATGATTTCCTTATTACCAATTTTTTTTATGATTTCCTTATTACCAAATGTTCCTGATGTATGTTTGAATTTAAATATATGTTCTAAATCAGCGTTTGTAATACCAAGAGATGCTAAAGTTACTGATGCTGCTTCTCCATCATCTCTTTTTCTAGTACTTGTTAAGATGTCTTCTGATACTAATTCAGTGTTTATTTCATCTTTATTTTCTGCTGATTGTTCTTTTGCTAATTTTTCATTAGTTTCTAATTTAGAAATAGTTTCTTTACTCAAATTAAAGTTTACTTCACCTTGAGGATTTTTACTATAATTATTAGCTTCCATTAAAAATGCTTCTTTTTTATATTTCATTTTATTAGATTCTTTAACTAAATCATCTGCATATATTTCAAGTAAATTGCATAATAAATCCGGAGTATTTATACATGCATCTCTTAATAGTTTATTATTATTTAAAATACTTCTGAATTCATATATTTCATTTTGCAATTCTTTTGATTTTAATATTAGAACATCTGATTTTTCTATTGATGTAGCTAACTTATCAGGGCTTACAAATAGTTCTGCATAACTGTAATTATTATCCATTTTATCACCCTACCTTATACTTCTTTTAGCATTTATATATAGTCTATATGCATTTTTTAAATCTGTCATATCGTTTGTAAATTCATTATTAAACTGATTTTGTTTTTTATTAGTTTGAATAGTAACGTCTCTTATTATGTCTTCTACTGCATTATTCATAAGAAATCTATCACCTATTTTATCTTTTATATTTTTTAATTGTTCTTCTACTTTATCAGTGAATGAATTGTAAAAATTTGCTTCCATTACTGAGTTTGTTCCAGGTGTATATACTCCAGCATATCGTATTATATCGCTTGTAATAGATGCTTCTTGTTTTGCTTTTTCTACTATTCCTATAGTTCCTCTTAAATTTTCCATAGCTTGAACTACACTATTGATATATTGTTCTATTTCATATTCTTTATATGCAGACTTAGCAGCATAATCATGCCCATCACAATTATCAGCTAATATAGATAAAAAACTAGCATTTGATCTAACCATTGGTTTTATGTATATTGTATGAAATGGATACATAGATTTACATTTTCTTTGTAATCTACGATAGTTATTTTCTAAGGCAATTATTCTTTCTTCAGTCATATTATCCTCCTTATGTATAAGAAATAGAATAGTAATTTCTATTCCATTTCTTATACATTGTACTTTTGTACAATGTTATTATTTTTCTTGGCTATATGCTAGAGCTTGTTCTACTGCTAAACGTAAGTTTACAGCTGATGCATGCATATCTTGCATTGTTGCTGGGATTGATTCGTTGTAATACTTTTCCCAATCACTTCTTACTCTATCTGACCACTCTGTATTTATTCCTGCTGGAATATTTTTCTTTATAGCATCATTTAATGTTGCCATATTTTCAGTTATTTGTTCAATTATGTGGTCTATTTGTCTTGCATCTTCTGTTGCTGCTCCTGGTCTTATTTGTATATTCATATTTACCTCCTATTTCATTGTTGCGTTTAATGTGTCCATCATATTTGCAAACTTAGTCTTTTGGGCACCTGTATATTCTTCTGCATCTTCTATTGTTCTAGTTAGTGCATTAAATATATCTTGCTTTTCTTGGAATTTTGCTAATAACTGATCAGCAGCATTTCCACGTATATCGCCACGAGTTATTTCTTCTATTAAAGCAGTCAATCTTGCTAGATTTGCTTTGTAATCTTCTCCGGCTGTTTCTAAAGCATTTTTTAAATCTTGTAATGCTTCCTCATGTACTTCTATCATAATACCTCCCTAATATAAGAATTCCTATTCTTATTAATTCAATTATATAATTTACTTTATTATTTATCAATCAATTATTCTTTTATTTACACAACAAAAAAACTGCCGTATGGCAGTTACTTACTTATTGGTGGAGCGTAGGAGGATCGAACTCCTGACCTCCTGCGTGCAAGGCAGGCGCTCTCCCAGCTGAGCTAACACCCCAATAAACACACATTTATCTCAAATGCATATTTATTGTAGCATAGTAGTTTTTTATTTGTCAATGGTTATTTTTTGTTTTTGATAAAAGCTATAAAAATTATTATTTCCTACTATTATATGGTCTAATACTGGTATTCCTTGTATTTTACCTATCTCTATTAATTTGTTTGTTAATTCTTTATCTTCAGATGATGGTGTTGTATCATTTGAAGGATGATTATGCATAACTACGATACTATAAGCACTTAGTCTATATGCTTCTTTAAATATTTCTCTTGGATGAACTTTGGCAGCATTTATCGTACCTATAAATAATAATTTATAATTTATAAGTTCTTGTTTACTATTAAAATATAATGCATAGAAATATTCTTGATTTAAATTATTAAATAAATACTTAGTTTTTTTAAATATTAATTCTGGGGTATCTAGTTTATCTTTTATTTCTAATCTTTCTAAGTATATTCTTTTAGATAATTCTACTATTGCTAAAAGTTTTATAGCTTTAACTTCTCCTATTCCTTCTATTTCTTTTAATTCTTTTATAGTTACTTCTTTTAATTCTTTTAATTTATATTTATTTAATATATCAATAGATACCTCTTCTACATTTTTATTCTTTGTACCTGTTCCTATTACTATAGATAATAATTCTCTATCACTTAAATTATTAGGTCCTGCTTTTTTTAATCTTTCTCTTGGTCTTTCTTCTATTGGTATATTTTTCATATTATATTTTTTCATAATAAAACCACCTCTATTATATTATTCTTATAGAAGTGGTAAATTACTTAACTTTTTTGTATTTTCTTAAAAATATTTCTACTGTTTCATATGATGCACTTAATTTATCTGCTGCTGTTACTATCCAAGATTCTTTATATCTTGGTGGTACTGGTGTAAGTGGAAACATGTGTCTTTTTATAATATCTCTTTCTATATTATTAAGTAAAAATTCTTTTTCAGCATTACGACATGCTACATAGGGATGTGTAAATCCATGTAGTCTATGGCTTTTATCTGGAATATGCCAGTCATATAGGAAGAAATCATGTAATAGTGCTCCTCTTACAAGAGATCTCATATTAACTTTAGCATTTGTCTTCATAGCAATTTTTACTGCTGTCATAGCAACTTTTATACAATGTTCATATACACTTGTTGTACCATGTTGATAGAATTTTTTTTGTTGTAAATATTTTTCATTATTAATAATGTCTTTTCCGTATTCTAAGACTATTTTAAAATAATCGCTTTTCTTTAGCATATATTCCTTTCTATTCTTGGTCTAACTTTTCATATACAATTCTTTTTGTTTTTGTTACTTCTAGTTGTTCTGCAAAAATCTTGTCAAAATCTGGTATAGATTTTTTTATTACGTCTTGATATATATTTTTACTATTTAGTATAGCTTGTCTGAAATCTTTTACAGTTACTTCTTTTCTATTATCGTATGATGCGATTGCGAAAGCTTGTTGTACTAGTGTTAAAGATACATCAGGATAGCGTGATCCTATTTCATAAATTCTTTTATATTCAGATGTTATATCTGTAATAAACTCCATCATTTGACGTTTTACATATGTAGTATAGTTCATCATAACACCAGTTCTTTTTTCTATTTTTGGTAGTGTTCCCATAAGAATTTGAATGTTTTCATCTCTTGTAGGTTCAGATACTGATATTTTTTGAAAACGTCTTACGAAAGCTTTATCTCTTAATATATATCTTTCATATTCTTCATCAGTAGTTGCGCCTATTACTTTTATATCTCCTCTATCTAGAGCTGGTTTAAAAGTATTAGCGAAATCTAGTGGTGTATCTTTATTGCCCATTAATGTATGTATTTCATCTATAAATAGTATTAAATTTCTTTTTTCTTTTAGTTCATCTATTAATGTTTGAATTTTTGCTTCACCTGTTTTTGGGTCTGCTCCTAAAAGTTGTGATGTTGCGATTTTATATACTTGATAGTTTCTTAATACGTCTGGTACTAATTTCTTTTGAATTCTATAAGCTAATCCTTCTACTGTAGATGTTTTACCTACTCCAGGTTTACCTGTTAATATTGCAGATTTATCTGGTGTTATTAAAGTTAATATTAATGCTTTAATTTGTTCATCTCTTCCAATAGCTGGATTTGTTATATATTCTTTTGTACTTAAATTTTCTCCATAAGTATTTAAGATACTCATTCTTTTTTCTCTTATGTCTTCCATAAAATCACCTACTACATTATAACATTATTTAATGTATTTTTCTATAACTCTATAATCATCTTCTTTTATTATGTAAAATCCTTCTACAAAGTTTTCTTCATAATATGTATTATTTTCTTTATAAAAATAATAATTTATTTTGGTATCATTAAAATTTATCATTATTGTATCAGATTCATCAAAATAGCCACTATCTATAAATTTATTTGTCTTTTTTCTTCTTTCATATATAGCATGATATATCATATTTATATCTTTTTTATTTGTTATTTTTATTTTTTTATCTCTTTGTTCTATTGTTATATACTTTATATCTTTCTTTTGAATTTGTCTTGATAATATAAATATATAATGGTATATGATAGATATTGTTACTATACCTATTAGTAAGAATGATGTAATTATGATTCTTTTTTTATTACGATATATTTTAATTTTAAGAGGAGTTTTATACTCATCTTTAGTTATTTTTTCTTCTTTCATTATTTATTCCTTTCTAATAGATATTTTTCTTCAATAATATTAATATCTTTATCTAAATCTATTATATAAGGATTACCTGTTTCTATTTCTAATTTCATTAAATCTTCTTCATTTAAGTTTTTTAATATCTTAATTATTGCTCTTATACTGTTACCATGAGCTACTACTAATATATTTTTATTATTTTTTATTTTATTAATTATTTCATTATATATTTCTTCTACTCTTATTATAGTATCATTTAAGTTTTCAGTTTTTGGTAATAAGCTTTTGTCTATATCTTTATATTTTGGATCATTACCTGGAAATCTTTCATCATCTTCTTCTACTTCAGGTGGTCTTACATTAGATGATCTTCTCCACAGTTTTACTTGCTCTTCTCCATAAACTTTTTTTGATTCTTCTTTATTTAATCCTTGAAGTGCTCCATAGAATCTTTCATTTAATCTCCATGTTTTTATTGTAGGTATTTCTTCTTTTAATTTCATTTTTATTATATCTAGAGTTTTTTGTGCACGTAAAAGTAGAGATGTGTATGCTTCATCAAATTTTATATTAGATTTAGATAATGCATATCCAGCTTCTTTTGCTTCTTTAATCCCATTTTCTGATAAGTCTACATCTGTCCATCCAGTGAACTTATTTTCTTTATTCCAAATACTTTCTCCATGCCTTACTAATACTAATTTCATATGCTACCTCGTAATAAAATTATATAATAATTATTTGTAAAATAAAAGAAAAGTATTTTACTTTTCTATTTGTGATATTTTCTTTCCTACATAGTAGAATATTAAGCCATGGATAAATCCACCTACTAAATCTAGAAACATATGCTGTTTTACCAGTAATGTAGAGATTGCGATTAAGAACGTTAATACTAATATTGGTATTTTATATTCTTTTTTCATATTTACTTTTAATAATATCATGAATAATATTGTCATATTAGCAACATGTAATGATGGACATCCTGCATAGTGGTTATCTACTTTATAAGTTATTTCTAAAAGAGTTTTAAATATACTATTTGGTAGTAATGTTAAGTCTGCTCTTGGAATATCTGTTTGAAAAAAGAAAAATATGATATAAGCAAAGATTTGACTCATCCATAAGCTTATTACATAATTCTTTAAATTAGTAGTTTCACCTTTTTTATATAGATACCACCCTATTATTATTATTAAGGGCATAAATATATGATAAATTACTATGAAAGGTGGAACTAGTGGTATATAGTTATCAATAAATGTTTTTACTATTATAGGTGTTCCTATTTTTGTATTGATTAATTCAAATGTAAATATATTGAATAATACCATTGCAATAGCGGCATATAGCCATCTTTTATTGTCTTTCATTTTTCTCCTTTATATGTAATACTTTAGCTAAAAAATGAGCGGTAAAATATGCAAATAGTATTAATCCATTCATTAGTAGCATTATAAATATTGTATAAGGTATTCCAGTTAATGGGAATCCTTTAGCAAGTGATGGTGGTAGTTGCATTAAATAACCATAATTAACATGCGGGTAATACTTAACTAATAATAAATTTATTAATATAGTTAGAAAATTATATAGATTAGTAAATTTTATAGTTGTTATTAGGTCTTTTTTTGTAAATACATAGCCATCTGCGATGTAGTATGCTGCGACATATCCTAGTGCTAAGTGTACTAGGAAGAATTGAAAGTTTGTGTAATGTGGGAAACTAAAATGATATAGGTCAACTAAAAGCATACCTACTAGTGTTCCTGCCATTCCCCAATACATTCCGACAGCTTTTGCTCTTCTATTATTAGTAAATATAGAAATTATGATAAACCATACAGACATTCTACAATGAAATAATGGTAGTGACTGTTCTATATTAAAATATCCTGAGCCAAATTGCCATGAATATAATATAAACTGATCAATTAATAATATAATTCCAAGAGTCTGTAGGACTTTATATTTTTTTAATTTATCTATATATTTAAATATTAAAACTATTCCTAAAATCCAAACTAATAGTAATGATATATGTATTGGAGTAAACATTCTAAATTCAAATGTATCTTCTACCCCTCTAAAAAAATATGCTAAAGCTTTCATAATTCCTCCTTGGAAATATCCTAATATATATTTTATCATATCTTTGCAATATGTCTATTTTATTTTTTATTTTATTAAACAAAAAAACTCTTGTTAGACAAGAGTAAAATGCTTATTGGTCAGGACGACAGGAGCAAAATAGAAATTAATATCTGAATTCATACTCTTTAGAAATAAATGGTTTTTTACTGTGTATTTCTGTTTATTTCTACTTAAAACGCTTAAATTCAAAAATTTTAGGGGCTAATTAAGGGCTTGAAAGGAGAAATATTATGACAATAATAAGAGTGGAGAAAAATAGAAATTATACTACTATGTGTAATTACCATTTAAGAGATAAAAATTTAAGTTATAAAGCGAAAGGACTACTCTCTTATATGTTGAGTCTACAAGATAACTGGGATTATTCAGTAAGTGGTTTGACAGTTGTTAGTAAAGAAAGTGCAAAAGCAATAAGATCAACTTTAAAAGAATTAGAAGACAATTATTATTTAGTTAGAAATAAAATACAACTTGAAAATGGTAGATTTCATTATGAATATAACATTCATGAAACTCCATATACCCAAAATTGGTATATGGAAGAAGTGCATACCGACGATAGACTACAAATAAATACTAATAATAAAAATACTAATTACAAAGATAAAATAGATAAAACTATAAATTCAATAATAAAAGAATTAATTAATAAATAATTTATCACAGAAACTTACTTTGACTTAAATAGATATAATAATTTATTAAATGATATTTTAAATGAGTATGAATATATACAGGTAATTATATGTGTTAAGTATGTTTTAAGAAAATGGAATGAAAAGAAAAAATTAGATGAAGACGGTTTACCTATTAGAAATCAATTCTCATATTTTAAAACATTATTAGAAAATAATTTAAAAAGAATGCCAAGATGTTTAACAATCAAATTTCTTCGACATCCTCTTTTTTTAATAAAAATTAATCACAAAGTTTTTCGTTAACTTGCTCCAAACCGAGTTTATCACTATCTTTCACAGAAATAATATTACTATTATCAAAAATTAAGTATATCATATCATCATTTAATCTCTTTTTTAAATCAAAGGTTATTTCATAGCTTCTTTTTTCTTCAAACTTAAATTTTTTCAAAATTCTTACTGTCGAAATCTCATTAGCTTGAAATCTCTTTATAGTAATATTCTGATATTTTTCATCATCATCATCATATATTGCTAATATAGTGTATGTTCTTGTGAATCGACATTCATAATTTTGTATTTTTTCTTCTTTTATGTCCTTGAAAAAAAGAAAAAATATACATGTACAAATTATAATCACAATACAAATTATAATTAAAAACTTATTTTTTTTCATAATTTAGTCTCCTATCTCCTTAATATCAAAGTAAAAAAATTTATTATCACTATTTTTAAGTATTAATCTATTGTTAACAATAACATATCTAGGATACAAATTTTCATAATTTAATTTATATTTTTTTAAATTAAGTTTATTAAAATTAAATACAGATATACTATTATCATAGTTATGAAAATATATCATATCATTATAATATATAGGCATTAAAATGAGATTAGAATTTATTTCTTTAATATTCTTCTTTTTGGAGTCAAGTATTATAATTTTCGACTCGTCAGAATTTTTTTTTGCCATTTGAATAAAATAAACATTATTTCCATATATATAATTATAAACAACATAATCATCTTCATCATTAATATATATATTATCATCAGAATAATCGTTTACATTATATTTTTTTAAAATTTGATTATTTTTTTCATCAACAATCGTATATAATATATCATTTTTGTAAAACGATGTATTTAAAATATTATATAACATATTTCCACTTTTTTCATTTTTCTTACTATACTCACATTTATTTTTCAATAATTCATTATCTTTATTCAAAATATCAATACAGTATTTTTGCTCTTCATCAGAAATATCATCTATATATACAAAAACAATTTTATCATACTTAACAAAAACTTTTGGAAAAGAAAACGGGTCTTCTATATGACCACTAGCCATAACTTTTTTTTCAGAAAAATTCAAATCAGAAAAAATGATATTCCAAAAAATTGAATCTTCAATTTGAGTTAATTCAACATAATAAATCTTATTATTTATTATTCTAAAATCCATAATTCTTCCATTGTCATTATATTTATATTCACTATACTTTTTTCTTATAACATCATAGGTAAAAATTTTGTCAGTAAGTAAAATAACATTTTGTTTTGAAACATCGTATATATTACCATAAATAACATCACTATCTGTATAATTAAGTTCTAATGAAAATTTTTTAAAATTAACATTACTAAAATAATTATTAAATTCATTATATTCCGATACTTTATATTCTTTATTATTATAAACAATTAGCATTATTGTTAATACAAATAAGATTATTAAAAAAATTATTTTCTGTTTCATAGATCACCATAAACTAACCAGTATAGTCTTTTGACTATACTGATTGAGCTTTCTTACCAAATTACATATCTTCCAGAACTTGTAACAGTACTTGCAACATTAGCCCTTGAATCTATATGCTTTCCTAAAGTAGTTCCTCTTCCATAGTCTGTTCCCCAAGAATCAGCATATCTTACTTGTTGTGTATTCATCTTACCACCATCTACAACTAAATAATGATGTAATTCGTTTCCATTATATAAATATAGACTAGAAGTAAGTGCATGTAAAACAAATGGTACTCCTACATCACTATCCATAACATCTGCAATTAATATTTGATTAAATCTTGTTTCTGTACTAATATCTTCATATTGATATACATGTCTGCTTTGACGAGCATTTAATTCGTTTCTTACTCGATATACCATAGTTCCTGAACTATTTGTTCCCATATTTGAAGCATATGTTGATTGTGACAAAGAACTTCCATTTAAGAAATGCAAAACTTCTTTAACAGACGCAGGTCCACAATAATAACCTCTTTCTTGTGTAAAATATTGTATTCCTAAATTTCTATCAGTATAGCAAAAACCATTTGTACTATTAGCATTTGAAACATCAACACTTGTCAATTTATTTAAAGAAAGTGTATCACTAATATTATATTTTTTTGTTCTATTATATTTTTCCAACGATTTGTTTAGCTGTTTATTTTTAATTTCCATGGTTTCCTTATATAAGTCACTATAAACAAAATTTCCATTTTCATCAATATAATAATCATCTGGTGATATATTTTCAAGATAATAGCTTAAAGTGTCGTCCTTACTCAATGAATTAGAAGTCAAAGCATTTACTTCTTTACCATTAAAAAGAAACAAAACAGATGATGTAAACGCAAGGAAGACAAAAATATTTTTTTTCATAAATCCTCCATAAAATCAAATAACACGTTTTCATCTTCACCATAAAGTTTATTATGATATTAAATTATGTGTATTAGGATTATTGCAAATATCACAATGCTTTTTCACCTCCAAACCAACTTATACTAATAGTTCAGATAAAGCAATATTATCAAATAAACATACCTAATACATAAAGTATATTTACAAGTAAACATTAACACTTTTTTTAGTTTTTTTCAATAAATTTTTAATTTATATTTTAAAATAAGTATATTTTAGTTATTTTAAAGTTATTAGTAATGAGCAGTTTTTATTTTTTTATATTTAATCTACCTTCCCAAATCATCTAAAAACTTATATACAGCTTTTGCTTTTTTTAGTAATTCTTCATCAACATTATCTTGCTTTTGAAGATAATCATATATTGGGTCATAGTATTCTTTAATATCTACTGCTAAATGTTTTTTAACAATAAGGAGTTTTTCTAGAAAATCTTTTTCTAGTTCAAACTCTTTTATTTTTTTATCATATCTATCATAAGAAACAATTATGTTATTATCACCATATTCTATCGTATCAGGAGAATAACCTACCATAGAGGCTAATTCCTTAAAATCAAGGTCTAAATACTTCTCAAAGGCTTTTAAAGTAAGTATTGCAGGTTTAAATCTTTGCCCTTTTTCAATATTACTAATTTCTGTATGACTTATATCACATAGTTTAGCAAGTTCTCGTGCAGAATAACCTTTTTCTTTCCTAGCATTTTTAATTAATTCTCCAATATTATCATAATTTTTCATAATCTCAACTGCTTTCTAAAACGATTATAACATACTTAAATAGAAAAATAAATACTTTTTGGAAACTAGTTGACATTTACAGAAATAAGTCGTATCATGTGATTGTGGCAATAGGTTGCCAAATGAAAGGAGCTGCAAAGATGTCCTATTTAGAATTATATAAGATTATATTAAAACCATGGGCTAGTATTAATAAAATAAGATTAATTGCTAATTGTGGTAGAGATTCTGCTATTAAGATTAGAAACACAATCCAAAATAAACTTATTAAAGAAGGCAAAAATTTACCAACAGGTAAAACTATTGTTGTACCAATGAAATATGTTATTGAGTATTTAGGATTAGATATGAATTATATTATTGAAATGGCTAACAATGAAAGCAATATGCTAAATAATGGGACTTTAAGTTATACCAGTATATCGAGATAATAAAACTAAAACACGGTATTTTAGAGCATATGCTAATGATGTATATGGAAACAAAAAACAACATGAAAGGGATGGATTTGCTACTAAAAAGGAAACAAAAAAAGCAGAAACTGATTTTAAAGTATTAGATCCAAGTGATATTAGTAATATGAAGTTTATCGATTTATGGGAAGCATATAGAGATATAAACAACTACAATTAAAAAACAGTCATTCAGAGCTGTTGAAAGTAGATTTAGAAACTATATATTGCCGTATTTTAAAGATTATAAACTTAATAAAATAACAAATAGTGTTTATATCAAATGACAAATGGAAATTGAAAGCAAAGGCTTTAAACACAAATATAACAGTAGTTTACACGGTGCTATGGTTAATATATTAAATTATGCTATTAAATTTTATGGATTAAAAGAAAATATCGCTAGTTTAACTGGAAACTTTAAAAGAAAAACTGAACTAAAAAGAAATGTTGATTTTTGGACTTATGAAGAATATAAATAATTTATTAATGTTGTTAATGATAATGTATATAATGTTTTATTTGAAACATTGTATTATACAGAACTTCGTGAAGGCGAAGCACTAGCACTAAATTGGAACGATTATATCAATGAAACACTTGATATTAATAAAACTATTTCAAAAGAATTAGTTGATAACAAACGAGTTATAAACACTCCTAAAACTACTAAATCTAATCGTAAAGTAAAATTTGATAATGGATTAGTTAAAAAACTTAATGATTTAAAAGAATTTTATAAATCATTTGAAGGTTTCACTAATGAATGGTTTATATTTGGTGGTTTAAATCCATTATCACCAACAACAGTAGGAAGAAAAAAGAATAAATATTGTAAACTTGCAAATGTAAAAAAATAATAATACACGACTTTAGACATAGTCATGCATCCTTATTGATTTCTCTGAAAGTGCCTATAACAGTTGTATCAGAACGATTAGGTCATTCAGATATTAATATGACACTCAATACCTATTCACATATGATACCAAATGATGAAACGAAAACCATTGATGGTATCAACAATTTAAAATAAAATTAATTATTTTAAGTATTTTATAATGGCTATGAATATCAGAATATTATAAAAGCCTTGAAAATCAAGGCTTTATAAACTAAATGGTCGGGACGACAGGATTTGAACCTGCAGCCCCTTGGTCCCAAACCAAGTGCTCTACCAAGTTGAGCCACGTCCCGATATGGTGCACTCGGAGGGATTCGAACCCCCGACCTTTTGGTTCGTAGCCAAACACTCTATCCAACTGAGCTACGAGTGCATTAATAATTTTTTAATAAAAATGGTGGCTCCAGCGGGAATCGAACCAGCGACACAAGGATTTTCAGTCCTTTGCTCTACCGACTGAGCTATGAAGCCAAATGGCGGTCTCGACGGGGCTCGAACCCGCGATCTTCTGCGTGACAGGCAAACGTGTTAACCAGCTGCACTACGAGACCACAAAATAATAAATTGGTTGCGGGAGCAGGATTTGAACCTACAACCTCTGGGTTATGAGCCCAACGAGCTACCGGATTGCTCTATCCCGCGATATGGCGGAGGAAAAGGGATTCGAACCCCTGCGCCGCTTGCACGACCTGTCGGTTTTCAAGACCGATCCCTTCAGCCAGACTTGGGTATTCCTCCATACGCTTTTCAGCGACAAATAGATTATAGCATATTGTTTTTTTATATGTCAACTGAAATTATGTTATAAATCAACAAATAATCTAATAAATAAATAAAAAAAGACTTTATCAAGTCTTTATCTACCAAAATGGTGCCTAAGATCGGAATCGAACCGATACGAGCTTTAACACTCGCAGGATTTTAAGTCCTGTGCGTCTACCTGTTCCGCCACTCAGGCAATCTGGTGACCTGTATGAGATTCGAACTCATGACCCTTTGATTAAAAGTCAAATGCTCTACCTGCTGAGCTAACAGATCATCTATTAAAAAATGGCTGCCTTGGCTAGATTCGAACTAGCGCATGTCAGAGTCAAAGTCTGATGCCTTACCGCTTGGCTACAAGGCAATCTAAAAGTGGTGGAGAGAGGTGGTTTCGAACCACCGAACTCATAGAGAGCAGATTTACAGTCTGCCGCGTTTAGCCTCTTCGCTACCTCTCCATATAAAAAATGGTGCCGAAAATAGGACTTGAACCCACAACCTACTGATTACAAATCAGTTGCTCTACCAATTGAGCTATTTCGGCATTTAATGGTGGAGGATACAGGACTCGAACCTGTGACCCCCTGCTTGTAAGGCAGGTGTTCTAACCAACTGAGCTAATCCTCCGTCGTTGTTGACGTAATTAAATATATCAACAATTAGCTTCTTTGTCAACATTTTTAGACAAATTAGTTATATTTTTCTTCTATCCATTTAGATAAATTATCACTTAGAGTTTTAAAACCTAAATTTGTTTCTTTTATTTGTTCTCTTTTTTTCTTCTTTTTTGACTTTTCTAATGCTTTTAGTGATAGCTTTAGTCTATTTTTATCTTCTTCTACCTCTATTACTTTAGCTGTTAAAACATCACCTATTTTAGCATATTCTTCTATTTCTTTAACGAAGTATTTTGATATTTCTGATATATGAATTAATCCTGTACAATTGTCATCTAATTTTACAAATATGCCATATTCTTCTATCCCTGTTACTGTACAAGTTACTATATCTTCTTTTTTATATTTCATAGTCCTACCTCGGCATATATTATATCATATTATTTTGTTTTTGTTTATTTTTTTGATATAATAACTCTGGTGATTAATATGGATATAGAAAATAAAATTATTAGTTTAATAGATAAAATGAAACCTTATATTGCAAGTGATGGTGGGATACTTGAATTTGTTAAGTATGAGGATAATATTGTATATGTTAGATTGGGTGGTGCATGTAGTTCATGTTCACTTATAGATATGACTTTGAAAGATGGTATAGAAGAACTTATAATTAGTGAAGTACCTGAAGTTAAAGCTGTAGTTGCAGTCTCAGCAGAATAAAAAGCACATAATTGTGCTTTTTTATAGTCCATATTTTTCCATTGTCTTAGTAAGTTTATCAATTTTAGCTTCTGCTTGAGAAATAGTTTCTTTTTTACTATTAATTAATTCTTCTTGATTAGTTATTGTTTCTTCTAATTTCTTAGCTTCTTCTTCAGCTTTAGCAATTGTTTTTTCTCTTTCTGTTAATTTATCTTTATAGAATTTAATCATATCAGAAAGTTTCTTATTTAATTCTTTTTCACGTTCTTCTGCTTCACGTGCTTCTTTTTCTTTAGCAAGTCTAGCTTCTTCTAATTTTTTGACATTTAATTCAATAGTATTTTCTTGTTCTTCTAATGAAGAAATTTTATCTAATAATCCGTCTAATTCTTCATCTTCTGTTATTTCTTCTTTTTGAGGTAATACTTCTTTATCCTCTACATTTTTTCTTATCTCTTCTAAGTCCTTAGATAAGTCAGTGGTGAATTCAAACATATTATCATTATTATCTATTTCACTATATTGATCTACTACAGGAACATCTATTTCTGTTTTAGATTCTAAATCATTTTTTTCTACTTCTTCAGTAGTCCATGCGTTTGTAGTTGCTTCCTCTTCTTTTTCTTGTTCTTTTTCTAAATCTTTTAAATATCCTGATAAGTCAAATTCTTGTTCTTGTTTTTCTTCATTATTTTCTTCTATTACTGTAGGTGATACTACTACTTCATTTTCATCTTGTGCAGTTGGAATAGTTGCTTCTCCTACTGGTTCAACTAAATTATTATCTAGGTTATCTAAGTTAGATAAGTCTAATGTTAATATATTTTTTTGCTCTAATTTACCAGCTACAATTAGTTCATTTATTAAACCATTCAAGACATTATCATTTACTCTAGTATTTTCTACCATAATTTCTTTTTCTTTTAATTTGTGGCAGCCTAAATCTAAGTAATTGGTTTCATTTGTATATACATATTCTACGTTTTCTAACTTAGATAAATTCTTTTTAACTTTATCTAGATGTTTTTCATTTAAATCTTTTTCTGGTAGAGTTAATTCTCTTTCTTTTTCTTCTAATTCTTTTAATGTATTTTTCATATTATCCATAGATGTTTGATAAAATTTTAAACTTCTATTATCTTTTAGATAAACCATTTCAGCAACATCTGTTAACTCTACATTGTTTAATACATCTGTCATATTGCCTCCTTTTATTCTTTTTTATTATTATTTTGCGTATGTTCTTAATACGTCTTTTACACTATTCCACTCTTCATCATCTTCTATTCCTAGAAGTGTTATTTCATTTGAGTTTCTTTCTACTCTTGCAACATGAACTGTTATTAGTCCTTTTTCATCTCTATCATTTTTTGTATATACAAGATATTCTTTGCCTGTATCTTTAAATTTAAATGATGTTAATTTTTCAACTTCCTCTATTGATCCATCTTCTGCTACTAATGATATTTTCTTTATATTATCCATAACTAGCCTCCCTTTTATCATATATTAATTTTATCATAATTATTTATTTTTACAATCTTTTTTTAGTAAAAATGTTTTAGCGTTAGTATTACAATAATTTTTTATATAATTATCTAAATTTTTAATATTATTTATTTCTGTAGTATTCTTACCTTTATCTTCTCTAAAACCTTTTAATCTTAATTTTTCATATGAATAATCACCTAATATGTAGTCATATGTATCAAAGTAATCTGTCTCTTCTAATAATTTTTCTATGTCTTCTTTATTGAAGCAATCTCTATCATTAGATATTATTTCATATTCAATATTTTTTAATGTTACTTTCATATTTACCTCTCTAAATAATCTTTCCCTTTAAATGGTTCATCAAATAATAAATCATTATAATTTTGTTGTCTTAATACTTCATATATTACTATTGCTGCACAATTTGATAAGTTTAATGCTCTTACATTGTCTGTCATTGGTATTCTCATACAATGAGATATATCATCTTTTAATATTTCTTTTGGTATACCTGTTGATTCTTTTCCAAATATTAAATATATTTCTTCTTTATTATTTGAATAGTCAAATGCTGTATGAGGTTTATGTCCATACCTTGTGAAATAATAATATGTACCTTTATTTTTACTTTTAAAGTCTTCCCAATCTTCATAAACTGTATAAGATAGTTTATCTATATAATTTACTCCTGATCTTTGCAAGTGCTTATCATCTATATAAAATCCTAGTGGTTTTATTAGATGTAGTTTTGTGTTTGTTGCGACACAAGTTCTCATAATATTGCCAGTATTACCTGGTATTTCTGGTTGATATAATACAATGTGATTCATGATGCCTCCTAATTAAAGAAGGAGATTACTCTCCTATATTATTGTGATTTAGAAATGATTTTAATTCTTTTACTTTTAATTTTTCATTTTCTAATATACTTTTTATTTTAGAATTCTCTATTATTACAAAAGTTGGATATTCTCCTTTTAATTTTTTCTTTTGTTTAAATTTATTATTAAAATAATTAGCAAATTCTTTTTTATCTTGACCTATTATATTTAAATATACTAAGTTTCGTATATTTAAATCTTTTAATTCTTGTTTTAATTTATTTTCAAAACTTCTGCATTTATTATCATCTGCTGCACAAATATATAATATTGCATCTGGGTTTTCTAATGAGAAATGTTCTAATTCTTCTTTATATATTTCTGGTACTAATCCTTTTAATACTGGTACTAATCTATTAGTATCTACCATTTTCTTATAATCATATCCTAGATATAGAGATAATAATATAGTAGATGTAAATATAATTAGTAATATTAGATAATTTTTCTTTGGTATTTTTTTCATATACTCTCCTCTATATATATTTTATCATATTTAAGCTTTATAAGCGTTCTTTATTTCTATTTCGTTTTCTTTATAGAAGTTATATCTTATACTTACGATATCTCTTAATTTAGTAATATTTAAATTTCTTGGTTCATAATTTAAGATATGAGTCTTTTCTCCATCGTAATAGATATCAAATTTTCTATTTTTTGTATCTATTAATTCATAGTTATAATCATTTACTGGTAGTTCTAAAATATTACCTTTTATGATCATATTTTCTGGTTTACCATATACTAATACTTCTAAATTAGGTTTTTCTTTAAATAGATTTACATAATCATTATATAATTCTATTATTTCATCTTCTGTTAATTCTAGTGATAAGTTCACTACTTTCATACCTTTTAATAATAAGAAATATACTGTATACATATTAGTTACATTTAGTCCATAATCTCCTACTACTGTTATTTCTTTATTTATAAAGTAATCTGATGTTAAAACTTTTTCTTTTAAATATTTTTTTAAGTTATATGTTGTTCTTGGTATTTTAAAGTAAGCTTTATCTTCGTTTTTATATTCTTTGTATAAATCTTCTTTATTTATATATACTCTATCAAATCCTAATCTTAAGCATGTAGATAGTTGCTCTTCATTCATTACTTCTGCTGTTAATACTCTTGGTAATTCTTTTATATGTGGTAATAATAGTCCACCTTGTCTTACTAAGACTTCTTTTTTAGAATTCATTCTTAACATAGTTAATTCCATTATTATATCTCGTCTTAGTTCATTTATATCTTTTATACCTATGAATATATTTTTATCTACATCTACTACAGTTGATGCTGAACGATATGGTGTATCTCCTAGTTTTTCTACTTGAGTTCTTATTCTATCAGCGTCTAAGCTTTGAGTTTTAGCTTCTTCTACTGTTTTACCTGTTTTTATTAATTTATTTACTCCATCACTTAATTCTATTGTTAGAGGTTGTCCAATTTTAGCTGTTACTCTAAATGTTACAGCAACTACTCTAGCTGGTAGTTTTTTTAACTCTGTATTTAATAGGTAACTTCCTGTTTTACATACTGTGTCTTCTACTTCTAAATTACATTTATTATCTACATAGCAGATGTTTCCTTTTTTTACTTCATTTATTAATTTATTATCTTTATCATATAAATAATTTACTATAAATCCTTTATTAGTATTTAGAAATCTTATAGCGTCTTCTTGGTGTAAATCTTCATCTAATTTTATCCCTATTTTTTCTTTTGTTATACTGACTACTTTACCTATTTCTAATCCTATATGATTTGGATTAGAGATATTAATTAATTCCTTGGCTGGTGTTTTAAATAAATTACCTAGAGTAAATCCTCTATTATATAGTATCTTTAGTTTATTATTAGCTTCTTCTAATTTATTATCTACTCCACCATTTGTCATTAATTTATGATACATTCTAGTAATATATCCTACGTATTCAGGTGATTTCATTCTACCTTCTATTTTAAAACTAGTTATATCACTATTCATTAGTTCTTTAAATCTTGTAGATGTATTTAATTCTTTCATCGAAAGTAGATATTTATTTTCTATTACTTTTCTTTGTCCTCTATATAGAGTATAAGGTAGTCTACAACAACTACTACATTCTCCTCTATTGGCACTTCTATCTCCTATCATTGCACTCATTAGACAGCAACCTGAATATGATACGCATAATGCTCCATGGATAAATGCTTCTTTTTCTATAGGTACATCTATTTTTTCTATTTCTTCTAGTGATAATTCTCTAGAAAATACTACTCTTTTTACACCTAAGTCATAGTACATTTGAGCAGTTTCTTTACATGAAATGTTTGCTTGGGTAGATGCATGAATTTCTAAGTTGGGAAACATTTCTCTACACAAACATATCATTCCAAAATCTTGCATAATAATTGCATCTATTCCTATTCTATGTAAGAATTCTACTTCTCCTAAGAATGCTGACACTTCTTTATTTTTAACTACTGTATTCATGGTACAGTATAATTTTACTCCATATAAATGAGCAAGTCTTACTGCTGATTGCATTTCTTCATTTGTAAAGTTTTTAGCAAATTTTCTTGCACTAAAGTTATTTAAACCTAGATATACGGCATCTGCTCCGTTAGCAATTGCTTGTTTTAAGCATTCCATATCACCTGCTGGTACTAATAATTCATGTTTTATCATATTATCACCTTCTACTTGATTATAACATAATTTTCAACTCTAATTAGCAAAAGAAAAAGTTTACTTTATTAAAAATGTAAACTTTTTTATCTTATAAATAATTTTCTGCTTTTACTTCCATAAAGCTTTGTGGATGTTCACATACTGGACATACATCTAGTGCATCTTCTCCAAAATATACGTGTCCACAGTTTCTACAAATCCACATTTTTTCTCCGTCTTTGTGGAATACTCTATCATCTTCTATATTTTGTAATAGTTTTCTATATCTTTCTTCGTGTTCTTTTTCTATTTTTCCAACACTTTCAAATAAGAATGCTAAATGATCGAATCCTTCCTCTTTTGCTACACGTGCAAATTCATCATACATATCTGTCCACTCATAGTTTTCTCCATTAGCGGCATCTTCTAAGTTAACTGTTGTTGTTGGTACTCCTCCATCGTGTAGAGCTTTAAACCATAATTTTGCATGTTCTTTTTCATTTCTTGAAGTTTCTTCAAATATTGATGCGATTTGTTCATATCCATCTTTCTTAGCACGAGATGCATAATATTCATACTTTACTCTAGCTTGTGATTCTCCTGCAAATGCTTTCTTTAAATTTTCTTCTGTTCTTGTTCCTTTTAATTCCATAAATCCTCCTAAACTTATTATATCATTTAAAATAGTTTTTCATATACTTCTTTATAATTTTCTACAAGAATATATTCTAAATTATTTTTTATTTCTTCTGGTACTTCTGTTAAATCTTTTTCATTTTCTTTTGGTATAAATACTTTTTTTATTCCTGCTCTATGTGCACCTATTGATTTTTCTTTTAATCCACCGATCGGTAATACTCTACCAGTTAGTGTTATTTCTCCAGTCATTGAAATAGTATTTGATACAGCTTGTTTTTTTAGCATACTAATTATCGCTGAAGTTAGAGCAATTCCAGCTGATGGTCCATCTTTTGGTACTGCTCCTTCTGGTGCATGAATGTGAATATCATTTTCTTCTAGTTGATTTTCTTCTACTCCTATTTCTTTTAAAATAGTCTTTACATAACTTATAGCTATTTTGCAAGATTCTTTCATTACTTCACCAAGAGAACCTGTAAGTATTAAATTTCCTTTTCCTTTATACATTGTAACTTCTATTGGTAGTATATCTCCTCCATATGAAGTATATGCCATTCCATTTACTACTCCTATTTGAGTATCTTCATTTTTAGTATAATTGTATTTTTCTATACCTAAATATTTTTCCAATATTTTATCATCTACTTTTATAAAAGTTTTATTCTCTAGTAATATTTCTTTTACCGCTTTTCTTAGTACTCTATCAATTACTCTTTCTAGTTCACGTACTCCTGCTTCTTTTGTATAATTTCTAATCATTTTCATTATAGATTCATCTGTTATTTCTATATTAAGTTGAGTAAGACCAGAATTATCTAAGGCTTTTGGTATTAAATATTTTACAGCAATATCATATTTTTCATACTCTGTATAACTAGATAATTCTATTATTTCTAAACGATCTTGTAGTTCATATGGAATTTGTTCTCTATAGTTTGCAGTTGCGATAAACATTACTTTTGATAAGTCATATTCTTCTTCTATATAGTGATCTTTAAATCTATCATTTTGTTCTTTATCTAGTACTTCTAATAAGGCAGATGCAGGATCTCCTTTATAATCTTTTGTCATCTTATCTAGTTCATCTATTATGAATACTGGGTTTGATGTTCCTGCTTTTCTTAATCCTTCTATTATTCTTCCTGGATTAGAACCAATGTATGTTCTTCTGTGTCCAAATATCTCTGCTTCATCATTTATTCCACCTACACTCATTTTTACACTTTTTCTATTTAGTGCTTTTGCGATAGATAATGCTAAAGATGTTTTACCTACTCCAGGCGGTCCTACTAAACATATTATAGGACTTTTTGAATCTGGATTGTTTTGTTTTATAGCGAGATACTCTATTATTCTTTCTTTCGCATCATTTAAAGCATAATGAGTATTATCCATTGTTTCTTTTACTTCTTTTAAGTTTATTTTATCTTTAGTAAATACTTGCCATGGTAGATTTATCATCCAGTCAATATATTCTCTTACCATACCTAATTCTGGTGAGTTAGAATGCATTGATTCAAGTCTAGATATTTCTCTATTTATTTTTTCTTTTATATTTTTAGGACATTTTAATTTAGATAATTTCTTTTTGAAATTACTTATTTCCATATCCTTAGTGCTAGTTTCACCTAGTTCTTTTTGAATTTGTTTTATTTTTTCAGTTAAGAAGTATTCTTTTTGCGTTTCATTTAATTCTTTATCTACTTCTTCTTCTATTTTTCTTTCTAATTGCTCCAACTTCATTTGCTCATGCATATCTCTTAGTAGCAATTTAGCTCTTTCTAACGGTTCAGTTATAGTAACATATTCCTTTTTAAATCTATAATCAATATCTAAGAATGATACAATTAAATCAGTTAATTGATCTAGCGATGGTGCAGTAGGTAGTTGACTCATAATAGCATTTCCCATTGCTGGTGATACTTTTACATACTTGTCTAGAGTATTTATTAATAATTTGTAGTATACTGGATCTTCTTCTTCATCATATGTAAATGATACTTGTTTATATGAGGCTTGATATATTGTATCTAATAATTTATAGTTATATATTTCTACTCTATATAATCCTTCTACTACTATTCTTGTCTTGCCATTAGGAATATTCATCTTAAACTTTATTTTACCTAATACTCCGTATTTAGGTAGGTTTGTTATATCATCTTTATCTTCTTCTATTGGATTTACTATTAATACTTCACCAGTACTAGCATTATTTACTATATTATTTATATTTTCATCATAGATATTACTATATTCTACTCTTACTTCATTTCCAGGTAATATAACCATATCATTTATTATTAAAACTAATAAGTCATTTGATTTCAATAGCATATTCACCTCCAATTTTTGATACTGCTTTCTATTATATAGTAAATCATATTTTTTTCAATAGAAAATGTTCTTTATTTTAAATTTATATAAACAAAAAAAGTGATTTAAATCACTTTTATTTATTTAATTCTTTTAATGTATTAATTGTCTTATGCATTAAGAAATCATACTTGAATATTTCTTTTCCATTATACTCTTTTAATAAGTCTTCTTTTGTAGTTTGGAAGTCTTTAGCTACTTTTTCTATTTCTTTATCTAATTCTTCATCAGTAATATCTATTTTTTCTAAATTCTTAATTTCTTCTAACATTAGACGGTATAAAACATTCTTATATGCTTCTTTTTCAAATTGATTATGTAAGTCTTCATGAGTTGTATTTGTAAATTGATGATACATTTCAAGTGTTAATCCTTGGTGAGCTAATTGATGTTCAAATCTATGAATCATTTCATGTATTTCATCATCTACTAATTCTTCAGGGATATCTACTTCAACATTTTTAGCTACTTCTTCTAATAGATTTTCTTCATATTTATATTCAGCAGCTTGTTCTTTTTGTGCAGTTAAATTCTTCTTAATTTCTTCTTTAAGAGTCTTTTCATCTGTTACATCTTTCATTCCTAAATCTTCGAAGAATTCTTCATCTAATTTTCTTGCGACTTTTTCTTTTATTTCATTTACTTTAACTTTGAATACAACTTTAGCTCCTGCTAAATCTTTTGCACCATAGTTTTCTGGGAATGTTAATTCGATGTCTTTTTCATCTCCTTGTTTCATTCCTACTACTGCGTCTTCAAATCCTGGAATAAATGTATTTGATCCGATTTCTAGAGAATAATTTTCTCCTTTTCCTCCATCAAATGCTACACCGTCTTTGAATCCTTCAAAATCGATTATTGCGATATCTCCTTTAGCTACTTTAGAACCTTCTTTTTTAACAGCTAATTCTTCATACTTAGTAAGTAATTTTTTAACTTCTTCTTCTATTTCTTCTTTCTTAACTGTTACTTTTTCTTTTTCTACTTTTAATCCTTTGTATTTTTTAATTTTTACTGTTGGTTTTGTAATAATAGTAAATTTAAATTCTACTCCATTTTCATCAATACTTTTGATATCAACTGATGGTTGTACTACTGGGATTAATTTAGAATCTTTTAATGCTTCTACATAAGCAACTTGTACTAATGCATCAGCAGCATCTAAATATAGAGATTCTTTACCAAAATTCTTTTCGTAGACATTTCTTGGTACTTTACCAGCACGGAATCCATCTACTTTAACAGTCTTTTGTTTCTTAGCAAATGCTTCATCATTTGCCTTTGCCCATCTTTCTCCATCTATTTTTACAACTACTTCATGAAGATATTCTTTTGTAGTCTTTTTTGTTTCTTTTTCTTTTGCCATACTTTCCTCCATCGCTATATATTATAATATATTCTTAGTTTTATATCAATTAAAAGATATACTATTCTATATCAGATTTATTTTCTAATAATTTTTCTACATCAACATTTGATATACTTTCAAATTTTTTAGATATTTTATCTGTTGTTATAGATACATTTTCTATATCTTTTGTAACTGTTTCAATACTTCTTGATAATTTATTCCATCTTTCCCTATATCTTGCAAATTCTATTCCTAATTTATTTAATTCATCATGTATTACTTGAGTATATTTATCTCTTTCCATATTCTTTATAATCATTTGAATTACTGTAAGTGTTGATATTAATGTAGTTGGTGAAGTTATCCAAACATGTTTTTTATATGCATAATCTATTATATCTTGATAATATGCATTTACTTCAGCAAATATTGCTTCTGCTGGTAAGAATAACATTGCTTGATTAGCAGTTAGTCCTTCTATTATATATTTAGATGATATTGCATCTATATGAGACTTCATATCTAATTTAAATGCTTTTTCTGCCATAGTTCTTTCTTCATTAGATTTATTTCTATCTACCATTGTTCTATAGTGCTCTAATGGAAATTTTGAGTCTATGCAGATTGTTCCTAGTGGAAGCGGTGCAAAAAGTACTGAGTCTGCTATTACACCTGTTGGTAGTTTATATTGTATTTGATATATTGAATCATTCTTTTCACCAAAGACATTTTTTAAAATATGATTTAGGGTTACTTCTCCAAATATACCTCTTGTCTTCTTATCTGTTAGAATACTTTCTAATGAAACGATATCAGTAGATAGAGTTTCTATTTTCTTTTGAGCTTCATCTATTTTAGATAGACGCTCTACTACATTTAAGAATGTCTTATTTGTTTTTTCAAAATTTTCATCTAGTCTTTCATTTACTTTTTCATTTATCATTAGTAATCTTTTTTCTAGTGATTCATTTAACTTAATAAAATCATTATTTAAATCTCTAGCTAGTTTATTTTGAAATTCATTTATAGATTTAGTTGTTTCTAATTCTAATTTACCTAATCTTTCTGTTATATTCGATTCATTTATATTTTTTGTTACTGATACTACTGCAATTATTATATTAATTATTAGTAGTAATATTATTATATATTCCATATTAGCCTCCAAATATATTATACATTGTGGGTTTTACTTTTTCTACAAAAAAAGGAGTTATACTCCTATTTTACAATGTATGGATTGTCTTCTGTTCCACTACCACCAGCAATTACTGTACCATCTTTTATAGCAATTGTTGCTCTTACTGAGATTATTGAATTTGTTGGTGTTAATTTAACTTTTTTCCACTGTATAGCATATGCTTTATCAGTAGTATCAGCAAGTGGTGTTGCTAACCACCAAGTATGAGTTTTACCTGTTGTTAAGTAGTTATAGTTAGAACATGTTGGATTTTCTGCAGATACACAATTTTTATCAGTTGATGCTTGCATAAATTCATATGTACTTAATAATCCTACTTTTGTTTCTACTTTTTCTCTACATTCAATTGCTCCATCTAATCCTTGTGCTCCTTTTGCACGAGATGCAATACACATTTCATATGGAATCATCATTGATTTATCTTTTTTAGTAAATAATATTTCATCTTTACTATCTTTTTCTTTATAGATATAATCTAATTTTTCTCTTAGTCTAGATGTCATAAAATTATTTATTCCACTATTAAATTTTTGAGATGTATTATATCTATCATCATATGCAGAAACATAATTATTTGTACTTGTTGATATTAATATTACTTTATTATCAGAAGTTATTTTTACTATTCTCCATAATCCTTTTTCTAATTTTACATAGTTGTTTACTATTTCACCTCTAAATACGTAATCATTATTAATCTTATATAATCCATATCCTTCAGTTGTAACTTTATTATTTTCTTTAACTGCTTCTCCAAGTGAAGATGTTTTATAATTATTTCCACAGCTTAGATATGGTGTATAAGTGTAACTATTTCCATCATTATGTACTACTACTTTTCCTGTACAATCGGCATTTTTCTTACCATATGATGAGAAATCTTTCATATATCCATTAGATATTAATGTATCACTTGATACTTCTGTATCATTACCTGTTGATGGTAAATAGTTTTTATGTTCATTCATATATTTTTCTGATGATTGTTTTAATACTTTTTCTAGTTTTTCATATGAATAATTTTTTACTCCTAATAGTGAAAATAAGAATATTACTAGTAATAATAGAGCTACTACTATTGCTACACCAAAAATATATAAAAATAGTTTCTTTTTATCAGAAGGAGTATTTTCTTCTTCTACTCCTTCTTCTTCATAATCTTCTTCTTGATATGAAGTTATAGAGTCATCTATTAGATCCTCTTCATCATTATCTTTATCATCTTTTTCTTCTACTTCTTGTTCTGCAGTAGTTAATTCTTTTTCTTTATCTTCCATAACCGTACCTCCTATTAATTATCAAAGAAATCATCAAAGAAGTCATCATCATCTTCATCTTCAATCTTAATTTCTTTAACTTCTTTCTTACTAGCAACTGGTTTTTCTTCAGGTATTTTAGCTTGTTTTGTTTCTTTTTCTTTTGTTTCTTTTTCTTTCGCTTCTTTTTCAATTGCTGCTATCTTAGCATTTATTTTTCTTGCTAGTTCATCTGTATCTATTGAAATGTCATCGTCATCATCTTCTTCTACTGGTTGTAGAGGTTGTCTTCTAACAGTTTGTTGTAAGAATGGATTAAATGGCATTCCTCCTGATGTAAATGGTCTATTATCATCATCATTTCCTTCTTCTTGTAGTTGAGCAAGTAGTTGACGACGTTTTTCTGCTTTAACAAATTCCTTTATATCAAATGTTGCAACTGTTCTTTTCTTTCTAGTTGGATATGTTGCTAAAGGATATTTTTTACCCCAATCTAATTTAAAGTCTGGTGTAAAATGTGTTTTAAATGGTTGTAGACGTAATCTCTTAATAATTACATCGAATTGTTTCATTGTTTGTAAATCTGATATTGTAACTAGTGGAGTTGATGCTGTCTTATCATCTTTTTTAGATTTAACTTCTCCACATAATTTAGATATTTCTTCTAACGCTTTTAATTCTGATGTTATTAAGTATATTATATTACTACAGTTACCTTTGATAGTTTCTGCTTCTTTTTCTCCATATACTTGATCTAATTGGGCAAAGTTTTGAACTATCATAGTAAGTCTTATTGCACGAGATCTTGCAGCTGTTATCATTGTTGTAACGTCTTTTAATGGTGGCATGTTAGCAAACTCATCTAGTAAGAAGTTTGTTCTTACTGGTAGACGTCCTCCTGCTTTTTGAGCAGTTGCGATTAAGGTTTCATAAATTTGTTTAATTAATATTGTTGCTAAGGCATGATATGTTTTCTTTTCATCTTGTATTACTATAAATACTGCTGTTGGTTTTTCTCCAATTGATTTTAAATCTATATCACTATATGATAACATTTCACTTAAGTTTTCACGTGAAGCGAATATTTTAATTTTTTGTTTAAATACTGATAATATTGATCCTTTAGTTTCATTTGGTGCCATAAGTGTAGATGAGGCATTTATAGCTGCAGTTGAATTTGGATCTTTCATATCAAAATATGATTTTATATAAGTTGTACCATTAAACTTTTCTTCTCCAATTGTTGACATTAAAGATATTGAGTTTATATTTATTTCTTCTGGTTTGGCATCATCAAATAGAGCCATAGCTAATCCTGAGAAATAATCTGCTGATGTATTTTGCCAGAATGGGTCATCTTTAGCATCTTCATCATGTAATACATTTACTGCTAAGTCATCAAGTAATTCTACTGCTTTATCTTTATTTCCAGCTTTATACATTTGATATGGTAAATCTAGTGGATTCCATGAATTACCATTTTGTGGATCACGGAAGTTTAATAATAGAATTTGGTATCCTTTAGCTCTTAGCATATTAGATGTTTTTTCATATATTTCACCCTTAGGGTCTGTTATAATCATTGACTCTCTTGCTTTAGCTAAGTTTTTAACAGTTGGTAGTATAACAGTTTGTGTTTTACCTGATCCTGTTGCTCCTATAACTAGAGTATGATATTCTCCATTATCTACCCACATCTTTTCCTTTTTAATCATTAAAGGAATACCTGCTGCTTTAGATTTCAAAGCCTTTATATCAACTTCAGCTACTCCATTATCATTTTGAATTTCTTTATCTTTTGCCCATCTAGAATAACCTTTATCTTTTTTATGTAGTGATATTCCAAAACCTTTTTCTCTTTCAAAAAAATAACTAGATGCAGTTGCAAACATTCCGCCTAAAGATAAAATGTATATTGCAATTGTTCCTGATATTAGGTGTGGTTCAAACGCTGGGAATGGGTTTATACCTGAAAATTCTCCTGTTCTTACAAATGTTCCTAAATTAGCAACACCTAGTGATACTACAAATAATAGCAATATTGCAAATAATGCAAATAATGCGAAATCTTCTGGTTCTCCTCTAAATCTAAATTTCATGTCATCACTCCTACGTCTTTTTCATTTATTATAACATATCTGTTATAGTTTAATATTATCAAATTTATTATTTTTATATTTATATATATAGATATCCGGTTCTTCTCTACTAAACTTATTGCAATAAACTAATAAATTATTTTCTTTATTAAGTTCAAACATCGCATTTATTGTAATTCTGCATCCATATAATCCTGTAGTATTATCTTTCTTTTTATAAATATCTATTATTTTATTATCTTTTATCATGAATGCTACTGTTATAGTAGATGTTCTATCTATATTTACATTATATGCATTAGATATGCTATATATTTCTTCATTTGTACCATCATTATCTATATCTAATACATATTTTTTTGTAATTAGAGTTTCTTTATATTCAGATAATTTATTATTTTCTAAATAAGCATCTACTACTCTTTCATCGTAGTCTTTTTCTTCTACCCTTTTCATTGTAAGTACTTTATTAGATAGACCTATTAGAAAACCATTATAATTTATTGGTTCTTTTTTACTATTAAACATATAAAGTATATCATCATATACTAGATATTCATTACCAATATATTTATTATCTATATAAATATCATATTTAGACCAATTAATACTATTTAGTTGATTAGTTTTACTCCATGTCTTTTTACTATATGTAATTATATGATTAGGTGTCACTATACTAGTATTTTGACTATTAAGATAGTTTTGATATACTCCATAACTTAATATTATGATTGTAATTATTATTATAAATAGTATACCTATAAAATATTTTTTCTTCATAATATCTCCTTTAATATTTATAAATTGCATATAAATCTAATCTTTGTGGTCCATATATTGGTGAAGTAAGGGCATCAAACGCTCCTTTTGGTCCGAATCCTGGATCTATAATAAATACTTGACCATCTTTTACGTAGTCTACTGCTACCCAGTGACTCATTGTTCCATATCCACCATTTGGTGCAGGAGATACGTTCATTATAATGATTGTTCTTCCTCCACTTAGTTCATTAGCTAACATTTGTGAAATGCATGCTGCATTCTTACAAGATGCTGGTATTGTTTTTTGACCTGCATATCTTGGCTGTGGAGAAAATGCAGAAGTTACTGCTCCCCAATTTAATAGTCCACCACCAGTAAATCCACCTGTTTTATTTAAATACGGTACTAATGTATCTGGTCTTATTTCGTCTGTTCCCATCATTTGTTTAAATGTATCGGATACAGTTAATTCTTTATTTGCTATCGCTTTAGCAAACATCATTGTAGTTGATGTTACTGTACAACCAGCACTTTTTACAGTGAATGAACTTGGTCCTAGAGGAATACCTATCCATGGTCCTTCATATTGTTTCCAATTTACGAAGTCTCCAACAGATGCAAGTCCTCCTGTTCCACATTTTGTTTGACTGTCACCATTGCAAGTACCTTTTGATAATTTAGTTGCTTGGCTATATGTAGATAATAGTATCTGTTTGTAGTCTTGTCCAGATGCTGCTTTAGATGAGAATGAATTTTGGATAAGACTTGCATATGGTGTATTTATTACAGCATTATTTTCATCTACTAGTAATTCACCTTCTACTGCTTTAGCTGCTTCTCTTAGTGGAGAATTTGCTGGTAGAGGTTGTTTATATATTTTTGAACCTGGGTATGAAGTTGATGTTCCACTTCTAGTTTGTCCACCTTGTTCTCCATCATTTAATTTTACACATCCTTTATCTGGATCGCAGTAAACTTGGTCTGCGACACAGTTTGCAAGTTGTAATATGTATCCATCACCTGTTTTTTCTATCTTTTTACCAAGATTTCCTGCCATTGCATGTACTCTTGCGATAGAATAGTTTCTTGCTGCTATAAGCTGTGCTTTAAAGGCTTCAGCTGGTGCTTCACCAATTTCCGCATAAGCTACACCTAGTACATATTTTTCAAATGGTACAAGTTCTTCTTCAGCGGCATTATCCCAGTTTCCACTACCGTATCTTGCTCCTCCAGCTGTACCACATTGCATCAATCTAACTTTTACATTACTCATAGTAAATCCTGTATCAGTTGATGCTCCATTTGCTATTCCTGCTATATTATAAGAACAACTTCCACCTGTTACACATGTTTCTTTTTCTCCTAGTATTTCTCTAGTTTCTTCTATATGTTTAATCATACTTTCTGCTATTAAATTTGCTTCTTCTTCATCATACTCTTTCATATATTTTCGAAGAACTTTTTCAGCAATATTTTTCTTAAATGTATCAAGGGATGCTACATTATTTTCGTCAAATGCTGCTTCTTGTATTTCTTTTATATCAGCATTAGTAAAGTCAGTATATTCATAATTATCTTTCATAACAGTACTATTAGCTATTATATAGTAAAATGCTGCGGTAAATTCTACTCCATTAGGATTGTTTTTCTTTTGACTAATTAATTCTTTTTTTATATCATTTGCCCTTTTATAAAAAGCTTCTGCTTTTGGATCATCAAATTTATAGTCTTGATATTTACCTTCTTCTCCATATACTCTTGCTGCTATGGCATCATTTGTCTTACTTGATGCAATAGCCGATATTGATCCTATTATTATTAATAATACTATTAACATGGGTAGTAGAGTTAATGCTACACTAATGATTATTTTTCTAACTTTAATTTTTAATTCTAGTTCTTTTTTTGTTTCTTTTTCTTCTGTTTCTTTTTGCTTTACCGTTTCTTCCTCTTCTTTTTTCTTTTCTTCCTCTTCTTTTTTCTTTTCTTCTTCTTGTTTTTTTAGAGGTCCATATGAAAGTGGATGAGGCTTCTTCCCTGTTACAAAATCAGTAAAGTTTTTAATATTATTGATTGTATTTCTCGCTCCCGCTATTGTTTTATTATTATCTAAAGCTTCTTTTCCTCTATTAATAAGATTTCTTCCTATTTTAGAATTAGCTGCTTTACCAGCTAAACCAGCAAGACCTGGTGCTTTAGCTGCATTTTTTAGAGTTTTATCAACAAGCGAATTATCAGTAAAGTTATTTTTTTCTCTATTACGAGAAGAAGAGTAAGGTTCTTTTGAAATAGCATTAGTATTACCACTATTATTTTGTGGTAAGTTATTCTTTTTACTTGAATATTTTCCTTTTGCCATTTTATCACCTTACTCTTCTATTTATTAATATCCTCCACCTGTTCCAAAAGAATCTAACTCTTCTTTTGTTACGGCGATATTTATTCTCATACGTCTATTTCCACAAACGAATAATGCTTCACCTTGTGAATATCCTTTGATACTATCTATTTCATTATCATTTAAATCAATTAATCTTGCTAAATCTTCAGTAGCTTGTTTCTTTAATCCCATAACTAAATAGTATGACGCATTATCAAATATTGCTTTTCCTTGTACTATTACAGCAGGATCTGCAAAGTCTGATGGTTGTTGTGTTATTACAATTGTTCCAGTATTATACTTTCTTGCACGACGTTGTACTTGTGCTAAGAAGTCTGCTCCCATTTCATTCTTATCTCCAAGTAAAACGTGAGCTTCATCTACCATTAATACTGTATTGATAGATGGATCTAGACATAATCCCCAAGCATATTTTAATACGTTGAAGAATAATGCATTTCTAACATTAGAGTCACCATTCATAAGTTCTTTAATATTAAATACCATAAAATCACTATTCTTAGCTAGTGTTGTATGTCCATCAAAGAAATATTTTAATTCTCTTGTTAATGGTCTTATTAATAACTCTAATCTTTCTAATATATCTTTTTCTTGAGTTTGTTCTGTTATACTCATTAATTTCCCTTGAATAGTTCTATATATATCACTGAATGTTGGGAAATCTTTAGATGTAAATCTTCTATAATCAGTTAACTCATCCATTCCAAATCTCTTATATGTATCTTGTGCTATATCAGAAAACATGTTTAAGACATCTGTTTTTACTTCTGGGTTATAGTACTTTAAGAATGCTTTTAATGAAGATATTGCTCTTGCAAATACTGCATGGCTTATTACATCTTCTTCATCTGAATCAGGTACTATTTCTAGTGGATTTATTAGTCCATATTGTCCACCTTTACCCATATCTACTATATCTCCACCATATGATACAGCCATTTCTCTAAATTCATCTTCTGGGTCAATTATTACTATTTGACAACCATTTCTGATATGACTTCTTAATAGAAGTTTAGCTGCTGTTGACTTACCTGAACCAGATGTTCCTAACATTATCATATTAGCGTTATTTCTATTATTTTCTTTTCTTATTTGATATAAGAATTGATTAAATAAAATTACTCCTCCAGAGAAATCTACTCCTAATAGAGTTGATAGTCCTGGATCTTTTATACTATCAAAAATAAATGGATACATTGCTGCTAAAGTTGGAGATGGTATAGGTGTTCCTATTCTATCTTCAATTTCTTGAGCTGGGAATACCGGTAACATAGATTTAAGTATTTTTTCTTGTTCAAATCTAATTGATACCGCACGTAAATCCATTGAATCTAAATAGTTTTTAACATTTACTTTCTTTAATTCTAATTCTTCTTTAGTATCAGCTGTTATCATTATATGCATTTGAAAATCAAATGTCTTTGAATCAGATGATGCTATCATAGAAGTAAAGTATTGTAGAGATTCTATATCTTGTCTAATTCTTTCTCTTATAGTTTGGTCTTTTTCATTTTGATATTTATCTTGTAAATCAGCAACTTGCTTATTTAACATATTTTTCATTTGTTCAAATGGTATTGGTATGTGTTTTACTACTACCTTAATACCAGACATATTAGTTAGAGATGATAAATATCCTGGATAAATATATTTAGGGTATGCTACCACTGTTAAAATAGTTGCATATTTATCACTTATAAAGAAACTACTTGGAGAAAAACTTATACCCTTTGGGGCTAATTCACTTCTTAACTTACTCATGCTGCCATCACCATTGGTTTGAATTCAAACTTCTTTCCTCCATTTAGGAAATTATCCATGATAACTCTTAAGTCATCATTTGATACTTGTTGTGCATTTAATCCACATCCTGCTAAACCATTAATTACCATTCTTACCCTCTTTTGTAATATGTCAGTATCTTTTTCTTTAAATAATAAATAATACTCTGTATCTACAATATTTTCATTAATAAAACTATATGCTTTATCAATATCTTGGCTTATTATTTTTCTTATCGCAGGAGTTGATGCTTCATTATATAGTAGTTGCATTTGTGATAAGTATACAGATAAATCAACTGGTCTATCTGCTACTACTAACCAGAATTCATAATCTATTGTATTATAAAAATTCTTTAGTCCTATCATAATATTATTTTGAGCATTTTGCTCTAAAATAAATATATTCCTTGGAGTAATCTTTACTCCTGTTATTTTTTCTTTATTTGTAGTTATAATCATAGAATTTTGGATATCCTTTACAGGTAACCAATCTTCTGCAAAACTATTTCTATTTCTTGACATTTCTATTGCACCAACCTTTCCATTTATATTCTCTTTGACTTTCAAAGAAGTCATACATATCTAATATGAAAGTTAACATATTATGATAATAAGGTAATGGTATTACCAGAAACGATGAAATCGCTGCTGGTGATAACATAAGTATACTCATCCAAAAACTACTTACTGGCACAAAGGCTAACAGTAATATTGTTACTGTTATGCCTATGCCAAATAGTATCAGATCTTCTACTTTAAACATACCAAATATTAACTTACCACTATTAGTATTTGCGGGTATTAAATAATTCATCTATATCACACTTTCCTTTTTATTTTCCACTCATCTTATTTAAAGCCTTATATTCAGAACTTTGTTTGATATCTCTTGCAGCATTACTTGATGTAACAGATGTAAGTGTTGCGTTATTCATATTAACAGCCTTAGATGATGGTGCACTTCCACCAGATTTTTCAACTTCTTTAGCATAGTAGTCAATTTGTGCAGCAGCATCTTTTGTAGCAGCATTTCCACCTTTCGCTTCAAATTGTCTAGCTTGTAATTTTTGTAATTCTTGCATTTTATTTTCGTCAAGATAATCAGCTTTGTTAAATGTATAAACTGGTCCATTATCGCCGTCTTGATATTGGAAAGTATCACCCTCTGTTGCATTAAGAGCAGCGTAGAATTTGCGGTAATTGAAACCAACAAGATCCTGTTCTCCACCACCAGAAGTTGTTAATTTAGCACTATAACCATCTTTGGATTTTAGTGATTCTTCTTCTAACATCTTTTTATAGTTACTTACTGCACTAGAATGTCCACCATACGCTTCAATTTGGTCATTGTATGTCTTAAGTCTTGAACTAGCTGCATCCATACCTTCATCAGAGAAGAATGCTTTAACATTATCTTTAACTCCGATACCTGATTTAATTTTGTTAATAGCACGCTTTTCTGCTTGTAACATTGCTTTTGATGCTTCTCCTGGTTTAGCTCCAAGTGCTGCCCCGACTCCAGCTCCAACAACTCTTGTCGCCCCACCTAAAGCTGTACGTATTTTTTTAAACATAGTTGCTTCTGGACCAAGTTTTCCTACTGCTTCACCGCTAGCTTTAAAGGCATTTCCAATCAAATCTTTGGCTGATGTTAATCCAGCACCGATACCTCCAGCTGCAGCTCCTATACCAAGTAGTCCTTTTGCTGAACCAAAGCCAAATCCAGAGTCTTTGATACCAAGGGCATCTGAGATGAATTTTGGTCCTTCTTTTACAAACATCAATACTGAACCTATTCCTAATATTAATGCCATTACTCCAACTAATGGGCCATATTCTCCAAAGCCTTCAAATGCTAGACCATTCTTTGTTAGCGATTGAATAATTACTACAGTTAGCATCATAAGTGCTAATCTTATAAATAAATCAAAATATACTTTTACAAGTGTTTGTGACCAAGTTTGTAACATATCAGTCTTTCCAGTTGAACCAGGTGCTGCATAACTTATAATTGGTATTGGTGATATTACTCTAAGTAATACTAATTTTATTGAACGTAGTGCGATATCAACAGACGATACTAAAAGTAGATATGCAAGTGCTAGTCCAGCAAGTAGTGCTGTAATTCCATTTAATACAAATGCATAATATTTTTTACCAAATATTGGAGCTGAACCTTCAGCTGGTTTACATGTTGCGTTATATATACTTCCTGTTCCTGTTATAACACCGTATGATGTTCCTTCTTTTTCTATATCTACATCACTTGAATCATTTTCTTCTTTTATTTTGTAAACATCAGGAAGTTTCTTTTGTGCTTCTTGTTTACAGTTATCAGATGCTCTATTTACATAAATAAATTGTAAGAATACTGTAGTAGCAAATCTTTTAGAATCATTTACTATTTGTTTTGAATCAGATGTCGTTCCATCTTTATCATAGTTTCCTAATACTAATTTTTCTATTACGTTTTGATTTAAGATTCTATTCTGTAACTCTGTTAATGTTCCAAATAATATTCCTTGTTTTTGAATATTTTCTGCATAACTATTATTAAACGTTGATGTTTGAGTAAAGTTTAGTGGGATTAATAAAGTCATTATTGCTAGAGCTATTACCATTCTTTTGAATAATGATCCAATTCCTTTACTTGCATCAAATGCTTTAGATGGGTCCGCTATATTCTGAAGTATACTTATTGATACTTTAAATATCATAAATATAGCTATTACCATAGAAATTTTACTAAATAGTTGTGTTGTTAGATCGTTTAAATCTAGAATTGGGTGTTTAGCTAGTACCATAAATACTTGATAAAACAGTTCTACAAATCCAAATACTGTTTTAACAAGAAACATTACTATAAGTCTTAGGATATCTGGAAAAAAGCCCGCTTCTGTGTAATCAATCATCTATATCCCTCCCCTTTATTGTAGTCCACATATAGATGGACCTGCTAAATTAAATAATTTTATTATTTCATTTACTATTGTTGGTACTAAGAATAATAGAATTATTAATCCTGCTCTTGTTAATATATTTTTATTTGCTTTTTTAAATGAGTCTTCTGCTCCTGTTACTACTGCTTTTACATAGTCAATTGATGAGAATAAAAGCATTGCGACTGGTCCTAATATTCTTATATAACTTAGGAATCTATCAACAATCCAAGCAAGTGATGTTTCATCATTTGGATCTCCAAGTAATGTTGCTTGGCATCCTCCTTGCTCTTTTGTTTCTTTTGTTTCTCCAACTAATTGTTTTCTATAATCGCTATTTACTATATTAGCATGTACTTTTATTGGTGCTAAAACAATAAATAAAAATGATATTATTAATAATATTTTGCTAATCTCTTTTTTCATGCTTGTTCTCCACATATTTCTTCAGAATAAGTATAACAAAACTAAAAAAAAATAGCAATTATGCTATTTAATTTTTTATCTTTTTATTATGCGTTTTTCCAGCATTGGATTCCACTTAAGTCTGATCCGTCATCGGCTCCAGTAGATACTATATCCATAACTGCTCCCACTAACCAAACTACCATGAATACTAATGCAGAATAGATAAATCTTTTAATTAGTATAGATTGCGCTTTTTTCATATCATCTTCTTTTGATGAAATTACCGCTTTACCTAAGTCTATTACTGCAAATACTATTAATATAATTGGAATTCCAATTTGAATTAATGGCATTACTCCGTGTTTTAATAAACCTAATATTGGTCCTATTGTTGCGCAATTGATATCTGCTATTAACATTTCGCTCACTCCTTCGATAACTATATGTTACTATATTTTTTATTTATTTGTCAATCGTTTTTGTAAAGTTAGTCTTTATGTATATCTTACTGAGTCAATACTATTTGTTTTGTATCTCCACATACTTGGAACAGTCTCATATTAGGCATTATTCTATTTATTATAGGTATGTCTACATTGATACTAGCACATACTTCATAATAGAATGATTGTCTATCTGTTTGTTCATCTGGTTTTGCACCATAATTTAATTGTGTATCATATTTTCTTATGCATAATCCTGGAGTTGCGTCACAATCATATCCTTCTTTTTTCATATTTGGGATACTGTAACCTACGTTTTTTACATATTCATTAATAGTGTTATTACAACGACTATTAGCATATGCACTTCCACATTTACCTTCGTATTGTTCTAGTAGAGATATCATTTTGTTTTTAACTTTAAACGCCTTAGTATAAGTAACATTGAATGCTAAATAGCCGGATACTACGACTATAAAGACTACAATAATTACTATGTTCACTAAGCCTCCAAATGCATCTCTCATTTGTTACTCCTCTTTTTATTACTATTTTGTATTTTTACTTATATCGTTTGTTGAAATATTATTCCACTGAGTATCAATAGCTTCTTTAATCTTAGGATATAGAGCCCAGAATAGTGCTAATATTGCTGCGATAGCTATTAATGTTATTACTGTTAAATTTAATTCTCCTGCTGCTGCTTTCATAATACACTTCCTTTCTATTATTAATTAATTATACCATATTATATTTTACTATTTTTAATAGTTTACTTTTATTTACATTAAATACTAAATATCATCATCATAGCTACTAATAGTAATAGCATTGTTCCCATACCTGTTATTACTAACATAATCATTGTCTGACTTTCCATATGGTTTAATCTTTCTTTATATTTAGTTTCTCTTGCTTTATTTTGAAGAGATGATACTGTTCTTGAGAACATTAATAATCTTTCTTGTTTTTTTTCTTGAGAACCTATTCCTAAACGATATAGTAATCTCATCATTCTCATTGAATCTCTTACTGGATAAGTATTAGCAAATTCCATATATGGATCAATACTTGCATCTCCTCCATTAATCTTTTCTATCATTCTTCTTAAGCCTGGTTTAAATATTTCAGGGGCATCATCTATTGATTTTCCTAATGCTACTGGCACTGTATAGTGTTGAATTAATATTTCTAAACTTTTTAAGTAATATGGTAGCATTATATCTATATCATGTAGATGTGCTTTATAATGTCTTCTTAAAGTAGAATATTGTGATTTAAATGCTACTGCTGCAAAGACTGTTGCTAGTATTAGATTTAAGAAAAATTGTGAGTTAATAACACTAGTTCCTGAAGTTGATCCCATTGCTAATACGAATACTACTAAGAATACTAATATTGCATTAAATACTCTTTGCATATATAGTCTATCTGCATCTGCTTCTTCACCATATTTTACATAGATTAAGAATGTATAATCTTCTTCTCTAAATATCTCTAAGTACTTTGAATTATCTGCTACAAAACGCTTAGTATCTATCGTATTATTATAGATAAATACATACATTATTATAGCTCCTACAATTATAATCTCTATCATTATTCAGCACCTACATTCTCATTATAATATTTTTCTCCTTTTAATAGGAAATATGTATTAGTAATAATCAATATATGTAGTAGGAGCTGTATATACCATTTATCCAGTAACGCTATATAATTTGGTCTTCCTAATAAATATTGTACTAACATTATTAGTAGATATAACATTACTCCAAACTGTAAGAATGATTTATGGAATGTTGCTCTATCTATTCTATCTCTATATACTGATTCTATTAACATATCTATATCTGATTGCATATTTTCTAATGAGTCTGCTGTATCTTGTGCACCTTCTTTAGTTATTTGTAAGAATATTTGATGCATATTCTTAACTATATAATATGGATATAGTTTAGACATATAATCTAATGCTTCATCTATAGTTCCATTTTTATAAGATAACTCTATCATATGTGATACATCAGATAGTACTGGGTCTTCTAATACGCCTGATGCTTTTACTCCTTCTAGTGATTTTACAAAACTTTGTGTTGTTGCAAATTCCATTATTACGTTAGATGTATATACTTGTATTTGTTCAAATATAAATTCACTATATACTCTTTTACATCTTAAATATGCTAGATATGGAATAAATGCTATTGATATTAATACATATACTATAGTTATTACTAAGTTATAGAAATATAAATAACTTATTACTGCAGTAAATCCTGATATTACAGCAATTTGAACAGTATATTGTCTTACTGTATATTCTTGTCCTAATTGCTTTGTTTTTTCTCTTACTACTTTGAATGAATAAGGAGCAAATTTATCATATAGAGTAGTTACTTGACTTACCATATATTTTCCTACATTTTCTCCTTGATAGTTACGATATAGGTATAATAATACTATTACTATAAATATAAATAATAATTCTTCTATATACATAATGCCCCTTTCTATATATCTAATTTAGTTAAGTTAGGTATTACTGGCTTTACAACTTGTACCTGTTCTACTCTATTAGGTATAATTTTTTCTTCTTTTATTTGTTCTAATTTTTTATCATCAAAACGTTCTTCTTCATATTGTAATTTAGATATTATAGGTGTTACGTCTATATTTTGATTTCTTAAGTATTCTTGTAGATGCTCTGATGGTTTTATCATTACTGGTGTTCCATCAAAGTTCTTTTTATATATTGTTCTTGATACTGGTTTATTATTTTCATCTACATAAAACTCTGTTACTTCATCTACTTCACGATGGAAAGCTTTATATTTTTGAGAGTAATATGCTTTTATATGTACTCCTATTTGGATATATCTATATATTGTATTTAAGAACTGATCAACATCTAAGTCTGATTCCATAAGTGAATATAGACGATATGGAATAGATGCTGCTTTATCAGCATGGATTGTTGATAATATGTTATGTCCTGATGATATAGAGTTACGTACTGCTGATACTGCTTCAGCAGAACGTACTTCTGATAGTAGAATCCACTTAGGATTTTGTCTCATACATGTCACTAATACGTCAGTATATGATGCTACATTATTTGTCTTCATTGCAACGATATCACGTTGTGGGAATATTTTATCTAAGTGTAATTCTAATGTATCTTCTATTGTTATTATTTTTTCATTTTGTTTTGTATGACTGGCTAAATATTTTACAAATTCTGTTTTACCTGAACCAGTTTCTCCAGCTACTATTATGTTACAGTGTCCTTCTACACATTTTATTAGGAAGTTGTGGATATCTTCTGTAAAATATTCTTCATTTACTAATTTTTCTTTATTTAGTCTTATTTTAGCTGGTGTTTTACGTATAACTAATGCGATTCCATTTGTTGCGATTGATGGGTGTACAAAGTTTAGACGTAATTCTGCACTTTCTGCATCTAGGAATGGTTTGGCATTATTAAATGTCGTTCCCATTACGTTAGAGCATTGAAAGGCTAATTTTTCTACAAACTCTGGTGTTGCTCCACTAATTTCAACTCTCATAGATCCTTGAGTTAATGAACGAATCCATATTTGTCCATTATTATCATAAGATATATCTGTAATGTCATCATTTTCTAATAGTTGTCTAAACGGACCAAAGTCCAATTTATCAAAAATACTTCCATCCATTTTTCAAGGCCCCTCTTTCTTTTTTTATTAATTCTTTGTCCAAATTGTCTTTTGATTAATCCAATTCTTTAAATCTTCACTTGCTAGTTTTACATCAGCAGGATTATCTTTATTACCTTCATTAGTTGGTACTAAAACTAATTCTGTTGCATATGTATTCATATATTCTGCTTTCTTAAGTAGAATATAGTATTCTTCTGGTACAGCAAATACTACCATAGATGGTGTTTTTTGTTCCTCTAAATTAGAGAATACTGCTGCTCCTGTTGAATCTTTTACTGCTAGTACTTTTACGTTTGAAAGTAGTTTTCCATACATTACTGAGTCAGTTGATGTATCTGCTACTTGTTTTCCGTCTTTATCTGTTTTTGTTGTTACTGCTTTTAAATAAATATCTATATAGTTACCTGGGTATACTGAGTTACCATAAGTAGATTCAGAGTTAACTGCTAGGTTATATAATACATATCCTGATGGATATTTTAAGATTATATTACCTGGTAATTGTTCTTCTTCAAACACTGTACGTTTATAGAAAATACTTTGTGCTGGTATTACTGTATCAGGGGCTACATATTTATCTACTACTTCAGACATTTTAGTTAAGACATCTCCTGTTAACATTGATTTAGGTATTTGTCTTTCTCCTACTTTATCTTGTGTAATTTGAGTTCCTGGTTTTAGTAGTGATGTTGCATATGGTACTCTTACTGGAGTAGTTGCTTGTTTTACTCTGAAAGTATAAGCAAAATATAGTATTCCTACTGCTAGAGTTAACATTACTACTGTAACTGTATTCTTATTTTTTAAGAATTTATTTAAACCGCTATTATTCATTTTCCCTTTCCTTTCTTTTATTTATCAAATTCTGATACTGTACCTTTACCAAATGATGAATCTTTGTTTTGTAATTCATATTCAGTATAAGCATCTCTCTTGTAATTACTTTCAATTATTCCTGTATACTTAGTAGAAATATTAGCAGCTTCTCCTTTGAAACTTAAAGTTGTTAGTGAATCTACTTTTATATTAACTACTGGTGGTACTTCATTCATATCATAAAATCCAATTTTATAACTTCTTCTATCATTTACACTATCAGCGAAGCGACAAAGGAAGCTTTCGATAAACTCCTCTTTGTCCATTCTGATTAATCCATTTTTTCTATAATATAAATAGTCAATTGAATCTTGCATAGCTGCGTTAGCAGTTTCTTTTACTAGATAGTAGTCTACTTCACTACCAGTTGAGTAATTACTTATAACATTTATTAGTAGTAATGCCATTAAGGCTAATATTATTATTCCTACTGTTAACATTCCTTTGTTCATTATTTACCTCCTGCTAGTGATTTATCTGGATTTCTATTATTTCTTATTCCTACTCTATTATTTACTCCAGGTGATCTTGTTGTCTTATTTGTAGAGTAATTAAATATTTCTTTTGGCATTAAGTATGCATATACTCCAGATTCTTTAGTATATTGACCTTGATAATTTGTATAATTACGTTTCTTAGCGTTTTTATTATACTTTTTAATTTCACGTAAGTTTTCACTACTTAAATTAAATTCATAGTCAAGTTCATCTTTGTCTCCATTTGTATCAAATGGTTTATAGTTATTTTGCATCTTATCTTTTAATTTTTCAGGGTTGATTGCATAATTTGTGTTTTTGTCTTCTGGAACTGATGCTTCTTTTGTCCAGTTAAATCCTGGCTCTCTCTTATCAGAAGTTGTTCCATCTTTTCCTTTGTATGTTGGGAATAATTCAACTGGATCTACGTTTCTTAATGTTATGTTATATACACTTACACATTCTTCACAACCTGGCTTACAAGCTTTATCTGTTGATGGTTTGCAAGCTTCTTTTATAGGTTTTGGTTTAGGTGTCTCAGTTGTTTTAGGTGGATTTGTTCCACTTACTGCATAGAAACAATTCATATCAAACTTCCAATTATAATATCCAAAGTTTTTAACTCTTGCTTCTACGTTATATCCTTCAGTTGATTTATCGTTACTATATTCACCTTTTATAACTACATTATTCATACATTGATTTAATGTAGCATTTGCTTCTGCTTGTCCATTCTTTAAGTTTTGTAGATATCCTACATAGCACTTCCACCAAGAAGCATTTACTTCTGGTGTATTTAGGGCAACGCATATTTCTTGTGGATATGCTTTATATCCTGCAGCTTTTCCTTTTGTATATTTAGCTAATCCTGTTTTGAAGTTATACCAAGTTAGTGGCAATGTCCATTCAGTCTTATAGTGTCCGCTTATTGCATTCTTAGCATAGCATCCGTCGTATCCTATAATGTAATTTAAGTTTTCTACTTTTTCGTTACCTTTACCGCTCTTTTGTAGTGTGTCTTGGTTATTATCTAATTTAGTAGTTCTTATAATCTTACCATTATCATTAATCTTAGCTTCTATTGTATATGTAGTTGATTCTGTATTACATGTTGCTAGAGAACTACATTTACTTGATAATTCTTGATATGCTTTATAGTTTTCTTCGTAATCTCTTTCACGACGTGTCTTATTTTCTTTATCATATGCTCTATCTAATTCTGTTGAGTTTAGATAACATTTATCAGATTGTGCATAGAATATAGTACATGTATCTTGGCATACTTGGCCATTTTCTATTTGTCTAGAGTTTCCATCTGTTCCACCGATATAATGGCATCCATCTTTTGCTCTTCCATATAAATTATATCTTTCTGTATAACCTGTTTCATCAAACCATCTTTGATATTCAGATGTGTCATTTGGATTTACTTTATGATATGTTAGTGTATTTCCTCCAGCGAATGTATAATATCCTCCTTTGAAACTCTTAATATTTTCTCCGTAATATCCTCCACAATTCCATCCTCTATTAAGCAATGCATTTGTTTGAGCTTCTTCACTTGCTATAGATAATCTTGTTATTTCTGGCTTATTATATACTACATCTAATTTTGATACTGATGCTGATGTTAATAAGCTTAATTTTTTATTTTTTTCATATACTTGATTGTAGCATTTTAATGAACATTTTGCAGTGTATTTACCTTTATCACATTTATTTATACATCTTTCAAAATCTTCTTTAGGTCCTGCTGAATGCGCATCTCCTAAAGCGTATCCTCCGTTATGATAACATTGTGGATATATTCCTTGACATAATTGATATTTCTTTGGAGGTTGTGGTGTTTCTTTTATCTTACAAGATACATAACTTGTTACTTTTACTTGATATTGGAAGCATTGTCCTCCACGTATTGCTGCTGGTGGTCCATATTTTACTTCTACTACTTCTGTACATTCTCTCTTACATGTAGCAGTTTCTTCTGTATATCCACCTTTACTATTTGCACTTTCGTTTTTATTTTCTCCGCGTCCTTCAAAATAATATCTATATTTAGTAGATAGTGATTGTACATTTGTAGCCATATAGTAAGTATCATTCTTTTCATCGTAATAGTACTTATCATTTTCTTTATCTACTTTAATATTATCTTTTTGAATCTTATCAATTTGTTCTCCAGTTAATTTAAAATTACAATATAATCTATTTTTCTTTTTAAATTCTTCACTATTAAGAACTGAAGGTGGTTCTCCTGGCTTAGATTCAGGTAATACAAATACATTACCTGCTGCTTTAGCTCGTGATACCCATAGGTTCCATTCTGCAAAGTTTGTTTCCCAATAATTAGCTTGTATACTTTCTTTTCCAGTTATTCCTGGATTATTAGGTTTAAGTTTGTCAATAATTTTATTAGTATCAAAATTATCTGTTACATATGATGGTGGGTATTTATTTATACCTCTGTAATTAGTTGCTTCTAGAGTTATTTTATTACCATTACATACAGGATCTCCAGTTGCTTCTAGATATACTTTTATATATTTATCTATTTTATGTCCTTCAGTTTCTGTTGCTCCTGTTTCTGTTGTCTTTGCAACATCTGCCTTAAATTGTACTGTATTAGTTGATATTTTATTAAATTTAAGTTCATGATTTGACGCAACTATAGCTCTATTTGTAGGAGTATCTGGATATATTTTTGTTACTTTAAATTTAACATTTTTATATTTGGTCAATTCAGTCGAATTCTTTTTGTTGCTGTTCAATGTTATTGAAAGAGAATAATTATTATTATCATCTTTTTCTTGTAATGTTAATAAATATTTATTGTTAACATATTCTTTATTACAAGTTGTAGCATAAACATTGTTAACACTTAAGAATAGCATTAATACTAACAACCCCAATATTCTTTTAAATGCCTTCTTTTTCATGAGTTTCTCCTTTTTCTAATACTTTTTTTATTGCTTCATAATTAGATGTCTCTTCGACATGATAATTATTAATGCCTTCTTTTTTTCTAACTTCTCTTGCATTTATAACAAATTCTTTATCAGCATATCCTTCAAGTCTAGTACAAGTTATAAGTGTTATTAAGTTATCATTTTCTTTTATATTTACATTATATTTATATATACTTCTTTCAATAGATGATTTAACATATTCTTCTACATCTTTATTTTCTTCATAAAGAATGCTTTCTTGTTCTTCTCTAGCTCCATTAAATCCTACAGCATATATTTTATATAATTTAGTTTTTCCTTCTAATGTAACTTGAATATATTTAATATCTTTTGCTTTTCTTATGTATATAAGTTGCATTAAATCTTCAAATCTTGTGAAATATTTTTCTCCTATTAAGGGATGTGATGATAGATTCAAAATGTTGTGTCCCCATATTACGTTTCTTCTTCTATTTTTAAAATCTATTGTATAGGCAAAATCTGTTTTTTCTATATCTCCTAGATTTTTTACCGATACATCAACTATTGGTGTATCAACTTTTGTTCCTTGGACTTTTACCCATCCTATTGTTGAATAATTTTTATCTTTTTTATCTTTCTTCTTCTCTTCTATTATATTTTTATCTCTATTTACTACTTTATAGTAATTATTATATATTTTTTTATTTAAGATACTTATAATCATTAAGATAATACTCAATACAATAATTAGAATAATAGTTGGCTTCATTTTCATTATTTCTTTTTTCATAAGGCACCTCACAAGCTTATTTCAAATGGATTTTCTTTTGTTCCATCACCTATTGTTATACTAGCTTTTTTGTTTAATGTTCCAGATATTCTTATACCATACATTCTACTATCAGCAATATTTTTTGTTAGTACTATACCTGTTGCTTCTGATATTGCTTTTACGTTTTCTTCTTCAGTTGAATCAGAATACCAATACATTCTTACTTCTGCATTGAATGATGTTGCATAATAATCAAATACACTTGGGGCATATAATCTGGTTTTATATTTATTTTTCTTATACTCTTTTTTATATGCTATTTTTTCTTTATATACATTGAACTCTTTATCTATTACATCAAAGTAGTCAGATTTAATTACACGAGATGATTCATTATTTACTTTATATCCAATATTGTTTTTATTATCAACTTCATAATAGTGAAGTTTTCCATCTTGTCTTTCATCAAATTCACGTTTTATGATTCTACCATCATTATCTTTTAATATGAAATTAGATATTAATGTTACTCTCTCATTTTCTATTTTTGATATTTGCCATAATGTATCTGAATATCTTACATATTCTCCTATCATTCTTGTATTTAATAAATCTCCTGCCTTTTTATTAGGCGTTAATCCAACGTCAAATGGATTTTCTTTTGTTCCATTACCTTTTGATATATTTAAATCTTTTTTAATATATAATACAGCATGAACTGGCAAGATTCTTTCTTTTTCCATCTTGTCTAAGTGATATTTACCACTTGCCATAACTGATTGGAAATATGATTCTTTATCGCTTGAATTATCTGATAGCCACATTTGATAATATGGTGCGATAAAAGATGTCTGTTCAGTAGTTGCGATTACATCTTTTATAGATGGTATAGTTATAAGTCTTTTTTCCTCTTTATTATTCTTTCCATCTTCTGTAGCAACACCTACATTAGCTTCACCTTTTACTAATACATTAGATGATTTTTTAGGTAATGTTTTTAGATAATCATTTAGATATTTATCTAAATTAAATTTATCAGTTTGTCCTATCGGTTCATAAGACATAATTTTTATTTTATCTTCATCTATTTTAATAATTCTATATAATACTCCAGCAAATTTAATATAGTTATTTGCTTCTATATTTTTATATGTTCCTTTATTAAGAGTATTTTTTAAAATAGTATTTTCTAATTTCTCTACTACTGTAACTTTTCTTACTACTTCAGTTAAATTTTTTAGTGAATCAGTTACACTATATTTAATTTCATATGTTCCTGTTTGTTTAGTATCTACTGTTCCAGATATTTTTACTTCTTTTATATCTATTTTTCCATCTTGATTATCTTCTACTGATAAAATTCCAGGATCTGTAAAAGTTGAATCTTTACCTATAGTCATATTTTCTTTACCTTTTAATTTAATCTTTGGCCCAGTATGATCTGTAGATGATGCAAAAACTCCACATGATAAGTATGGATAATATTTAGGATTTCCAGATTTATCATTTTTTACTTTTACCCAACTTTCAGTTGGTGAACATGATTTTTTAGTAAATGGAATATAATAATCTTTTTGTATCATTCCTCTTTTTACTAACTCCTGCATTGAAACGGCAGAAACTCTACTACCAATTGGTAATAGAGTATAATTAACATCATAGTATCTTTTTGCTGCTTCTAATAAATCTTTTTCATCGTTTTTAAATGTTATATATGGAGATAATATTCCAAAATATACTAGAAGAACTAGTAGGACAGATGCAACTATTAAATATATTTTTCTTGTACCTAATTTCATATAATCCTCCTATTTTATTTGATATGTATATTTATTATCTCTTATTGTAAATGTTAATTTTATAGTTTTGGCATCTACTATATCTTTTGGTACCTTGATATATACGTATTTGCCATAGTATGAAAATCCAATAGCGTTTTCCAGTCTTATTACCCTACTTTTGTTATTACTATCTATGTAATTAATTTTACCATAATCATATAAAAAGTCAATTATCTCTTTGCCTTCTAAGTAGTTACTTCCATACTTCATCGTAAGTATTTTTTCGCCTTCTTCTGCATGTACAGTACGATATACAATTTCACATATTCCGTTATCACAATATTTAGCATTATATTTAACTATATCTTCTATTAAATATGGCTTTTCTAGAGTTAGTGAATCTTCTCTACCGTTTAATAATTTATAGTTAATTGATTCATCTAATTTTAGTATTCCATGTTCTTTAACTACATTAACATCTATATTATTTATTTTTACTTTTATAAGTTTATCTTTTAATGAATTTTGATAGTATAGTGAGAATGATTTTGGATTTAAGTTTGCTGGTACTTTAAATATTAAACTTAATTTTTTTGTTTCTTTTGCTTCTAGTCTTAAAGTATCATAAGGGTTTGCCATATCTTTAAATTGAGTTGCATACATTTTCTTAGTTTCTATACTATTAGTTATTCCACTCATCATATGAAATTTTGATAGGTCAGGTTCTACTCTAGTTGTTCTATTATTAGTAATTTCAACATTAGTTATTACAAAGGCACTATGTCTTTCTATTACATCACCTTTATAGTCTTTAGCTGTATAATAACTATTTAATACTTTAATTGTATAGTTATTAGCGTTAAAACTTGATTCTAATTTATATGCTTTATTTTCTACTAAGTAGTAATATGATACTTTCCCAAATATAATTAAGAATAATATTAAAGCAATAGTATTAAATATAAATTTATGTTCTTCATAAACATAACTTGCTTCACGTAATATTCTTTTATATAGTCTTATTACTGAGTGTTTATCAAAGTTTATATTAATTTCTATTTCTTCTTGGTCTTCTTCGCCTAACTCTAAATAATCTTCATCATTTTTAAAATCAAATTTATTTAAATCAATACCTAATATTCTTATAAATAATAGTACAAATATTGGCAATTGAGATAGGTGTATCATTATAAACATATCTCTATATATTCTTATAGTAGCAGCATCAAATACTCCATTATATGATGTGAAATATGATGATGTTGCATATGCGATAAGTAAATATACTGCATATCCTATCAATGGGTATAAATATATTTTCCATGGTTTTTCTTTATATCTTAATAATATAGTTAATCCTAGAAATGTTATTACTATTAGTATTAGTGAAATATATAGAAGAGGTGTTATATACATAGTTATTGGTTCACTTGATGCATCATATGTTCCAAGTACCATAAATTCTTTTACAAATGATGATATAGAAATTGATTTCATATAAGCATATGCACATAATACAAATAAGAATATATGAATCTTTTTAAAATTCTTTATAAAAATTTGATATGGTTTTTTTATTATCATATGCCCTCTCCTATTCTTACTATTAATAGTATACAATATATTCTTCAATAAAAAAAGAAAAAGAAGATATAAAAAAAGAAAAGTTTTTTAACTTTTCTCTATTAACTAATTGCTAAAATTTCTATTTGATAAGTTGAACCATTTGGAGTCTCAACTTCTACTGTTTCACCAATTATATGATCTAATAATGCTTTTGCTACTGGAGACTCATTAGATATCTTTGATAATAGTGGATCTGCTTCTTGAGAACCTACTATAGTGTATTCTTCTTCATCTTCTTCATCAACATATTTGATTTTAACAGTTGAACCTATTCCTACTTTATCAGTTGGTTTATCTTTTATAATTTCATAATTTCCATTATCTAATATTTTTTCTAAATATTTTATTCTTGATTCTAATTCAGCTTGTTCATTACGAGCAGCATCATATTCAGCATTTTCTGATAAGTCTCCTAAACTTCTTGCTTCTTTTATAGCTTGTATATTAGCTGGTCTTTTTACATTTATTAATTCTTTATATTCTTCTTGTAATTTATCGTAACCTTCTTGTGTTAATATTATCTTTTTATTTGACATAATTCACCTCTATAAACTTTAAAAACATTAAGAAGACTTAATGTTTTTTTCTTAATTCGTGTTTAAATTATATTTTAAACTTGCTTTATATTATCATTTTATAGAGCCTTTGTCAAGGCTATTAGACTAAGCTCTAACTAGTTGTTGAGAATGAGTTTGTACTTGCTTTTTTGGTGGAGTTAGCATTGTTGCTAAGGCATCTTTTTTATCTTTTACCCCATCAACTACTACTTTTGTTTGAAATGAAACTTTTTGAAACATTGTTAAGACTTTACTTATTTTAGTATTTATAGAATAAGCAATCTTTTCTTTTTCGTTTACTGCAGAATATACAAATTTTGAAAGTCCTTTTGAATTCTCCACTATTTTATTTAAAGATAGTATTTTGGCTTTTTGTTCTTCTAATTTAATATTTTTTTCACTTAGATATTTATCACCTATATGAGACGATGTTATTGTTTGTTCTTTTTTATTTTCAACTAGTTTTATTTTTTTATTTAATTTATCAATTTTTCTAATATTTAAATTATGTATTAGACCTTTATCAAAGTGTTTTAATATTGCTTCTCTATTTTCTTTTTCTTTATTCAATTTAGATAGCTTTTTATCATAATGAATTGAGGCTATTTCGTTATATGTAGAATCAAGTTGTTGCTCTAACTTATGAGGTTTATTATTTTCTTTTTGAGTAGAATCTACTGCAGAAATAGTTCTTCCTGATTCTATTACTTTTTTATCTAACTCATTTAAATAAGCTACATATTGTTTTCTTGTTTCTATTAATTTTTTAGCTATATTTGAATTTTTATCTAGTTTAGCTAAAACATTATCTATTTCTTTTATTTCTTTTTTAGCATTTTTTTCTCGTTCTTTATTAAAAAGTAGAGTTTTTGGTATTTCATCTTTTGCTATATTAATTAATGTTGTGGCACTATTACTATTTTTTTCATTTTCTCTTAATTTGCCAATTATACTAGATACATTACTATTAGTTAATGCAAACATAGAATAGATTTCATCTAAATTAAGTCTTCCTTTGTCTATTATTCTTTTTTTAGTATCTGGTGTTAACTTATCTATTATTTCATCTATTAATTCTTGTTTTAATAATTTATCTTTTCTTCTACACATTATACTTATTCCAAGTATTTCTTTTATCTTTTTATTCATTCTTTTTTCTATTATGGTGTTTTCTATTTCTAAATTAAATCTTTTTTCAACTAATTCATTTTTTATTTCAACAAGAGTGTTTATAACTATTCCTTTATAGTTTTCCATATTAATATTTTGTGGTAATAAGTTCTTATATTCATCTGGTACTATTTGATATATCTTATTAGGGTCAGTAATAAATTGTAGGTTATATAAGACTATATCAAGATTTAGTATTTCATAATTTAAGGTTGTAATTTGTGGCCTTATTGTTTCAAGAGAAATAATATATGAAGATAATTTGTTTTTTGCATCTTCTAGAATTTTACTAGTTTCATTTGCTTTAGTTTCTTCTACTGCTACTACTATATTTTCTACTTCTTCTTTATCTTTTTCTGCTTTTACTTGAGATGTTATTTTGTCATAAAAAGTATCGATACTAATTTTATTATCTTTATATTCATCTGCTAAATTTTGTAATACTACTTTATCCATATATGCCTCTTATTATCTATTAAAATATTATAATAAAATACTAAAAAAAGCAATAAAGTTATTGCTTTTTAATTAATCTCTATGATTATCTTGTGATAATGTCTTAATGATTATCTTTGGATTATGTCTCAATTAAAATATATAATATGTCACTGAGGTGACAATATGAGAAAGGTAAAATTAAGAATGAATGAATATAATAAATATTTTATAATAAAAAATTTAGTTGACAATGGTGGCAATAAAAATAATGCTGCTATCAAACTAAATTTATCGAGAAGACAAATAAATCGTCTTATTATTAAATATAAGGAGAAAGGTAAATCCGGATTTGTCCACGGCAACCGAGGACATAAACCTAACAACACACTAGATCTAACTCTCTCCCAGAACATTATACTACTTTATCAGAATAAATACTATGATTGTAATTTTAATCACTTTAAAGATTTATTAGAAGAAAGAGAAAACATCAAAGTGTCCTATAACTTTATATATTCTACTTTAACTAAGAATAGTATCTATTCACCAAAATTAAGACGCAGAACAAGAAGATACTTAAAGAAAATACAATTACTTAAAAAGAAAGAAAACTTAAACAAAACAGATAAAGAAATAGAGATAATGATATCACATCAAATCAGTCTTGAAGATGCCCATCCGAGACAAGAAAAACCCAAGTATGTTGGTGAAGTAATTGAAATGGATGGTTCTATTCACAACTGGTTTGGAACTAGTAAATGTTGTCTTCACTTAGCAATTGATTTATGTTCTGGCACTATTGTTGGTGGTTATTTTGCTAAACAAGAAACACTAAAAGCTTACTATCATGTTTTCAAGCAAATACTTGAAAACTATGGCATTCCCGTTCTTTTCAAAACAGATAATCGTACGGTTTTTAACTACGAATCACTATCAAAAGATAAAAGAACAGCTTCTAAAGATGTTTTAACTCAGTTCGGATATGCCTGCAAACAATTAGATGTTGTTCTTGAAACAACAAGTGTTTCTCAAGCTAAAGGCACTATTGAAAGAGCTAACGGTACTTTCCAAGGTCGTCTTGTTCAAGAACTTAGAATCGAAGGAATTAACAACATAGATGATGCAAATAATTATTTAATTAATACATTTATCCCAAGTTTTAACAATAAATTTGCTTTAGATTATACAAAACTTCCAAATGCTTTTGAAATTTCTCCTGATACTAACAAAATTAACTATACTTTAGCCGTCTTAACAACAAGAAAAATAGATAGTGGTAACGCTATTAAATTTAAAAATAAATATTATCAACCGGTTGATGAGAATTCCAATTTAAAATGCTTTTTTAGAGGTAGCGAATGCTTAGTTATCGAAGCTTTTGATAAATCTTTATTCTTAACTATTGATGATGAAGTTTACGCTCTTCAAGAACTTAAAACTCATAAATTAATATCCGAAGAATTAGATTTATTATCTAAGACATTAACTAAACCTAAAAAGAAATATATCCCACCAATGAATCATCCGTGGAGAGTTGAGGCATTTAAAAGGCAGCAACAAAAAGCGCATACAATTCATGTATACGCTTAACGCTAATGTTTTAAATTATTTGAGACATTTTCCCAAGTTATTGACATAAAGTTATTGCTTTTTAATTAATCTCATCATTGAATATTCAGGTACTTTTATATCAAATGGTAATTTTAATACTTGGTCTGGATGATTAGCTACTTCTTGTTCTTTCATATCTTCGTCATATATTTTATCTATTTCGTAGTTATATATTTTATTATCTGGAGTAAATATTTCTACTATATCTCCTTTTTTAAAATAGTTTCTTTCTATTAATATGATAGATTTGTTTTCATCATCATATCCAGTAATTACTCCTAAATAATCTTGATTTGATATTTCTTTTCTACCTGTATAATACTGATCTGTTTCATCTGCATAGTGATTAAAGAAGTGAGTTGATGTTACTCTGTTTGCGACTTTGTCTAGCCTTTTTTCTAATACTTTCATAGTGGCATTATCTAATGTATTATTATAGATTCTATCTATTATTTCTCTATATGTTCCAATTACTGTTGCAAGATAGTAGATACTTCGCATTCTTCCTTCTACTTTTAAACTTGCGACATTTATTTCAATTAAATCTTTAATATGATTAGCCATATTTAAATCACGAGATGCGAATGTAAATGATTTTTCTTCATCTGTTTCAAATGTAAATCTACATATTTGAGCACATCCTCCACGGTTTGCATCTCTATTTGTAATATAATTTGATAACGCACATCTTCCAGAGTAGCAAGTACACATTGCTCCATGGATAAATACTTCTGTATCTATTTTAGTTATTTCATTTATTTTTCTTATTTCTTCTTTATTTAATTCTCTAGCAAGTACTACTCTTTTTACTCCTTGGTTTTTGAAAAATTCTACAGCTTTATAGTTAGAAGTTGAATTTTGTGTTGATAAATGAACTTCTACTTGTGGATAATTTTTTACTATATGAGAAATAATATATGGATCAGATACAATAAAGGCATCTATTCCTGCATCTACTACTTCTTTTATATATTCTTCTACTCCATCCATATCTTCATTATGAAATACTATATTTAATGTTAGATATACTTTTTTACCTAGTTTATGAGCGAAATTGCATCCTTCTTTTATTTCTTCTATACTAAAATTAGTTGCATTTGCTCGTAGAGAATATTTTCTTCCTCCAATGAATACAGCATCTGCTCCATATAAAAGAGTTACTTTTAATCTTTCTAAGTCTCCTGCTGGAGATAATAATTCTATTCTATTTCGCATCTTTTACTACCCTATAAATTGTCTTCTTATAGAAAAATCCCATATTATCTCCTAATTTTTTATATTTTTCTATATAATTATCATCTAGACAATTTCCTTCTATATATTTTTTTGTATCTTCTACTAGTTCATTAAATTCTTCTATTAAGTATTCTCTAAATATTATATATTTACAGTCTAATTCATATATTTTTTTTATAATAGAAGTTCCATTTAATATATGTTTTAAATAAAAACTTGTTCCACTTTCTTCTTCTATTACTTCCATAGTTTGTTTTGATATTTTATCTTCTATATCAAGTTTATTTTTAACTTTTTTATTCATGTCTTTATAGTAATTAGTTAGTAATTTTCTTTTAGAGAATGCGATAGATGGAATAGATACTACTTCTACCATAGGAGTTATTGTAGTATTTTTCATTATCTCTTCTATTTCGTCCATTGTAATTTCTTTTGACAATAGAGCGTATTTTACGCCTAAATTATAATAATAATTGCATGTTTTATAGTTATTTACCATATGAGATTCATCCCATATTAAGTCTAGATTTAGATTTAAATCTCTTTTTATTTGTACTAGAGCTAAATCATAAAAAAATACTCCTTTGATATTCATTTTATCTAGTCTTTTCATCACTTCTTCTAAATATGGTATTTCATCATTTGAAAAACTTTTATTTAATTTTACAAATACTTCATGTTTTTTTGATAAATTTTCTATTTCTTCTATAGTAAACTCTACAATAGATTGATTAGAATAATTTTTTAATCCTAGTATTAAATCACTATTATATGAGAATTCTTTATTACTTGGTTCTACTAATAATTTCATATACACCTCTTTTTTCTTCATTATTATAATATATGTACTTAAAAAAAGATAGTTTAACTATCTTTATACTCTTTTTGATATTGCAATACCATCTCCGATATTTAGAAATTCTGTTTTAAATTCAGTATTTTCTTCTAAATATTTATGATAGTTTTTTATCTTTCTTACTAGAGCTCTTAGATTTCTAGATTTTATTTCTTCTTCTTTTTCTGTTAATCCATGAAAATTCATATTATCTGTTATAATAAGTCCTTTTTCATTTAGATTATCTTTGAATTTTTCAAAGAATTTAATATTTTGGGCTTTAGCAGCATCAATAAATATTAAATCATATTTATCTTTAATATTTACTTCTAGAGCATCATTAAAGATAAGATTTATTCTATCTTCTAAGTGGGCTTTTTTTACATTCTTAACTGCTTTTAAATATCTTTTTTCATCTCTTTCTACAGATGTTATTTTAATATTATCACGAATAAATGCCATTATTATTGTAGAATATCCTATAGCAGTTCCTATTTCTAAAATGTTTTTTACGTCTTTTTTTATAATTTGTTCTACTAGAAAATTTATTCCATCTCGTTGCATTATTGGTACATTTTTTTCTTCAGCATATGTACGCATTTCTCTTATTAAATTTTCTTTTTCTATCCTATCCATTTTCCTTGTTCCTTTAGTTGTTTAATTTTTTCTAGATGTTCTTTATAAGTTTTCATAAAGTGAACTTTCATATTTGAATCTGCGACAAAATAAAGATAGTCTGTTTTTTTATAGTTTACAGTTGCTTCAATTGTTGTTTTATCGCATGATGATATTGGAGATATTGGTAATCCAAGCATAGTTTTATTTCTGGTGTTATATTTATTTTTTTTATCAAGTTCTGCTTGAGTTAGTGGTATCTTCATAGACTTTTGTTCTGCATAATATGTAGTAACGTCTGATCCTAATGCTATTTTCTTTTCTAATCTATTATAGAAAACTCCAGCAATTAATCTTTTATCTTCTAATAATTTACCTTCTTTTTCTACAAGAGATGCCATAGTTAATACTTCATGAGGATTATCTTTTATCTTATCTTTATATGGCTCTAATACTTTAGCTTGTTCATCTAATAATGTTTTAAATATTTGTTTTACAGATACATTCTTAGATGTGAAATTATATGTATTTGGGGCAAGATATCCTTCTAGTGGATAATATATTCCATCTTGTAATATCTTGTCTGTTACAAACCAGTATTTAGATATTAATTCTTTTAAATATGTTCTATCTTTTCCAAGTTTTATTACATCTTCTTCGGTATTATTGGTATTTTGGCTTATAACTTTAGCATAGTCAGTAAATCTTTCGCCTTCTCTAAATGTTATATTTATTCCTTTATGAGTTGCTCCTTTTTGAAGTAGTTCTATTATTTCATTTGGTGTCATTGATTGTTTTAAAGTATATATTCCTGATTTAAATTTTGGTTTTATTAATTTTACTTTAACTTTATAATAAAATAAGTTGTTTATAAGTTTATTTTTATATAAAATATTTCCAACTTGTAGAGCAGATGTTCCGCTTGGTACTTCTATTTCTATTTCTTTTTTGGAATTTTTATCATATGGAGATGATATGTATAAATACCCTCCAATACCTATTAGAATTATTCCTAATAGCATTAATATTATTATCTTTTTCATTATTTCTCCGTGGAAAAAAAGTGATTACTCACTTTCTTCCTTTACACTTTCTTGTGCTGCTTCTAATATTGCATTTATTATATTCCATTCTTTTTCTGTTTCGATTGGAAGCAATTTAGAATGCTCGTTTTCTTTATCATAAGTTGATGCATATACTTGTGTATTTCCTTCTTCATCTGTTGAGTCATCTGTATATACTATGTAGCTTTTTCCTGTTTCTTCGCTATCGAATGTAAATATTACATCGAATGTCTTTTCATTTCCATCTTTGTCTAATGTAGTTATTGTATTCATTTTCTTTTCTCCTTATCTAAATACTGTTGAAGTATTATTGTAGCAGCAATACTGTCTACAACTTTCTTTCTTTTTTTTCTTGATACATCTGATGATATGAGCATATCTAATGCTGACTTGGTAGTTAATCTTTCATCTTCTAATATTACTGGAATAGTAGTTTTTTCTTCTATCATTTTTTTAAACTTTTCAGATAGTTCTGCTTTTAATCCAATTGTATTATTCATATTTTTTGGATAGCCTAGAATTATCTTTTCTATATTTTGTTCTTCTATTAATTTAAGTACTTCATTTACTAAATTTTCATACTCTTCATTATGTCTTATTGTTTTTAGGGATGAGGCAATAGTTTTAGTATTATCACTTAATGATACTCCTAGTGTTCTTGACCCTAAATCTAATCCTAAATATCTCATTATTTGTTTTTACGAAATTCTTCTAATAGAACTTCTACTATCTTAGCTCTATCTAGGCTTCTTATTTTTAGTCTTGCTTCTTTATAACTAGAAATATATCCTGGATCTCCACTAATCAAGTAACCAACTATTTGTGCAGTTGGATTGTAACCTCTTTCTGATAATGCTTTATATACATCATCTATTGTTTTCTTTGCAAGTTCTTTGTCTACGTTATCAATATTAAATAATGCTGTATCTTGTTTCATATATATCTCCTATTCTATAAATATTTTATCAAATATATTTATTTTTTTCTACTATCTATAGAAGAAGAATACATATATTAAGAATATTAGGAATATACTCATTAATATATATCCATTAATTTTGTCTGCTAGAGAAGATTTTTCATCTACTCCTAAAGCTTTAGTTACTAGTACTCCGCCTACTAATCCTCCGATATGGGCAAAGTTATCTATTCCTGGGATACTAAATCCAATTATTAAATTTAGTACAATTATCGGTATTATTTGAGACTTGATTACATTACCTAAATAAACTCTATAGTGGTATCCAAAGTATAGAAGTGATCCTAACAGACCAAAGATTGCTCCTGATGCTCCTATAGATATAGAAGTTAAGTCTCCTAGAGTTATTGATAGTAGTGATGCAAATACTGCACTCATTAGATATATTAGAATATATTTTTTCTTACCTAAGAAACTTTCTATTTGTGTTCCTATTATATATAAAGAATACATGTTGACAAGTAAATGAACTGCACTTGCATGTAGAAATTCACTTGTTATTAAACGGAAGAAATCACCATTTTTTACCATTTCTCCAATTAGTCCATAATCATATATTATTTGATCATAGTTGCCTAATAATTTAGGTATTATATATAGTAGGATGCATAACGTCATTATAAAATATGTTATATATGGCTTTTTAGATGAAAATACTTTTTCTATTTTAGTTGCGTCTTCTTCATTGTGTTTATTTATATCATTTGTAATTTTTGCAAATAATTCAAAGCCATCTTCTTCATATTTCATTTTATTTTCTAAATCTGGGAAGATATCTTTTAATAATTTATTTTCTTTTATATCTTCTTCTGTTTTAGCATCTATTATTAAGTTATGGTTATCTTTATTTTCTTTATCTACATTATCTCCTAAGTCTAGGAATATTGATAGTGTATTTACTTTAAATGATAGAGTCTTAGCTTTTATTTTTTTAACTATTCTTTTTGTTTTGAATACATCAAAAGCAAATTGCTCTTCATTGTGAATATATCCTGATACTATTCTTACTATTCTATAGTCTTCAGACATATTTTCTAACCATATCTCATCATTTACTCCTTGTAGTATTATAGGAGTATAATTTTTTTCAGTTATAAAATAATGAAGTAATTTCATTACTAATATATTTTTATCATCTATTTGTATTTCTTGATTCATATTTTCTCCTCTTAGATATTATACTATAATTCATATTAAAAACATACTTATCTTACTAAGTATGTTTACATTTTATTCTTCTCTTAACTTTTCTAATGCTTTTTCAAACTCTTCTGGTGGATTTATTTCATATGATAATAGTTTAGATGTTATAAATTTAATTCCCATATATATTTTATTAGGTTTTCTGATATTTCATTTCCTTTTTTATATATAGATCTGGCCATATTAGTTCTAAATATGGCAAATTTAAGTAGTTTTTTATTTTTTTTATTTTCTAAATATTGTTTGTATCCGTAAGAACTACATAGTAGTTGTATGAGATATAAATACGGTAAATATTTTATATCATAATAATTTAATGGATAATATTTTGTAAATTCTTTAACATATATTACTAAATTGTGTATATTTATTTCTCCATTTTTAACTTCTTTATCAATGTAACTGTATGACCTTATTATTTCCCATATTATTGGCATTTTTGCAGCTGATACAAAGTCAATTACCGCCGCTATTTTACCACTTTTATTATATATAAATTGTTGTACACTATAATCACCATGCGTTTCTGATATAGTAATTTTTTTTATTTTTTCGAAATCACATACATCTTTTATATTTTTTAACATTTTTATCTTTTCTTCTAAATCTTCTTTTATCTTTCTATCATCTTTATCAACACATTTTTTTATTAAATCTTCAAACTTTTTTATACTTCGTTTTATCGTATCTTCTGAATACCATTCTGTTATATCACTTATTGGCATTTTTATATTCTTTCCTGCAAGGCCTTTTACTATTAACCCTAATATTTTTGCAGATTCTATAATTTGTTCTTGGTTACCAGTGTTTGGTTCTTTTATATATCCTTTTATAAATTTTTGTAAAATTATAATCCTATTTTTATGAATAAAGTAGCTTTTACCATTAAACGTTTTTATATATTTTGGAACATTCAAATTAACTTCTCTTAAAGCGTTTAAGATTTTTATTTCTTTTTCAATATCTTCCTTTTTATATTTTGATTGAAATTCTTTCAAGATGATATCATTATTTAATTTATATATATTTGCACTTCCTCTAGCTACTTTTTTTATCTTCTTTATTTCTATACCATATTTTTTATTTACAACTTTTTTTATTATGTTTTCCGTAAGCAATGACTTTTCTATCATTTTTCCCTCCATATTTTTTTAGTGATATTAACTTATTTAATATTTTCGCTTCTAGTATCGTGTCATCTATAAATAATGGTATACCTGCACTTTATTTCATATAATAAGTTATTTTAGATTGTATTATACTATAATTCATATTAAAAACATACTTATCTTACTAAGTATGTTTACAT
>ERZ773018.50-NODE-50-length-79115-cov-6.094485_pt1 | contig 79115 bp, 95 predicted proteins | sample MGYA00580840_ERZ773018 | MGnify/ENA primary metagenome ERZ773018 (study PRJEB29015, sample SAMEA2738125) | human oral metagenome | biome: human oral; feature: human-associated habitat; material: saliva | place: China | collected 2256 ... | reverse complement strand
TTATATAGTAAATTGAATTAAAAGTCTCATCAATTTACTAAGTTCATTATACGTGATATAATATAAAAAGGAGTGATATTATGGATTTTAAAAAGATGAGAGATTATACACATGAAGAATTTGTTAATCTAATATTAAACTTAAATGAAGAACAATTGTTAAAATTAAGTGCTAAATATGGTGGATACCCAGTTTTATTTAGAATGGCTTTGGATGATAGAATTAGTCATATACCTTTTATTCAAACTGGTGCAGCAATTATTATAAGGAATGAAAACGGACAAATTCTTTTACAAGAAAGAACTGATAGAAATAAATGGGGACTTCCTGGTGGATGTCAAGATTTAGGAGAAGATTTAAGAATTACTGCTGTAAGGGAAGCTTATGAAGAAACAGGAATTAAATTAGATCCAAATGATATAGAGTTAATTGATACTCTATCTGGTGAATCTAGAAAAAATAGTTATCCTAATGGGGATATAGTTTATAATAACACTTCTTTATATTTAGTAGATGTTAGTATGGAAGATGCAACTAATTTAAAAGGAGATTCTGAAACAAAGAGATTAAAATTCTTTAATCAAGATGAATTACCAGAAAATTTGATGGATGCAGATTTAATTAAGTCATATATTAATCATTTAAATAAAAAGCATAGGTAATATAATTTATTAATTCCTAGATACAGTTTACTATGGAAGCCGAGTAGACCCAAACAGACCAAATGTTTTGCCCATGTGGCAGTGGTAAGAAATATAAACAATGCTGTGGTAAATAGTCTTTTAAGCCAATAAACATACGGGTTTTAGCAAAAATACCAAATTACGAAAAGTTGCAATTTATTGCAATTTTTTTGTTTTAGATACAGTAAAAACTGTATCTAAACCTATATTTTAAAAAATAAGGCTCTTATAAATAAAGAGCAAAATAAAAAATATCCCTTGCCCCACAGTTAATGGTAATTTTTTTTAAAAAGAAGATGATCAATAATGATTATCTTCTTTTTCATCTATAGGAATAAATAAATCTCTTATATCTATATTTAATACTTCAGCAAATTTCCAAATTGTGCCCAAACTAAATGTTTGATGGTATTTTTCACTTTCAATATTCATTATAAATCCATCACTATAATTACATAATTCAGCTAATTGACTTTGAGTCAGCCCTTTTAACTTTCTTTGTTTTTTAAGGTTTTTAGCTACAAGATAGTAAATATAATTTTCATTATTTTTCTTTATCAATATAGCATCACACCTTTCTAATAATATTTTCTCACTTACTCGGTGGAAATATACTCACTCATTCGGTGAGATTTATGCTATAATAAAAATGAAAGGAGTAGATGATATGAAAAGATGTAGATATTGTCAAACAGAAATTGACAAGAAAGCTAAAATTTGCCCACAATGCCGTAAAAATCAATCTGGCCCTCTTGCATCAGTATTTAGAGCATTTTTTGGCGTAATTATTGTTTTGATTGGAATCAGTGTTATTATTAATGCAGTAAGTAATGTAGGTGAGGATAAAGATAAGTGCTACATTAGTTTAGATGAATTCAATAGAATTAAAAATGGTATGTCATATGATCAAGTTAAAGAAATAGTTGGTTGTGAAGGTACAGTTAATTCTGATACTGAAATAATGGGCTCAAAAATGACAATTTATTCATGGTATGGGAAAGATGGCATATCAAATGCAAATGTTAATATACAAGATGGAAAATTAATTAATAAGACTCAAATTGGTTTAAAATAGTTTTGTTTGGGTATGTACAATTTGGATATAGTGTGCTAGAATGAACTTATATGATACGAGTGTATTTCATTTTAATAATGAAGTAGACTCGTTTTTAGTTGCATAGAATAGGACGGAGGAATGTTATGAAAGTAAAAACTACTAATGCACTTATGAAATATTTAAGAGATACTCATAATATATCAATAGCTAACTCTATAGATAAAAGAAACTTGATTAACATTGGTTACTACCATGGATATAAGGGTTATAGATATATAAGTAATCCAAATAATAGAGTTAATATTACAAACTTTCAAGAAATAGTGTCAATAGTCAATTTTGATTCTAAACTAAAAAGCTTGTTATATCCACAATTAATGCAAATAGAAACTATCTCTAAAAATATTGTTTTGCAAATATTAGTAGAGGAATACAGAACAGATGAATTTAATGAAATATATGAAAATGGAATGACAGATTATAAAAATAGTAATCCAAATGACTATAAGATGAAAATGAAGCATAGATTAGGAGTTCAGAACAGTATATATTCAGCATTATCAAGAAGCTATAATAATGACAATAAAATTGTAAGTCATTTTTATTCAAAAGATAGACATATCCCAATATGGGGAATATTTGAAATAATAACTTTAGGTACATTTGCTGATTTAATAAAAAGTCTAGAATTAAAAGCAAGAATAAGAATAGATAAAGAAATGAAAATAAATATTTCATATGATACTAATGCTAAGTTTCCTGAAAGAATAATTTATTTAATTAAGGCACTAAGAAACTCCGTTGCCCACAATGATGTAGTATTTGATGTAAGATTCAAAGATAGTAATATCAATTCTAAACTATGTAAATATATAGAAAGTGAAATAGGCTGTACAAATATTGATTTTAGCACTATTACTGATTATATTTTAATAATAGCATTTTTACTAAAAAAATATAAAATATCAAAAACAGAATTAAATCATTTTATAAATGAATATGAAAACATTATAGAAGAATTTAGAAACAATATTCCTTTCAATATTTACAGTCAAATAATTCACACAGACACAAAATTAAAATTGACACAATTACGTAAATATATAAAAAAATAAACAAAATGTTGAATAAATTATGCCAATATGGTATATTATATATGTGAACAGCGATGGTGTATCTTCGGATCCCATCTGGGCAAGTCGGATGCGTCTGACTTGCTTTTTTGTTGAAATAGAAAAAAGTTGCAAAAAATTGCAATAATCAAATTTTAGATCCAGTTTACTATAGAAGCCAAGTGAAATAGCGTGAGGCCAATTAGAGTCAAATAGAGCAATTTTTTTATCCATATAGCAGTGGTAAAAAATATAAACAATGTTGTGAAAAATAACTCGTAAACACCGATAAAATAAGGGAAAACGTGAGTTTTTTTAAAATAGCCAAAATATAGGCTGGAGACATTCTGGAACCACTTTGATTTAAGTATATAGTTATATGTTAGGGTTAAGGAAATAAAAAATATGATATAATTTTAGTAGGTGATGCAAAATGTCTAAAATATTTGATTCTTTAGTAGGACATGTTGTTGGCGATGCAATGGGTACTCCTGTTGAGTTCTTTGTGAGAAAGTATTTACAAGAAAGTAAAGTTACTGAAATGTTAGGAAATATAGGACAACATAAAGAGCCAGTAGGATCATGGTCAGATGACACATCAATGGAACTGGCAACTATAGATTCTATTATTAATAAAAATGAAATTAATTATGATGATATAATGAATAACTTTATGTTATGGATAGAAAAAGGAAAATATACTCCAACAAGTCATGCTTTTGGTGTTGGAAGATGTTGCCTAAAAGCGATTTATAATTACAAAAAAGGCACACCTATTTTAGAATGTGGAAATTTGGGAAAAGAACATATGAGTAATGGATCTTTAATGAGAATATTACCAATAGCATTATACTCTTATGTAAAAAGATTATCTGATAGTGAAATTCAAAAACTAACAAATAATGTTTCTGCATTGACTCATAGACATGAATCTGTTCAGTTAGCTTGTTTCATTTATGTTATGTATGTAATAGATCTGCTTAATGATATTGATAAAGATGTAGCTTATATGAATATGAGAAAAAGAAAATATAATTATAGTCAAGAATCAATAGAACTATATTCTAGATTATTAAAAGAAGATATTAGAGAATTAAAAATAGATGATATTAATTCAAGTGGTTATATTGTAGATACTATAGAAGCATCATTTTGGTGTTTATTAACGAATACTTCTTATGAAAATACAATTATTGAAGCCATTAATTTAGGACAGGACACAGATACAATAGCTGGTATTGCTGGAGCAATGGCTGGCATAGTATATGGAGTTGATAATATTCCCAAAAGATGGTTAGACAAATTACAAAATAAGGATTATTTGTTTGATGTGTTTAATAAGTTTGAAGAAACAATCAGATGTGTAAAGGATAATAATGATGGAACAATTAATTAAAGAACTTATACAATCAGTGGATAATTTAAATAGATTTTCGTGGAGTGACTTAATTTCATTAGTTTCTTTAGTAGGAGCATGGATTACAATATTTTTCTTAATAAAAGATAAAATTGAAAACAAAAGACCTTATTTACAAACAACATTTGAATTGGTTAGAGATAATCTTGCTTGCGTTGTTTTAAAAAATGTAGGCAATGTTCCACTTGAATTAAAACAAATAAAATTTGATGAAGATTTTGTTAATCAATTACCTGAAAGAGAAAGAAGCAGATTAATAGATAACAAAATTAATAATATGAAAATATTTCCTGGAAAGCAATGGATAATTTGTTTAGGAGTAATAGTGCCAGAAATATTAGAAAATTATGAAGTAAAATCATTAAGAATTGATTATGAGTATTCAAAAATTGATAAAAAAAGAAGATATAAAGAAACAACTGATGTTGATTTTACTCAATATTCAATAATGCTTGTATATGTATCTGAGATTGATGAACTAAGAAACCAAAATAAAAAATTAGAAAAAGAATTAAAAAACATAACAAAAGAAGTTAAAAATATAAGAGCAACAGTAGTTAATTATGCTAATTTAAAAGATACCAATATGAAAACACTAGTAAGTGGGTATGAAAAAAGTGAATAATATACACATAAATATTTATAGGATATATAAAAAATAGCGTTAATAATATGGAGAAAAGCTATCAAATATAATAAAACGAAAATAGGCTTTCTATCGTTATAATTAAGATACTTTTTAAAGCTATAAAGGAGTATGAGGTATAATGAAAACTTCAACATAGTTTAATAAATTAATAATTAGGCATGAAAAATGACTGGTAGAATAAATTAATGCTGATGGGAAATTTAATCTGATATATTGCATAGTTTATATGTTGGTTCTTATATATGAGTATCAATAATAACAATAAGAAATATGATATAATAATATATATGAAAGATTACAAATAAATAATTAAAAAATTAATTATAATATAGAAGAGAGTATGTGTATGAATATAAGAGAAATACTTTTAGAAGTGTTAGAAGAAGCTTGTGAAGGACTAATTAAGATAGATGATTTAGAATACAAGATAAATTTTAATACTTTTGTTAATCATGAACCTTTGTTAATAAATGATAATAATTCTTTTAGTATTAACATAAGTAATCTAGATTTATTAGTAGAAAAAATAAAAGAGTACCTATTATTAGAATCAAAATTGGATAGAAAAAAATATTCTTTTTTATCTGAAAAAGATTCAATAAAATTACTAATATTATATCTATTTATAAATGCTTCAACAAAAGATTTAAATGATATAAATCAATATGTAGAAAAATATATAAGTTTTCTTAAAGATAATCTATTTGAAGAAGAAATATTATTAAGAAATTTAAATTTATTTGAGGAAGATATTTTAAAGATTAATAGAGTTAAACAATCTATTTTTATGGAAACTCCATATAAAATAGAAATATCATTAATGGATAAAAATGACTTTAAGAAAGAATTTGTATTACCAGAAATATCATATGCAATAACAGAAGAAAATGGGGAAAAGATTTGTTATGTATATAGTATTATGAACAAAAATAAAGAAATAAAAGATGAAACAGCAGAACAAATTAAGTATAAAAAGAGAATATCAAGATTACTTTATAAATTAGATAAAGGAATTTTTGATATTGAAACAGAAGAATTTAAGGAATATAAAGAAGGGAAAAGTGATTATTATCCAGAAAATGTAAGTGATGTATCAGTAAGTGCTGTTTTATCTTTATATATTTTTATTAATTTAATAAAAAATCATGTTAGTAAAATAAAAGCTGTACCATATTTACCAATGAGATATTTATCAAGAGAAAATGCTAATGAAAAATTTAAGGACATAGATAAAAAAGAAGAACTTGAAGCAAGAAATAACGATATTCAAAGAAATGCAACAGATAAGTTTATAAGAACATTTATAAGGGTAAGTTTATATATACCAGAAATGACTATTGATAGTTATCCTTATGAGTATGACGAGTTTCTTAATTGTTCTTTAACAGAATGTAATAAAGAAGCAGTATCAAATGAAATTACCGATTCAATATCAATTAGAATATAATTTGATAATATTTATAGATAAAATATTAATAGTGTAAATTGATAATAAATAATAAAAAACTATATTAATTTTTATAAAAAAATAGTAAAATAATATCAACATCTTATGAAGAGTGATGGAGGGACTAGCCCAAAGATATCACACCAACCTATTAAATTAGGTGGTAAAGCTAGAACGATAAGGTAACTTTGAAACATCCAAAGCTATCTTGGATGTTTTTATTTATATTAGAAAGGAGTAATAAATAGAAATGTCCTCTTAAGATGTAATAAAAAGAAAAGAGGAAATAAAATGATAGAAAAAGTAAACCCGGCTCATCCAGATAAGGTAGCTGATAGAATCGCAGGAGCTATAGTAGATTTAGCTTATAAGAAAAATAAAAAACCAACCATCGCAGTAGAAGTATTATTAGGACATGGAGAATGTAATATAATAATTGAAACTAGTGAATTATTTAACAAAGAAGAAATAGAAAGTATAGTAGAAAGAATTACTGGTAAATTAAACATAAATCTAAAAGTAGTTAAACAAGACATACATTTATTAACTAATCAAAATAATAAATTAAGATGTGGAGATAATGGAATATTTAAAGGAAAGCCACTAAGAGCAGAAGATAAAAAATTATCTAGTATAGCTAGAAAGTTATATGAAAAATATAAAACTGATGGTAAATGTATTTTAGATAAAGATAAACTTATAATATGTCAAAGTAATGCTAAAAACAGTGATTTAATAAAAGATTATCCTAACGCTATAATAAATCCATTAGGAGAATGGACTGGAGGACTTAATGTTGATTCAGGAGCAACAAATAGAAAACTAGGTTCAGATATGGCAGAATCTGTAACAGGAGGAGGACTGCATGGAAAAGACCTATCTAAAGCAGACGTATCAATCAATATATATTGCTTTTTAAAAGCACAAAAAGAAGGAAAAGAAGTATCTATTAGTTGTGCAATAGGTGATGAAACAGTTGATAATAAACCATATGAAGAAATAGTAGAAATAGCTAAAAAATATATAGAAGAAATCGGTGGATTTGAAAAATTTGCTGAATGGGGACTATATTAATATCCACAACCAATGTGGATATTTTTTGTTAGATAAAAGTTTTCAACAATACCTGTTAATAATTTGTTATAATTTATTATGAGGAGTAATATATGGAAAAGAATGAAATATTAAAAAAATTAGAGAATCTGTTACAAGAAATAAATGAAATATATACTTCTGTAAATATACCTAAAAAAGAAGAAGAGATAGCAGATTTAGAAAAATTAACTCATGAAGAAAATTTTTGGAATGATTCTAATAAAGCCAGTGAAATATTAAAAAAGATAAAATCTAAAAAAGATCTAGTTTTAAATATCAAAAATATAAAGAAACAAATAGAAGATAATTTAGAACTAATCAAAATAATAGAGGAATCAGAATATAAAAATATAGAAGAAGATATTGAAAAATTATCTAAAGAAAAAGAAGAATTAAGCTTATTGTTAATGTTAAATAAGCCATATGATAATGAAGATTGTATTTTAGAAATACATTCAGGAGCAGGTGGAACAGAAGCATGTGATTGGGCTAATATGCTCTATCGTGCTTATTCTAGATATATAGAAAATCATAATTTTAAACAAGAAATAATTTCAATTGAAAGAGGTCTTGAAGTAGGAATAAAAAGTATATCAATAAAAGTATCTGGAGAAAACGCCTACGGTTATTTAAAAAATGAAAGAGGAGTACATAGATTGGTAAGACTTTCCCCTTTTGATTCTAATAATAAAAGACATACATCTTTTGCATCTATCGAAGTAACTCCTGATATAAAAGAAGATATTGATATAAATATTGATGAAAAAGATTTAAGAATAGATATTTATAGATCAAGCGGTAATGGAGGACAAGGAGTAAATACAACAGACTCAGCCGTAAGAATTACACACATTCCAACTAAAATAGTAGTAACTTGTCAAAATGAAAGAAGCCAAATACAAAATAAAGAAGAAGCACTTAGAGTATTAAAGTCTAAATTACTAATAATAAAATTAGAAGAAGAAGAAAATAAATTACGACAAATAAAAGGAGAACAAAAGAATATAGAGTTTGGCTCTCAAATAAGAAGCTATGTAATGCAACCATATACAATGGTAAAAGACCATAGAACAGGCTATGAAACAAGTGATGTAGATAAAGTATTAGATGGAGACTTTGACGGTTTCATAGAAGAAAATTTAAAAAGAGAATTAGCAAGCTAATATTTACAATAAAAAAGTAAAATATAAAAATACATTAATTTAAAATGCAAAGTATAATAATATATATGATATAATATTATATAACTAAAGATGGAGGACTATAGATGGATTTAATCAGAATTAAAAATGTAGAAAAAAAATATAAAAATGGTGTAACAGCTATATACGATTTAAACCTTTCTATAGAAAAGGGAGCTTTTGCATTTTTAATTGGAGGTTCAGGATCAGGGAAATCTACATTAATTAAAATGTTATATAGAGAAGAAAAACCAACTAAAGGGCAAATAATAGTAGGTGGACTTGATGTAGCAAAATTAAAAAATAGAAAAGTATATAAACTAAGAAGAAAATTAGGAATAGTATTCCAAGATTACAGATTACTACCTAAATTAACTGTATATGAAAATGTAGCTTTCGCATTAGAGGTAATAGGCGCTAAAGGAAGCGAAATAAGACCTAAAGTATTAAAAGCTTTAGAAGAAGTAGGATTAAAAAATAAAGTGCATAACTATCCAGATAAATTATCAGGTGGAGAACAACAACGTGTAGCAATAGCAAGAGCAATAGTAAATGATCCAAAACTATTAATATGTGACGAGCCAACTGGAAACTTAGACCCAGAAATGTCTATGGAAATTATGAGGGTATTAGAAGGAATAAATGAAAAAAGAGGTACTACTATTTTAATGGCAACTCATGATAAAGAAATCGTAAATCAAATGCAAAAACAAGTAATAACTTTAAAAGAGGGAAGACTAATCAGTTATCAAAAGAAAGGAAAATATCATAATGAAATTTCTTAGAATGTTAGGAAGAAGCTTCAGAGATGCACTAAAGAGTACAATAAGAAACTTTAGTTTATCTCTAGCATCAATATCAAGTATTACAATAACACTAGTAATAGTTGCGCTTGCTCTACTAGCATCTTTTAATGTATCTGAATTTACAAAAGCAATAGAAAAAGATTTAACAATAGTAGTTTTTTTAGAAAGAAGTACTACTAAAGAACAATTAGAAACAACTGCTAAGAATATCAGAAAAATGGACAATATTGCATCTCTTAAAGTAATACCTAAACAAGAAGTAAAAAAAGATATATCTGCACAATCAGAAACTCTAGGAAAAGTTCTTGAAAATTTTAAAGATGATTCAAATCCATTAAAGGATACAATAGAAATAAAAGTAAATGATATAAATGAAATTAAAAAGACTGCAAATGAAATAAAACAAGAGAAAAATGTATATGCAGTAAAATATGGTGAAGGAATGGTAGACCAAATGGTATCTGCTTTCACATCAATAAGATATGTAGGATATGGTATTGTAATAACTCTAATATTGGTAACAATATTCTTAGTAATAAATACAATTAAACTAACTATTTCAGCAAGAGGAAGAGAAATAGGAATAATGAGACTAGTAGGAGCAAGTAATTTTACAATAAAAACTCCATTCATAATAGAAGGATTATTCTTAGGAATACTAGGTTCAATAATACCAATACTATTCACAACATATGGTTATATATATTTCTATAAAAAATATAATGGTCATTTATTTAGCCCTTTAATTAAATTAATAGAACCTAATATGTTTGTATACCAAGTATCTTTAATAATTTTAGGTATTGGAATACTAGTAGGAATGATAGGATCATCTAGTGCAGTAAGGAGGTATTTAAAGATTTAATGAAAAAAATAATTATATTTATAAGTATCTTATTAATAACAATTGTTCCATTTACTGCTCAAGCAAAAACAATATCAGAGTTTGAAGCAGAAGTAGACCGTTTTACAAAAGATTTACAAGACAAACAAAGAAAATTAGTTACTAATGCAGAAGAAGTAGCTAAAATAAAAAGAAAAATTGCTGTAATAGAAACGCAAATATACGAAGGAAAAAAAGAGGCAGAAGCATTAGAAGAAGAAATAAAAAAATCTAATGAAGAAATAAAGAAGAAAGTAGAAGAATCAAAAGCAATATTAGAATATTATCAAATCTCTAACGGTGATAATGCATATTTAGAGTATGCTTTTGGCGCAACATCTATTACAGATATGATATATAGAATGTCAGTGATAGAACAATTAACTGAATATAACGATAAAGTTATGAAAGAGTTAGAAGTACTAATCGCAAGAAATGAAGCGCGTAAAAAAGAATTAAAGAAAAAAGAAGAAAATCTAAATAGAATGAGTGCTAATTTAGAAGAAGAAAAAAGAAGAATTAACATGGATTCTGCTAGTATAAGAGAAACAATGCCATCCATCGAGCAACAAATAAAATCAGCAAAAGCCAATATCGAATATTATAAATCCCTTAAATGTGGAAGAGATGAAGATATAGCTAAATGCCAATATCGAATAGAACAAGCAAATGGTGGATCAACTGGAAGTGTACCAAGTACTAATGGATTTTTAAGACCTATGGAATATGGTTATGTTACGCAAAGATATGGAGGATATGGAGGACACTTAGGTGTAGATTTATCATCTTCTGATAAAGGAATTGCTGTATACCCAATCGCTACAGGCAGAGTATGGAGAATAATGTATGATCCAGCAGGAGCTTTAGTAGTAAAGATTAAACATAATTATAATGGAAGATATATCTATTCAACTTATGCCCATTTCTCAAGATTTGGTAATATTTCAGAAGGACAAGTAGTAACACCTTATTCAGTTATAGGATACATGGGATCAACTGGAAACTCAACAGGACCACACCTACATATGGAACTTACATCATGTGACTGGAATAGAGGTGGAGGATGTACATGGGGATCATATCAAAGAAGTACATTAAATCCATTTAATTATGTTGAATTACCATCTAGATGGAATAATAGATAGTGAACTTTAAGTTCACTTTTTATTTTAATTAGAAAATGAAAATGATATAATAAGCGAAAGGAGTTGATAGTATGTTTGAACTTATATCTAAATTTACTCCATCAGGAGACCAACCTAAAGCTATAAAAGAATTGGTAGAAGGAATAAACAAAGGTAAAAAAGAACAAGTCTTATTAGGCGCAACAGGAACAGGAAAAACTTTCACTATAGCAAACGTTATAAAAGAGACTAATAAACCAACACTGGTGCTTGCACATAATAAAACTTTAGCTGGACAATTATATGCTGAATTAAAAGAATTATTTCCAAATAATCATGTAGAGTATTTTGTATCGTATTATGACTATTATCAACCAGAAGCATACGTTCCACAAACAGATACATATATAGAAAAGGACTCATCAATAAACGATGAAATAGATGAATTAAGACATGCCGCAACATCATCATTATTATCATTTAGAGATACAATAGTAGTCGCATCTGTATCATGTATTTATGGTATTGGAGAAGTGGAAGAATACCGTAATAATATGCTAACTGTATCAGTAAATCAGAAAATAGAACGAGACGAAATTTTAAATAAATTAATAGACATGCAATATGAAAGAAATGATATTGATTTTAAGAGAACAACATTTAGAGTAAGAGGAGACCTTTTAGAAATAATTCCTGCAAATACTGATTCATACGGATATAGAATAGAATTCTTTGATGATGAAATAGATAGAATATCAGTAATAGACCCACTAACAGGAGTCATAAAAGAATCTAAAAAGACAGTTTCAATATTTCCAGCAAGCCACTATGTAATAAGCAAAGAAAGCCTTGAAAAAGGAGTAGCTAGAATAAAAAAAGAATTAGGAATAAGACTAGAAGAATTAAAACAAGAAAATAAATTAGTTGCCTATGAAAGATTGGACACAAGAACAAGACATGATATAGAAATGTTAGAAGAAACGGGCTTTTGTTCTGGAATAGAAAACTACTCAGCACCTATGGCTGGTAGAAACCCAGGAGAAACCCCAACTACACTAATGGATTTCTTTCCAAAAGATTACCTATTAGTTGTAGACGAATCACACGTCACACTACCACAAGTAAGAGGTATGTATAATGGAGATAGAGCAAGAAAACAAAATCTAGTAGATTTTGGATTTCGTCTACCAAGTGCCCTAGATAATAGACCACTAAAATATGATGAATTTGAATCTAAAATAAATCAAGCAATCTATATTTCAGCAACACCTGGAGATTTAGAACTAGAACACACAAATAATCAATTCGTGGAACAAATTATAAGACCAACTGGTCTATTAGACCCAACTATAGAAGTAAGAAAGACAGAAGGACAAATAGACGATTTAATAAATGAAATAAAAGAAAAAATAGAATTAAATGAAAGAGTATTAGTAACAACACTAACAATTAGAATGGCTGAAGAGTTAACAGCATACTTAAAAAAACTAGATATAAAAGTTGCCTATCTCCATAGTGAGATAAAGACACTAGACCGACTTCAAATAATACATGATTTAAGAGAAGGAAAATATGATGTACTAATAGGAATTAACTTACTAAGAGAAGGATTAGATATTCCTGAAGTTAGCTTAATCGCAATACTAGATGCAGATAAAGAAGGTTTCTTAAGAAGTACTAGAAGCCTTATACAAACTATAGGTAGATGTGCGAGAAACTCAAAAGGTCATGTAATAATGTATGGTGATAAAATTACAGATTCTATGCAAGAAGCAATAGAAGAAACTTCAAGACGTAGAAGAATTCAAGAAGAATATAATAAAGAACATAATATAACACCAACTACAATTAAAAAAGCTATCAGAGAAGTTATCTCTAATTCTAATAATAAAACATCTAAATCAAATAAAAAGATGACCAAACTAGAATCTTCTAAGATAAAAGAAGAAATAGAATTAGAAATGAGAGAAGCTGCAAAGAATCTAGACTTTGAAAGAGCAATGGAATTGCGCGATATATTATTTGAAATGGAAAAATAATAACTTTATGACATTCTAAGATTTGTCAACTATAAAATTTTATGGTATTATAGTCACTACAAAAAGACGCGAAATTTATAAAATTTTAAAAATTTATAAATAATGCGTTAGTTTGTAATATAATGTTATTAGTAATTGGATGGTGACGATTACTAATTATCTAATTGCTTACACAAAGCTAAAATTTTTCTAAGCAGTTTAGTTGTGCAGGCAACAATAGATGCGTAATGATGCTTTCCTTCATTACGTTTTTTTCTGTAATAAATTTCAATATCATTTTCACTTTTAGATATAGCAGTAAGTCTAATAATATTTGAACAAGTAATATAAAGAATCTTTCTCATATATTTATTTCCTGATTTAGAAATAGGTCCATGTACATTAATTGATTTACCAGATTGTTTGATTGATGGATCTAATCCACAATAAGCAGTTAATTCTTTAATATTGTTGAATCTATTAATATCACCAAGTTCAGCAATAATAATAGAAGTAGTAAACTCACCAATACCATAAATAGAATTAATTGGTTCAAAGTATTTAGATTTTTTAGCTAGAAAAATTATTTTATATTTAATAATATCAATTGCTTTTTGATATTCATTAACAAGTCTAGCAATTTGGGATAGGTTAGAAACTATTTCATCATTCATATTAACAGAAGGATATGAAGAAGAAATTTCTTTAATCTTAAAAGCTTTTGATTTCCAATATCTAAATTTATGTTTTTTAAAGAAATTTTGAAGTTTATCAATTCTAGTATTAAAAATAATATCAGCATGAGGAAATGCTTCAATAAATTTTAAAGCAATATTAGAATAGATAAGACTATCTTTAAATATGTTTTCGTATTCTGGAAAACATAAGTAAACTAGATTTCTATATCTATTTTTAATATTTACGCATAATTCATCCAAAGCAAAATATTGTCTAGATAAAGCGTTTAAATCTAAATATAATTGATCAGGTTTTATATACTCTTTAAAAGTATTAGATATAAATAAATTAACTAAGTTAAAACAATCTTCCTTATCAGTTTTAGTCTTTCTTAAATTTCTTTTTTTCATCTTTCCATAGATAGGATTAATAACAAATACTTTAAAATTATTTTCCACTAAAAATCTTTCAATAGGTCTATGATAGATACCAGTCGATTCCATTATCACAGAAATGTTATCTAATTTAAGTTTTTTAATTCTATTAAGTAAATTAGTAAAATCAATAATAGAATGATTAACCTCATATGGATTAATTAGAACTTCACCATTAGAACTAACTAGAGTAACCATACTTTTACCTTTAGCTACATCAATAGCTAAACAATTATGCATAAGCATCCTCCTTTTTTTTAACGATTGAACTCTTTTTGCCTCTTACTCCTCATCACGCTTGTTATATAAGATTAATAAATAATCCTCACATTCTAAAACTAGGATAATAAAAAGAAAAGAGCTAGGCCGTCATAAAAGTGGATACGGTGACCCGTGTTATAATTTGCCTAAACTCAACCGTATAATTTTTACTTATTTTATAAAATAAGTAAAAACTATTATACTAGTAAATCAATGATTAGCAAGTTCATCAATTTACTAATCAGTATTATACGTGTTATAATAAATATGGAGGAACTTATGGAAGAAAAAGAATTTAAAATAATTAAATATGATGATTTTGCAAAATTAGAATTAAAAATAGGTGAAGTATTAGAATGTACAAAACATCCAGATGCAGATAAACTATTAGTATTCAAATTAAATTTTGGCGATCATGAAAGAACGATAGTATCAGGATTAGCTGAATTCTATGAACCTAGTGAATTAATAGGTAAACATTTAGCAGCAGTACTAAACTTAGAACCAAGAAAACTAAGAGGAATAGAATCACATGGTATGATATTAACTACTGAATATGTAGAAGATGGACAAGAATTTGTTCAAGTAATAGAAACAACATTACCAGCAGGATCAATCATTTGCTAAAAAAAACTCCACAATGTGGAGCTTTTTTATTCTTCATACTTTTGCTGTGATACAAATTTAGCAATCATTTCAGCAGTTTTTTTATCTTTAGCAGATAAAAGAGAAAAATAACTATAATTACTAATATCAGTATCGATTTCATTAATAGGCAAATCAAAATCAGTCAGATCAAGTAAATAATCTATATTTGTATGTAATAGTTTAGCCATTTTAATTAAGGTGTCAGCACTAGGTAACGCTTTACCAGACTCATAAGCACTAATAGTTTCTTGAGTAACACCTATTTCCATCGCAAGTCTAACTTGATTAATATTTCTTTTATTTCTTATAATTTTTAAATTTTTCATATTACCTCTAAATATAATTTTATAAAAATAAAAAGAATATTATAGATATACGCTTTATATAAATATAAATACATTTTATATAAATTAATATAATAAAATAAAATGTAATCTTTTTATTTAAATAGTCTATTTCGATTTATAAAAATTAAAAATTATGATAAAATAACACCAGAAATGAGGAATTATGGATAAGATAGTAGTAAAGGGAGCAAGAGTTAATAATTTAAAGAATATTAATATTACACTTCCTAAAAATAAATTAATAGTAATGACAGGATTATCAGGATCAGGTAAATCGTCTTTAGCATTTGATACAATATATGCCGAAGGAAAAAGAAGATATATTGATTCTCTTTCAGCATACGCAAGACAATTCTTAGGCGGAACAGATAAACCAGATGTAGACAGTATAGAAGGACTTTCTCCAGCTATATCAATAGACCAAAAAACTACATCTAATAATCCAAGATCAACTGTCGCAACTGTGACTGAAATATATGATTACCTAAGACTACTTTTTGCTCGTATCGGAGTACCGTATTGTCCAAATCATAATATTCCGATATCTAATCAATCAGTAGAAGAAATGGTGAATAAAGTACTAAATTATGAAGAAGGAACAAAACTAATAATAATGTCTCCTGTTGTTAATGGCGAAAAAGGAACTCATAAAGATTTACTAGAAGACTTAAGAAAACAAGGATATATAAGAGCTAGAATCAATAAAGAAATGGTAGATTTATCAGAAGATATAACACTAGATAAAAATATAAAAGACGATATAGATGTAGTAATAGATAGAATAGTAATAAAAGAAGGTATAAGAACAAGACTATTTGAATCAATAGAAGCCGCAACTAAATTAAGTGATGGAAAAGTTATAATAAGTGTACTAGGAGATAACGCCAAAGAAATAGTTATGTCGGAAAAATTTGCATGTCCACACTGCGATTTTTCTCTACCTGAATTAGAACCAAGACTATTTAGTTTTAATGCACCTTTTGGAGCATGTCCAGAATGTAAAGGATTAGGAGTAAAATTACAAATCTCAGAAGACTTAGTAATACCAGATAAAAATCTAAGTATAAATGATGGATGTATTAAAACGATGAGTGATGATACTGACAATCTTTATTATAAAAAATTAGAATGTGCGTGCAAACACTATAAAATTGATATGAACAAACCATTCCAAAAACTAAGCCAAAAAGCTAAACAAATAGTTTTATACGGAAGCGATGAAATAATCCATTTTCATTACTCAACAAAAAGTGGAAATATAATGAACAATAGAGACTTCTATGAGGGGGTAATAAATAATCTCCAAAGAAGATATATGGAAACAACTAGTACATGGATAAGAGAGTGGCTAGAAAATTACATGGTTGAAAGTGTATGTGAAACATGCCAAGGAGCAAGACTAAAAAAAGAAGTACTATCAGTAAAAGTAGGAGATAAAAATATTTATGAAGTTACTTCTATGTCTATAAAAGAGTTAATTAAATTCTTTAATAATTTAAAATTAGGCGAAGAACAAGCTCAAATAGCAAATTTAATATTAAAAGAAATAGGTGATAGACTATCATTCTTGCAAAATGTTGGATTAGAATATTTAACTCTATCAAGAAGTGCGGGAACTTTGTCAGGAGGAGAAGCACAACGTATCAGACTAGCAACTCAAATTGGATCTCACTTAACAGGTGTATTATATGTATTAGATGAACCAAGTATTGGACTTCATCAAAGAGATAATGAAAAATTAATAAATTCATTAAAAGAAATGAGAGATTTAGGAAATACATTGATTGTTGTAGAACACGATACTGACACCATGCTAGAGGCAGATTACCTCGTAGATATAGGGCCAGGAGCTGGAGATAACGGTGGACAAGTTGTCGCAGCTGGAACTCCACAAGAAGTAATGCAAAATGAAAGAAGTATAACAGGAGACTATTTAAGTGGTAGAAAATGTATTGAAATACCTAAAACTAGAAGAAAAGGTAGCGGCAAATTTATAACTATAAAAGGAGCTAAAGAACACAATCTAAAAGATATAAATGTAAAAATACCACTAGGAACACTAACACTAGTAACAGGAGTATCAGGATCAGGCAAATCATCATTAGTAAATGAAATACTAGTAAAAGCAGCCCAACAAAAGATTTATAAATCAAAAGACTTACCTGGAAAACACGAAAAAATACTAGGATTAGATAATATTGATAAAATAGTCGCAATATCACAAAACCCAATAGGAAGAACACCAAGATCGAATCCAGCTACATATACAGGAGTATTTGATGATATAAGAGAATTGTTTACAACAACAAAAGAAGCAAAAATGTATGGCTTTGGTAAAGATAGATTCTCATTTAATGTAAAAGGTGGAAGATGTGAAGCTTGTCGAGGAGATGGAGTTAAAAAAATAGAAATGCACTTCCTACCAGATGTATATGTACCATGTGAAGTATGTCATGGAACAAGATATAATATAGAGACTCTATCAATAAAATATAAAGACAAAAATATATCAGACGTCCTAAATATGAGAGTATCTGAAGCATTACAATTTTTTGAAAATATACCTAAAATAAAAAACAAATTACAAATATTAGAAGACGTAGGATTAGGATATATTAAATTAGGCGAATCTGCAGTAGACTTATCAGGAGGAGAAGCAGAACGTATAAAATTAGCAAAAGAATTACAAAAGAAAGCAACAGGAAAAACTTTATTTGTACTAGATGAACCAACTACAGGTCTACACCAAGAAGATATAAGAAGACTCCTTGCAATTATAAATAAAATAGTAGATAATAATGATACAGTATTGATAATAGAACATAATCTAGATGTCATAAAAACCGCTGATTACATTATAGATTTAGGACCAAATGGTGGAGATGGAGGCGGAAGTGTAGTCGCAACAGGAACACCAGAAGAAATAATTAAAGTAAAAGAATCATATACTGGAGAATTTTTAAAGAAGGTTATGAAATAAATATGAAAAATAAATTATTCAAATTAATAGAATGGATAATATACATGATATTATCTACGTTAGTATTTATATTAATATCAAATTGTTTTAAAACTATATACATAAATACTGATCACATAATAATATTTGGCTTTTTAATATCAATAGTAATATATATAATAAATAAAACAATAAAGCCAGCTATAATAACAATAACTATGCCACTAATAGGTATGACTGCAGGATTATTTTATCCATTCATAAACTTATTTATATTATATCTTGCAGATTGGATATTTAAATCTAATTTTCAAATAAAAAACTTTTGGATAGGACTATTTTTCGCCATATTATTATCTATCGCTAACCTAATAACAATAGAAATAATGAAAGCATTAAAAAAGAAGGCTAATATAAAATGAGTAAAGTATTTATAAGCATTGGAACAATACAAATATATTATTATTCTATCTTTATACTTTTAGGAATGCTATCAGCATCACTTATACTTTATATAAATGCTAAAAAGGAAAATATAGACATAGATAAATTATTAGATATAGTTTTTTATACAGTAATATTTTCTCTATTAGGAGCAAGACTTCATTATGTATTATTTAATTTAGACTATTACATCAAAAATCCTTTAGAAATAATACAAACTTATAAAGGTGGGTTAGCAATACATGGTGGAATAATATTTGGAATAATTACTATATATGTATTAGCTAAGAAAAAGAATATAAAATTCACTAAAATATTAGATATATCAGCCCCAGCTTTATTGTTAGGACAAGCAATCGGCAGATGGGGAAACTTCTTTAATCAAGAAGCATATGGTAATATAACATCTCTAAAACATTTGATAGATATGCATATTCCTAAGTTTATAAGAGATAATATGTATATAGATGGACTTTATAGAGAACCAATGTTCTTATATGAATCGATAGGATGTTTACTAGGATTTATAATATTAAGTATATTAAGAAGAAAAAAAGTATTAAAAGAAAACTCATCTGCAGCATTTTATCTTGTATGGTATGGAATGCTTAGATTTATAATAGAATCCAGAAGATCAGATTCTCTAATGTTAGGAACATTAAAAGTAGCGCAATTAATATCTATAATATTTATTCTAATAGGAATAATAATATTTATAAACAATCGAAAGAAGGCAAAACATGAATAAAAAAGTAGTAATATTTGGAGGAGGAACAGGACTATCTTATTTATTAAGAGGATTAAAAAAGTTCCCAATAGATATAACCGCAGTAATATCGGTATCAGATGACGGAGGGTCAACTGGTAGACTTAGAAAAGAATTTAATACTATTGCAGTGGGAGATATCAGAAAAGTAATAGTAGCTCTATCAGAAATAGATCAGCCTATAAGAGATATGATGTCATATAGATTTAACACATCATCTGACTTAGATGGACATGCCGTAGGAAATCTTATATTAACCTCTATGATGGATATAACAGGATCAATAAAAAATTCAATTGAAGCATTAAGTAAATTATTAGATGTCAAACAAAAAGTCTTACCAATATCAGAAGATTATGATTTAACATTAGTAGCTAAGATGGAAAATGGGAAAGTAGTAGAAGGGGAAGCTGAAATAACTAAATCAGAATCAAAAATAAAAAAAATATATTATAAAAAAGAACCTAAAGTTTTACCTGAAGTAATAGATGCAATAGATGAAGCAGACCTAGTAATATTTAGTATGGGTAGCCTATATACATCAGTTTTACCAAATATAATATGCAGACCTGTAAAAAAAGCATTAAAAAGATCTAGTGCTCCTATAATGTATACTTGCAATATCGTTACTCAACCAGGAGAAACAGACTCATTTAAAGTTGGAGATCATATTAGTTTAATAAATAAATATTTAGAAAAAAGAAAAGTAGATGTAGTTGTAGCTAATTCTGAAATAATACCTAAATATTTAGCAGAAAAATATTCAACAGCAGAACAAAAAGATCCAGTATTAATAGATAGAAATAAATTGGAGGATATGAAAGTAGAACTATTAGAAGACAACTTACTACTAGTAGAAAACAATATTTTAAGACACAATAGCCTAAAATTAAGTTCAATTATATTTTCATATTTAATGAGATAATGTCATATACAACAAAAATAAAAAATGAAGCTGCAACAGTAGATATAACTACATCAGAAATAGTCGCAGAACTATCAGGCTTTATAAGAAATAATATGGTTATAAGAGAAAATAATATAACCTTATCATCAGAAAATAAAACAATAATAGATAGAATGAACAAATATATAGAGGATATTTTTAAAATAACTCCTAAAATAGAAATAAGAAATTCTACTAATTTTTCTAAAAGAGACTTATATTTTCTATTAGTACCATATAATAAAGATATTCTTACAACTGTAGGATATAGTGAAAATGAAGTGTATTTAGATACTCCTCCTGAATATATAGTAGGAGGTAATGAAGAAATCAGAGCTTATCTAAGAGGAGTATTTTTTCATTCTGGAAGTATAAATGACCCTAAAACATCTAGATATCATATGGAAATATTAGTACTAGAGCCAGAAGAAGCGATATTTGTACAAAAACTATTAAATATATTTGACTTAAATGCAAAGATTTTGAATAGAGATAAAGGTTATATGATTTATATTAAAGAAGCTGATAAAATAAGTGACTTTATAAAAATTATAGGAGCATCTGGAGCAGTACTATATTTTGAAAATGTCAGAATATATAGAGATAAAAAAAATAAAACAAATAGACTAAATAATTGTGAACAAGCTAATACAGATAAAATAATATTAAGTGCAACAAAACAATTAGATGATATAAAGTTAATTGAAGAAACAGCCTCAATTTCATTACTTGATGAAAAAGAGGTTATAGTCCTAAATTATAGAAAAAAATATCCAGAAACATCACTAAAAGACTTGGCTCAAATAATCTCTCTAGAGACGACAAAGTCAATAACAAAATCAGGATTAAATCACAGATTACATAAGATTACTAATCTTGCTGAAAGAATTAGAAAAAATTTAAAAGAAATAGAAAATATCCACAACTAATGTGGATATTTTATTTGTATATTTATATCGATATAAAAGTATGCTATATTATTAATGGTGATAATATGACAGAGAAGATAAAAGTAAAAATAAACAACAAAGTAGAATTAGTAGATAAATTCACTACACTAGAAGAACTAGCTAAAAAACATGAAAAAGAATTTAAATATAAAATTTTATTAGGTAAAGTAAATAATTTACTAAAAGAATTAAATGAAAAAATAAGTGAAGATTCAGAAATAGAATTTATAGATTTAACAAGTAATATAGGAAGAAAAACATATTTTAGTGGATTAACATACATACTTATTCACGCCATAAGACTACTTTATGGTAAAAAAGCTAATATTAAGATGCTTCACGCTCTAGATAATGGTGTTTATATTGAAACTAATTTCAATTTAACAAAAGAAAAAATAATCGATATAAAGGCAGAAATACAACATATTGTAGATCAAGATTTACCAATAGAAAAATTAAATATTGATAGATTAGAAGCAATAAAATATTTTAATATGATAGAAGATTATCCTAAAGCAAGATTGTTAAGTTATACTCCAAATACATATATAAATTTATATAGATTAGAAAATGAATATAATTATTTTTATACACTTATGCCAACATCTACTGGAAAGATTAATGTATTTGATTTAATATACTTATCTAATAAAGGTTTTGTACTAAGATATCCTACTAAATATGATCCAAATATAGAGAATGAATATCATCATCATCATAATTTATTTGAGGTATTTAAAGAGTTCCATGATTGGACAAAACTTATGCATATTGAAACAACATCTGATTTAAATAAAATAGTTACAACAGGTAAAATAAATGATTTAATTATGATAGATGAAACACTACAAAAAAATAAACTTATGACTATTGCTCAAGAAATAAATAAAAATAGTGATAAGCTAAAAATAGTATTAATCGCAGGACCATCATCATCAGGTAAAACCACAACTTCAAGAAAATTATGTATGTATTTAAATAGTTTTGGTTTAACTCCAAGAGTAATATCTATGGATGATTATTTTGTAGAAAGAGAAAAAACGCCATTACTATCAGATGGAACTAAAGACTATGAGACTTTAGACGCTGTAGATTTAGAACTATTTGATAAACAAATTGGAGATTTACTAAGTGGTAAGAAAGTAAAAGTACCAAAGTTTAATTTTATATCAGGAAAAAAAGAATATAAAGAAGAAATGTATTTAAATGAAAGTGATATTATCATAATAGAAGGAATACATGCACTAAACGATAAAATATTAACTAATATTCCAAGAGACAGAAAATATATGATATCATTATCTACATTTACAGAGATTAATATAGATAATCATAATAGAATATCAACAACAGACAATAGATTACTAAGAAGAATATTAAGAGATTCAAGAACTAGAAATAGACCTGTAGAAGACTCATTATCATCTTGGCATAAAGTAAGAGATGGAGAAGAAAAATATATTTTCCCATATCAAGATAACGCTGACATAATAGTAAACTCAGCATTAATATATGAATTTGGAGTATTAAAAACTTATGTAGAACCACTACTATATTCAGTTCCAACATCATCACCTGCATATGAAGAAGCAAAACGACTTATAAACATTTTAAGATTATTTCTACCAATGCCAGCAGATGCAGTACCAGAAGACTCAGTATTAAGAGAGTTTATAGGTAAATCATATTTTAATGCAGAATAATATCCACAATCTATGTGGATATTTTAATTTTTACATAAATACTTGTAAAATTATCAACAAGTTGTTGTTAATAAAAATATAAATAAATATAATTTATATAGGAGGATTTATGATAAAAGTAGCAATAAATGGATTTGGAAGAATAGGAAGACTAGCATATAGAATGATGATAGAAGATAAAGATTTCGAAGTAGTATGTATAAATGACTTAGGGGAAAAAGAAGAATTAGCATATCTATTAAAATATGATACAACTCATAGAACTATAGATAATAGAAATATAAAAGTAGATGGAGATTACTTAGTATATGATGATAAAAAAACTCTAATAACATCATTAACTAATCCAGAAGAATTACCATGGGCTGATTTAGATGTTGATGTAGTATTAGAGTGTACTGGACATTTTACTGATAAAGAAAAAGCATCTCTTCATTTAAAAGCAGGAGCTAAAAAAGTAATAATATCTGCTCCAGCAAAAGGAGATATTAAAACAATAGTATATAATGTAAATCATAATACCCTAACAAAAGAAGATAATATCATAAGCGCAGCATCTTGCACTACAAATGGACTAGCTCCTGTAGTTGATTTATTAGACAAAGAATATGGAATTATAAAAGGATATATGACAACAGTTCATGCCTATACAAATGATCAATCCACTCAAGATGCTTCACATAAAAAAGGTTACTTATCAAGAAGAGGAAGAGCTGCCGCTGAAAATATAATACCAGCATCAACAGGAGCAGCTAAAGCAATCGGCTTAGTATGTAAAAATCTAGATAAAAAATTATCAGGTATCGCATTAAGAGTACCAGTAGTAGATGGTTCAGTAATAGACTTAACATTAGAATTAAATAAAAATGTAACAAAAGAAGAAGTAAATAATCTATTTAAAAATAACACAAATGAAACAATTAATTATACAGAAGACCCAATAGTATCATCTGATGTAATTGGAATGAAATATGCAACTTTAGTAGATGGATTATCAACAGATATACTAGAAGTGAACGGGAAACAACTGTTAAAAATAATAACTTGGTATGATAATGAAACATCATTCACAGCTCAAATGTTAAGAACAACAAAATACTTAATGAAATAAGGACATAAGTCCTTTTTTATTACTCCATATTTGTTGCAGCAAAAAAGAAGAGATGCTATACTAATAAAAAGAAGACTGGAGGAATATCCTTGAAAACTATAAGAGAATTAAATTTAGAAAATAAAAAAGTTCTACTTAGAGTAGACTTCAATGTTCCAATCAAAAATAATCAAATATTAGACGATGCAAGGATAATATCTGCTCTAGATACTATAAACTATTTATTAGAAAAAAATGCTAAAATAATAATACTATCACACCTAGGTAGAATAAAAGAAGAAAAAGATAAAGAAAAAAACAGTTTGAGTATAGTTTCTAAAAGATTAGGTGAATTATTAAACAAAAAAATAATATTTATAAATAACACAAGAGGGAAAACTTTAGAAGATAAAATATCTACTATGAAAAATAAAGATATATTATTAATAGAAAATACCAGATTTGAAGATTATCCAAATAAATTAGAAAGTAATAATGATGAAAAATTAGGCAAATATTGGGCGTCTCTAGGAGATGTATTTATAAATGATGCCTTCGCAACACTACATAGAAAACATGCATCAAATGTAGGAATTGCAAGTAATATAAAAGAAAAAGGAATAGGCTTTTTAGTAGAAAAAGAATTATATCACTTAGAAGAAGTTATAGAAAATAAAAACAAACTAACTCTAATATTAGGAGGTTCTAAGGTAAAAGATAAATTAGAACTAATAAATAATTTAATAGCAGATGTAGAACAAATTCTAATAGGTGGAGGTATGGCAAATACTTTCTTAAAAGCCAAAGGAATAGATATAGGGAAATCTATATATGAAGAAGATTTAATAGAAACATGTAAAGACATATTAAATAAATATGGTAATAAAATAATATTACCAATAGACTATGTTTTATCAGATAACATATCAAACAAACCGATAAATGATAATATCAGAAATCTAATGATTTTAGATATTGGAGAAAAAACAATTGAATTATTTAAAAATAATTTAAAAGATAACGACTTAGTATTTTGGAATGGACCACTAGGAGTATATGAAAACAAATATTATGCAAATGGAACTAATAAAATACTTGAATTTTTAGTAAAAAACAATATAAAGACAGTATTAGGTGGCGGAGATATAGTAGCTGCATCAAAAAAATATGCAGATAAATTATATTATGTATCAACAGGTGGTGGAGCATCCCTTGAATTCTTAGCAAAATCAAATCTACCTGGATTAGAAGAAATGAAATAGGTGAAGTATGTTAAAGTTTATAGAAGCAAATCCATATAGTGAAAAAGATAATTATTTATTTAAAAAGTATATTGAATTAACAGGTTCAAATACAAATGCTCTAGGCATATTTGAAAGAGAAAGATTATCATATACAGAAGAAGAGTATAAAAATAATCAATTATTATCACAGACAACAGAAAAGGTATATTACATATATGATGATATATCATCTGACATAATAGACTCATGCATAGTACATGAAGAAAAAGACTTAAAGGAAGCTTCTATTTATTTTGACTATAAAGAAACTCATAAAAAAACAAACTTATTAGAAGAAGTATTAACATTGTGCAAAAAAAACAATATAAAAATAATGATTATACATATAAATAAAAAAGATAAATTATTACAAAAAAAATTAAATAATGATGACTACGAATTTCTAGGAGATGATATGTCTGATAATGATAGTTTAATCTTCCTACAAGAAAAAGTAGATTATAAAGAAATTAAAATTGGAAAGAGCTTATAATGAATAATAAAAAATCTAAAATAAATAGCATATTGATAACAATATTAATGGTAATAATACTAATAGTTGTAGTAAAAGATGACTATAAACAAATATTACAAATTTTAACTAAAATGAATTTAATATTTATTTTATTAGCAATACTGTCATACTCTATGTATGTAATACTATATGGATATCTTGGATATATAACAATAAATCAAAAAGATAAAGTATCGCTGTTAACATCGATTAAATTATATTTAATCAATTTATTTTTTAGTGGTATAACACCATTTGCCTATGGCGGAGAACCTATGCAAATATATTACTTAACTAAATATGATGTTAAATTAGAAGACGCAACTAACGCTGTAATAATTGATTATATCTTGTACCAAATATCACTATTATTAATAGGAATATTTGCCCTAATATATAATAGTCTTTTTCATGTATATGATATAACACTAGAAATAAAATATGCACTAATACTAGGATATGCAGTTAATATAATCGGGATATTAGCATTATCAGGATCGATATTTGCTAAAAATACTATGCAAAAGATAATAACTAATATAATACTGTTTTTATCAAAAATAAAAATAATTAAAAACAAAGAAGAAAGATTAGAAAAAACAAATAAACAAATAGATGATTTCTATCTATCAAGTAGAACTATGATAAATAGAAAAGGATTTATAAAAAAAGCATTATTTATAAATATATTATCTCTATCATTTAGACATTTAACCGCAGCATTTATTATTTATGCATCAGGAATATATAAACTAAATCCTCTTCAAGCATTTACCGCGAGCGCATTAACATTTGTCTGTGCAGCATTCATACCAATACCTGGAGGCTCAGGCGGAACAGAATATTTCTTTGTAAAATTTATTTCAAAATATATGCTTGAGCCATTTGCAAAAGTAATTTTATTAAGTTGGAGATTAATAACATATTATTTACCTATGATAATAGGTTTGATATTAACAAAAATAGGAGGAAAAAAATGAGAATAGGACTATTTACAGATACCTATCCACCATATATAAATGGAGTATCTACTTCAGTTAACATGCTTAAAAATTCATTAGAAGAATTAGGGCATACAGTATATGTAATAACAGTAAATCCAAAATCAGTTTTAAAATATGAATATGATGAAAAAAATAAAATATTAAAAGTACCTGGCATAGAAACAGGAATATATGACTATAGACTTGGTAAAATATATTCATCAAAAGTATCTAAAAAAATAAAAGAATGGAAATTAGATGTTATCCATTCACATTCAGAATTTAGTATGGGAATAATGGCTAGAATGATAGGAAGAGAATTAAATCTACCAATAATTCATACCTATCATACTCTTCTAGAAGATTATACTTATTATGTATTACCAAAGATGTTTGATGGAGTAACTACTAAATTAGTAGAATATCTAACAAAGTTTTACTGTGAAACTACTGCTGCTGAAGTAATAGTCCCAACAGAAAAAATATATGAATTATTTAGAGATAAATATAAACTATCAAAACAACTTAATATAATACCAACAGGTATAGAAGTAGAAAGATTTAAAAAAGAGAAGTTAGATAAGAAACTGCTTTTAAAATTAAGAAAAGAATATAATCTATCAAAGAAAGACTTTGTTATAATTACAGTAGGTAGATTAGCTAAAGAAAAGAACTTTGAATTAACAATAAAAGCGATGAAAAAAATAATTAAACAAGCGCCTAATATAAAATTATTAATAGTAGGTGATGGTCCTTATAAAGAAGAATTACAAAAAATTACTAAAGAGGAAAAAGTTAACAATAATGTAATATTTGTAGGCAAAGTAGCTTGGGATGATATGCCTTATTACTATGGATTAGGAGATATTTACACATCAGCTTCACTATCAGAAACTCAAGGTCTAACAGTAATAGAAGCTATGGCAGGAGGATTAACTCCAGTATGCATAAAAGACCAAGCTTTTTCATCGATGATAACTAATACACTAGATGGATATATTTATAAAAATGCAGATGAGTATCAAACTATAGTTTTAAAATTAAGCAAAAATAGAAAACTTCTAGATATCACTTCTAAAAAAGGAATAGAAAAAGCTGATGAATATAGTGCAAATACATATGCAAAGAAAGTATTAAAGGTATATAATAAAGCTATAAAAGAAAAAAAAGAGGATAATAGATATGGAATCTTCTCAAAAATCTACAATAAACTAAAAGGAGATAAAAATGTTAGTTCTAAATAATAAAAGTAATCTATGTAAAACTGAATTTATAAAATATCAAAAAGAACTAGAAAAGTTCAAAATAAAAGATCAAGAAGTAATATTATGCCCAGCTGATATAAATATCGCATTATTTAATTTATCAAATATAATTCTTGGAGCACAAAATGTTAGCTCTTATAATGAAGGACCACATACAGGAGAAGTATCTTCTAAAATGTTAAAATCATATGGAGTGGAATATTCGTTAGTAGGTCATAGTGAACGACGTCGTGAACAAAAAGAAAAAGATATAGATGTTCAATCAAAAATACAAGCACTCCTTCAAGTAGGGATAAAACCAATACTATGCATTGGTGAAACAAAAGAAGAAAGAAAATCTGGCAAAGTTTTAGAAAAAATAGCAGAAGAATTATCAGTAGCTTTTGAAGACCTAACAAAAGAAGAAATAGATGGTATAGTAATTGCATATGAACCACTATATGCAATAGGTACAGGAGTAGTACCATCTCTAAAGGAAATAGAAGAAGTATTATCATTTGTAAAAGAAAAATATAAAGAAAATAAACTATTATACGGAGGAAGCGTAAATTTAGACACATTTAAAAAATTAAAGAACAGCTCATTAATAGATGGATATTTATTAGGAAGTTTAAGCTTAAAAGTAGGAGAATTAAAAGAATTTATAAAAAAGATTTAAGAAGATAGGGGGACTATTTTCTTTTTTTAAAGAATAAAAGGAGAACTTATGGAAGTCATAGTAAGAGGCAAGAAGGAAATATTGAAAAGCCTGGCAAAACAATATGAAGAGGTAATGATATCTTTGGATGTAGTTGAAGTTACATCAAAAAAAAGAGCACGATAAAACAAACTGTGTTTGTTTAAATATAAAAGATATTAGTATAGAAGAAGTGAGACAAGAAATAAAAAAAGAACTGATGTATTTAGGAGTACCATTATATAAAGCAGGTTATGAGTATTTAGAAGAAAGTATTTTAACAAAAATAATAAAAGATATAAAACTTTTAACAGATATATATGAAATAGTTGCTAAAGAGAAATCTACTTCTAAAGAAAATGTAGAAGTGGCAATAAGAAGAGTAATTGAAGATTGTTTTGATAAAATGACGCCAGATATAATAGAAGAAGTATTTAGTAACACCCTATCACCTTCTAAAGATAAAGCAACTAATTTAGAGTTTATTACTATAATAGAAGATATAATAAAAGATAAAGTATCAACTAGAAATATTGAATAATTGTAAAAATATGATATACTAATTATAGAATATGTGAGGTGAATACATATTATGGAACGTAAAATAGAAAAATTTCTACTAAAATGGAAAACAGACATTATAAGAAAACCATTAATCCTATATGGCCCAAAGGGAGTAGGAAAAAGTTATACTACTATAAAGTTTGGACAGGAATATTATAATAATATTGCTTATATTAATTCTGAATATAATGAAGAAGTATTAAATCTCTTTAATAAAGAAAAATCTACTAAAAAAATAATAGATATGTTGAGTGAAATGACTAATGAAGAAATACTTCCAGAAACCACGCTTATAGTAATAGATAACTTAACATCTACTGTAATAGCAAAAACATTAAGATTATTTGGAAGTGAACATTCTAAATATCACATCATCGCAATCACATCAAATAGATCTAAACTAACAGAATTCAAAGATGAAAATTTACAATTTAAGAGTATGGGTCAAATGGACTTTGAAGAATACTTGTGGGCATATAACGAAAAAGAAATGGCTGATTTAATTAGAAAATCATTCACAAAGAAAAAAACTTTCCCATTTCATAAAGTTGCAATGAAATTATTTAAAGACTTTATTGAAACAGGAGGACTACCAGAATTAGTTCAAGCTAAATTACTTGGCAGTAGTGAATTAGAAATAGAAATAATAAAACAAAAGAATTTAGAAGTTTATAGAAAAGAAATCTCTCAAAATAATAATTTAATAGATATACAAAGAGGATTAGAAGTATTTAATTCAATAGGTAAACAACTATTAAAAGATAACAGAAAATTCCAATATGGATTATTAGGAGAAGGAAGAAGAGCAAAAGAATATGCTTCATCTATAGAATATTTAGTAAGTAATCAATTAGCATATAGAAGTTTTAAAGTATCAGATATTAAAATAGTATTAAGCTCAGTAAAAGAAAAAGATAGTTTTAAATTATATATGCCAGATGATGGCATGCTATATACTATGCTTCATTTAAATAGAAAGAAAGTAGAAGAAAACGAAAATATAAAAGAATTACTATATGAAAATCATATAGCTCATACATTATCAGATGGAGGATATGGACTATATTATTATGCTTCTAGTGGAAAGGCTGAATTGTCATTTGTAATACAAAATAGAAAAGGTGAAATAATACCAATAGAGTTAAATGTAAGAAGCAACTCCAAAGCCAAATCACTATCAGTATTTATGAAAAAATTCACTGTAAAGAAAGCATATAGAATAACAGAAAATAACTTCCAGACTAAGAAAGACATAAGATATATCCCAATATATTCTACATTTTGTTTCAATGATAATAATTAGAGTGGTATCCACTCTTTTTTGATATAATAAAGTTGAGGTGATAAATATGAGAATTGTATTTCATATAGATGTAAACAATGCATTTTTATCATGGACAGCAGTAAAGCTTCTAAAAGAAGGAAAAAAAGATATAAGAAAAATTCCATCAGTAATAGGAGGAGATGAGACAAAAAGACATGGTATAGTCTTAGCTAAATCACCTGTTGCGAAAAAGATGGGTATAACTTCAGCTATGCCACTATATGAAGCAAAAAAAATATGTAATAATTTAGAAATATATAGACCAGATATGGAATATTATAGTGAATCTTCAAATAAATTTTATGAATATTTAAAAAAATATTCCCCAGAAATAGAAAGGTATTCAATAGATGAATGTTTTTTGGAATTAACCAACACTAAATACTTATATGATGACTATGTAGCTCTCGCCTATAAAATAAAAGATGATATCAAAAATAAATTTGGTTTCACAGTAAATGTAGGTATAGGCAATAATAAATTATGCGCTAAAATGGCAAGTGATTTTGAAAAGCCAGATAAAGTCCACACTCTAATGCATGATGAAATAGTCACTAAAATGTGGCCTTTACCAGTAGAAGACTTAATATATATAGGAAAGCAAAAAGCAAAAAAACTTAAACAGATGAATATAAATACAATATCTGATTTAGCACATGTATCTGAAAAAAAGTTAAGTAAAGAATTCAAAAATCAAGCTAAACAAATGAAAGAATATGCCCAAGGTATAGATAATTCTAAAGTAGCAGAGCAAGAAGAAATAAAAAGTGTAGGAAGAGAAGTAACTCTAAAATATAATACTTCCGATGAAGAAAAACTAAAAGAAGAAATATATAAACAAACAGATGAACTAGCTAGAAGATTAAGAAAAGAAAAATTATATGCAAAAAATATAGGATTAGTATATAAAGATGCTTTGTTTCTATCTAAAACTCATCAAAAAGAATTAGAATATCCAACAAATTCTACTAAAAAAATATTTATTAACTTGATAGAACTATTCAATAAGACTTATAATAAAGAACCAATAAGACTTATAGGCGTCAGATTATCACACTTAACAAATAAATTAGAAAAACAAATATCAATATTTGAAGAAGAAAAAGAAGAAACAAATAGCATAGACAATTTAATAGATAATTTAAATAACAAATTTGGCAAGACTATAATATCAAGCGCAACTATTAAAAAAATTGAAAGAGGTAAAAATGAAAGAAATAACTAAAATAGCAGAAAAACTTAACATAAAAGAATTAATACCATATGGTAAATATATGGCTAAAATTAACGATAAAAAACATCAATCGAAAAAAGGTAAATTAATATTAGTTACTTCAATTAATCCAACTCCATCTGGTGAAGGTAAAACAACACTAAGCATAGGAATAAATGATTCATTAAATAAATTGGGATTTAATGCTATCGCTTGTCTAAGAGAACCATCTTTAGGACCAGTATTTGGAAGAAAGGGAGGAGCAATAGGTGGAGGTAAAAGTATACTAGAACCATCTGTTGATATAAATCTACATTTCACAGGAGATTTTCATGCGATAACTTCTGCCAACAATTTAATTTGTGCAGTAGTAGATAACCATATTTATCAAGGAAATGAATTAGGAATAGCTAAAGTAACTATAAAAAGATGCATTGATATGAATGATAGAAGTTTAAGAGAAGACTTTGTAATAACACCAGCATCTGACATCATGGCCATATTATGTTTATCAGAAGATATAGAAGATTTAAAAAGAAGAATTTCAAAAATAGTAGTAGGATATACAAAAGAAAATAAAAAAATAACTGTAAAAGATCTTCACATTGAAGAAGCTGCTACAATACTTCTAAAAGATGCTATAAAACCTAATTTAGTTCAAACAAAATACGAAAACCCAGTAATAGTTCATGGAGGACCATTTGCAAACATAGCACAGGGGACATCATCCGTTATAGGAACAAAGCTAGGACTTAGTTTAGCAGATTACGTAATAACAGAAGCAGGATTCGGAAGTGATCTAGGAGGAATAAAATTCTTTGATATAAAATGTAAGAATAATAACCTATATCCAGATGCAGTTGTATTAAATACGACAGTACAAGCACTAAAATATAATGGAGATAATAGTCTAGAAAAAGGAATATCTAATTTAGAGTTTCATATAGAAAATATGAGTAAATACACTTCTAACCTATTAGTCGCAATAAATAAATTTGATAATGATTTAGAAGAAGAACTTGAATATATCAAATCATTCTGTAATAAAAAAGGAATAAAAGCATACGTTTGCACCATGTTTAGAGATGGAGAAGCAGGCTGTATAGAATTAGCACAAGCTCTAGTGGAACTTCCTGCAAATAAAAAAAGATACACTATATATAATAAGGATGATAGTTTAATAGAAAAAATCAATAAAGTTTGTATAAATGAATTAAAAGCCCAAAAAGTAGAATTAAATGACGAATTATTAAAAGAATTAAATTCGCTACCACAAGACTTTGATGTATGCATAAGCAAAACACCAATGTCTATAAGCGATAATGCAAAATTACTAGGATATCCTAAAGGCTATATTGCAAAAGTAACTAATATAACAGCAAACTATGGAATAAAACTAGTAACTATACATTTAGGAAATGCATTAACTATGCCAGGTCTAATAAAAGACTCAAATTATTTAAATATGAAGATTGAAGAAGACATTATATCAGGAATAAGATAGATGTCTTTTCTTATATTGAAAATAAATAAAAAAACTTTAAAAAAAGATTGATTTATAAACTCTTCCCTGTTATAATTATAGGCGTGTGACTGCTTAGATGTGCGAGGTTGCCGATACACTAGGTTAAGTTGTTAATCTGTAAAAAGAAAAACTTAACTTTTATCGGGTTATTCGTTACGGAGCAAGTCTATACCAAGATATAGACGAAGGGAGGATTCAAAATGTCAAATGAAAAAATTCGTATAAGAATTAAAGCTTACGATCATAGAGTACTTGATAGTGCTGCTAAAAAAATCGTTGAGACAGTTAAACGTACTGGCGGAGCAATATCTGGACCTGTACCATTACCAACTGAAATCGAAAAGTTTACAATTCTTAGAGCTGTTCACAAGTACAAAGATGCACGTGAACAATTTGAAATGCGTACACACAAAAGACTTATTGATATCAAAAATCCTAGCAAGGAAACTATTGATGCGTTAGCTCACTTAGATTTACCTAGCGGAGTAGATATTCAAATCAAAACAAAATAATAGGAGGAAAATATGAAAGGAATCTTAGGTAAAAAAATCGGAATGACTCAAGTATTTACTGAAGAAGGAATACTAATACCGGTTACTGTTGTTGAAGTAGAACCAAATGTGGTTACACAAATCAAGACAGTTGAAAAAGATGGTTATGATGCTATCCAACTTTCTACTGGAACAAAAAGAGAAAGTTTAGCAAACAAACCAGAAATGGGTCATGCTAAAAAAGCAAACACTGAACCTAAGCGCTTCGTAAGAGAAATTAGAGGAGTAAACGTTTCAGAATATGAACTTGGACAAACTCTAAAAGCTGAGGAAGTGTTTAGCGCTGGTGAAATAGTTGATGTCACTGGAACAAGCAAAGGTAAAGGCTTCCAAGGTGTTATCAAACGCTGGAACCAAACAAGAGGTCCTATGGGACATGGTTCACAATATCACAGAGGTGTTGGTTCAATGGGTACATTGAGACCAATGCACGTACTTAAAGGAAAGAAACTTCCTGGACATATGGGTTATGTTAAGAGTACAGTACAAAATCTAGAAGTAGTATCAGTAGATACAGAAGATAATTTATTATTAATTAAAGGTAATGTTCCTGGTCCAAAGAAATCATTCGTTATGATTCGTACAGCTATTAAAAAGCCAACTTCAAAAAATGAAGCAAAAGCATTAATTAGCTATAAAAAGGAAGAAACACCTGAAGTTACAGTAGAAAATACTGAAACAGTAGCAGAATAATAAATTCATCATGGAAAATACACAATTTGAAAATGATGAAAGGAGGAATTATTAATGAAAAAGATAGAACTTTTAAATCTTAAAGGTGAAAAAGTAAAGGACATTAACTTAAAAGAAGAAGTATTTGGAATTAACCCTAACAATGCTGTTCTTAAAGATGCAATCGATGGAACAATGGCTGCATTAAGACAAGGAACACATTCAACAAAAAATCGTTCTGAAGTTCGTGGTGGAGGAAGAAAACCATGGAAGCAAAAAGGAACAGGAAATGCTCGTCAAGGATCAATTAGAGCAGTTCAATGGGTAGGTGGAGGACGTTATGGAACTCCAGTACCAAGAGACTACAGCAAAAAGCAAAATAAGAAAGAATACAGATTAGCTTTAAAGAGTGCTTTATCATACAAAGCTATGGATAAAGAATTACTTGTTGTAGAAAACATCACATTAAAAGATGCAAAAACAAAAACAATGCTTAATTTATTAGAAACATTAAACGTTGCTGACAAGAAAGTATTAATAGTAGTTAAAGAATTTGAAGACAATTTAATATTAGCTTCAAGAAACCTAACAAATATTGCTTTAATCGCAGCAGATGAGATAAACGTTTTAGACGTTGTATCTTCAGACGTTATGCTTGTAACTAAAGAAGCATTAGAATTCATAGAGGAGGTGCTTGCATAATGATGGATTTAAAATATTTAGAAATATTAAAAGCACCAGTTGTAACTGAGAAATCAGAAGCAGACAAAAATAATGGAGTATACACTTTCAAAGTAGACCCAAAAGCAAATAAAATAGAAATAAAACAAGCTATTGAGAAAAAGTTTGGAGTAAAAGTTGTATCAGTAAGAACATTAAACGTACACGTTAAAACTAAAAAAGTTGGACGTTACGCTGGATTATCAAACAGATGCAAAAAAGCTTTTGTTAAATTAGCAGAAGGCCAAACAATTAATCTTGGTTAGAAGGAGGAAATAAGATATGATAAAAACATTTAAACCTACTACACCAGGACGTAGAAAAATGACTGCTTTAGTAAATGCAGAAATTACAAAGACTACTCCAGAAAAATCATTAACATTCACATTAAAGAAAAATAGTGGACGTAATAACTCAGGTAAAATAACTGTTCGTCATCAAGGTGGCGGAGTTAAGAGAAAATACCGTATTATTGATTTTAAGAGAAACAAATTAAACGTACCTGGAAAAGTAGCTAGTATTGAATATGATCCAAATAGATCTGCTAATATAGCACTTATCAATTACGCTGATGGAGAAAAGAGATATATCTTAGCTCCACAAGGATTAGTAGTTGGAACAAAAATATCATCAGGAGAAACTGCTGATATCAAACCTGGTAATGCATTACCAATAATGAATATTCCAGTTGGAACTATGGTTCATAATATTGAACTTCGTCCAGGAAAAGGTGGAGCTCTAGCAAGAAGTGCTGGAACAAGTGCACAAATACTTGGTCGTGAAGGTAACTATGTTATGATTCGTTTATCAAGTGGAGAACAAAGAAAAGTACTAGGAACATGCATGGCAACTGTTGGAGTTGTAGGAAATGAAGATGCAGCACTAGTTAAGATTGGAACTGCTGGACGTAAACGTCACATGGGAGTTAGACCTACAGTTCGTGGTTCAGTTATGAACCCTAACGATCACCCACACGGTGGAGGAGAAGGTAAGGCACCAGTTGGACGTAAAGCACCAATGACACCATGGGGCAAACCTGCTCTTGGATTAAAGACACGTAAAAAGAAAGCTTCAGATAAGCTAATCGTTCGTCGTCGTAACGGTTAAAAGAAAGGAGAATAACAAATGGCAAGAAGTTTAAAAAAAGGTCCTTATGTATTCGAAAGATTACTTAAGAGAGTTCAAAATTTAAATAGTACAGGTAAAAAAGAAGTTATTAAAACTTGGTCACGCCGTTCTACTATTTTCCCTGATTTTATAGGACATACATTTGCAGTTCATAATGGTAAGGAATTTATTCCAGTTTATGTAACAGAAGACATGGTTGGACATAAATTAGGTGAATTTGCATTAACACGTAAATTCGGTGGACACGGAGCTCAAAAGGCTAAATAAATTAAATAGGAGGTAAACAATGGAAGCAAAGGCAATTGCAAGAGGACTTAGAGTTTCACCTATTAAGACTCGCTTAGTAATCGACTTAATTCGTGGAAAGAAAGTTCAAGATGCACAAAACATCTTAGCAAATATAAACAGTAAGCCTGCAAGAATGGCAAAGAAAGCATTAGATTCTGCTATTGCAAACGCTGTAAATAATGAAGGAGCAAAAGCAACTGATTTATTCGTTACAGAAGCTAGAGTAGATGCTGGTCCAGTTATGAAACGTCACCTATTTGATTCACGTGGAAGAATTGGACATAAAGATCACAGAACAAGTCACATCGTTATAGTAGTGGCTACTAAATAATATAGGAGGTAACAGGAAATGGGACAAAAGGTTAATCCTAATGGACTAAGACTTGGCATCAATAAAGATTGGGCTGCTAAGTGGTATGCTAATAAGACAGATTTTTCTACATTATTAGGAAAAGATTTAAAAATTAGAAAATATCTTTCTACTAAATTAGTAAACGCTGGCATTTCAAAAGTTGATATAGAAAGAACAACAAAACAAACAAACGTTGTTATATATACATCTAAGCCAGGTGTAATGATTGGTCACGGTGGAGAAGAAATAGAAAAATTAAAAGCTGAATTAACAAAATTATCAAATGAAAAGATTCAAATCTTAATCGTTGATGTTAAGAAAGCTGACATGGACGCTCAATTAGTAGCTGACTCTATAGCAAGTCAAATAACTAACAGAGCATCATTCCGTATGGCTCAAAAGCGTGCAATAAGAAATGCAATGAAAGCAGGAGCTAAAGGAATTAAAACTAAAGTATCTGGACGTTTAGGCGGAGCTGATATAGCACGTAGCGAAGGATATACAGAAGGAACAATCCCTCTACATACATTAAGAGCAGATGTTGATTATGCAACAGCAGAAGCTGATACAACATTTGGTAAGATTGGTGTAAAGGTATGGATCTATAAAGGAGAAATCCTAAATAAAAAGACTAAAGGAGGTAATTAATATATGTTGATACCTGCAAGAACAAAGTATCGTCGTGTTCATAGATTACCTTATGAAGGCAAAGCACGCGGTAATACTAAATTAACAAATGGAAAATTTGGTCTAAAGGCTATGACAGGTGCTTGGATTACAGCTAATCAAATAGAAGCAGCTCGTGTAGCTATGACTCGTTATTTAAAGCGTGGAGGTAAAGTTTGGGTTAATATATTCCCACATCTACCATTAACAGCAAAACCTATCGGAACTCGTCAAGGTAAAGGTAAAGGAGCTGTTGAAGGATACGTTGCAGTAGTTAAGGCTGGCAAAATCATGTTTGAAATTGCTGAAGTTGATGAAGCATCTGCACGTGAAGCATTAAGACTTGCCTCACACAAATTACCAGTAAAAACAAAATTTGTAATGAAAGACGGTGAGTAGAATGAAGGTTAAAGAAATAAGAGAATTAACATCTGAAGAGATAATGAAAAAACTAGTAGAAGCAAAAGAAGAATTATTCAATTTACGTTTTGCACAAGCTACAGGTAACCTAGAAAAACCTTCTAGACTAAGAGAATTAAGACATACCGTTGCAAGATATAAGACAGTTCTAAAAGAACGTGAGTTAAATAAATAGGAGGAAACATGGAAAAGAAGACAAGAAAAGAATTAGTAGGAACAGTTGTTAACTCTACTAATAACAAAACAATCAATGTTTTAGTTGAAACTTATAAAATGCATCCTCTTTATCACAAGAGAGTTAAAAGCTCTAAAAAATATTGTGTTCACGATGAAAAGAACATTGCTAATGTTGGAGATGTAGTTAGAATAGTAGAAACTAGACCATTATCAAAAACAAAACATTTTTATTTAAAAGAAATCGTAAAGAAAGCAGTTATAATTTAACGCTTAGATGAGAAGGAGGAGTAAACAATGTTACAACAAGAAAGTAGACTAAAAGTAGCAGATAACTCAGGAGCAAGAGAGTTACTAGTTATCCGTGTTTTAGGTGGAAGTAAAGTAAAAACTGGTAATATTGGAGATGTAGTAGTAGGAACAATAAAAAATGCCATACCATCATCATCAGTACCTGCCGGAAAAGTTGTAAAAGCAGTTATCGTTCGTAGTCGTCAAGGCGTTCGTCGTAAAGATGGAAGTTATATTAAGTTCGATGACAATGCTTGTGTTATCATAAATAATGATAAGAACCCAGTAGGAACTCGTATTTTTGGACCAGTTGCAAGAGAGATTCGTGATGCAGGATATATGAAGATTATATCTTTAGCAAGCGAAGTACTATAAGGAGGATAATATGAACTTTAAAATAGGAGATGAAGTTGTAGTTATCACTGGTTCTGATAAAGGGAAAACAGGAAAAATTATTAAAACATTAAAAAACGAAAACAAAGTTATCGTTGAAGGTGTACACGTAGTAAAGAAAAATGAAAAACCAACAGGTATGAGCCAAGGTGGAATCGTTGATAAAACTTTACCTATCAATGCATCAAATGTAATGTTAATAGATCCTAAAACTAAAAAAAGAACTAGAGTAGGATATACAACAGATAAAAAAACAAATAAAAAAATAAGAATAGCTAAAAAATCAAACGAGAAGCTTGATTAATTGAAAGGAGGACAATTATGAACCGCCTAAAAGAGAAATATATAAATGAAGTTGTTCCAAGCTTAAAGAACAAACACAATTATAAATCAATTATGGAAACACCAAAATTAGAAAAAATAGTAGTTAACATGGGTGTTGGTGATTCAGTAGCAAATTCAAAATTTATGGAGGCAGCAGTAGAAGATTTAGCATTAATTACAGGACAAAGACCAGTAGTTACAAGAGCTAAGAAGTCAATTGCAGGATTCAAGATTAGAGAAGGACAAGCTATTGGATGTAAAGTAACTTTAAGAGGAGATGCAATGTATAACTTTATGGATAAGTTAGTATCAATAGCTCTACCTCAAGTAAGAGACTTCCGTGGAGTAAATCCAAAGTCATTTGATGGAAGAGGAAACTACACACTAGGATTAAAAGAACAATTAATCTTTTCAGAAATTGAATATGATAAAGTTGTAAAAGTTCGTGGTATGGACATTGTGTTCGTAACAACAGCTAAGAAGGATGAAGAAGCATTCGACTTATTAGATGGACTTGGAATTCCATTTAGAAAGTAAAATGGGAGGAATATTATGGCAAAAAAAAGTATGATTATAAAAGCTAATCGACCAAAGAAATATCAAGTTCGTGAATATTCAAGATGTTCACGTTGTGGTCGTCCTCACGCAGTTATGAGTAAATTCGGAGTATGCCGTATTTGCTTCCGTGAATTAGCTTACAAAGGACAAATACCAGGCGTTAAAAAGTCAAGCTGGTAATTTGGAAAGGAGGATTTAAACATGGCAGTAGTAACAGATACAATCGCAGATATGTTAACACGTATCCGTAATGCTAACCAAATGCATTACAAAGAAGTAAGTATACCTGCATCAAATACAAAGAAAGAAATCGCTAAGATTTTAAAGGATGAAGGATTTATTGAAAACTACAAAATAGAAAATGACAATGTGCAAGGAACAATCGTTGTTACATTAAAGTATACAGATAAAAAAGAAAGAGTTATCACTGGATTAAAGAGAATTTCCAAACCAGGTCTTAGAGTATATGTTAAAGGAGAAGAAGTTCCTAAAGTACTAAATGGATTAGGAATAGCAATCATCTCTACATCTGAAGGTATAATGACAGATAAAGAAGCTCGTAAGAAAAATATAGGTGGAGAAGTTCTAGCTTATATTTGGTAATTAAATATAAGGAGGTGTAAATATGAGTCGTATAGGAAGTCGTATTATAAAAGTTCCTGAAACAGTTACAGTTACAAACAATAATGGAATTATTGAAGTAAAAGGACCAAAAGGAACATTAACTCAAAAACTTGCTAAGAATATAGAATTAAAGCAAGAAGGAAATGAAATAACACTTACTGCAAAAAACGAAGAAGCAAATGCAATGCATGGAACAATGAATGCATTAATCACTAACATGATTACAGGAGTTACTTCAGGATTTGAAAAGAAATTACAAATCACTGGTGTAGGATATCGTTTTAATGCACAAGGATCAAAATTAGTTATAAGTGCAGGATATTCACATCCAGTAGAAATGCAAGTTCCAGCAGGATTAACTATCGAAGTTAAAGACAATACTGAATTATCAGTAAGAGGAATAAGCAAAGAAGAAGTTGGAGAATTTGCTGCAAACGTAAGAAAAGTAAGACAGCCTGAACCTTATAAGGGTAAAGGAATTCGTTATAAAGACGAACATATTATCCGTAAGGAAGGTAAGAAAGCTGCTTAATAAGTAGGAAGGAGAAATAATTTATGATAAAAAAAGTATCACGTTCTGAAATGCGTCAAGTACGTCATGAAAGAATAAGAGAAAATTTATTTGGAACAAAAGAATTGCCTAGACTTAGTGTATTCCGTTCAAATAAGGAAATTTATGCACAAATCATAGATGATGAAAACAAGACTACTCTTGTATCTGCTTCTTCATTAGAAAAAGAATTAAAACTTACTAATGGTGGAAATATAGAAGCAGCTAAAGTTGTTGGAAAAGCAATAGCTGAAAAAGCTAAGAAAGCTAAAATTACAAAAGTAGTATTTGATAGAGGTGGAAATCTTTATCATGGACGTGTTGCTGCTTTAGCAGATGCTGCACGTGAAAATGGACTAGAATTCTAATAGGAGGGTATTATGCAAAAAAGAACTCATGAACCTAAAGAAAAACTATTTGAAGAATTAGTAATTGATGTAAAAAGCGTTGTTAAAGTAAACAAAGGTGGACGTCAAAGAAGATTCGAAGCAATAGTAGTAATTGGGGATCGTAAAGGTAAAGTTGGATTAGGTATAGGAAAAGCTAATGAAGTACCTGATGCAATCAAAAAGGCAATTCAAAAAGCCAATAAGAATTTAATCACAGTACCTCTAATTGATGGAAGAACAGTTGCTCATGAAGCAAATGGTAAGTCTGGAGCCGCTAAGGTTATGATTAAACCAGCTACAGCTGGTACAGGAGTAATCGCTGGAGGTTCAGTACGTGCTGTTCTAGAATTAGCAGGAATCCGTGATGTTGTTTCTAAATCTTTAGGAGCAAGAACAAAATTAAACATGGCACAAGCTGCAATTAATGCATTAGCATCTACAAAGACTGTAGAACAAATCGCAGCTATGCGTGGAAAAACAGTAGAGGAGATATTAGGATAATGAAATTACATGAATTAGAAAAAAATATCGGTGCTACTCATTCAAAGAAACGTGTTGGACGTGGATCTGGAAGTGGACTTGGAAAAACTTCAGGACATGGACAAAAAGGACAAAAAGCTCGTAGCGGAGTAAGCATTTCAGGAGTATTCGAAGGTGGACAAACTCCATTATATAGAAGACTACCAAAGAGAGGATTCTCTAACGCTCCATTCAAAATAAGATATGCAACAATCAATGTTGATGAACTTAACGCATTTGAAGATGGTGCAGTAGTAACTCCAGAAATCTTAAAAGCAACTGGTATTATTAAGAATCAATTAGATGGAATAAAAGTACTTGGAACTGGAGAATTAGAGAAGAAATTAACTATTAAAGCTCATAGTTTTTCTGCAAGTGCTTTAGAAAAGATTAAAAAGGCAGGAAGTAAAGCTGAGGTGATCTAAAATGTTTAAAACAATGAAACAATTGTTTACTCATGAAAATAAAGATCTACGTAAAAGAATTTACTTCACACTATTATGTTTAACAATATTTATTTTAGGAACTTCAATTAGAGTTCCTGGAACAAGGAATTTATCGCATCAATTAGGATTTTTAGAATTATTAAATACTATGGGTGGTGGTGCATTAAAAAACTTCTCAATCTTTGCATTAGGAGTTATGCCATACATCTCTGCTCAAATTATGATGCAACTATTACAAATGGATATCATTCCATACTTCTCTGACCTTGCAAAACAAGGAGCAACAGGAAGACAAAAGATAAATCAAATAACTAGATATTTAGGAATAGCATTCTCATTCGTTGAAGGTTATGCATTCTCATTAGCATTCTTAGGCAAAACAGCCTCACCAATGCAATATATCTATATTTCTACAGTATTAACTGCAGGAACAGCATTCTTATTATGGTTAGGAGATCAAATGACTCAAAAAGGAATAGGTAATGGAATCAGTATGATAATAATGGCTGGTATCATTGCATCTCTTCCACAAATGTTTATCGATGCATTTACAGCTCTAATACCATTAACAGGAACAGCTCAAGTTATAACATTTGGTATTGTTAAATTCTTAATTTTCGTAGCTCTATACTTTGGAATAATAGTAGGCGTAGTATTTGTACAAGAATCTGAAAGAAGAATTCCGATTCAATATGCTAACAAATCTACACAAGCAACTTATGGCGTAGCAGCACAAAGTTTTATGCCAATAAAAATTAATGCTGCAGGAGTAATCCCAGTTATATTTGCATCAAGCGTATTATCAATTCCAGGAATATTAGCTCAAGTATTTAAGAATAGTGGATTCACATTATTTGTGCAAAAATATCTATCATATACAACTCCAGTAGGATTTGTAATATATGTATTACTTATCTTCTTCTTCTCATATTTCTATACATTTATAGAATTAAAACCAGAAGATTTTGCTAAGAATTTACAAGAAAATGGTGGATATATACCTGGAATTAGACCAGGAGAAGAAACAAAAAAATACTTAAGTAGTATTTTAACAAGAATTTCAGTGTTAGGATCAGTATTCCTAGTAGTTATTGCAGGACTACCAATAATATTTTCTAAAGTTTCATCATTACCTACATCAGTAAGTATTGGAGGAACAGGATTATTAATCGTAGTTGGAGTAGCACTAGAAACTTATAAGCAACTGGAAGGAAGTATCTTAACTCGTGGTTATAAGAAAGGATACTCAAGAAGATAAAATGAAAAACATAATGTTTATAGCACCACCTGCTGCCGGAAAAGGCACACAAGCAGAAATGCTAAAAGAAAAATATAATATTCCGCATATATCAACTGGAGATATTTTAAGAGAAGTATCAAAAGAAGATAGTGAATTAGGGCAATATGTATTTGAAACTTTAGCATCTGGTGGATTAGTAAAAGATGAAATAACTTATACATTAGTTGAAAATAGACTTAAAAGAGAAGACTGTAAAGAAGGCTACATAATTGATGGTTTCCCAAGAAATATTGAGCAAGCTATTGAATATGACAAAATATTAGAAAGACTAAATTATAAGTTAGGTAAGGTAATACTTATAAATATCGATGAAAAGACTCTAGAAAAAAGAATCACAGGAAGAAGAACTTGCGAAGATTGTCATGCCATTTATAATATAAATGACCCTGACAAGACACCAAAAGTGGAATCAGTATGTGATTTATGTGGAGGAAAGCTATATCAAAGAAGTGATGATAATTTAGATTCATTTCAAACAAGATATAAAAATTATCTTAATAAAACTGAACCAATTATAAATCACTATAAAAATAAGAAAGTACTATACGAAGTAGATGGTAATAAACCTATTGAAAACGTATTTGAACAGATAGATAATATTATTAGTAAGTAGGAGGTAAGGATATGATAACAATAAAAAGTCCTAGAGAAATTGAACTTCTAAGAATTGCTGGAAATGTTGTCTATAAGACGCATAAATATCTAGAACCTATGATTAAAGAAGGAATAACAACAGCAGAACTTAATAGATTAGGTGAAGAATTTATAAGAAAACAAGGTTGTACACCATCATTTAAGGGTTGTGAAGGATATCCATATGCTATATGTATGAGTGTAAACTCAGAAGTAGTACATGGATTCCCAAGCAATTATAAACTTAAAAATGGTGATATAATAACTTTAGACATCGGCGCTTGTTGGAAGGGCTATCATGGAGATTCAGCTTGGACATATGCAGTAGGCGAAGTTGATGATGAAAAGAAATTTTTAATGGAACATACTAAAGAGTCTTTATTCAAAGGCTTAGAACAAGTAAAACCAGGACAAAGAATTGGAGATATTGGACATGCTGTAGAAGAATATGCACTAGCTCATAACTTAGGTGTAGTAAAAGAGTTATGCGGTCATGGTGTTGGAACAGAAGTTCATGAAGATCCAGAAGTATTAAATTATGGACCAGGAGGAACTGGACCAAAAATAAAAGAAGGAATGGTTATAGCAGTAGAACCAATGTTAACTGCAGGTAACCCAGATATCTATATACACGACAATGATTGGACAGTAGATACAATAGATGGAAGACCATCTGCTCACTATGAACACACTGTCGTAGTAACAAAAGATGGATATGAAATTTTAACAGGAGAGTTAAAGAAAAATGGCTAAAGAAGATACAATCGAATTAGAAGGAAAAGTTCTAGAAATTATTCCAGGTGGAAAATTTAAAGTACAACTAGAAAATGGACACATTGTGGAAGCTCACGTTTCTGGTAAAATCCGAATGAATTATATTCGTATTCTAGCAGGAGATACCGTAATGATAGAACTTTCGCCTTATGATTTAACACGTGGGCGCATAACCTATCGTAAATAATAGGAGGGAAAAAGATGAAAGTAAAAGCATCAGTAAAACCAATTTGCGACAAATGCAGAGTAATTAAACGCAAAGGTAAAGTAATGGTAATTTGTGCAAATCCAAAACACAAACAAGTACAAGGATAATAAAATAGGAGGTGTATTAAATGGCACGTATTAAAGGAGTAGATATTCCAAATAATAAACATATATGTATATCATTAACATATATCTATGGAATAGGACAAAGTCTTGCAAAGACAATTTTAAAGAATGTAGGCATTGACCCAACAACTAAAACTGGAGATTTATCTCAAGAAGATTTAGTTACAATCCGTGATGAAATTAATAAACATTTAACTGAAGGAGACTTACGTCGTGAAGTTAGCATGAATATTAAGACTAAGATGGAAATTAATTCTTACCAAGGAAGCCGTCATAAAAAAGGTTTACCTGTAAGAGGACAAAGAACAAACCGTAATGCTAGAACTCGTAAGGGTAAAGGTAAGGTTGTTGCTAACAAGAAGAAAGATTAATAATTTAAAGGAGGTAAATACTTATGGCTTATAAGAGCAGAAAGAAAAAAGTTAAAAAGAATGTACCTGAAGGAATCGCAAGTATTCATTCAACATTTAATAACACAATAACTACAATAACTGATGTTGATGGAAATGTAATTAGTTGGTCATCAGCAGGAGCTATTGGTTATAAAGGAAGTAAGAAATCAACTCCATTTGCTGCCGGATCTGCTGCAGAAGCTGCAGGAAAAGTAGCTTATGACATGGGAATGCGTAAAGTAGAAGTTCGCGTAAAAGGTTTAGGACCAGGGCGTGAAACAGCTATACGTTCTCTACAAACTGCCGGTCTTGAAGTTACAGCAATTTCAGACGTAACACCAATACCACACAACGGATGCCGTCCACCAAAACGTCCTCGTGGTTAATAGGTTTTAAATTTTAGTGGAAATATAAAGGGAGGTTAATTCATGTTACAATTTGAAAAACCAAATTATAAAATAACTGATTCTATAGAAAGTAAATTCTATGGAAAATTTGAACTTGAACCATTAGAAAGAGGTTTTGGTACTACTATAGGAAATGCTTTAAGAAGAGTATTATTATCATCTCTTCCAGGAAGCACAGCTAGTAGTGTAAAAATTGAAGGAGTTCATCACGAATTTCAAACACTAGAAGGTGTTTATGAAGATGTAACAACTATAATTTTAAATTTAAAAGGAGTAGTTTTTAAAAACCACTCAAAAGAAACTAAAGTATTACACTTACATGCAGATAAAGAAGGAGAAGTAACAGCAGCTGATATAGAAGAAACAGCTGATGTTGAAGTTGTCAATAAAGACAAAGTTATAGCTCACTTATCTGAAGGTGCAACTCTAGATATGGATATTACTGTAACAAACGGTAGAGGATATGTTAAGAGTGAAGAAATAGAAAGAATTTTTGAAATTAATAAAATTGGAGAAATAGCAATTGATTCAGCATATTCACCAGTTGAAAGAGTTTCATATAAAGTAGAACCTGCACGTGTAGGGCAAAATGAAAACTATGATAAATTAGTAATAGATATTTGGACAAATGGTGCAATTAAACCAGAAGAAGCAATTGCATTAGCATCACGTATCTTAATTGAACACTTAAACGTTCTAACTAATTTATCAGCAATCGCAGATGTTACAGGGTTAATGATTGAAAAAACTGAAGATCCTAAGGCAATTGCATTAGAAAAAACAATTGAAGAGTTAGACTTCTCACAAAGAGCATATAATTGCTTGAAACGTGATGGAATTAATACTTTACAAGAATTAGTAAGTAAGAGTGAAACTGAAATAATGAAGATACGCAACTTAGGTAAGAAATCACTTAAAGAAGTATTAGATAAAGTTAGAGATTTAGGATTAACTCTACATGATGATGATAAATAATAAGGAGGACAACCATGGCATATAGAAAACTTGGAAGAGATAGTAAACATAGAAGAAGTATGTTAGCTAATATGACAAAAGATGTAATTATGAATGAATCAATCGTAACTACAATAACTAGAGCTAAAGAAGTTCGTAAATTCGTTGAGAAGATGATTACTTACGGAAAGCATGCGGATTTAGTATCTCGTCGTAAAGCATTAGCTTTTGTACATAATGATAAGAAAGTTGTTGAAAAAGTTTTCAATGATTTAGCTAAACGTTATGAAAACAGAAAAGGTGGATATACTCAAATCTTAAAATTATCTGAAAGACGTGGAGATGACGCATTAGAAGTAGTATTAAGATTAGTAGAAGAACCAGTTGCTGAAGAAAAGAAAGCTCCTAAAAAGGCTACAAAGAAAGCAACAAAGGAAGCTAAAACAGAAGAATAATAGTATCATATGATACTATTTTTTTATGTTAAAGTAGTATCGATAGAAAAAATAAAATGATATAATTTAATAGAAGAGGCAAATATGAAGATAAAATATATAATACCAATACTATTAATATTAATTATAATGACTACAATAATTTTAAAAATTAAAAGTAACAAGATTGAAAACTATTATTCTAAATATATAGAAACAACAGGTACAACAAAAATCTATAATGAAAAATATAAAGAGATAGGTACACTAGAAAAAGGCGTTAGATTAAAAATTTCAAAAATAGAAAATAATATGTTTAAAATAGAAGATAGTATATATTTAATAGACTATAAAAATACTAAAAAAATTAATGAAATATCAGAAATATCAAAAAAATATTTGCCATTGAACTATTCTATAACAAAAGAAAACATTAAAAATAAATATTTTAATTTAAGAAATATTGATTTAGAAGTTATAAAAGAAGACAATAAATTTTATAAAGTTAAATTTTTAAATAATATTTATGATATTGAAAAAGAAGGTTTTAAAAGAAAAGAAAAACAACGGGAAGAAGAATATAAAAATAAAATCAGTATATTAAATTATTCAAACGTAACAGATATAAATCATATAGAAAGCAACTTAAAACGTCTTAAAGAAAAAGGATATTTATCCGTAACAGAAGAAGATTTAAATGACATGATGAGTGGGAAAATAAATTTAGAAAAAAAGACAATCTTCATTGTTCTAAAACAAGAAACAGATGAAATAAGAAAGTTATTTAAAAAATATAATTACAATTATAAAATATCAAATAAATATATTCTAACCAACTCAAGTTCAAATAAAAAAAGAATATACTCATCATATGATATGAAGAATATAAATTTAGCTAACTTTAACAAACTATTAAATAATGAAATTATATTTGAAGGAGAAAAAGCCACTAGTATACCAGTAATAAATTATCATTTTTTCTATGATCCAACACTAAATGAAAAATGTGGAGAATCAATATGCCTTACAACACAAAAATTTGAAAGTCATCTAAAATATTTAAAAGATAATGGTTACAGAACTCTAACTATGAGGGAATATGTTGATTGGATATACGGAAGAATAGAACTTCCTAAAAAATCAGTATTATTAACTATAGATGATGGAGCTATGGGTACTGGAAAACATAATGGTAATAAGTTAAATCCATTATTAAAAAAGTATCAAATTAATGCAACACTTTTCCTAATAACAGGATGGTGGGATATAGAAAATTATAGAGGATATTTTCTTGATATAGAATCTCATACAAATGACATGCATCTAAGAGTAAAGTGTGATGATTCAAATAGAAAAAAGCCACAAATGTATTGCAAAAATAACAAAGAAATATTAGACGATTTAAAAAAGTCTATTGAAATAACAAATAGTAATGATGCATTTTGTTTTCCATTTTATGCACAAGACGAAAGAACAAGAAATTTAGTAAAAGAAGCAGGTTTTAAAGTAGCATTTATAGGTGGAAACAGAAGATCAACCAGAAACGATAATAAGATGTTAGAACCAAGATATCCAATTAAAGCCAATATAACATTAGAAGATTTTATAAGAATAGTTACAATGTGATATAATTTAAGTGAGGTGATTAGATGAAAGCATTAATAACAGGTGCATCTTCCGGAATAGGACTAGCTATGGCTAAATATTTAGCTGAACAAAAGCATGAATTAATATTAGTCGCAAGAAGCAAAGATAAACTAGAAGATATACAGGCTAAACTTAATACAAAAGTAACAATAATCGCAGCAGATTTATCTAATGAACAAAAAGTAAAAGAACTATATGTATTAATTAAAAAAGAAAATATAGATATTCTTATTAACAACGCAGGATTTGGTATATTTGGCAATTTCTCTGAGATAGATTTAACAAAAGAATTAGAAATGATAAATACTAATGTTAAAGCAGTACATATTTTGACTAAATTAGTTTTAAAAGATATGGAAGAAAAAAACTTTGGTTATATACTAAATGTTGCATCATCAGCAGGATTAATGCCTGGAGGTCCTTTAATGGCTACATACTATGCAACTAAAGCATATGTAAGGTCTCTAACAGAAGCTATATATTACGAAGAAAAGAAGAAAAAGAAAAATATTAAAGTATCATTACTATGCCCAGGACCTGTTGATACTAATTTTAATAAAGTCGCAGGAGTAAAATTCGGTTTCAAGCCATTAAGTGCAGACTATGTAGCAAAATACGCAATAGATAACATGTTTAAAGGTAAGATGAATATAATTCCAGGAAAGATAATGAAACTAGTAGTAATATTTTCAAAATTTATAAGTGAAAAAAGATTGCTAAAATCTGTATATAAAACACAAAAAAAGAAGGTAAAAGATGAATAAAAAATATCCAAGACACATAGGTATAATACTAGATGGAAATAGAAGGTGGGCTAAAGAAAAAAATCTCCCAACATTCGAAGGACATAAAAGAGGAATGGATAACATAGTAGAAATAGTTCCATATATAATAAATAAAGGAGTTAAGATACTAAGTGTTTATGCATTTTCCACAGAAAATTTCAAAAGAAATGAAAGTGAAGTAAAATATCTTATGGATATTTTTGTAACTATGTTTACAGAAAAATTAGATACTCTAAATAATGAAAATATAAAAGTTATATTTTCTGGCAGAAAGACTAAATTAAGAAAAGATGTACTAGAATCAATGTCAGCTATAGAAGAAAAAACAAAGAACAATACAAAAGGAATCTTTAATATTTGTATTAACTATGGTGGTCAACAAGAAATAGTTGATGCAACAAAAAAAGTAGTTGAAGATGTTCAAAATAAAAAACTAGATATATCAAAATTAGATGAAAATAAACTATATGAATACATGTATAATAATTTAGGCCCAATGGACTTAATGATAAGAACAAGTGGCGAACAAAGAATAAGTAATTATATGATATATGAATTAAGTTATGCTGAATTATACTTTACTTCTACATTCTTCCCTGACTTCAATGCAAATGAATTTGAAAAAGCAATAGATGAGTTTAATAGAAGAAATAGAAGATTTGGAGGAAATTAAAAACCTAAATAGGTTTTTTTCTTATCTAAAGATTGACAATTAAAAGATATTAAAATAAGATAAATACTAATTGGAGGGAATATGATAGAAATAAAAAAATTAACATATAAAAACATATTAAAAGATATATCAATTTCTAACAAATATCCCCTAATTATTATTGCTGGACCTGTTGCATCAGGTAAAACAATTTTATCAAAAATAATAAATGGTGATATCGAAACAAAAGAACAAGTTTATCTAGATAATAAATGCCAAGAAAACTATAAAACACTAGAATATTACAAAAAAGTAAGGCTAATAAATTCCGAGTATATAAATAAAGAAATGACTATAAAAGATGATTTAAACCAATATATAGAAGATAATAAAATAGAAATACTATCAAAAGAAAAATTAGAAGAATATGAATTGTACAAATATAGAAACTCTAATATAAAAGACTTGTCTATAGAAAATCAAATTAAATATAGTCTATTAAAAAGTATAATATCAAAACCAGAAAATATAATATTAGATAGTATAGATGATTACTTAGAAGAAGAATATTTAATAGATGTAATAGATAAACTAAAGGCATTAAATATAAAAACAATAATATTATCGAGAAGATTAGATTTAGGCGTATATTCTTCTTACATGTATATAATATCTAAAGGTAAAATTTTATTAGAGGGATTACCACTAGAAGTAATGAAAGAAGAAAATATATTAAACAAAATAGGACTATCACTACCATATATGGCAGACCTATCAGTAAAATTAATAGATTATGATTTATTAGATAATATAGAAAATGATATAGAGGAATTGGTGAGAAAATTATGGAATTAATATATGAAAACGAATCAATAAGATTTACTCTAAAAAGTGGTACTATTACATCAATACTGATATCAGATGAAAAAGTAATAAAGGATATAATACTTTTAAGGAACAAAACAAAACTAATAAAAGATAAAGAAAAAATTATAGGTAAAAAAGTATATGAATATTTTAATAAAATGGAATATATAGAAAAAGAAGTATATATAGATAGAAAATTTAAAACTATAAGGGAATATCTCTTAAATAAAATAAGAGAAGATAATATAGAATCAAAAAATACATTAAAGAAAATGATATCTTCATTAAAATTAGTAGGTTTACAAAAAGAAATAGATGATGAAATAGGAATTTTATCAACAGGTGAAATGAAATTATTAAATATCGCAAGATCACTACTTTCAAACCCGGAAATAATAGTATTTGAAGAGATGACACATAATTTATCATTTGACATGGAAAGAGGTTTATATTTATTAATTAATAGACTAAAAGAAGAATTAAACAAAATAATAGTAATAATTACTAAAGATTCAAATATAGCCTATACAAAGTCAGATTATGCATATGTAATAGCAAAAAAAAGAATATTAGAAGGAAAATCTAAAGAACTATTTGAAAATGTAAAAGAGTTAAATAAAAATAATATTAAATTACCAAAAGCTGTAGAACTAGCTAATAAAATAATAGATAGAAAAATAAATATAACTTATCATAGAGATACAAGAGATATGTTAAAAGATATATATAAACATATCTAGAAAGGATAAATATGAAATTTTTAATAAAATTTGCATATGATGGAACTAATTTTTCTGGATTTCAATATCAACCTGGGAAAAGAACAATAGAAGAAGAATTAAATAAAGTATTAACTAAAATTAATAATAATCACAAGACAACTATTGTCGCGACTGGTAGAACAGATGCTAAAGTACATGCCTTATCACAATATGCTCATGTAAATTTAGATGTTAACATAACAGAATATAAATTAAAAAGAGCGATGAATTCATATTTAGATGATGATATTCATGTATTAGAAGTAAAAAAAGTTGATGATAGTTTTCATGCTAGATATAATGTTTTATCTAAAACATATAAATATTATATAAACTTAGGAGAATATAATCCTACAAGAAGAAATTATGAATTACAGTACAATCACACTCTAAATATAGAAAAAATGAAGGAAGCAATAAAAGTATTTCTTGGAGAACATGATTATAGAGCTTTTGTAACTCAAAATAAAGAAAAAGATAATTGTATAAGAACTATAACAAAAGCCGAAATAGAAGAAAAAAATAATATCTTAATCATAACATTTACTGGAAATGGATTTTTAAGATATCAAGTTAGAAATATGGTAGGAATATTAATTCGAATCGGAGAAAATAAACTAACTAAAGAACAGTTATCTGAAATATTATTATCTTGTGATAGAACAAAATCAGGAAAAACTGCTCCAGCATGTGGACTATATCTAGAAAAAGTAGATTTTAGATATTAAATGGTTAAAAAAGTATTGATTTTTAAAGGGATTTGAAGTATAATTCTAATCGGTACATTTAAATCCCCAATGAATTAGATCCTGGGAAAATCTGATTCAAAACAAAGGAGAAGGAAATATGAAAAGTTATACACAAAAGAAAGAAACAGTAGTACGTAATTGGTATGTTATCGATGCTGAAGGTAAGGCATTAGGTAGAGTAGCATCTTTAGCTGCAACATACTTACGTGGAAAACACAAACCAACTTACACACCTAATATAGATTGTGGAGATAATATAATTATTATTAATGCTGAAAAAGTATTATTAACAGGAAATAAGTTAAATGATAAAATGTATTATAATCACTCTATGTATCCAGGTGGATTAAGAGAAAGAAATGCTAAAGAAATGGTAGAAAACTATCCAGAAGAAATGCTTGAAAGAGCAGTAAAAGGAATGCTACCACACACAAGACTTGGAAGACAAATGTTTAGAAAATTATTTGTTTACAAAGGAAATGAACACAAGCATGAAGCACAAAAACCAGCAGTGCTAGAAGTTAAGTAGGAGGTTAGGACATGGCAAAAGAAAAGAAAAATGTATATAGTGGAACTGGTCACAGAAAAACAAGCGTAGCACGTGTTAAACTAACTCCAGGAACAGGGAAAATAACAGTTAATGGAAGAGACGTTCATGAATATTTCCCAAATGAAATATTAATAATGGACTTAGTACAACCACTAGGATTAACAAACACTAAAGAAATGTTTGATGTAGCTGCAGAAGTAAGAGGTGGAGGATTCCAAGGACAAGCAGGAGCTATCCGTTTAGGAATTACAAAAGCATTACTAGAATATGATTCAACTACACCAGCTGATTCAGAAAATAGTTTCAGAAAAACATTAAAAGTTAATGGAATGATTACAAGAGATTCTCGTAAGAAAGAACGTAAGAAACCAGGATTAAAGGCAGCTCGTCGTGCACCACAATTCTCAAAACGTTAGTAAATTATATGAAAAGATATATCTTCATGATATATTTTTTTTGGTATTAGAGTATGATATAATTTAAATGGAGGTAAATATGAAAAAATATAAAAATATCGTATATGGTATTATGTTAATATTGTTAGGTATAATAATTGCACTAATAAGTTTAGATATAATACATACAAATTTATTATTTAAAGGATGGTGGACATTAGTCATAATAATTCCATCTATAATAGGATTATTATTTGAAGATGATAAATTAGGGAATTTAATATCATTAATAATCGGAATATTACTATTATTAGGCGTAAGAAATATAATAGACTATAAAATATTACTAAAATTATTTGTACCAATACTATTGGTAACAGTAGGACTATCACTTATATTAAAAAATATTTTAGAAAGCAAAAAAGCTTTGCAAATAAAAGAACTGAATAAAGTAAAAGATAATACAAAAGATATATTCGCAACATTATCTAATGAAAATAAAAAAATAATTGGAGAATTTAAAGGAATAAGTATAGACGCAGTATTTTCCAGTGTTGAATTAGATTTAAGAGAAGCAGAAATAAAAAAAGATCAAGTTATAAATGTTTCTGCAATATTTTCAGGAGTAACAATACTAACTAATAATGATATTAAAGTGATTGTAAAATCAGATTCACTATTTGGGGGAGTATCAAACCACATAGAAGAAAAAGATGAAGCACAAGCAATTTATATAAATGCTTCATGCCTATTTGGAGGAGTTGAGATAAAATGAATATATCAAAAAAGACTATAAAATATTTTGCAATAGGTCTTGCACTATTTATAATTACAAGCATGGCATTAAGTCTACACTATTTTACAAGAGTGCTATTATATATAATACCTACAAATAATAACAATACTAAAGAATTAATTGAATTAAAAGAAATAAAAAATATCTATCCGGAATATCTAGACTTAGAATTACCACAAGGCGAAATTATAATAAAAAAAGGTAATAGTTTCAGTATTAAGACAAACTCAAAGAAAGTTAAAATAGAAAATACAGATAAGAAAGTAAAAGTAACCGCTAAAAATAATTTCGATAAAAATAATAAAATAATCATATCAACACCTCAAACATTAAAAGAATTAAAATTATCAACAGGAGCTGGAGCAATAAATATATCAGATATATTATTAGAAAAATTAGAATATGAAGCAGGAGTCGGAAAAACTACAATAGCTAATGTTTTAGTCAAAAACGAAGCCAAAATAGAAGGTGGAGCAGGAAAAGTAGAAATTACTGATTCAAATTTTAATAATTTAAAAGCAGATTTAGGAGTAGGATTATTTATTTTTAAAGGAGAAATCAAAGGTAAATCACAAATAGAAGCTGGAGTAGGAGAAGCAAAAATTAATTTAACGAACCCAATTGATGATTACAGAATGGCATTAACCAAAGGAATAGGAAAGATATATGTAAATGGTATTTCTCAAAAAAACAATTTGACAATAGGTAATGGAATAAATAATTTAAAAATAGAAGGCGGAGTAGGAAATATAAAAATAACAACAAAATAAACGGATTTTATCCGTTTATTTTAATTATTATAACTTGTAAAAATGACAATAAATAGATATAATTAACTATAGAATAAAGAGTATAGGTTAGAAGTATGATAGTAAGATTAATTAAGAAAAAACAAATCTTTAATTTTGATTTACCAAATAAAATATCAGGAAATTACTGGATTACTGATATAGATTATTTAGGCAATAAAAGAAATTTAATAAATGTCACTGAACTTAATGGGCAGTGGATTATTAAAAGTGACTTTGAAACTAAAATAATGTCAGGAAATAACGAAGTAGAGCAAGCAACATTAAAAGAATATAACTTATATTTTCTTAAGATAAATACAGATAATGAATATGTAATTCTTTATTGTTCACCAACTAAAGATAGTGAAACAATAAACCTAAAATATATAACACAAAAAGAAATAATAATAGGAAATGACAAAGCTTGTGACATATACTACAATTATCCATTAATTTCATCAAGACATGCCAAATTAATATATATAAATGATAAATGGGTAATACAAGACTTAAATAGTAAATATGGAACATATGTAAATAATATCTCAATAACAAGAAAAGAACTAGAATATGGAGATATAATTTTTATAATGGGATTAAGAATAATTGCTTTAAAAGGTGGATTAGTAATAAATAAAATTGGTGATTTAATAGGATATAATCCACAAGCTTTCGCAATGGAATATCCATATGTACAAACACAAACTATATTCGATAATAAAGATGAAGAAAACCTAGAATTCTTTAAAGAAGAAGATTATTTTTATAGAGCACCAAGATTTAAAAAGAAAATTGAACCATGTAATATAGTAGTAGATGCACCACCTGCAAGAGTAGAAGAAGATAAAACTCCTGCCATATACGTAATAGGACCAATGGTTGGTATGGGACTAACTTCAGTTCTTATGACAACAATGTTTTTCTTCAATGGCTCTAAAACTTCTTCACCATTAATGTCTACAATAAGAATTGGGTTGCCATTATTAATGCTTATATCTATGATATTATGGCCAACACTTCAAAGAAGATATACAAAAAAACAAATAAGAAAAAAAGAAGAAATAAGACAATCCAAATATTTAGAATACTTAAGTAATAAGAAAAAAGAAATAGTATCTGAAATGGAAAAACAAAGAACTATTGAAACGGATAACTTTAAACCACTTGATGAAGTAAAAAAAGTGATATTAGAAAAAAGAAGAAATTTATGGGAAAGAGAAATTGAACAAGAAGACTTTCTTTCTGTAAGAATTGGAATAGGTTCTACTGAATTAATTGGAAATCTATCATTTCCACAAGAACATTTCAGTGTAGAAAAAGATAATTTGCTAGAAGAAGTATACAAACTAAGTAAAGAATCTCATATGCTAGAAAATGTCCCAGTAACAGTATCATTATTAAAAAATAATATTAGTGCTATTATTGGAACTGCTAAAATAAAGAAAAATTTTATAGATGGAATAATATTACAGTTATTGGCATATCATTCTTATGAAGATTTAAAGATAATTATAATGACTAAGGATGAAACTAAAGGAAACTGGGAATATTTAAAATCAGCACCTCATACATGGCAGGATGATAAAAGTATAAGATATTTTTCAACTAATATAGATGAAGCAAAACAACTATCACTAATACTTGAAAAAGAATTACAAGAAAGAAAATTGCTTGGAGAAAAACTAAAATCAATGACATATTCAAATTTCAAACCATACTATTTAATAATAACAGATGATTATAAAATGGTAAGAGATATAGATATAATCAAAGATATATGTAGTGAAGAGAAAAACTATGGTTTCAGTTTACTAGCAATCTCACAACGCCTAATAAATTTACCAAATGAGTGTAAAACATTTATTAGTGTTGGAGATGACGTATCTACACTATTTGAAAATGAATTAGTATCAAATAAACAAAAAGAATTTATAGCAGATTTTGACATAACTCTCAATATGAATGAAATAGTCAAAAAAATTGCTAATATCCCAATAGATATAACAAAAGAAAATAGAACTCTACCTCAAAGTTTATCATTCTTAGAAATGTATGATGTGGGTATGGTAGAACAATTAAATATTTTAAACAGATGGAAAACAAATGATCCAACTAAGTCATTAACCGTACCTGTAGGAGTAGATCCATCACAAGAATTATTTAAATTAGATTTACATGAAAAATATCATGGACCTCATGGACTTATCGCAGGTATGACTGGTTCAGGTAAATCAGAGTTTATTATTACATATATTTTATCTATGGCAGTTAACTATCATCCAGATGAAGTTCAATTTGTACTAATAGACTATAAAGGTGGAGGCTTAGCTGGAGCCTTTGAAAATAAAGAAACAGGAATCAAATTACCACACATAGCAGGTACAATAACAAACTTAGATACAGTAGAAATGAATAGATCACTAGCATCTATCCAATCAGAACTACGTAAACGTCAAAGATTATTTAATGAAGCAAGAGATGCACTAAATGAATCAACAATAGATATATATAAATATCAAGCATTATATAGAAAAGGGTTAGTAAGAAAGCCAATATCACATTTATTCATAATATCTGATGAATTTGCAGAATTAAAAGCTCAAAGACCTGAGTTTATGGAAGAACTAATATCAACAGCTCGTATAGGAAGATCCCTAGGAGTTCACCTTGTTCTAGCAACTCAAAAACCAAACGGAGTAGTAAATGATCAAATATGGTCAAACTCTAAATTTAGAGTTTGTCTAAAAGTACAAGATAAATCAGACTCAATAGATATGATAAAAGTAGCAGATGCTGCAGAATTAAAAAATCCAGGTAGATTCTACCTACAAGTTGGATATAATGAATTATTCGCAATAGGCCAAGCTGCATGGGGAGGAGCAGGATATTTCCCAACTGAAAAGAGAAAGAAAAAAATAAATCAAGATATCACTATAATAGACAATCTGGGCAATATAGTAAAATCATTAACAGATGAAATAAAAGAACAAGCATCATCATCAGGAGAAGAAATAACTAATGTAATTAAATATATAGTAGATAAAGCAAATAATGAAAAAATAAGTGTAGAGCAACTATGGTTACCTAAAATACCTAATGTAATTTATATAGATGACTTAAAAGAAAAATATTCCTATCATCAATCAAAATATAATATTGATCCAATAATAGGAGAATATGATGATCCAGACAATCAACTACAAAATATTCTTACTCTACCATTATCAAAAGAAGGTAATACTATAATATTTGGTAGTGCAGGTAGTGGGAAAGAATTAATGCTTTCAAGTTTAATTTACAGCATAATTACAAATCATACACCAAAAGAAGTTAATTTATACTTAATAGATTTTGGAACAGAAACATTAACTATGTTTAAAAATGCTCCACATATTGGAGAAGTATTATTATCAAGTGATGGTGAAAAAATAAATAATCTATTTAAAATGCTAAATCAAATGATGGAAGAAAGAAAAAAAATATTCGTAGACTACAATGGATCATATGAATTTTATATAAATCATGGTGGAAAAGAAATACCATTTATAACTGTAATAATAAATAATTGGGAAGCATTCCAAGAAACATATCCAGATTATGAAGATTTAATATCTAGAATATCAAGAGATTGTCTAAAATATGGAATAGTATTTATATTAACTACATCATCAACTAATGGAGTAAGATATAGATTAAAACAAAATTTCAAACAAAATATTGCTCTTCAATTCAATGACCCAGGAGATTATGCTAGTATATTACCTGGAGTAAGAAGAAAAGAACCATCTAAAATATTTGGAAGAGGTTTAATACAAAAAGAATCAATATTTGAATTCCAAACAGCATATCCATATAAAGAAGAAAAGTCTTCTGAATATATTAAAATTGTCTGCAAAAAACTTAGAGAAAAATGTAAAACTAGAGCTCTAAGAATTCCAGTATTACCCGAAGTAGTAACAAAAGAATATTATGATGATATTAAAGTAACAATGCAAAATATCCCAGTAGGAATAGAAAAAGAAACGTTAAACATATCAACAATAGATATATCATCAAACACTATTAATCAAATAGTAGGAGAAGATATATCAAGTAATAATAAATTTATTAATGGATTAATAAATGTTATAAGTAAGATAGAAAATACAAAGCAAATTGTATTAGATACATTAAATTTGATTAATATAGAAAATAGCCAAAATATTTTAATAGAAAAAACAAACTATGAAAATAGAGTATTAGCTATAAACAATTTAATAGAAAACATTAAAAATAATAATGATAATATTAACTATATAATAGAAGTAGTAGGAATAATAGATTTATTAAATAAACTTACTCCTACAACTCATGAAAAGTTTAAAAATATAATAGAAGCTTCTAAAGAAATAAAAAATATTAGATTTATATTCATAGATACAATTGATAATATCAAAACTCTTCAATATGAATCATGGTATAAACAAAATGTAGATTTAGGAGAAGGATTATGGTTAGGAAATGGTATAGCAAATCAATTTACAATCAAAGTAACAACTACATCTCGCTCAATAAGAGAAGAAATACCTGAAGATTTTGGATATAGAATAAGTAAAGGCAAACCAACATTAATTAAATTTATATCAAATGAATAGGAGTAAATATGAATAAGAATAAAATATTAATAGAAATATATATACCATTAATAGAAAAATCATATGACATATATATTCCTATTTCAAAGACTATAGGAACTATAAAAAAATTACTAGAAAAATCTCTAGTAGAATTAACTGAGGAATCATATCAACCATCTACTAGTACCAATTTATACAACAAAGAAACAGGACTAATATATGATATTAATAAAAAAGTATATGAAACAGATTTAGAAAATGATTCTAAACTAATACTAATATAGGAGGAATATGTCAGATTATAATAAATTTGTCGCTACAATAAATAAAATATTTGAACTAATAGGTAAATTAAAAGTATCTATAAAAGATCAAGATAATCTAAACTATATTTCAAATATAGAAGAGTATAAAGACTTAGTATTAAAAACATCTACTAAGTTTAGTAAGGATATAAAATGATAGGCGACTTAAAATATGAAGAAATTTTATCGACATCTAAAGAATTAGAAGAGTGTAGTAAAGAATTAATTAAACTAATAGAAGCAAATGATGCTTTTGAATTAAAAGACTTAGCATCTACGGTGGAAGGCTATTCTAAATATCTAACTACATTAGTAGAATTAAATAAAGATGCCGATATAGCGACAAAAGATGTAAATGAATAAAATCCACATAAATATGTGGATTTTTAATATTCAAAAAATTGTATACTCTTATTTAAATCTTCATCAATACCAGTTAGGTAACTGTTATTTTCAAATATAACATTTAAATCAACTGGTTCTCCATTAATATATTGATATGCAGCACATACCTTTACTTTCGCAATTCTTATAGCTTTATTATATAAATCATCAAATGATTCATTACTAGTTCTAGAATATATAGATGGATTTCTCCATAATTTATGATTCAAATTAAGAAAGTTAAATTTATCATTAAAATTTTGATGATAACTTATACATTCAAGCTTTATAAATCTATTAGTAGTAAAGGTATCTATTAGCTTATAGAAAAACTTCTTAATACCATATACATCTCTTCTCATAATAATCAAAGCCATCTTCATATAAGAACAAGATTTATAATATATTTTACCCATGTTCTTATATGAAAAAGTTTTATCAAATGTATAATCGAGAGTATCTATAGTATTTTTATTAAACATCTTAAGATCAAAACAAACTTTACCTATCGGGAATCTATATGGATTTATAGATTCTCTTCTTTTAATCATATAATTATCAATAAAATTCTCCATAAAGTGATGCATAGAATTATATTTATAAGTAGAAATATTACTAGGAATAAATATACCGGTCTTATATATTATAAAAGGATGAATAGTATAATCTAAAACATAATGACAAATAAAACCTGCCAGCATAGATATACTATCAGAATCATCTATATGATTATTCTTCATATACTCAACCATATTTATAAAAAAATCTTTACTCTTACTAGTATGTTGAATATGTTGAATATCTCTAATTTTTTTATTATATAAGTAAAACATTAAAGGATCAGTTCCTTGTCCAAACATCCTTAATCGAGACAAAATAATCTTATTTTTGATATTATAAGGCAACTGATCATATAAATCTTTAGTAAAATATGAATGAGTAATAGTAGATGGCATAGAACCTCCTCGTTAAAATATTATACAATAAATTCACTAAAATTTCATATTAATATGGACAACTAATATGATATAATTTTAATGTAGGTGAGTATATGATACCAAAGAAATATAAAACATTTAAAAATTTAGATGAACAAATTAGTATATTAGAAGATAAAGGATTAATTATATCCGATAAAAAATATGCTAAGGATGTATTGCTTAGAGAAAACTATTTCTTTATTAACGGTTATAGGCACCTATTAATGCAATCATCAACAGATAAAAAGAAGTTCATACCAGGTACTAGATTTGAAGAACTATATAGTATATTCCTATTCGATAGATCATTTAGAAATATAATCTTTAAATACTTATTAGTTATTGAAAATAACCTAAAGTCTATAACATCGTATCAATTATCTAAAAAATATGGATTTAAAGAATATGAATATTTAAAACCAAAAAACTTTTCACAAGATTCATCAAAGCGAAGACAAATTAATGATTTAATAAGCAAGATGAAAAGACAAATTAGAATAAATGGAGGGCAACATTCAGCAACACAACATTATGTTCAAAATTATGGATATATTCCTCTATGGATATTAGTAAAAGTATTATCATTTGGAATAATCGGAGAATTATACTTGGTACTAAAAGATGAAGACAAACAAAATATAGCCAATGCATATGGAATAGGTTTTAAAGAATTAGAATCATATTTACCAATACTAGCAAACTATAGAAATTTATGTGCACATGAAGATTTATTGTATAATAATAGAAGCCAAAAGTTAATAAATGACAATATATATCATCAAAAATTAAATATACCAAAAGATGAAGAAGGAATTTATTTATTTGGTAAAAATGATTTATTTGCACTTGTTATTATTATGAAACAATTATTAAATAATGATGACTTTAAAAATATGACTTTAGAGCTAAATCAAGTAATTGCAACACTTGCTTACAATTTAAACACAATAAGAGTAGAAAAAGTATTAAAAATTATGGGCTTTCCACCGAATTGGAAAGATATAGTAGATATAAGGAGTGAAGTAGATGGATAAAGAAGAAAAAATAGAAACAGCTAAAATAGAAGAAATAGATAAGAAAATAGAAAATCCAAAAACTAAAAAAGACAATTCGTTATTAATAGCAATAATAGGATTTATATTAGGGGCAATATTTGTAATAATTATATTAAAAACAAATATGTTTAAAAATAACGGTAATTTAGTAATAACTAAAAATGAAACGCAAGTTTATGAGAAAAATTCTTTAGCAGCAGCAGTTGATAAAATATATGATGCAGTAGTATTGGTATCTGCATATAAAGGTGAAACACAATTATCAACAGGATCTGGATTTGTATATAAAGCTGATAAAAATTATGGATATATACTTACCAATGAACATGTTATAAGTAATGCTAATAAAGCGTTATTAACTATGAGTAATGGTAAGGAAATAGAAGGAGAAATACTTGGTAAAGACTCTTATTTAGATTTAGCAGTAATAAGAATAAAAAGAGAAGATATTATAGGAATAGCTAATATTGGTAAAAGTGAAAAAACAAGACTAGGAGATACAGTATTCACAGTAGGATCACCTATGGGAAAAGCCTATAGAGGTACAGTAACAGCTGGAATATTATCAGGAAAAGATAGAATGGTATCAGTTCCAGTTAAAAATTCAAAAAATGAAGACTGGATAATGAAAGTATTACAATTAGATGCATCAATTAATCCTGGTAATTCAGGAGGACCACTTTTAAACATAAATGGAGAAGTAATAGGAATAGTATCACTAAAATTAGTAGATGAAAAAGTAGAAGGTATGGGATTTGCTATACCAATAGAATATGCTATGAGTCATATAAATTCATTAGAAAATAAAAAAGAAATCAAATGGCCAGTACTAGGAATATCTATGGCAAACGTTTCTGATAAAAATACTTTGTATAGATTTGGTTTAAAAGTACCAGATAAATTAACAAACGGTGTAATAGTAGCAGAAGTAAAAGAAGGATCAGCAGCCTATGGTCAATTAAAAGTTGGTGATATTGTTGTTAAAATTAATGACAAAGAAACAAAAGATATAGCTCATTTAAGATATGAACTATATCAACATCAAGCAAAAGATGAAATAAAATTGACTATAATAAGAAACGGAAAAGAACAAATAATTAAAGTAAAACTAGGAGGGAAATAATCCATCCTAGTTTTATTTATTATTATTTATTGATTAGTTTTTTGCTTAACAACATATAGTAATGCTGGCACAGCAACTACAACTAAAACTATTATTAATAAGCCAACAGCATCATTCTTTTTACTATTACTATTAATATTTTTAATATTTAGATTTTTTAAAGCATCAACTCTAGTATTAACATCTTGTTCATAAACTTTATTAATCTTATTTAACATATCAGTAGTAAAGTCATTAGAAAATCCACTCCAAGATTGATCCCCAATGATTATGTAAGGAACACCATTAGCAGTCTCTCCTCTAGCTTCAGCTACATCTTGCATTAACTTAGCATTATCTTTATTATACCAAGTTTCATATCCTATAAGTTCAAATTTATCTCCATATTCTGCGTTAATAGATTTGAACCAAGCTTCAGCTTCAGCACAATGACTGCAGCCTTCACCTCTAAACATATACACAGGAACTTTCTTAGAACCTTTTGGTATGCTTGCATCAGCAACAACTTCAGCAGAAGCAGAAAAAGGTAATATTAAAGCGCATAATAATGCAAAAAACAAATATTTTACTTTTTTCATAAATCCTCCCATAATTATTTTATCACAAAAACAAAACTACTGTAACTATTTATTAAATACTTCTATATTAAATGGAGGAATAAAAGACTCATCTTGAGTATCACCAACTTGTATAAAAGCATTTTCAACACCAATTTCTTCAGCATAATTAACAACTTCCATATATTCTTCTTCACTAAGTTTTCTATTTAAATTACTATATTTAGTATAATTAACAGGCGTATATTGATTCATAATACTTATAATAATATTATCTTTATATTTATCATATAAATATTTTATAATCTTTTTACTATCATCTATATGACCTGGAATTATTAAAACTCTAACTATAATACCACTCTTCATAATGCCATCTTCAATAATAATATTATTCTTACTCTTAAACATGGAGTCTAAAGCTTTTTTACAAGTATCTACATAATTATTAATAAAAGAATATTTAAAAGCAAGTTCATCATCAAAATATCTAAAATCAGTAAGATAAATATCAACATACTCATTAATCTCATCTATAGAATAATCATTCTCATACCCACTAGTATTATAAACAATGGGTATATGTAATTTATCTTTAACAAGCTTAATAGCTTCAATTATATGGTATGAATAATGGGTTGGAGTAACAAAATTTATATTATGAGCACCCTTTTCTTGTAACTCCATCATAATATCAGAAAGTTTTTCTATAGTTATAACCTTACCATATCCTTCCAAGCTGATTTTTCTATTCTGACAATATAAGCATTTCATACTACAATTAGAAAAAAATATAGTACCACTACCATTAACCCCACTAATAATAGGCTCCTCCCACATATGTAAACTATAATATGCAACAACTAACTTATCGTCTGCTCCACATAATCCCTTATTTTTATATCTATTAGTAAAACATCTTCTAGGACACAAAACACATCTTTTTAATTTATCCATAAAATCACCAAAAAAATAATATCACATAAAAATAGAATAGTAAAATCACTATTCTATTTAATTCTAATTTCTTGAAAGTCATCATTTTTATTACACTCGTCATAACTTATATTATTACTATAATATTTCTTACTTCCAAGTATAAGATAAGATAAACTACCTAATTTTACTTTCCTAGGTTTTAACTTTTTATTTTCTCTTTTAACATTATCAAAATAATTTTTAGAATATATAGAAGTAATATATCTAATGGAATTAACTAGTTTAGGTAGAAAGTTTGAATACTCAAGTAATATAAATTTATCTATATTTATTATTTCTACATCAAAAGAATTAGTTTTAAAAACTAAATTACCATTTACTATGTTAATATAACTCTTATCTAAATTATCAATAAATCCTAAAATATTATAAATATCATTACCATTATATTTTTCTAATATATTTTTATTTTCATATATATTAAGTGAATAAGATGAATTATTATTGGGATAAAATCTATAAATCATATATTAATCACTTCCATTACTAAATTATATTCTTGAAGATCAACATCATAAAAATTTATATCGCATCCATTAATTACATATCTATTAACATAAATATTTTTTCCATTAGTAAAAAGGACATATGAAGTATTATCTATAGTAACATCATCAACATATGTATAGTTCTTACCATTAACAATAATATCTAAAGCCTTCATATACTCCTCCTATCCTAATAATAAAATTATATCATAAAGAAAAAAATTATTAAAAAAAATCGTTTAAAATTGTCAATAATAAAAAATAATATGTTATAATTCATATGAAAGCAGGAAACATGAAAACAGATAAAAATATACTAATAGCATTTTTGCTTAATTTATCATTTTCAATATTTGAATTTTTTGGAGGAATATTTACAGGATCAGTCGCAATATCATCAGATGCATTACATGATTTAGGAGATGCTTTAAGTATCGGATTATCATATATATTAGAAAAGATAAGTAAGAAAAAAGCTAATAAAAAATATACATATGGATATATAAAATATTCCATAATAGGAAGTATTATAACAACTACGATCTTACTAGTAGGTGGAGTATTAGTAATATATAATTCAGTAATTAGAATATTTAATCCTATGTCGATTAATTATAACGGAATGCTTATATTTGCATTAATAGGAATGATTGTAAATATAGTTGCATCATATTACACAAAAGATGGTGATTCTCTAAATCAAAAATCTGTAAACCTACATATGTTAGAAGATGTGTTAGGATGGATAGTAGTATTAGTTGCATCTATCATAATGAAATATACTAATATCAATATAATAGATCCAATACTATCAATAATTGTCTCATTGTATATAGTTTATAATGCTCAAAAAAACATGAAAGAAGTATTAAATATTTTCTTAGAAAAAACTCCTAAAAATATAGATATAGATCAAGTAGAAGAAAAAGTATTAAAGGTAAAAGGAGTATTAGGTGTACACCATATTCATATAAGAAGTATAGATGGATATACAAATTTTGCAACACTACATGTTATAGTAAAAAAATATAATTCAAATATAAAACATGAAGTAAAAGAAGAACTAGAAAAATTAGGTATATGTCATTCTACAATTGAATTAGAAGAAGAAAATGAAAAATGTCATGAAGAATTATGTGAAATGGATAATAAAAAAATAATTCATAACCATCACCATCATTAAATGACACTTTGTCTAATATATTGTAAAATTAAATAAGAAAGGTAAAATATGAAGATTGAATTAAAAAACATAAATAAATCATTTGACAAGAAACATATATTAAAAGATATATCATTTAGTATAAAAAGTGGACGAGCACTTGGGTTCCTAGGAAGAAATGGAGCAGGTAAAACAACTACAATAAGAATACTTATGGATATATTTAGAGGAGACAGCGGAGAAATACTATTAGATGGAAAAAAGTTTAATAGAGAAGAATATAAAATTGGATATTTACCAGAAGAAAGAGGAATGTATCAAAAAGTTAATATATTGGATCAATTAATATATTTTGGAGAACTAAGAGGAATGAGTAGAAAATCTGCTAAAGAAAGCGGAGAAAAACTATTAAAAAAACTAGGAATAGCAGAATATGCTAACAAAAAGTTAGAAACATTATCTAAAGGTAATCAGCAAAAAGTGCAATTAGCTGAAGCTCTTATTACTGATCCAGACATAATAATATTAGATGAACCATTCTCAGGACTTGATCCTGTCAATGCTCAAAGTTTAAAGAATATAATAAAAGAAAATATAGCTAAAGATAAAATAGTAATATTTTCATCACATCAAATGTCTCAAGTGGAAGAATTCTGTCAAGATATAGTATTTATTAAAGCAGGAAGAATCATAAAAAACTGTTCATTAGAAGAACTAAAATCAGAATATAGTGGTAATAAATATATTATAAATACAACAGATAATGATAAACTAAAGAAAATATTAGAAAAAAACAAAATATCATATTACGAAGAGAAAGAAATAATAATAGAAAATAGTAATTTATTAGATATAGAAAAACTAATATTAAAAAATGATATTGTAATAGAAAAAATTGCTAAATATCAAAAAACTCTAGAAGAAATATTTGTAGAAATAGAAGGTGACAATAATGAATAAGTTATTAAGAATAATATCGTTCGAATATAAAAATATTGCCTTTAAAAAAGCATTTATTATAACTACACTTATTATGTCTATTATAGTATTAGGAATATCGTTTGCTCCAAGAATAAGTAAAGCTATAGAAAAATCAAATAAGAATAGTAAAACTGAAGAAACTACTAAAGTAGGATATGTAATAGAAAAAGATATAGATGAAAAAATATTAAAACAAATACCAAGATTTATGAATTCTAAAAAATATGATTCTTTAGATCAAATGAAAAAGGATATTAAAAAAGAAAAAATAGAAATTGGATATAATTTCAAAAGTAGTGAAGAATTAGAAGTAATATCATTAACAAACTCCTCTGGAAAATTTTTTGGAAGCGTTCATGATATTGGAACCTACTCAAATGAATTAGGAGAATATAATAAAATAAAATATCTAATCGAAAAAAATGTAGATCCTGCTAAATTAGCAGAAATAGAGTATAAAAATTATAAATTAAAAGAAGTATCATTAGAAAAAGATGCAAGTAAGTTTTTCGCACTAGGATATGTAGTAATAATGGTTCTATACTTTTTAATAATTCAGTACGGAATAATAACTGCAACTAATATAGCAAGAGAAAAAAATGATAGAACAATGGAATTATTAATAACATCAACATCATCAGCAAAATTATTAATAGGAAAAACTATTGCATCAGTACTAGTAGCAATGACAGGATTATTAGCATACATTTTATCTGCATTGATAGGTTATATAATTAATAAATCAACATTAAGTGGAATATTTGAAATGATATTTAAGACTGCCTTAACTCCTAAATTTATAATAGTATTAATATTATTTAGCTTAATAGGAGGATTTATGTACTTTATATTATACGCAATGTGTGGTTCACTTGTTAATAAAGTAGAAGATGTAAATTCATCAATCGGAGTACCGCAAATGATAGTTGTAATAACATTCATGTTAGCAATGTCTGGATTAACTGCTCCAAACACTGGAATAATTAAACTAACATCATTTATACCAATAACATCACCATTTATAATGATAATGAGAGTATCTGTTAGTGAAGTAAGCAATATGGATATTTTACTATCAGCATCAATATTATTAATAACTACTATATTAATATCTAAATTATCAATTAAAGTTTATAGAAATACTACATTAAATTATGGAAACAAACTTAATATAGTAAAAGAAATAAAAAAGGTATTTAGAAGAACAAAAGCTTAATATAGGAGTAATATGATAATATTAGATGGAAAAAAATATAGAGACGAATTATTAGAACAATATAAAGATAAAATAGAAAAAGAAAATTTAAATATAACATTAGCAATAATACAAGTTGGAAGTAATGAAGCCTCAAATATCTATGTAAAAAATAAAATAAAATTTTGTAATAAAGTAGGAATAAAAGTAGATAGCAGAATATTATCGTCTGAAATCAAAGAAGAAGAACTCCTAGATATAATAGAAGAATTAAACAGCGACGAAAACATAACTGGGATAATACTTCAATCTCCAACACCTAAACATATAGATTTTGATAATTGCTGCGAAAGCATATTACCAACAAAAGATGTAGATGGATTTGGAAAAGATAATATATATTCATTATATATGAATAATGAAAATATATTACCTTGTACAGTAAAAGGAATAATAAAATTACTAGAGCATTATAATATAGAACTAACCGGTAAAAACATTACTATAGTTGGAAGAGGTAATATAGTAGGTAAACCCTTACAGTTAGCACTAGAAAATAGAAATGCTACAGTAACATTATGTCATTCTAAAACATTACAACTAGAAAATCATATAAAAGATGCTGATATATTAATATCAGCAGTAGGAAAACCTAATCTAATAAATAAAGATATGGTTAAAGAAAATGTAGTCGCAGTAGATGTGGCAATAAATAGAGTAGATGGTAAGATATGTGGAGACTTTGATGAAAATGTAGCAGAAAAAGCATCTATGATAACACCTGTACCAGGTGGAATAGGTCCAATGACTATTGCAATGATAATAGATAACCTTATAGAGATGAAAGGAAAAAATAAAGTAAAGGTGAAAATATGAAAAAAATATTATTAGTATTACTAGTGAGTATATTATTACCACTAAATGTAGCAGCAAAGGAATATGTTCAACCAGGAACAAAGTTAAAATTAACTATCGCAGATGAATGGAAAGAAGTGGAAAAGAACAGCTGGCAAAATGAATGCGGATATATTTATTATGATGAAGTAGATATGTATCATGAATTGTCAAGCAAATACAGAAGAAGCGAAATGAATGGCGATAATTTAATTAACAAACAATTTGAACTTGCTTACGTAGAAAATATGTCAAAAAGTACATTAAAACCAGCAGGATATGAAATAAAAAGGGATAAGATTAAATATATTACAATATGGGGAACATATCAAGGAAGTTACTATAATATGTTTTCAGGTATAAATAACGGTTATCGTTACACAGTGTCTTATTTTGGAAAAGAAGATAAAAAATGCTTAGATAAATTTAACTTAATTAAGAAAACAACTACTTCTACAGTCAAAAATGAAAGCTATGCACTAAGAGAATGGATGCCATACGCAATAGTAGTAGTACTAGTAATAGTAGCAGGAACAATTTCTACTGTAATTGAAAAAAATAAAAAACTAAAAACAGCCACAGATATAGCAAATGAAAAAGGTGAAGAACCACAAGTAAGAAAAATGACTGTTAAATCAAATAGAAAAGAAGATTAATAAATAATCTTCTTTTCTGTTTAATCTACTAGCATTTTACAAGGACATTATTTAATGCCTATTTTATTTTTCGTTTTCAATTATCTTTTCAATTTCAATACCAATCTTTTCGATAACTCCAACGACTAAAGCATTTCCCATCATAAAGTACCTTCTCTTATCAGACATTCCTGTATTAGTCCAGTCATCTGGGAAACCATTTATTCTTTCACATTCTTTTGGAGTAAGAAGTCTTAGCTTTTTAGTTTTAAAATCTTCAATAACATGTGTAGTTCTACTAACTCCACTTTCACTAGTAAGCATTGTTCTTGCAGGTGCATCTAAATTATCTGGGAATGGCATTGAGCCTTCTGTATAGTAATAAGGTTCTCCATTAGGTTTTACTCTAGGAATTTTTTTACTACCTTTTAAGAAAACAAACTTTTCAATTTGAGATTTATTTAAGAAATACTTCTCATCAACAGGATTTTCTTCTCTAATATTTCTTAAAGGATAAACTAAATTATAATCAGCTTTTACTTTCACTGTATAAATTCCACCATTTTTCATAATACCAGCATTGTAGAATGAACATTTAAACATATTACTAACTTCAATTAAATCTTTATATTCAGCAATACTTGACTCATTTATTTCTTTATAACTTTCTTTAATAGGAAATTGTTTAACAAACATTCCTTTAGAAAATATCATGTCATAATCAGTAACTTTTTGCATTTGTTTATAATAATTTGTTGATTTGTGATAAGCAAAGATATAAGTTCTTCTTCTTTTTTGAGGTAGTCCATATTCTCCAGCATTTATAACTCTCCATTCAACATCATACCCGTTTTCGTAGAAACTTCTAAGAATCATTCCAAAATCTCTACCTCTTTGTTTAGCAGGAGATAATAGCAGTCTGTCAACATTCTCCAATAGAACAAATGGAGGTTTCTTAATAGCAAGTATTTCTTCGATTGCCCACCAAAGGACACCCTTCTTTCCCTCAATACCTTTACTATTTGAAAGAGTTTGAGCTACTGAATAGTCTTGACAAGGAAATCCACCTACTAAAAGAGTATGGTCAGGGATATCACGCTTATCTACTTCAAAGATATCAACATTAGAAACATCATCAGCACCAAATCTCATTGCATAACAATCATAAGCTTCTTGAGATTTAGTAGCGGGTTCCCATTGATTAGCCCATAAACATTTCCAATTTCCATTTTCAATAGTTTTACCATCTTTTAATTCTATATGATTAAGACCACAACGGAATCCACCAACACCTGCAAATAATTCAACTAAAGTTTTTTCCATATATAAAACCTCCTGTAATTTGTATTAACGATATAAATATATTATAATTTATTTGAGTTAAAAGATCAACTTTTACCTATAAATATTATATAATAATAGGCATAAAAGATCAACCTTACCTAACACTATTTTATAAAAAGTCAAAGCAAAAAACAAGATCGAAAGGAGAATTTTATGAAAAAAGGAAGACTATATAACAAACAAGAAATTGAAATTATTTCTAAATCAGCAATTGGTAAATCAATTGAAGATATAATGAAAGAAGAAGTTGTCACAGTTGATAATTCTGGGGTTAATAAAGGTGGATTAGGACAATTAGTTGAACAATACCTTTTTGGAATACAAAATAATAGTGAATCCGAACCTGATTTTATGCCTGTTGGTATAGAACTTAAAGTTACTCCTTACAAACAAATAAAAGGTGGCAAGTTATCTGCCAAAGAAAGATTAGTTTTAAACATCATCAATTATATGGATGAATGGAAAAACGATTTTAAAGACAGTCATTTTTGGTTTAAAAATAATACAATACAATTACTATGGTATTTGTGGGAGCCAAATAAAGATAATAAAGAGTTTAAAATCACTCATGAAAAGTTATTAGAACTAGATAAGAATGAAGATTTAGAGCAAATAAAAGAAGATTGGAATTATATTATCCAAAAAATAAAAGATGGTAAAGCTCACGAGATATCAGAAGCAGATACTATGTATTTAGGTGCCTGCACAAAAGGTGCTAATGCAAATTCAAAAAGAGAACAACCTTTTAATGATATTTTTGCGATGCAAAGAGCATTTTGTTTTAAAACATCTTACATGACTCAACTAGTAAGAAAATATATTGGGGATTATTCTGATGTAGAAAAAGTACTGAAAGGAACTAAAGACACATTTAGTCAATATGTTTCAGAAGTAGTAAATAAATATAAAGGTAAATCACAAAAAGAATTGATGAAAGAATTTAACATTGATTCTAAAGCTAAGAATATAAACAGTATGCTTATTAGTAGAATGTTTAATGTAAAAAGCAAGTTAGCAGATACCGAAGAATTTCAAAAGGCCAATATTATTCCTAAAACAATTCGAATTGAAGAAAATGGAAGAATTAAGGAATCTATTTCTTTTCCAGCATTTAAATATACAGAATTAACAAAACAAAATTGGGAAGACTGTGATTTAAGAGAACAACTTGAAACTACAAAATATATGTTCTTTGTATTTAAAAAGGTTCATGAGGAATATATATTCAAAGGAATTAAATTATGGAATATGCCAGAAACTGACATTGAGAGCTCCGTAATGGAAATGTGGAAAAAGACATATAATGCAGTTAGTACAGGAAACATTGTTAAATCTATTACAAACGGAATAAGAAAAACTAATTTTCCAGGTATAAGTGAAAACGAAGTTTGTCATGTTAGACCTCATGGAAGAAACGCAAAAGATACTGCTCCTTTACCAGTTGCTGATAAATTAACAGGAGCTAATAAATACACAAAACATTGCTTCTGGATTAATAATTCTTACATAAAAAGCGTATTAAAAGATTTCATGTAAAAAAAGAATAGGATGAAATAAAACATCCTATTTTTTTATTTAAATAAATCCATGCATTTAGCATTTTTAATTTTTGGATTAACACGATTTGAAATAATACTTTTGTCGTAAATAGTATAGTCAGTTTTAAAGTATCTTCCACTACTATTCATTTTTTCAATCTTTTCTTGATTTCAAGCATAATAAAAATCCCACCGTCCTTTCGAACCAGTGGAATTTATACATTAAATTAGGCTTTCTGCCTTTATTTATATATGTTAACTGAGCTTTTATATTTCAAAAAGTTCGACGAATATTTCAATGGCAGGGGATGAAAGAATCGAACTCTCAACCGTGGTTTTGGAGACCATTATTATACCATTTAACTAATCCCCTAAGTGCTGAAATGATTATAGCATAATAATTATAATCATTTCAATATTAAATTGTTATTTTATAACGCTGAAACTAATAGAAGAATCAAATTCTTTAATATCAGATATATTACCTATTATAGTTTGACCTGGAACAATAATACCTTTATCTATATTAATACTAGGGTCTTTTAAATTCACAGTATTTTTAATATACTCAATATTTTTATTTTTATCAGCTTTGGTAGTTCTATATATTAAATTATATTCAGGAAAACTATTATACTTAATATATGAATTATATCTAGCAATAGCTTCTATCAATATATCAGCAACTACTCTACTATCTAATTTTTTAGTACCAAAACTAATAGAAGAAAAAGCAACGTCACTATCGACAGCATCCTCAGTATCACTAGGTATTTTACCATCTAAATGAACACTATTAAATCCAACCTTACCAGAATAAAGTCCAGCGACATTAACTCCATTACTGATGAAAGCTGCTCTCAAAGCTAAAGAAAGAGCATGAGATTTACATCTAGAATTATCATAACTAGTAATAATGGTAGAATCTATTCCTGTATTATTAATTTGATCCAGAGTAATAACTATTTTACGATTAGTATCAGTATTAAGCAAATCATTACTTAATTCGTATTTTAATCCATCTTTGTCTAAGTATTTGCATATATCATTAATATAAGAAGACATACACTTATCATTATTAATAACAATTTTCAATTGATTTATATCCTTTATATTCATCTTAACCTCTCTAAATAAATTATATCATATAAATTAGAAAATATGCATTTATAGTAAAATATGATAATATATTATTAATAGGAGACAATATGAAAATAGGAATATTAGGAACAGGAGCGTATGGACTAGCTCTTGGAAATATAATAATAGATAATAACCACGAACTAGTTATGTGGACAAAGTTTAAAGAAGAAAAAGAATTACTAGATACAACAAGATGTAATGAAAGAGCAATAAAGAATTTTAAAATACCTGAACAAATAATATTTACAAATGACTTAAAAGAAGCGGTAAATGATAAAGACCTAATAATTATAGCAATACCAGCTGCATATATATTAGAATTAGTAGATAACCTAAAGCCTATGATAAAAGATAATAACATATTAATAGCAACAAAAGGTATTGAAAATGAAACTGGTAAGTTCATAAATGAAATATTAGAAGAAAAATTAAATACAAAAAATATTGCGGTAATATCGGGACCAAGTTTTGCCAAAGACTTAGTAGAAAGAATGCCAGCTGGCTTATCACTAGGGTCAAATAATGAAGAATTAATAACTATCGTAAAAAAAGCATTATGTAATAAATATACAAAGTTAAGAGAAACAAAAGACATAATTGGAGTAGAAGCGTGTGGAGCGATAAAAAATGTAATAGCACTAGCAGCTGGTATGTTAAGCGGACTTGGAGCAAATGAATCAACTAAGGCAATGCTTATAACAGAAGCAATACATGATATGAAGGAAATGTTAAAAGCATTTGATGCTGATAGTAAGACTATATCATCTTTTGCAGGAATTGGAGATTTATTATTAACATGTAACTCTGAAAGTAGTAGAAACTTTTCCTTCGGTAAATTGATAGGCGAACAAAAATCAGAAAAAGAAATAGAACAATATTTAAACACTACAACAGTAGAAGGAATGTACACGCTAAAATCAATATATAAACTACTAAGAAATAAAAAAATAAACATAGAAGTTATAGATTTGATATATAATATAATAGTAAGAAAAGAAAAACCAGAATCATTACTAACATTTCTTGTGGAAAAAGATTAGGAGGAAATATGAAAAAATATATAAAGACTACAATACTATCATCAATATTATTATTAATATTAGGAAGCTTATTAATATTTAAATCGGCAGAAACATTAATAGTAATATCTTATATAATTGGAGGAGTACTAGCAATGCTGGGTACTATAGCCATTATAAAGTATATAAAAAAGAACAAAACAGGAATGGATAATGAATTAGATATAATCTATGGATTGGTTACAATTGCTTTTGGGATGATAATAATATTTAATCCTAAATATATAGGTAGTATATTACCATTTGTATTAGGATTAATAATATTTATTGCAAGTGTAATTAAAGTACAGTATGCAAGATTATTAATGAATATGAATAATAAAGTATGGAAAGCTACTATGTTAGTAGCTATGATAAGTGGAATATGTGGATTTTTCTTAATAATAAATCCATTTATGGCTGCAACATTAGTTACTAAGGCTATAGGTATATATGTAGTTATTTATTCTATACTAGATATAATATCAACACTATCAATTTCAAAATATGCTAAAGATGTAGAAGAAATAAAAGAAGCAAAGATAGAAGAGATAAAAAAATAATATGCTAACATTATTTAATATAATGAATGAAATAGATAAAATAGAAAAAGCTGTAAATGGCTTAATTGATAAATATGCATCAACACCATTAGCTGGAACAATAATATTTATAGTAATCCTATTAGTAATGTATATAGCAATAAATTCATCATCAAATAGGAATAGAGGATAATTAATATATATAAATGAAAGAGATTGATACTAATCAATCTTTTAATTTGGAATAAAGATTATGTTTTGTAAAATTATATTTATGGTGGTATAATACAAACAGGAACGAGGTTTATAATGAATAACGATGAATTAGTAATAGGAAAAAAATACGAAATTCATAGCTATAAACATGATGGAAGTATTCATAGATCGTGGGATGAAGCAGTTCTTTTAGAAATAAATAGTAATTATTTAGTATTCGGAAATAATAGAACCAAGGTTACTGAGTTCGATGGTAGAACATGGAGAACCAAGGAACCAGCAATATTATATTTTTATAAAGATAAGTGGTACAACGTAATTGGTCAAAAGAAAAAAGATGGAATATATTATTATTGTAATATTGCAACACCTTATATATTGGAAGAAAACACGGTAAAGTTTATTGACTATGATTTAGACTTGAGAGTCTATGCAGATGGTAGCTTTAAAGTACTTGATAGAGGTGAATATAAATATCACCAAAAATTAATGAACTATCCAGAAAAATTAGACAAGATTCTAAAAGATGAATTAACTAACCTAATAGAATTATCTAAAAGTAAAAAAGATGGCTTTAATGATGAAGAAATAAAAAAACAATTTGCAGCTTATGAGCGTTTAAAAAAGAAAAATTAACTTTTTTTCTTTTTTTATAAAAGAATAATATTAAGAACAAATTTAATATAACCATTGATAAACAAAGAAATATAAAAACAACAGTACGTGGTGTTCGTATGAAAACCATTGAAAAATAAAGAAAAAAACGCAAAAAAACATTAAAAAAGTGTTGACACTAATATATAGATTTGTTATATTAAACGTGCAACTTGAAAAGAGGAACGGCAAAAAATAATAATTTTTAAAAAATAATTAAAAAATTTTAAAAAAATGTTGACACTAATATTTCATTTTGTTATATTAATGGGGCAGCCAAAAAAGTTGCAATCACTTACAAAAAAATATTTCATAAAAAATTAAAATTTTCCTTGAAATATAATTGAAAGTGGTATATATTATTAAACAGGCAACAAAAAGCCTGAATCAAATGTAAAAAATAACAAAAAGTATTTGACTTAGAGTTATGCGTTTGATATAATTAATATGCATTTCGTATTACGAAATGATGATCTTTGAAAACTAAGCAAAACGTCAATTTTGAATAGCTAGGAACAAATCAAAAATTCAATGAATATATTATTGAGAGTTTGATCCTGGCTCAGGATGAACGCTGGCGGCATGCCTAAGACATGCAAGTCGAACGAGACGGCCTATTGAAGATGGAGTGCTTGCACAAAGTTGGATATAGTTTACCGTCTAGTGGCGCAAGGGTGAGTAACGCGTGGGTTATCTGCCTTCAAGACTGGGATAACGGTTAGAAATGATCGCTAATACCGGATAATACATATTTCAGTACGCTGTTATATGTTGAAAGGAGCCTTTAAAGCTCTACTCGAAGATGAGCCTGCGTCGTATTAGCTAGTTGGTGGGGTAAAGGCCTACCAAGGCGACGATGCGTAGCCGACCTGAGAGGGTGATCGGCCACACTGGGACTGAGACACGGCCCAGACTC
>ERZ773018.44-NODE-44-length-84825-cov-7.101687_pt1 | contig 84825 bp, 75 predicted proteins | sample MGYA00580840_ERZ773018 | MGnify/ENA primary metagenome ERZ773018 (study PRJEB29015, sample SAMEA2738125) | human oral metagenome | biome: human oral; feature: human-associated habitat; material: saliva | place: China | collected 2256 ... | reverse complement strand
TAAGACTGACGAAGTCAGTCACATATATAATCCAAGGCGAAGCTGACGTGGTTTTAAGAGATTTTCGAAGAGTATAAGTATTTTCACCATATGATAGCCAACTTCCATAAGGGTAATTTTTAAATTACCGATATAGTTTTTTTAGTTCTGAGAGACTATCTTAGTCTCTTTTTATTTTGGATAAATGACATAAGATATCTTGATAATCGTATAAAATCTGGGGGAAACTCGGATATTTTAAAAGGAATAATACAGTGGAGAACCTTGAAACTATCACATTATACACCATTTTTCAAAAAAAGCCCCTCGATCGAGGAGCTTATTTAGTTGATAGACTATAAGTTGAGATTATTTTTCTTTCTTGCGATAGCTAAACAATCCAGCATTTAGAGTCAATACTCCAAATAGTGTAGTGAGAATTGAGCTATTTTCACCAGTATTTGGTAAAGTTTTAGTTGTTTTCTCTCCACCTTCTCCCTTAGTTTTCAATGGTTTGGATTGTGGTTGTGTTCCATCTGCACCATTGCTGTTTTGCGTAGGGATTGTTGGGTTTTCACTACCTGCAACTGGCGTTTGGATACTACCGCCATTGTGATTTACTGACATATTTTTAAAAGTCATAGCATAGATACTAAAGTGATTGGTTTCGAAAGTTACCTTATCCGCATCTTGCTTGAAGTCTAATGCTTGCAAAGCGCCATCTGGGGAAACATAGTAGACATTTTCAACTGGCTTTTCTGCAGAAAGGCTCACTAGAACCATGCCATTTGGCTGGACAGCCTTACCATTTGCGTCGTATAGACGAATATCGTAGGCCTTGTAGTTTTTCGCCTCAAGTGAATTTGACTTAGTTTCTTCTACCTTGATGTAGCTGACGTTTTTGAGTGTTTCCTCTGAAGCACGTACTTGAACACTTCCAATTTCATTCGCAAGGATTCGGCTAGTGCTTGGAGTAACTGGTTTCGGTGTGTCAGGAACTACAGGTTTCTCGCTTGGCTTCTCTGCTGGTTTCTCTGGCTTAGCAGGTTGTGGTTGATTTGGAACAGCTGGTGTAACTGGTTTTGGTGTGTCAGGAACTACAGGTTTCTCGATTGGCTTTTCTGCTGGTTTCACTGGTTTAGTAGGCTGTGGTTGATCAGCTGGAACAGTAGGAACACTTGGTTGCTTGTCTGGCTTAGGTTGCTCGCTTGGCTTAACTTCAGGTTTTACTTGCTCAGCTGGTTTTTCAGCAGGGTTCTTAAATAAGAAAACGTAAGTATCGTAGGTTTCACCAAATAGATTGTATGAATGAGTTTTAGTTTTCTCATCATAGCGATTTGTTTCTTCACTTGGGAATCCTAGATAATAGAGTTCTTCCAGTTTTCTATCCTTAGTTAATGTGTAAACCTGAATATCTTCTTTCTTCTCTTTTGATTTGAAAGTTAAAGCGACATTACCACCTTGGAGAGTTTGATTTGTTCCGTAAGTTGAATTTCCATTTTTATTAGGAACTTCATAGAAGATTGTATAAGCTTCATAGTTCATTCCTTCCAACTCTGGAACTTTTACTCGAACAAGAGCAGGTCTAAACCTACTATCCATATCTTTAAATCCGCTATCTTTAAAGTTTATTTCTTTACCGTTTTCAAACATCGGTTTATTGAAATTCGAACTAAAAGTACTTGTTTTTATATGAGAGCCTGCATGAAGAAAATCTGGTTCAGCTGTCCACCAACCGTAAGATGTTTTTTCTACATTTTCAGTAGGGAGTGGAATAGCAAGGTCGTTTACTGTTAGAGTAGGGCGACCTGCTCCGTTAAACCAACGTTTTGGCTGGTCTTTTCGATAAGGAATCTTTGGTAATCCAGCATTTTCAGCTGGTTCCACTGGTTTAGTAGGTTGTGGTTGCTCTACTGGTTTAACCTCTGGTTGAGGGTTTTCTGCTGGTTTTGGAGTCACTGTTGGCTTTTCAACTGGTTTATTTTCAGCTGGTTTCGGCTGCTCAGTTGGCTTAACTGTTTCAGCTGGTTTTGAAATTTCAGCAGGTTTTTCCGTTTCCGCTGGTTGTGGAGCTTTCGGTGTTGGTTTTTCTTCTACTGGTTTATTTTTAGTGTAAATAAAATAGTAGCGGAAAAGATTATCTCCTTTACCATTTTTGTAGCCAGAACCACGCAAAGCATAGGCTGCATCATAACTAACTCTGACAACCTTTGGATCTGGGTCGATATCTGGATGGTCTGCAGCGGCTTTTACAACGTGGCTAAAAGTGTAGTCGGAGAATTTTTTTGCTGTTAGTATTCCATCTGCGCTATCTTTGTCATGTACGTTCCATGTAGAGCTAACTTCTGCTCGTTTTGGAACATCAATCCTTGATTTATCGGTATATCCATGTTCTTTGACACGATCGGCATCTAAGAAATCTGCTTGAATTTCATATGTCCGAACGCTTATATCCGAGAATACTGGCACAGCTCCAGGTTTTCCTGGGATTGGTGTATGGATTAGTTTATCTACATCAACTCCGTCAGCGGCCAAAAGCTCCCTGTTAGCCTCAGCTATCAGTTTATCGTACTCTTCTTGAGTCTTAGCTGCTCCTTTCTTATAGGCTAAATCTTCTGCTACCATCTTCTTCATCTCTTTAGGGTCTGTTAGAGGTTGTTCTGGCTCAGGCGTTATAATTGGTAGGCCTGACTCGGGCAGCTGATTTGTTGGATCGACATTATATTTTTTCTCGATCTCAGCATTTTTCTTGTCCTGTTCGATGGCTTCATCTGTTCCGTTTGCAAGAATATTGCCCTCAGTCGAAGGTTTTTCGACAGGCGCGGGCTCTTCTACCGGCTTTTCAGCAGGTTTCGAAACTTCTTTGCCTGGCTTTGGCTTAGCAATTGGGTCGAGAATACTGAAATCAACCCAGCTACCATTAGGTTTTGGTGCAGGTGTTGGTTTAGCAACATTAGGTTTAGCAGCAACATTTGGTTGCGGTGCAACGTTTTCCTCGGCGCGCACCAAAGTTGGCACGGCAGCACTAAGAGTTACAGCAGAGAAAGTGACAATACCTAGTTTAGTTAGTTTATTCATAATTTTTCCTCCTTGGGAATGTAAAAGTTTTTCGAAAAGAAAATCTCACCAAAAACAAAAAAGAAAAGTTTATGAATAAATCATAAAATCTTCAACTTTTAATGTTCTTGATAAGATAAGACTACAAATTGTAATTATCTATCAACTGTTGTTTATTTTAGCATAAAAATAATATTTTGTCAACTACTAGTAAATCAGAAACAAAATATTGACAAAATATTAAAAATATGGTTAACTAATAGGCAATTAATAAGTGGATTTTGGGAACAGAATTTAATTTATTAAGAACATTATTATTTCAAGGAGGAAAAATATGAAAAATGTTTTTTTCGGTAAAACACTGGCAGCTCGTAAAATTGATGCTATCCCAGGTATGATTGAATTTGATATTCCTGTTCATGGGGATAGTCGGGGCTGGTTTAAAGAAAATTTCCAAAAGGAAAAAATGTTACCATTAGGCTTCCCAGAAAGCTTTTTCACGGAAGGGAAATTGCAAAATAACGTATCTTTCTCTCGCAAGAATGTCCTTCGTGGTCTTCACGCTGAACCTTGGGACAAATATATTTCTGTCGCTGATGAAGGTACGGTTCTGGGTTCTTGGGTGGACCTGCGGGAGGGTGATACTTTTGGGAATACTTATCAAACCATAATTGATGCTTCAAAAGGTATTTTTGTCCCACGTGGTGTGGCTAATGGTTTTCAAGTTTTATCTGATAAGGTTGCTTACAGCTATCTGGTTAATGACTACTGGGCATTGGAGCTTAAACCAAAATATGCCTTTGTTAACTATGCAGATCCGAGTCTGAATATCACTTGGGAGAATTTAACAGAAGCAGAAGTCTCAGAAGCAGACAAAAAGCATCCACTACTCAAGGATGTTAAGCCTGTTACTTTCGAAAAGGAGGAATTAAAATGATTTTAATTACAGGAGCAAATGGACAGCTTGGAAGTGATCTCGTGCGCTTATTGGATGAAAAAGGCGCGGAATATAAAGCTGTTACCATCGACGATATGGATATTACCAAAGTTGCTGATGTTGAAAAAGTTTTTGAACAAATTCAGCCAGATGTAGTTTATCATTGTGCAGCCTATACGGCTGTTGATATGGCAGAGGACGAAGGACATGATTTGAATTATCTTGTGAATGTTATTGGCACTGTAAATATTGCTAAGGCTACCGAAAAATACGGTGCAAAATTGGTTTATATTTCAACTGACTATGTTTTTAGTGGTAAAAAGCCAAAGGGCGAAAAATGGCATGTTGATGATTTTCAAGATCCACAAAATGAATACGGCCGCGCAAAACTTTTGGGCGAAGAAGCTGTAAAGCGGATTTGTTCGAAATTCTATATTGTGCGAACCTCTTGGGTTTTTGGTAAATATGGCAAGAATTTCGTCTTTACGATGCAAGATTTAGCTAAAACGAATAAAACGATTTCGGTGGTGAATGATCAATTTGGTCGCCCAACTTGGGCGCGAACACTGGCAGAATTTATGGTTTTCTTGATCGAAAATAGTTCAGCTTATGGTATCTATCATCTTTCGAACGATTCCGAAGATGGGATTTCTTGGTATGAATTTGCCAAAGAGATTTTGAAAAATACTGATGTTGAAGTTTTGCCAGTAAATTCAGATGAATTTTTGACAAAGGCAAAACGGCCAGAGAATTCGACTATGGATCTCGAAAAAACTAAAGCGACCGGTTTTACTATTCCAACTTGGAAGGAAGCTCTTGAAGCTTTTAGAGCATAATAAAACAGAATAGGCGGAAATTTCTGCCTATTTTTTATGTTGATTTTTATTTAGTGGTATGATAAAATTTAAACATAAACTATTTAACGAGGGGAAAAGGAGTGGATAAAGAAAATGTTAAATCACCATTTAAAGGTGATGGAAAACTAAAAAAGATAAATATCTCCAAGAAGCTTTTATTTAAGATTGCTGTTGCATTCTTGGCTGTTATTTTAGCTTTTGGTGTTTATTATGTTATCACTAATTTAACAAAAGAAAGTAAAAATAAAGGTGATGTTAATATTGGTGGTCAAAAAGTAACATACGAAGAGCGAACTAAAAGCTATTCGGATTTTAAAGAATATATGAAAGGTAATCCGGCGGTTAAGATTCCTGAAGGATTAACCCTAGAGAAACATGTAGATGACTTGTTGATTCTTAATGCTGCTTTAAAAGCAAAAGCTAAAAGCTGTAATGTTAATGTTGATCTTTCAAAGAATAAGTATTTACCAAAAAATGCTAAAAATCTGAAAGAATTTCAGGTTAAGAATTTCGAAAACAGATATCTTAAGGAAGAGCTTGAGAACTGCGTAATTAGAAATAAGAGGGTTTTTAAAGTTGTCTATCTATACGATGTTCTTAATAGGAATGCTATACCTAATGACATGCGAGCTAAAAAAATTGAAGAGATTAAGAGTAAGTTAAATAAAGAATTTCTTCCATTGTTTAAAGCAGGTAAGCCAGCTAAAGAAATTGCTCAAAAGGCGAACAACAATAAATTGGCAGATGACTATAAGTTAGAAAATGAATATAAGAAAAATCCAGATGTTGATGATATTCATGCTCTATATATAGATTATAAAGGTACTTCTCAATTGCTCAATGGTGGTGCTCCAAGCTGGATTGGTGAATACAAACATGCAAAAGAATATTTTGATGACAACCTTAAGAAGAAAGGAGATTACTTTAAAGAAGTTGTTACGCTTGATAATGGTGAGATTGGTATCTATAGGCTGGAAGAGAATAACGGTGATTATATTAGCTGGGATGAGTTTTTAGAGAAAACTAAAAAAGATAATAATATCTCATTCGATTATAGTGTAGAAAGAAAAGCATACGCTGCTGATGGTCCTTTTGACTGTTCCTCAACTAACGGTACTGATAACCATAATATTTATTTTAATCTTCATATTGTAGATTCAAATACTGGTTTACCAATTCAAGGAGCTTCAACTACAGCCTATCAGAGTGAAAGCGGTACTGTTAACTGTGCTGTGACTGTTTCTAGGGTTTCAAACAGTAATGGTGATGTTTTGCTTTATGGTAACTGTATGGTTCCTGGATCAGATGTTTCTATTTCTGCTACAAACTATAAATATAAGTCCATATCTATGGATTGGGTTAAGGGTTCTAACGGTACTACGTATGCACCTCAGACAGTATATCTAGATCCAGATATCTACTATGATGAAGAAGTTACTAAGTCGAATGCAAAAACCTCTGGTGATGCTAACACTCAAGTTGCTGTAGGTGGCGGTGGATATAGTTCTAATTCTCGAAGCAATCCAAAAACTGCTCCAGTTGGAAGTACGGTTTCGTTTAAACATGAAATTAATGCTCATGTAAGCTCTAATAATAAAGAGGGTAGTGCTTCGCTAAATTGGAATTCCCAAGGTAATCATAGCGGCTTGTCGAATAGTGGAACTAAGGATTTAGGAAGTAGTTTTAGTGGTTTAGCTCATAGGCAGGTAGATTCATTCTTCGTTTCGAATTCTGACGTTGGTCAAGTTATTTGTGCGAATGTAAATGGTATTATTACACATAAGCCTAAATCAAAAGTGCTGTATGGATATAAGTATTACGGAAACAATCAATGGATCTCAGGAGACCCTAGCATTCGATGGGACGCTGAAACTGAGCAAAATGTTAAAGTTTCGTCAACTGAATCTTGTGTTTATGTTCCATATGAATTTGACCTAATTCCTTGTATCAAAGCTGGAACTGCCAACTGTGGTGGTGTAGATATTCCACAAGAACCTGGCACCACAACACCAGTTACACCAAATATCACAGGTGAAGGAACACCAACTCCTCCAGGATCTCGTTGGGTAATCACTCGCTGGAAGATTCCTGGTAATTTCGAAGGCAATCCAGAAACACCAAAACAGCGCAAAGATAATAATAATAGCAATACTTGTTCGCACTATAATGGTGAATTTGGCGGACATGCAGCTGAATGTAATAGCGGTCAGACATCGACAGGTTCATTCAAAGGTAATCCACCAACAGTGATTGGAACGGATGGAATTATAATTCCAAATAATGCAGAAATTGGCTCGCGCTATTGTATCGGTCTTTCAATTTCGCCATACAAAATGAGTAAAGATGAAAGTCAAGGAGTGCAAAATGCCAAGGTTGGTCACGAATGGCGACATTCCGCTCCGATCTGTGTGCTTGTAGTTAAAAAGCCGAAAATGCAAATTTGGAGCAATGGTATTTATGCTCGTGGTGGAATTAAAACCAGCCGTTCAGACATTGGTGGAAAAACATTTGGTTCTTGGGTAGAATTCGAAGCGCTCGGCGGTAAACCGATTATTGGCTTCAAGACTGAATCTTCACAGAACACAAATAACTTGACTTTCCGAAATGGTATCAACAACGGTGGACGAAGCGCATCAATAGTAGATAAAGGAAGCTGGGGGGCTTGGGGAACTTCAAACAATGTTCAGGGCTTGATTAATTCAATCAAATCGCGCTATCCAAGTTCGAATGCTGCAAAAAATGTTCGAGTTGAAGGAAATTCTGGAGCAAATGCAAACATTGGCGGATTAACTGGAACTGGTACGAATATTTACTACGGAAAAGATATTACAATTACAGGCAACATCGTCAATAGTGAACCAAAAGCAAATGCTGGCGGACAATTTGCGCAAACGATTATTATTGCGGATAATATCAAGATTTCGAAAGATGTTACACGCGTGGATGCTTGGCTAATTGCTTCGGGTGAGATTAATACTTGTCCAGTTGGTAAAACTGATGTAAATGAAATAAACTGTGGCAAACCATTAGCTGTTAACGGCCCGGTTATTGCAAGAACGCTCAATTCTTGGCGAACAGCTGGCTCAAATCCAAACAATCGAGAAGAACCAGCTGAGACTTACAATCAGCGTGCAGATGTGTATTTGTGGGCATATGGTCAAGCAGGCGGCCCAGGTCGAATTATTACAACATACACTAAAGAACTTCCAGTGAGGTATTAAAATGAAGAAAATTTCAGTTTCGAAAAAATTCCACAAAGGCGGTGTTTCGATTTTCATTGTGGTGATTGTAGCGATATTAGTTTCGATTATGGCGGTGAGCTTTCTTCGAATTATGCTTCGCGATCAAGAGCAAGCCAGTAAATTAGATCTTTCTCAAAGTGCTTATGACAGTGCGCAAGCTGGGGTGGAGGACGCAAAACGCTTCCTCCACCGTTACCAGCAGGAATGCGGAAGTGGTACGAACCTTACAACGAATGATTGCAAAAATATGGCTACAGCGATGAATGCAGATAGCACAACAGATTGTTATGTTTTGGCAACAGCAGGAATTGGTAAAAAAGGTAGTGAAACCCAAGTTCAAACTACGACTGGTGGAAATGGTACTTCGAATGATGCCACACTAAACCAGGCTTATACTTGTGTGAAGATTCAAAAAAATACACCAGATTTCTTGGGTAAAGTTGAGGAAGGGCAATCTACAATTGTTCCACTCAAAGGTTCGAAAGAATTTTCGCAAGTTCGTATTAGTTGGCACAGTCAAAAGGATTTGACAGACAAAAATAGTAACGTTACTCTGGATGAAATTAATACACCAATGACATCTGGTGTTGATAATAGCTTATTGCTTAGCCGAGAGCAATGGACACGGCGCACTAATTCACCAGCAATTTTGAAAACGCAATTCTTTGGCTATCAAGAAAATATTAAAAATCAAGGTGGTGTTTTGTCTGCTTTGGACAATAATTCATTCACTTCTGGAACTGGTTTAAGTGAAATTATGCTTTTCCCTGCCAGAGGAGTTGAAGCATCGGAAAAGCACTCATTACCACTTTTACGCCGTGGAAATGATGCGAATAAACGCACAAATAACATTAGTCCTGTTAAATGTGAAGAGAATATGACAACAACAGGGCGTGAATATTCTTGCTCAACCACTATTTCTTTAATGCGAAATGTTGCGAGAACGGATGCTGCATATATGCGATTGACGCCAATTTATCGTGGTGCAGATTTTAAAGCAGAACTTCTTGATGATAATAATAACTTAGTTTTCTTTGATGGCGTACAGCCAAAAGTGGACTCAACGGGGCGTGCAAATACACAATTCCGACGCGTGGAAAGTCGAATTTCTTTAGAGGATCAAAACTTCCCATTGCCAGAATTCGCTCTTCAACTTGAAGATGATGGACAACCACTTTGTAAAGATTTCTGGGTAACTAACAAGACTAACAGCGGAATGGATTGTAAGATTCCGTAGATATATTAGAACCTATAAAAGCTCGGTACTGTTCGAGCTTTTTTGGTTGGTAATTTTTTGAAAAAGTAAATTTAAGCGTTTTTTAAGTATAATTCGATATAATGATAATGTAGTATTGCTACAAAGGAGGATTTATGAAAAATACGACTAAAATATATTTAAGCAAACAAGGATTTAAAGAATTAAAAAAGAAAATTGCCAAACTAGAGCATGAGCAAAAAATGCTCGAAATGGAGCTTCGAGATGGCGATATTAAAGAAGATTTATTGAGACAGAATGATATTTTTGCGCGAATTGATGCAATTCGAAGTGAAATCAACGAAAAGAATTTTCAAATTCATAATGCTAAAATTTTGCCAAAAAGCAAGAAAAAAGGTTCAAAAGTTTCGATCGGTTCATTTGTGGAGCTTTTCGACCGCGCTACAGGGCGAATTATGAAGTTTAGAATTGTTGAAAGTGTGGAAGCAAATCCGCTTGCAGGGAAGATTTCGGCCGAAAGTCCGCTGGGTAAAAGTGTTCTTGGGCGAACGGTAAATGAAATCGTTAGTTGGACAGCAAATTCGCAAAACATGAATATGACACTTGTCGCAATTGGTTAAAGCTTCAAAAAATAAGTAAAAGGTGTGTTGTGCGCCTTTTATTTTTTTCAAGATATGCTATACTATTATAGTTATGCTTTTTAAAAATATCTATGCTTTAGACTATTCTATAGTGATGCTCGCGGCAGTTTCCATTGTCGGCAAAATTTCTCGCTGTCGTAGTATTAAGATTTCGCGAGAATTAATTAGCTTGATTGAGGTAATTGCTATTTTGGGGATGATTATAGCTGTAATAGGTATGATGAATATTTCGTTTGTTGGTTTGAATTTGAAGGTTTTTGTGCTACTTTTCTTGTCTGGCATTTTATGGGTAACATTTTCATTTATCTTTTTGTTACGAAAAATCTTTCCAGAATATTGGCTCCAAAATACGATTATTTCTTTTAGTCAATCAATTAGAATGACAGCTCCGGCGGTTCTTTTTGCGCAAATGATTGATGAAAAACCAAAGAAACGCAGTGGATTTAATTATAAACAGTTACTTTTCAAACCATTAATGAGTGGTGGAATTGTAACTTTTAGTTGGCTAATTCAGTGTATATTTTATTTCGAAAGGAGGAAATAAATGGATATTTTACTTTTAGCGGTTGTTATAGTTTTAATAGGGGTTGTGATTTTTCAATCTGTTAGAATTAATAAAATTGCTCTTTCAAAAAATGAAGATCAAAGTGTGAATTTATTAAAAATGGATGTAATTGAGCTAAATAAGAGCTTAATTAAAATGCGCGAAAATCTTGACGTTAATTTAAATAATTTTAATGAAAAAGTTTCAGAAAAGCTTGAGCGAAATAATTTTCAGTTGCAAAATTCTATGGCAAAACAGATTTCGGAAAGTTCGAAAATTGTTGAAGAGGTTTCGAAAAGGCTAACAAAGTTGGATGAGACAAATAATCGTGTAGTGAATGTTGCAGATGAGTTGAAAACTCTTCAAAATGCGCTTCAAAATCCAAAACAGCGCGGAGTTTTGGGTGAATTTTATCTTGAACAGGTTCTTGAAAATGTTCTACCACCAAATGCTTTTGAAATTCAGTATAAATTTAAAAATAGCGAAATTGTTGATGCAGTAATTTTTCTTGATAAAAATAAGATTTTGCCGGTTGATTCAAAGTTTAGCTTGGAAAATTATAATCGAATGATTGAATCGAAAGGTGAAGATCGAAAGATTTTGGCAAAAAAAGTTCGTGATGATCTGAAAAAACGGATTGATGAAACTTCGAAATATATTAGGCCAAATGAAAATACAATGGATTTTGCGTTTATGTTTATTCCGAGCGAGAGTCTATATTATGACGCTTTGACAGGTGTGGTTGGATCACAAGGTTCAGAACGTGATTTGATTGAGTATGCTTTTCGCGATAAGCACGTGATCGTAGTGAGTCCGACAAGTTTTATGGCATACCTCCAAACAGTTTTGCAAGGTTTAAAATCATTAAAAATTGAAGAGCAGAGCAAGGAGATTCAAAAGCGAGTTGCACAATTAAACACACATATTTCGAAATACGAAGATTTGATGCAACGGCTTGGAAAATCGCTTGGAACAACGGTAAATCATTTTAATAATGCGCATAAAGAACTTGGAAAAATTGATAAAGATGTTGTGAAGATTTCGGGTGAAGGAAATGAATCTGGTGTTGAGCCGCAACTACTTGATAAACCAATAGAATAAAAACAAAAAATAAAAGAGCGAACTTTCGAAATTCGCTCTTTTTGAATAATTATTTTTCTTCTTTTTGAGTTCCTTTTTCGATAAGTGCTTGGAAGAGGAAGCCAAGGATTCCACCAAGTAATGCTGCGCCAATGTAAATTGCAATTGCGAAAGGAACATTTTGTCCAGTGATTGTGAACGCTTGAAGTGAGAATGCAATTGCTGGGTTGATAATTGCCGAACCTGATACAAAATTCGCAAGTGTTCCGGCAATCAATAGGGCTGCGAATAGTGCGCCACCGATTCCAATTGCTTTTGCGGCTGAGCTTTTCTTTTTGTCTGATGTGATTGAGGCCACAGAGAACGCAAAGATAAATGAGCCGATTAGTTCTGAAATAAGAATAAGTGATTCTTTATCTTTTGGAAGTGGTGCTACGGCGAAAATTTGAGCTTTTTGCTGTCCATATAGTGCTGCCTGTTGTGAAACTTCTGGAGCGTTTGAAACAAAAGCGTTCATAAGCATAAACACAACCATTGCGCCCAAAATTTGAGCAACGATATAGAAAATAGCTTTAAGGGTGCTAATTCGGCGAGTTACCCAAGCGCCAACTGTGATTAGTGGATTAACATGAGCACCACTAATTGTACCAGCAATCAAAACGATAGTCGAAAGTGTAAATAGAACACTTACAGGTTGACCTTGGCTTGCAAGTATGCTAGCTGCTAGCAAGAATGTTCCAATAAATTCAAGCACAACTGCTGCAATGAAAGATGGTTTTGAAACTTCTTCAAGCGAAAAACCTTTCTTTTTTGATGCATTTTTTATAGTAGTTTTTACTACTTTTTCAATTTTTGAAACTTCTGTTACAGCTTTTTTTGTTAGAGCTGGTTTTGAAGATTTCTTTGAATTGGCTTTTTTTGATGCCATTTTCCCTCCTTAATTTAAATTATAACTCTATTTTACCATAAACTTTTAGAAAATGTCAAAATCTGATACAATAGAGATATGGCTTTATATGTAAAACAAGATGATAACCGAACGGAATTGCAAGAAAAAATTGCGGCCGAACTGCGTGAAAAACAGATTAAAAATTCGCTTGGTGAAGGTGGATTTGCACCCGAAAATAAACGTGAAATCACTCAACCAGAAGATAGTGTGTATTTTGAAGGAACTAAAGAAACTACCAGATTAGCATTTGTTTGGCTTTTAGTTTTATTGGCGGTTTTAGTGGCGCTTGGGCTTTATGTTTGGGTGGCGGCTCAGAGGGTTTAAATTTTTGAAAATCGACAAAAAATTACAGATATGGTATAATTAAAAATAGCTATGGAACAGATTCAACAGACTAGAGATGAACTTTTGGCTGAACTTAAAACGCTTGAAAATCCGAGTGATATCTTGAAGTCGCCAAAAATTAAGGAACTTTATAAAATTATTCCAACTTTACCTAATGAACAAAAGGGAGAGTTTGGTGCGAAAGTGAATAATTTGAAAAATGAAATTCAAGCTGAGCTTTCAAAAATTCTTGAAGAAAAAGAAAATGCCGAGATTGAAAAGATTGATATTTCTGCACCTTTTGCGGAAAGCTCACGAGAGAAAATTGCTGAAAAACCACGACTTTTGAGTGCGAAAAAGGGCTCAAAGCATCCACTTCAAAAAGAGCTTGAGGAGGTGGTGGATATTTATACGCGAATGGGATTTGAGGCGATTGAATCTCGCCAGATTGATAACGATTGGAATATGTTTGGTGCATTGAATTTTCCAGAAAATCACCCAGCTCGTGATGGTTATGACACTTTTCGAACAGAAGAGAATTTTATTCCGCCAGCTCATACTTCAACGATGCAGAACCGTGTTTTAAAGCATGGCAAAAAACAGCTTGAAGAAGAAGGTCGAATTGCTCATGTTTCTTATGGGCGAGTTTTTCGAAATGAAGATTTAGATGCGACACATGAACATACATTTTATCAATGTGAAGGTGTTTTTGTGAGTGAAAATGCGAATTTGGCACAAATGCTTGGCACGCTCCACGCTTTCTTCGAGGAATATTATGGCCAAAAATTGGAAATTCGAACCCAGCCGGGATATTTTCCTTTCACTGAACCGAGTCTTGAATTTTTGATAGAAAAGCCAAAAGCGCTTGGTGGTAAAAAAGGTGAGTGGCTTGAAATGCTTGGTTGTGGAATGATTCATCCGAACGTTCTTGAGGCGGCCGGGATTGATTCGAAAAAATATCGTGGATTTGCTTGGGGTGGTGGAATAGAGCGACTTGTGATGTTGAAATATGGAATTTCAGATATTCGATTTTTCGAAAGTGGAAAATTGGAATTTTTGAGGGAGTTTTAAGGAGTAAAAATGATAATTTCAGTAAATTGGCTTAAAAAATTTGTTCCGAATTTGCCAGAAATTGGTGAGCTTTCAAAATTAATCGGCGCGCGTTTAGTTGAGATTGAAGGTGTTGAAAATTTAGGTGAAAAATACAAAGATGTAATTATCGCGAAAGTAATTTCGGCGGAAAAGGTTGAAAATTCCGATCATTTGAATTTATGTAAAATTGATGATGGCGGTGTGCGAAAAGATATTGAACGCGATGAGAATGGTTTTATTCAAGTTGTTTGTGGCGCACCAAATGTGCGAGCTGGTATTTTTGTAACATGGCTTCCGCCAGAATCGATCGTGCCAGAAACTTTTGGTGGTGAAAACTTTAAGCTTGGTGCGCGAAAATTGATGGGCAATATGAGTAATGGTATGATTGCCAGCCTTCGTGAACTTGGTTTGGGTGATGAGCACGATGGAATTCTTGAAGTTTCGCCGGAGGTTTTTGAAAACGGAATTCAAGCTGGCGATTCTTTTGCGGAAAAGTTCGAATTGAACGATTTTTTACTTGAAGTTGAAAATAAAAGCTTAACACATCGACCAGATTGTTTTGGGATTGTCGGTTTTGCTCGTGAGGTTGCGGGAATTTTGGGTGAAGAATTTGTTGAACCAGAATTTATCAAAGGATTAAACTTCGAAGGTATTGAAGATCAAAAGATTAATATTGAAATTCAAAATCATAAAATTTGTGAACGCTACACCGCGGCAATTTTTGATATTTCGAATATTTTGAAAAATCCAAATTTGACGATTGAAAAAACTTATATTTTGCGTTCTGGAATGCGACTGATTGATGAAATTACAGATTTGGCGAATAAAATCATGTTCGAAACTGCTCAACCACTTCACACTTTTGATCTTGAAAAACTTGAAAAATTAAATGGTTCGAGTGATATTAAAATTGTTGTTCGAAACGCTTTCAAGGGTGAAGAGCTTGAACTTTTAGATGGCAAAAAAATCAAAATGAACGAAAAAGACATCGTAATTGCAACTGGCGAAAGTGGTAAAATTGCGATCGCATTGGCTGGTGCGATGGGTGGAATTTCAACTGCGATTGATGAAAATACTTCGAAGATTCTGGTTGAAAGCGCAACATTTAATCTTTATAATTTACGAAATACCCAAATGCGACACGGAATTTTCAGTGAGGCGATTACGCGTTTTACAAAAGGAATTCCGCAGATGCTTTCGCGAAAAGTCCTTGATTTGTTTGCTGAAAATATTTTGGCGATAGGAGGTAAAAGTTTAAGTTTGGTTGCGGATTCAAATGATAATAATTATCGAGAGCAACTTAAAATTTCAGTTTCGAATGATGAGATTAATCGAGTTTTGGGAACTGATTTTTCGAACGATCAAATTCACCGAACACTTGAAAATGTCGGAATTTTAACTGAAAATGAAAATTCTGAAACTTTTTTGGTACCATTTTGGCGAAACGATCTTCACATTAAAGAAGATTTGATCGAGGAAGTTGGCCGATTGAATGGCTATGATAATATTGCTTTACAGCTTCCAGCACGAACTTTTAAGGCAGCTAAAAAAGCTAAAATTGATTTGCTTCAATCTGAAATTCGTGAAATTTTAACTGCTGGTGGCGCAAATGAGATTTTGACTTATAGCTTTATTCATGGAGATTTGCTTGAAAAAGTTGATCAAGATTCGCAAAATTCATATAAAATCGTGAATTCAATTTCTCCAGACTTGCAATATTATCGCCAAACTTTAACGCCAAGCTTGCTTTCGAAAGTTAGTCAGAATATTCGCGCAGGTTTTGGTGAATTTGCAATTTTTGAAATGAATAAAATTACTGAAAAATCACTTGGTTTGAACGAGGAGAATGTTCCGATTGAACAGAAAAAGCTTGCTTTTGTGTATGTGAATAATAAGGGTGAAAATGCATTTTATCAAGCAAAGAATTATGTAGATTTTTTGTGTAAAAAACTTGGAGTTGAAGTCGAATTTTCAAAATTTAATCTTGAAAAATCTTCGCTTTCAACCGAATTTGAATCAAAACGATCGGCGGTGATTGAGATTCAAAATAATGGCAAAAAAATAACTCTTGGCGTAATTGGTGAATTTAAAAAATCTGTTCAAAAATCGCTAAAATTACCAGAGGCGACTTCCGGTTTTGAGCTTGATTTAAATATCTTATTGGAAAATTTGGCTGGCTCAAATGTGAAAATAAAGAATTTTTCAAAATTTCAATCTGTTGAGAGAGATATTTCGATTAATGTTGATGAAAAACGAGAATTTTCAGAGATTTTTAATATTTTCGAAAATATTTCTGACAAGTTTGAGAATGTCGAAATTGAAGTTTTGCCGATTGATATTTTTAAAAATAGTGATAGGACGAAAAATATTTCGATTCGATTCAAAATTACACCTTTCGAAAAAACTTTGACTGGTGAAGAAATTCATGAAATTGTTCAAAAAATTGAAGAATTAGCACAAGATAATGGTGGAAAAATAATTTAGGAGGGAAAAATGACTAAGAAAAAACAAGATTCACTACAAACTAGTACGCCCGCTTGGCAACGGTATTCAATCTGGGGTATTCTAATTTTAACAGTAGTTTCAACAGTAGCGCTTTATGCTTCATCATTTTTGCAAACTCAAAGTCATTATGATGAGCAGAAAAAACAGTCGCAAATTTTGAAAAAATATCAAGAATATCAGAAAAAAGTTGAAGCTCAGGCAAAAGAACTTTCGGCGAAATATTATGATAGTTTTAAAGAATATGAAAAAGCGCCAGTTGCATTTAATGCTGCAAGTGTAAAAGAGCTTTCGAAAAAGGATTTAAAAGAGGGTGACGGAGAAGAATTTAACGATTCAACAACGAAATTCCAAGCTTATTATATTGGGTGGAAACCTGATGGTGTTGTTTTTGATGGAAGTTTTGAAAAAGGTGCTTTAAAATCGCCAGCAGTTTTTCATAAAGATGGCGAAAAATGGGGTTTGATTGAAGGTTGGAGTGAAGGTTTGAAAGGTATGAAAGTTGGTGGAATCCGTGAATTGACGATTCCGTCAGATAAAGCATATGGTACGCAAGGTTCAGTCGGAAATGAAGATTCTTCGAAAAATATTGGGCCAAATACACCTTTGAAATTTATTATAATGTTGATCCCAGAGTTCAAAGAAATCCCACAACCAAATCTTGAAGGGATTCAATAATGACTGATTTGGTAATTATTGGCTCAGGTCCTTCAGCTTTAAGTGCTGCAATTTACGCGGCACGCGACGGTTTAAGTGTGCAAGTTTTTGAAAAAGCTGCTTTTGGTGGAATCGCTACAACTTCAGATTTAATTGAAAATTACCCAGGATTTAATGATGGAATTTCAGGGCTTGAACTTTCGAAAAAAATGCGAATTCAGGCAGAAAAATTTGGTGCAAAATTTGATTATGGCGAAGTTTTAGCTTTTGAAAATAAAGAAGATTTTGTCGAGTTGAATATTGATGGCGATAATTTTATTGCAAAAACGGTTTTGATTGCAACTGGAAATTCCTATCGAACACTTGGACTGCCAAGAGAAGAAGAATTTTTTGGTCGCGGAGTTCATACTTGCGCAACTTGCGACGGTCCGTTTTATGCCGGAAAAGATTTGATTGCTGTGGGGGGTGGAAATTCAGCGATAACCGAGGCTTTGTTTTTGAGTCGATTTTCGAAGGTTAAATTGTTGGTTCGTGGAGAAATATCAGCACAGGAAGTTCTTCAGAAAAGGTTATTTGAAGCTGTTGAAGAAGGGAAAATAGAAGTTTTCTTGAAGGCGGAAATTCAAGAATTTTTGTTCGAAAAAACAGATTTGGGCGAAAAAATTGTGGGTGCGCGAGTTTTACAAAAATTTGAAGATGGCGAAAAGGTTTTCGAGATTCCAACAGCTGCAATTTTTGAATTTATCGGTTTATTGCCAAATTCTAATTTTGCAAAAAACTCTGGTGTTGAAGTTAATTCTCGCGGAGAAATTATCGTTGATGAAAGTTTTCAAACAAATTTGCCAAGGATTTATGCGTCTGGCGATATACTAGAAAATGTACAAAAGCAAATTGTAGTGGCGGCATCAACCGGGGCTCAGGCGGCGATTAAAATTTCGGATTTCATTCATAGTCAAAAATAGGGTATAACGCCCTATTTTAATTTTCGAAAAAATAAAAAGTGAAAAATATCTTTTAGCGTGATATAATGGAAACAATGAAGAAATTAGTAATTATTGACGGAAAAAGCGTATTTTATAGGGGTTATTACGCTATGAAAAATTTAAGTCTTGAAGATGGCACGCCAACGGGCGGAGTTTATGGATTTGCAAGTCTGGCTTTCGAGGTAATTCGAAAACTTAAACCAGATTATGTTGTGGTGGCATGGGATAAAAAGGGAACTTCGACTGCGAAAAGGAGCGCGATTTACCCTGAATATAAAGCTGGTCGAAAAAAAGCACCAGATGATTTTTATGAACAAATTCCGCTTTTGAAGGATTTTTTGAAGACTTTAGGTTGGCCACTTTTCGAAACCGATGGATATGAGGCTGATGATATTTTAGGAACTTTAGCGGTTCAAGCGAATAAACTTGGGGTTGAAGCGAATTTGATTACATCTGACTTAGATATGCTACAATTGATTGATGAGAATACAAAAGTTTTTGCAATGAAGCGAGGTTTTTCGGATATTGAGGAATTTGATCTCGAATATTTCGAAAAAAAATATGGCTTGAAACAATCACAATTCCTTGATTTAAAAGCTCTTCAAGGTGATTCGAGCGATAACATACCAGGTGTTCCTGGGATTGGTCCAAAAACTGCAACACAACTTTTAAATGAATTCTTCACGTTGGAAGAGATTTATGAAAATATCGAAAAGATTAAGCCAGCTTGGCGAAAAAAACTTGAAGAGGGAAAAGATTTGGCGTTTATGAGTAAAAAAGTTGCAAAGATTTTTCTTGATGCACCGGTTGAGATTGATTTTGATGCAGCAGATATTCGAAATTTTGATTACGAAAACGTCTTGAAAGAACTTCGAAAACTCGAATTTAACTCTTTGGTACGAAAAATTCCAAAAGAAATGAAAACTGGAATGCCACAAGTTAAGGATGAAAATCAAATTGGACTTTTTAGCGAAGAAGAAACGGAAAGTTTTTCAAATGTCGAAATTTTGCCGGAAATTTCAGCGGAGGATTTTTTTGCAAAAAAGCAAAGTTTGGTGTTTTTTGATTTTGATGAAAATCGGCGGGAAATTCTGGTTTCAAATTTCGAAAATCTTGCAAAGTTTGATTTGGCAGATTTTTCAAAGTTTGGCCGAAATTTTGAAAGTACAAAAACGGTATTTTTTAATTCAAAAAATACTTTTCATAAACTTTTTGAGGTGGGCGAAGAGTTTTGCGGTTGGGGCGAGATTTATGATATTGAACAGATGGAATTTTTATTAAATGCATTAATTCGCGATAAAACTTTGAGCGGAATTTTTGGCGAAAAAGTTGATGAAAGTGATTCGAAAATTCGTATTTCTCTGATGCGGATAATTTTTGAACGGCAATATAAAAAGCTTGAAAATTTGCCAAAAATTCGTGAAGTTGCCGAAAAATTAGATTTTCCGATGAGTAAAGTTTTGTTCAAAATGGAAAAAGCTGGCGTTGAGATTTGCCCTGATATTTTTGCAAAAATGAGTGTTGAATTTGCGGGCGAGATTTCGAAAATTGAAAAAGAAATCTTTGAAATTGCTGGCCGAGAATTTAATGTAGCGAGTCCGCTTCAGCTATCAAAAATACTTTTTGAAGATTTGGGGTTACCAACGAAAGGAATTAAAAAATCGAAAAATGGTTTTTCGACAGGTCAAAAAGAGCTTGACAAATTGCGAGAGTTTAGCCCGATAATTGAGAAAATTGAGCAATTCCGTGAGTTTTCGAAATTGAAAAATACTTATGTTGATGTCTTACCAAAACTTGCGGACAAGAATAATCGCATTCACAGCACTTTTGCACAAGATATAACGACAACTGGGAGGCTTTCTTCAAGCAATCCAAACTTGCAAAATATTCCAATTCGTTCTAAGCTTGGGCGACGGATTCGCGAAGGCTTTATTGCGAAAAAAGGAAAAACTTTAGTTTCGGCGGATTATTCGCAGTTTGAATTGCGACTTGCGGCAGTGCTATCTGGTGATCAGGTTTTAATTGAGACTTTTGAAAATGATCTGGATATTCACGCAAAAACGGCGAGCGAAGTTTTTGGTATTGAAATGAGTAAAATTTCGAAAGAACAGCGGCGAGTTGGTAAAATTATTAATTTTAGCGTGCTTTATGGCGTGGGAGCACATAACCTTTCGAATACGATTGGTGTTGGTTTTGGTGAGGCGAAAAATTACATCGAGGAATATTTTAATGCGCATAAGCCGATTCGAAAATTTATGGATGAAACTTTAGAAAACGCGAAAGAAGTTGGTTATGTTGAGACTTTCTTTGGGCGAAGGCGACCTACACCAGATGTAAATTCGAGCAATTTTATGGTTCGCGAGATGGCTAAACGTGCAGCGCAAAATATGCCAATTCAGGGAACCGAGGCTGATTTAATGAAGCGTGCGATGTTGGCGGTTGATAAAAAAATTACGCAAGCTGGCTTGGGAGAGCAGATTTTACAGATTCATGATTCAATTTTAGTGGAAACTTCGCCAGAACTTGCCGAAAAAGTTGCGGAAATTTTAAAACGTGAGATGGAAAATGTAGCACCAGAGTTGAAGGTCAAGTTGAAAGTTGATGTTTCTATCGGTGATAGTTGGCTGGCGATTTAAATGTAGTTTTCGGAAGCTTGATTTTTAAAGTGCTTTTGGTTATAATTAAGGTATTGAAAATGTTTTTAAAATTTGGGAGGGATAAAATGACTAAACATAAAATTTTGTTTGGTGTAGTTTTGTTGATTGCGGTTGTGAGTTCTGGTTTGAATGTAGTGCAAGTGATCAAAAATAAAAATGATATAAATGCAATAAAAAGCTATGTTGGTTCGGTTTGTGGTGATGAAATGATCAAGAAATATAACGATCTTGGTTATAATAGTACGAAGGAAAATTATCCAGAAAAAGCTAAGGCTATTAGTGAAGAGGTTTCGAAAAAAGTTGATAACGAAAAAGATGTGAATTGTGTAACAATTCGTTTTTTGGCTGGTACAAATAACCAAGAAGAAGCTTATAAAAAGCTTGAAGCTTTTGTAAACAAGGGCGAGAATCCAAGTTTGAAGATTAAAGGTGTTGGAAGTCTGGAAAAGATGTCTCCATCGAATTTAAAATTGAATAATGTCGGAGATGTATTTTAATGATTAAGAAAAATATAGGTATTTTTGCTTTATTTTTCTCTATTTTTATATTATTTGCTTTTTCGAAAAATGCTAGTGCGGCTGTTCCATCGAGCGTTATCGATCAACTTACCGATGCTTGTAGGGGTGGGTGGATTATGGAGAAGAATTTTGATGGTAGTGAATCTAAATTTGAAAAATATAGTGGAACTAATAACTTTATTACTACAAACTGGATTTCTTCTGATTGGGCTGGAAACAATGTTATTAACTCGGTTTATAATAAGAATGATTTTAAGATAAGTAAGGAAAATAGAACCTTTTATTTTAATATAGCAGGAGTTTCTTGTCTTAACCAAACTAAATCTGGTTCTGCAACAAATGTTAGGATTCAGAATGGTGTTGGTGATTCTTGGATGCTTGAAGGTGGTGCAGTTTTTGGATATGCCGGGCAGGGTTCAGTTCATAACTTTAGTCTTGGTCCTGGTCAAATTGGGCGAATTGGTGTTTTTGAAGTTAAAATCAAAGAGTCTGAAATTGAAAAATTACAGGATGGAAAAATTATAAGTTTTGATGTTAATCAATGTGCTGCTGGATATCCGGGTTCAAATTATTCGGCGGGACTTGATGTTGTTCAGATACCTGCTGTTGCTCCTGGGTTTTGCTATCGTTTTACTGCTCAAGTAAAAGTTAAAGCCCCTGTAAAATTCAAGGTTGAAAAATCAACTAAAGCGGCGGTTTTGAATTCGAATCAGTGGCTCAATTCGAATGATAGTCGTTTTAAAACAAATGGTCGTCGAAATCCGCAAACCGCAAAAGTTGGCCAGTGGGTCTCGTTCAATCACAAAGTTACAGCAAAAGATTTTAATCGAGGTAATGTTTCTGGTCGCGCAACATATAATACTACGCACGACACAGGCTCTGGATATCAAACCACAACGAATTATCGCGGGGAATTTAGTTGGTATCGAGGATGGCAAGGACAACTTGATATAATTAATCAAGGAAAAATTTCAGATAGCGTTAATGCGACTAATCCAGAAAATGAAGTGATTCGAATCACTCGTGAGATGGCCAGAAAAACAATTTGTTCGCGAATGAACTTTAAAATTTGGGCTGGCGATATTGATAACGTAAACCGATATCAAAGTGTAACAGATGAAGCTTGTGTTTATGTTCCGTATGAATTTGATATAACGCCTTGTGTGCGAATTGATAAAATTCGAAATTGTTCGGGTGGTGATTTAGATATTCCAGTTGATGGAAAAATTCCACCAGATCCGAATGATGGTGAGGAAATTCGAATTCCAGAAGATGGGACAGTAACTTCGAAAATTAGATACAAGGTAACAACTTGGCGAGTTTCAGCGGATAAAGAAAACTTTTTAACTAGGAATAATAAGCGAGATAATGAAAATGGCGACACTTGTGCGGCTTCAAATTATTATTATCAAGATTATCAAGGTGTTCAAAATTGTCGTGTCGTGCGAGAAGATAATTCTGGAAAATCTTACTCAAGAGATGTAAAAGTGGCGGATTATATTCCAGAAATTGAAGATGGGGTTGAAGCTGGAACTAGATATTGTGTTGCGCTTTCGATTTCACCCTACAAAATGACAGCAAATCAAACGCGTGAACAACAAGCGCAGAATACTCGACAATGGCGACATAGCGCTCCAATTTGTATCAAGGTTGTGAAAAAGCCAAAAGTACAATTTTGGGGAAATGGTGTTTATTCAAAAGGCGGAATTCGCACGAGTTTGTCTTCAACTAAACAGGGGCTTTTTGGCTCTTGGGTTGAGTACGAAGCACTTTCAGCGGTGAAAATTCGAGATTTTCGAACAGAATCTTCGCAAAATACAAGAAGATTAGCGATAGAAGACTATACTTCGATAGGAATTTTTGGCCAAGGTCGTTCGAGCATTGATTCGATAATTGCAAGTATCTCAGCAAAATTCCCACGAAGAAATATTGAAAACACGAATCTCTCAGTGGAAGTTTTAAATGGAGATAATGAAACTTTGCGAGCTGGAATTACGGCAGATAAACAAACGCGTGTGATTTATGGTAAGAATATTCAAATTGCGAACAATATTGTAAATGCAGACCGTATCGTAAATCGTGATTCTGATTTTCGACAGATTATCATTATTGCGGATGGTGATATTACGATCAACCAAAATGTAACGCGAGTTGATGCTTGGTTAATTGCACGTGGAACGATCAATACTTGTGTGGTGAATGGTGCTCAGAATGCGAATAATGTAAATACTCAAAATTGTGATAATCAGTTGCGAATTCGCGGTGGAACGATTTCGGATAGTTTGAAATTATGGCGAACGGCTGGTTCTGACGGAAAAACTCGAGATAAGCTTACGAGTCCAGCGGAGATTTTCAATCAATCGGCAGATACATATTTGTGGGCACAAACTCAATCTGGCGGTGAGGGTAAAATCGTGACAACTTATACAAAAGAACTTCCAGTGAGGTATTAATTATGGTGAAAATGATTAATTTTAGAAAAGGTGGTATTTCGATTTTTGTCGTGATTATGGTGAGTATTTTGGTTTCAATTATGTCGGTGGGTTTTTTGCGACTTATGTTAAGAGACCAAGAGCAGGCGAGCAAGCTTGATCTCTCGCAAAGTGCTTATGATAGTGCGCAAGCAGGAATTGAAGATGCAAAAAGATTTTTGCGAATTTATCGTGGAGCTTGCAATGGTAAAGCAGTAGGAAATAAGGTTTTTGAAGGTAGAACTTATGACTGTGATGCAATGCATCGAGCAGTTCAAGGGGGTGATTGTTATACTTTGGCGACTGCTGGAATTGGTGTGAATGGTGCAGAAACAATTATTCAAACTACAAACGGAACCGGTGACACAAGTAATGATGCAAATCTCAACCAAGCTTATACTTGCGTAAAAATTCAAATGAATACGGCTGATTTCTTGGGTCGAGCCAATGAAGGAGCGCCTTCAGTTGTGAGTTTGAGAGGAGTTTCTGGATTTAATCAGGTGAAGATCAGTTGGTATTCGAAAGAGAATTTAGCTAATGGTACAAATATTTCGCTCGATTCAGTGAATAATCCAAATATGCGACCAGACTTCATTAAAAATTGGCGTTCGAAAAACCGCCCAGCGATTATTAAGGCTCAGCTTTATGGTTATGTTCCGGGAAATCCAAATTCTTCAACAAGTATGGATACGCCGTATTCTGACGATGGAAATGGTTCAGCGGAGATGTTATTATATCCTGCGAATGGATCGGACTTAAAAGTTTCGAATAATTCAAATTTACCAACTGTTCGCCGAGATGAAAATTCTTCGAACGCAACAACTGACTATACTTTTACAAGATGTTTAAATCGGCTTGATGCTTCCTCGAATACTTATGCTTGCGAAATGGTGATCAATATTGGGCGTGAGGTTTCAGTAAATGATATGGCTTATTTGCGATTAACTCCGATGATGAATGAGGCTGATTTTAAGGTTCAGCTAATGAAAAACAGTGCAATAGTTGATTTTAATGGTTCACAGCCGAAAGTTGATTCGACTGGTCGTGCAAACACGCAATTTCGAAGAGTTGAGGGGCGAGTTGGATTTCATGATACAAACTTTCCAGTTCCACTTTTCTCAGCTCAAACTGAGGGAAGCGAACCAATCTGTAAAGATTTTTCAACAACCAAAATTAGAAATAGCGGATTGGATTGTAGAATTTAAGATATAATAAAATAGCCTTTTGAAAGGCTATTTTATGTTGCTATTTTGCGTATTCGATTGCTCGGGTTTCGCGAATTATATTAACTTTGATTACACCAGGATATTGCATTGTACTTTCAATCTTATCAGCAATATCGCGTGCCATTTTGATCGCAGAAAGATCGTCGACAGTTTCGGGGGCTACAATTACACGGATTTCACGCCCAGCTGAAATTGCGTAAGCTTTGTTAATTCCCTTGAAGCTGGTTGCGACATTTTCGAGTTCACGCATTCTTTCGACAAAATTCTCAGCTGAAGCATTTCGTGTTCCTGGTCGGGAAGCACTCATTGCGTCGGTGATTTTAACGATAATTGCTTCGACAGTTGTCGCTTCAACATCTTCGTGGTGAGCGGCGATTGCATTCACTACGCGTGGATCCATTCCGTATTTCTCAGCAAGTTCAGCGCCAATTTGAGCATGTTTGCCTTCGATTTTATGTGTAACGGCTTTTCCGATATCGTGGAATAATGCGGCAGTTTTTGCAATTTTAATATTTGCGCCGATTTCTTCAGCAATTAAACCTGCAACATTGGCCATCTCAGTTGAATGCTTGAGAACATTTTGGCCATAGCTTGTTCGAAATTTAAGCTCCCCAAGAAGTCGTAACATTTCGCGGGGAAGTCCAGAAAGTCCAACTTCGCGCGCTGCATCTTCGCCGGCTCGATTGATTTCTTTATTAATTTCACGTTCGGCTTTTTCAACAACTTCTTCAATTCGAGCAGGATTAATTCTTCCATCTTTCATGAGTAGCTCGAGAGAGAGTCTTGCAACTTGGCGACGAACTGGATCGAAACTTGAAAGCACAACCATTCCCGGTGTATCATCAACAAGGATGTCAACACCAGTTTCGCGCTGTAAGGCTTGAATATTTCGCCCCTCTTTACCAATAATTCGACCCTTCATTTCGTCGTCGGGAAGTTTGAGTGCAGTTACAGTTCTTTCAGCAGTCACTTCGCTTGAGATTCTCTCCATCGCTGAAACTAAAATTGCTTGAGCGCGCTCTTCGGCATCTTCGGTGGCATTTTTTTGAAGTTTTGCAACGAGATTGATCATATCTTGAGTCATATCTTTTTCAGTAGCTTTCATTACTTTTTCGGCTGCTTCTTTTTTTGAAAGTTTTGCTATTTTCTCAAGCTTTTCGGTCTGTTTTTTTCGAATTTCTAGGATCTCATTTTTTAGCTTTTCAACTTCTAGCTCATCGTTTCGAAGTTTTTCGGTTCGTAAATCAATCTGGTCGAATTTTCGATCAAGAGATTCTTCACGTTCGGCGAGGCGATCTTCAGTTTTTCGAATTTCTTTTCGTCGTTCTGAAGCATCTTCATTAGCTTTATCTGTAATTTTTAAAGCTTTTTCGTTTGCTCGCTCCAAGATTTCAGCTGATTTTTTTCGAGCTTCGGCAATGATTTTGTCTGAATTATTTTTCGCATTTGCGGTTTTAACTTTTTGATACGCAAAAACTCCACTGCCGCCAAGGATGACGCCAAGCGCAGTTATAATTATTTCCATATTGTTCCTTTCATCAATAAATATTTTTAAAAAATCAAAAGCAATTAATTATTATGCCTAAGACTATTTTATCATAAAAATTTTTAAATTTCAAAATTGCGAAAAATATTTTTTTGGTGTATAATTTAATTATGTTTATGTCTTTTTTAAGTTGGTGGTATGGAAAAGGCTTGGCTTGGCGCGCCGAGAAAATTTTGGACGGAATTGAGCGTTCAATTGACACTTTTTCGCTGAGGTTATTGCTAAAAACTTGGTTTGCACCTTTTCGACAAATTGATGCTCTTGGAGTCGTAAATGCTTCGCTTGAAGTTCGAATAAAAAAGTTTTTCGATAAGCTTTTTTCAAGATTTATTGGGGCTTTTTTGCGAACAATAATAATGGTAATCGGGGTTTTTTATATCAGTTTTAGAGCGATTTGGGGGGTGATAATGTTGATTTTGTGGCTAATTTCACCGATTCTACCAATTATTCTCGTTGTGATTTTTATAACAGGGTGGACACCAAAAATTATTCCAAAAATACGTGAAGATTTTAAAAATTGGCAAAAAAATACGCCAACAAAAGAAATTAAACCAACAAAAGGAAAAAGGAGCTTATTGCTGTGAGTTTTAACTATAGTCATTTACGTGCAAAAAAATCTCGCTTAATGAACGGTTTGAGACCATTTTTATTTTTGCTTAAACTTTTGAAAATTATTGGGATTTTGAGCGGATTTTCATTAATTTTAATTGATTCAGTTTATGGTTGGTTGATTTTAAGCCTTTCTGTCCTTGTTGCGATTTTTATTCATTGGTGGAATGGAGAATTGCACCGTTTGGCACCAGGATTAGAAACGACAATCGAGGAGCGAATGGCAAGCAATATTTTGGGTAAGCTTTCAAAAAATCCAACTAGTGAACAGATTGCGAAGATTGTGCTTGAAAGTTCAGGTGGAAAATTTATTGTGGCGCGTTTCGGGCTTGGAAAAACGACAATCGAGAGTTTAGCTCAGATTCCGCAAAATTCGCCTGAGCAGATCTTTCAAGCTGCGCTTCAAATTCAACAAAAGTTAGAAACGAAAACCGTTTCCGGATCAGTTTTAGCGCTTGCGATTATTCGTAATTTTCCAAATTTCGAAAATCTGCTCGCTCAATTTTATATTGATTTCGAAGATTTGGAACGAGGAGTTTTATGGCACGATCATATTTTTTCGCTAATTAATCAGTCGAAAATCCCGATAAAAACTGGTGGAATTGCGCGCGATTGGTCGTTTGGCTATACGCCAACTTTGAATCGTTTTGGAACAAATATTACAAGTCAAGTTTCGAATAATATCTTAATGTCTTCGAATTTGGAACAACACAAAGATCTTGTTTCGAAAATGGTTGAGCAATTTAGCGGAAATGGCAAGCAGAATATTGCTCTGATCGGTATTGATGGTGTGGGAAAAACAACTGTTGTGAATTCTTTTGCAGCAAAAATTGCGAATGGTAGCGAGAAAATTCCTTCAAATCTGAGATATCGTCAGGTTATTTCACTTGATGCTTCGTCATTGATTGCAGCAGCACCAGGGCGTGGTGAAATCGAAAATCTTTTGAATTATATATTAAACGAAGCTTATGCTGCTAAAAACATAATTATCTGTCTTGATAATGCGCAGTTATTTTTTGAAGATGGTGTTGGTTCAGTTGATGTTTCGAATTTGCTTCTACCAATTATTCAAGCGGGTGCTTTAAGGATGATTTTAACACTTGATGAACAGAGATTTTTACAGATTTCAGCTAAAAATCCAGCTCTTGCGCAGGCAATGAATCGACTTCAAGTTAAGCCAGCTAATTATGACGAAACTTTGGCTGTTATGCAGGATAAATTGTTGGTTTTCGAACATCAAAACGGTGTTTTTTATCAATTTCAAGCTCTGAAAGAAGCTTTTCGATTAAGTGAGAGATATATTTTTGATCTTGAAATGCCAGGTAGAGCTGTTCGGTTGCTTGAAATGTCGGCAGGTTTTGCAGATAATAAAATTGTAACGGCAAGTTCAGTTGGGCGCGCGGTTGAGCAAACAATGAATGTAAAAGTTGCAACGGCAGATATTAATGAGGAAAAGGAGACTTTACTAAATCTTGAAAATCTTCTTCATGCGAGAATGGTTGGCCAAGAGAAGGCGGTTTCAGCTGTGGCGAATGCTTTGCGTCGTGCGAGAACTGGTGTTCGAAATCAGAATCGACCAATTGGGACATTCTTGTTTCTTGGTCCAACCGGTGTTGGAAAAACTGAGCTTTCGAAGGCACTCTCAGAAGTTTATTTTAATGGTGAGAATAATATAGTTCGCCTCGATTTGAACGAATTTGTTAATCTTGAGGATGTTTCTCGATTGATTGCTGATGGTGCGCGTAATTCGAGTTCTTTGACCGCGCAGATGATGAAAAAGCCTTTTTCTGTGGTTCTTTTAGACGAAATTGAAAAAGCCCACCCAAATGTCTTAACGGCACTTTTGCAGGTTTTGGACGAAGGGATTTTGCGTGATGAAAAAAACCGAGAAGTTTCATTTCGAGATGCGATTATTATTGCAACATCAAATGCCGGCGCTGAGAGGATTCAAGAATTGATTTCTCGCGGCTATGATTCTTCAAGTGCAGAAGAAGTTATTGTGAATGATTTAATTGCGAGCCACGAATTTCGCCCAGAGTTTTTAAACCGTTTTGATGAAATCGTAGTTTTTGAGCCGCTAACTAAGAAAAACTTGTTACAGATAATAGACTTGATGGTTGCTGGGGTGAATAAAACTCTCGCGGGGCAAAAAATCACAGTTTCGGTTTCTCCAGAAGCTAAGCTTTTGTTGGCAGAAATGGGATATGATCCTAAATTAGGCGCGCGTCCAATGAGACGAGTAATTCAGCGAGTTGTTGAAAATACTATTGCACGAAAAATGCTTTCAGGTGAAGCACAGGTTGGGGCGAATATTGAAATTACTCCAGAAATTGTTCAGGGAATGTAACAAAAAATAAAATCGGCGATTAGATGAATCGTCGATTTTTTAAGTCTAATTTTGGAGGGCCAGGAGGGGCTCGAACCCTCGACACCCTGCTTAAGAGGCAGGTGCTCTAACCGGCTGAGCTACTGGCCCAACACAACAATTATAGCATATTTTTTTTTGAAAATAAAGGACTTTTAGTAATTTTCTGGTTGGATTTTATAAATAAAATGTGCGCCCGAAATCTTAAAAGCTTTGAGATTTTTAATTTCAAAACCATAACTTATAAATAACAGATCAGTTTTTTGATGATTTGCTTGAATTTGTGCGAGTTTTAGCATTTTTTCGATTCTTTCAGAGTGACCAAAAGTGTAGAAAATGGTGATTTTTTCAATAGGGAAGACGTGCCAGAAATTTTGAAAATAAATTTGTGTATTTTTGAAGTTTCTTAGTCTTATTTTTGAAATTAAAACTAAAAACGGGTTAATTTCAAAACCAATTGATTTTGCGCCAAAATTACTCGCAGTTTTTAAAACAATACCATCTCCCGATCCAATATCAGCTAAAATATCATTTTTTGAAAGTTTAAGTTTTTCGAAAAGTTTGATTAGTTCTTTTTTGTGGGTTGGAACATAGGGTGCTCCGAAGAAAACTGTCAAAAGAAAAACGGCAAGAATGATGCCGAGAATAAACAAAAATAGATAAAAAATAATTTCCATAAGATTAAATTTGGTACCCCCGGTAGGACTCGAACCTACGGCCAGGAGGGTAGAAACCTCTTACTCTAATCCACTGAGCTACGGGGGCGTACCTGAAACAATTATATCAGTTTTTTTGAAAAAAGTCCATATGTTTATTTTTTAAAAAGCAAAAACCTCCACATATGGAGGCTTGTGCTAAAACAAAAAAGATCAAATGGTGCGGGCGGAGAGAATCGAACTCTCATCACTTGCTTGGAAGGCAGGTATATTAGCCGTTATACGACGCCCGCATGAAATTATTATAGCAAATAATTTTTATAAAAGCAAGACTTTTTTGAAAAAATATTCCGTTTATGGTAATATAGTAATATGAAATTGAATGATTATGTTGTAAAATCAAGTTTGGAAGAAGTTGCACATTCGAGTGGATACGCAAAAGCTCAATCTGGTAGCAGGATTGGTGTAGCGAGCACTCAGAGTTTTTCACAAAGGCAAAGTATTGATTATCGAAATTCGAAAGTTCGTTCATATCAAGATTCACAACTTGGTCAATTAAGAATGGCGCAAAAAATAAAGATGGAAAATTCAATTTCGTCGCTTGATCGAATTCGGGCAAAAAGAGAAGAAAATATGGGATATTTTCACTCTAATTCAAATCGGCAAAAAAATGCGCTTTCAAATAATCAGATCGATCGAGCAATAAAAATGCAAATGGGTGAAAAATTTAATGGTGTTAGTCAGTCTGGAATGGCAGGCTTTCATTCTGGTATGGGAAATCAAACGCAGAGTGTTGTTCGAAGTTTTCAGCCATCAATTCGGCCGAAATTTTAACGCTTGATTTTTGATTTTTTGTGTGGTAAAATTGATAGAGTTGTGGCGGATGTAGCTCAGCTGGTTAGAGCGCTGGTTTGTGGCACCGGAGGCCGTGGGTTCGAACCCCATCATTCGCCCCAATTAAAATTTGAGCAATGAGCTCTTTTTTATTTGACTAAAATTCAAAAGTATGATATAATAATGTCATATTTTTGCCAAGGAGGAATAAAAATGGCTAAATTGAACCTTATGAAGATTGATAATTCGAAGGAAATGCTTGATATCTTCAAAAATGATTTGAATGAATTTATAGCTTATCACCCTTTGTTTTGTAAAAGTGTTTTTTCGCGCAGCAGTATTAAATTGTTTGATGCTATTAGATTTTCATTAATTCATGCTGCTGAAACTCTGATTAGAGAAGATTGTGGAACGGAAAGTTCTGATGTTGATATTGAACTAAAAACAATCTTTGAAATTTTAAACGGTGAAAAACCGAGTGGGATTTCTTGTGTTAAGTTTAACTTAAAATTTATTTATTTTCTTGTTAAAGAACTTGAAGATAAAGCAACATTTGATTTTCCTGCTGCAAACTCTATTCTTGTGAATGCGATAAAATATCGTGAATCACACAAAGGCATCCACTAAAAATAACTCCCGATTTTCGGGAGTCTTTTTAATTATGAAAACAAAGTTTCAATCTTTGCACCGAGTGAGTTTAATCTTTCCGCAAAATCTTCATAACCGCGATTGATATTGTAAACATCTCGTAAAGTGGAAATTCCTGGCGCGGCAAGCATTGCGATTAAAACTACCACACTTGGCCTGAGTGCACTTGGTGCGATAACATCGGCCGATTTCCATTTTGTTGGGCCAGAAATATAAACGCGGTGTGGGTCGACAAGTTCAATTTTAGCGTTCAATTTTGAAAGCTCGGTAAAGTAAATCGCACGGTTTTCGTAGCTCCAATCGTGGATTAATGTTCGACCTTCCGCTATGGTTGCGATTAATCCAAGAAATGGCAGATTATCCATATTGATTCCCGGGAATGGCAAAGCGTGAATTTTATCTTTTGCGGCATGAAGTTTCGATTTTTTAACTGTAATATCTACAAGGCGTGTTTTTCCATTTTTCGAAAGATATTCTGGGCTGATTTCAAAATTTGCACCCATTTGTTCAAGGGTTGCGAGTTCAAGCTCGTTGAATTCAATCGGTGCGCGTTTGATTGTAATTTCTGAATTTGTAACCAAAGCCACCGCTACAAAAGTTAGTGATTCGATTGGATCTTCGCTGACGAAATATTCGACATCTTGTTCAATCTCTTTCAAGCCGTGAATTTTTAGTGTTGTTGTGCCGATCCCTTCAATTTTAATGCCCAGCTTTTCAAGAAAGAAGCATAAATCTTGCACCATATAATTTGGGCTGGCGTTTCGGATCGTGATTTTTTGGCCGGAAAGCGCTGCTGCCATAACGATGTTTTCGGTCGTGGTATCTCCGCGTTCGGTTAGAAGAATTGGCTTCGAAACTTTTTGTGGATTGTTTGAAATTTCGTAAAAATCAGTTTTTGCGATAATGTTTGCGCCAAAGTGTTTTAAGCCTGAAAGATGAGGTTCGACCGTTCTTGTGCCGAGATTACAGCCGCCCGAAAAGGGGATTTCGAAATTTGAATATTGGTGTAAAAGCGGTCCTAAAAACATCAAGATGCTGCGCGTTCGCTTTGCAGATTCGATATTCATATTTTCAAAAGATAATTCTTTTGGTGGTATAATTTCGAGATCATTTTCTTGATTTAGCCATTTTGTTTTGACGCCAATTGAATTTAAAACTTCAATAATTCGATTAACTTCTTCAATCCGAGCAACATGGCGAAGAGTGGTTTTTCCTTTGTTTAAAAGTGATGCGCAGAGTAGTGCGACAGCGGCATTTTTTGAAGTTTTAACCTCAATAGAGCCAGAAAGTTCGCGTCCGCCATATACGCGAAAATTGGTTTTTTTGTTTAAATTTAAAGATATAATTTCGCTCGAAAGTTCTTCTGAAATTCGTGTGAGCATTTCGAGAGTGATATTTTGTTTACCACTTTCAATGCGATTGATTGCACTTTGCGAAGTTCCAATTTTTTCGGCAAGTTCGGATTGGGTTAAGTTTTGATGGAGGCGAGATTCTTGGATTAATTTTCCAATCTTCTCTAGATAGGCTTGTTCTTCTTTCATAAAATTATTATACCATTTATGATATAATAAGCGCAAGAGTTATTTCAAAAAATCTTGATTAGGTGAATTTTGGATTTTATGGTATAATATATAAAAGAGAATTGCACTTTTTGAAAAGCTTTAAGGAGGTTTTATGTTTGATGAGAAGATTTTTGACGTAATTGAGAATGAAGAAAATCGACAGCGCGAAGGTTTAGAGTTGATTCCAAGTGAGAATTATGTTTCGCGCGAAGTTTTGGCGGCATTAGGCTCGGTTTTAACAAATAAATATTCCGAGGGTTATCCGGGTAAAAGATATTATGGTGGACAAGAAAATACAGATGCGATAGAGACTTTGGCGATCGAGCGTGCCAAGGAGCTTTTTGGTGCTGATCACGCGAATGTTCAGCCACATAGTGGTGCTAATGCAAACGAGGCAGTTTATAATGCTTGGCTTGAAGTTGGTGATACTGTTCTTGGGATGGACTTGGCGCAAGGTGGACATTTGACGCATGGTTCACCAGTAACACGAAGTGGTAAGATTTATAATTTTATTCGCTATGGTTTGGATGAAAATGGCGAGATTAATTATGCTCAGATTGAAGAATTGGCTGAAAAGCACAAACCAAAAATTATCCTTGCGGGCTTTTCGGCGTATCCTGGTGAGATTGATTATGCAAAAATTGCAGAAATCGGTAAAAAACACAATGCAATGTTGATGGCGGATGTTGCACATATTGCAGGTTTGATCGCTGGTGGAGTTTCGAAAAATCCGTTTGATTACGGTTTTCATGTAATAACAACAACAACGCACAAGACTTTGCGCGGGCCTCGTGGTGGGATGATTCTTTCGAAAGGAAAAGTTGGAAATCCGCTCAAAAAGCCAGAAAAAACGCTCGAAAATCTACCGACTTTGATCGATCGATCGGTTTTTCCGGGAACGCAAGGTGGGCCACAAATGCATTCGATTGCGGCAAAGGCGGTTTCATTCTATGAAGCACTTCAACCAGAATTCAAAAATTATGCTGAGCAGGTTGTGAAAAATGCGCGAGTTTTGGCGGATGAGCTTTCGAAAAGAGGATTTAAACTAGTGACTAATGGAACGAAAAATCATCTAATTTTGGCGGATGTTTATTCAAGCTTTGGAATTGATGGAAAAGTTGCTGAGCGCGCAATGGATGCGATAGGTTTAACTTTGAATGCAAATTCAATCCCGAATGACACTTTATCGATGTTTGCGCCGAGTGGAATTCGCCTTGGAACGCCAGCGATCACTTCTCGTGGAATGAAAGAATCTGAAATGTCGAAAATTGCTGAATGGATGAAGCTTGCGATCGAAAATCGTGAAAATCCTGAAAAGCTCGCTGAAATTAAACGTGAAGTCGCGGATTTTGCGCGCACTTTTCCTTTGCCAAGCGATATTTAGTGTGGTAAAATATTGGTAAATATTATGATAAAAAAATATTTTGAAAATTTTAGTTTGCTGGCGATTGTAGCGGGGTTTTTGACGCTTTCGCTGAGTACTTTGAGTAAGGCTTCTATCTGGTTTGATGAGGCATTTTCAGCATATATTATTCGCTTTAATTTTGGTGAGATTTGGCATTATACATCTGTTGACGTTCATCCGCCTATGTATTATTTTGTGCTTAAACTTTGGAGTGGGGTTTTTGGCACGAGCGATTTTGCGCTTCGAAGCCTTTCAGTATTTTTTGGTGTTATAACTTTGCTCGTGGCGTATTTTTTTACTCGGCGAGTTTTTGGTAAGAAAATTGCACTGGCCGCAGCCGGATTTTTAGCAATTTCTCCGATGTTAATTCGATATTCACAAGAGGCGCGAATGTATACGATGGTGGCATTTTTGGGTGTTATGGCGGTTTGGGCGTTTTATGAAACATGGATTGCTAAAAACTCGCTAAAATTGCAAAAGCGCTGGCGAATCGTGTATATTTTGGCGGTTTTGTTTGGCATTTGTACGCAATATCTTTCAGCGTTGATTCCGCTTTCGTTGTGGATTTTTCGCGCAGTTGTCGTATGGAAAAGTCAGCCAAAAAAGTGTAGTTTTTTGAGTTTCTTGCATTTTCGAAAACCAGTCAGTTTGAGGGAGAAAATCCGTGAATTTTTTGGTGAAAACTGGCTGATCTCGCACGTTGTGATTGGGCTGGCATATTTGCCGTGGATTCCAATTTTCTTTGCACAGGCCGCTTATGTTAAAGAGAAATTTTGGATTCCGGCGCTAGATTTTTCGACCATTCCGAATATGATTTCAAACTTTTTCTTGTTTTTGAATGCGAATGAAACGAATGGTTGGCTTTCGATTGCTCTGTTTTTTATTTTAGTGGTTTTGGCGATTTTTGTTTTCGAAAAGTTCAAAAAAGCTGATTTTGAAAAGAGTTTTTGGCTAGTTTTTGCAGTTTCGATTATGCCAATCACGATTTTATATCTTGCGAGTCTGCCGCCGCTTAGCTCAATTTTTGTTGACCGTTACTTGTTGATGGCTGAGGTTTTTATTTCGATTTTCTTGGCACTGGCGGTTTTTGAAATCTATAAGCAAAAAAAAGTAGTTGCAATTTTGCTTGTTGTAATGATAATTTTCTCGCATATTTTTGGGATTTTTCAGGTGAATTTGAAGCGTGGCGTTTCGAAAAATGACGGAAAAATAACCGAAATTCGTCAAGCTGTCGAGATGGTTCGAAAAGAGGATAAAAATGCGCAAATTGCGGTGAGTGGTTTTTTGTATTATTCGGCCGCACAGTATTCAAACAATGAAAGTAAGATTTGGTTTTATGGCGAGCCACCAATTTATCATTCAGGGGACATGATTCGAGCAGATTACACACCAAAAATTGAGAAAGGTTTTGCGGGTGAGGAATTGTTTGTGGTTGAAGAATTGGTCAAAAATGACGAAAATGTGAAAACTAAAAAAGTTGAAATCGAAGGTTATGAATTGGTAAAAGAAGAAGTTTATCAAGATTCGATAAACCACAAGCCGCTGTATGGAATTTTTAAATTTATTAAAAAATAGTATTCACAAAATCAAAAAAGTGTGGTATAATTTATTTATATAAGCACCCGTAGCTCAACTGGATAGAGTACCTGGCTTCGAACCAGGCGGTTGTAGGTTCGAATCCTGCCGGGTGTACCACATTTTTCTCGCTGTTAGCGAGTTTTTATTTTGGTGATTTTTTGATATAATGAAAATATGGACGATTTGATTTTCGAAAACTTAAAAATTCAACAAAATATTGATTTTGGAAAAATGACAACAATGAAGCTTGGTGGGATTGCACGATTTTTTGTAGTTGTGAAAAGTGTTGATGATTTTCGAACGGCTTTGCGATTTTCGAAAGAGCAAAATTTACCAATTTTTATTCTTGGTGGTGGAAGTAATACGATTGTAAAAACGGAAAAATTCGCGGGCTTGGTGATTAAAAATGAGATTCTGGGCTTTGAGAAAGTTTTTGAAAATGATGAAAAAGTAGAATTTAAGATTAATTCTGGTGAAAATTGGAATGAGTTTGTGAGGTCTTCGGTTTTTAAAAATTTGAGCGGCTGTGAAGCGATGGTGATGATCCCTGGAACCGTTGGTGCGTTGCCAATTCAAAATGTTGGGGCGTATGGGCAGGAAATTGCGGACATTTTGAAAAGTGTTGAGGTTTTTGAAATTAAAACGGGTGAAATTAAAAATTTATCAAAAGCGGAATGTAATTTTTTGTATCGAGATAGTATTTTTAAGAATGATAAAAAAGGTGAGTTTTTTATTTTAGCGATTAATGTTGAACTTTCAAAAAACGCACCGAAATTTCCAGAATATAAAAATTTGCGAGAAAAATTAAAAAAATCTGGCAAGAATGAAGATAATTTAACCGCAAAAGATGTGATGGATGCGGTAGTTGAGATTCGTTCGCAGAAGTTGCCAGATCCTGAGGTAGTGGCAAATTCGGGGAGTTTTTTCAAAAATGCGATAATTTCGAAAGAAAAGGCGAGTGAATTACGCAAAAAATACGAAAATGTTCCACTTTTTGAGTTTGGTGATAAGTATAAAATTGCGACTGGTTGGTTGATTGATCGGGCTGGATTGAAAGGGCAGGAAATAGCTGGTTTTCGAATTTATACGGAAAATGCTTTGGTTTTGACAAATGTCTCAGCTGAGAATTATGAGGATTTGGTGGTAGCGCGAGAGGAAATTCAGCGCGTGGTTGAGCAGAAGTTTGGTATAAAAATTGAGCAAGAACCGCTTGAGATTTGATAAAAATAAAAACGACATTCTTGATTTGAATGTCGTTTTAGAATTTAAAAGAATTATTCTTCTGTTTTTTCTTCTTTAGCGTCAGAAGCTTCCTCTTCTTCCACGATTTTGTAGCCAAGGATAGTTCCTTTTGCGAGACTTTCTTTACCAGCTATATCATTCCAGCGAGAGCTATCTAGACCAAGAATCAAGAACCAAACTAGGCTTGAAAGTCCAAATGAAAGGATGCCAAAAGGAAAAAGAATAGCAAAATAAGGTGATTTGCCAAGTTTTTTACTAATCTCAACAACTGCAATAATTTCAAAAACAAATGAGATAATTACTCCAACGTAAGGAATGAAAGCTAGAAGAGATTTCCAACCTTCTTGACCACCGAGTTCGAAGAATATCCATTTATTATAGAAAGGAATCCAAGCTTTTTTAGTGTCGATTCCGGCTTTTTTGAAAATTAGCATATAGAGAAGAGAGCTAATAACATATCCTATGATTGCAGTAATTAGTGCAAAAAATAAAAAGAATACGATAGACATTCCGAAGATAGTATCATTCGCATCTGTGATATGACTATATCCATATGAGTAGTCACTATTATAATTATACATTTGAAAATCCTTTCTTTGATTAATTTCTGTAATGATTATATATTAAAAAATTGAATTTTTCAAGGTTTTTGCTTATAATAAGACGTATGAGATTTTTAAATGGTGCAGAACTTCGTGATTTTATTAAAGAACGACAAGCGAAACAAGTGCGAGCTTTGCGGCAAAGCTGGCGAGTTTCTCCAAAATTGGTGATTTTTTATTCTTCAAAAAGCCCTGTAACTGAAACTTATATGCGTTTAAAAGAGAATTATGGTGCTGATATTTTGGTTGAAGTTGAACGACGAGAAGTTGAAATTTCGAAGTTGAAAGAAGAAATTCAAAAAGCAAATATTGACGAAGATATTCATGGAATTATTGTTCAATTACCGCTTGAAAATAAAAACGGTGAAAAGCTTTCAAAAAATGAAACTGAAGCAATTTTGAGCGAAATTTCGAAAGAAAAAGATGTTGATGGTTTGAATGGAGGAAATTTTATTCCTGCAACAGCACAGGCGATAAATTGGCTTTTGGCGGGATATAATATTCCACTTGAGAACAAAAAAATTGCTGTTGTTGGGCAAGGGAAACTTGTTGGTGCGCCACTTTCAAAAATGTTTGAAGATTCTGGCGTGGATGTTTCGAAATTTGATGAGTTAAATTCAAGTGAGATGAAAGAAAAACTTCAAGATTTCGATGTGGTAATTACAGCGGTTGGAAAACCTGATTTAATTAATTCGGAAATGTTAAAATCTAAGGCAGTGGTTGTTGATGCTGGAACGGCAAGTGAAGGCGGAGAGATTAAGGGCGATGTTTCAGATGAGGTTCGAGAGCTTCGAAAAGATTTAATAATTACACCAATAAAGGGCGGAGTTGGCCCACTAACTGTGGCATCTTTGATTGATAATGTGATTATAGCGGCAAGAAAAGTTGCTAACAAAAAAGGTCAGCAAGATTTGTAGAATAAAAAATAGACTCCCAGTCGGAAGTCTGTTTTTTTAAGTTGAAGCTTAATCGCTTCGTTGAGAAGCGGTCAGCTTAGAATTTTGCAGCTTTTCGGCTTGCGAAGTAGTAACCAAAAGCAGTCACCATTGAAGTCAATCCAAGAATTGTAGAAACTGCGTTTGCACCAGTTTGTGGCAATTCTGCTGGAACATTTGGAGTTGGGTTGTTTGGTGTAGGCGTTGGTGGAGTTTGTTTCTTTGGAACTTCCACTTTCGCACTATCACAACCGTCGTTATCACCAGGAATTGTTGGTGTATCTACACAAGCAGTGTTGATTGCGCTCATTCCCGTTGCTGTTGCTCGTGATTTAATTACGACAGTCTTACTTTCACCAATCTTCAAAGAGTTGATCTTTAGTGTTAGAATATTATCTTTAATCTCTCCGCTATCAGCGCTTACGAAAGTAATATTTGCTGGAGCGCGATCTGTTACAACAACATCTTTCAAGTCAACATTTCCATTATTCGAAACTGTAATCTCGTAGTTAAAATCAGTTCCTGCTTCGATTGTAGCATTTTTCTGATTGTTTACAGTTTTCTTAATGATAATTGAAGGTTTTTCTTCCCGTTTAACTTCGAAAGATTTTTCACAGTTTGTGTTTGAGTTTTCGCCATCTTTTGTGATGATTGTTGAAGAAATAGTGAATTTACCAACGATATCAATGTTAATTGTCAATTTTGAACCATTTTGAACAGTTTTTTCGATTACAACTTTACCACTTTGATCTTTTACGATATATTTAACACCAACGAATGTTGTATTATTTACAGTGTAAGAAGTATTAAATTCGAATTTTGTTCGATTAATTTGGTTAATTGTGATATTATTACATACCAATTCTGGTTTAACTGGAGTTGGTGTTGAGGCTTTTGTTTCGAAAGATTTTTCACAGTTTACGTTTGAATTTTCGCCATTTTTTGTGATGACTGTTGAAATAACTGTGTATTTTTCGTTCACATTGTTTGGAATGGTAATTTCGAATTTAGTTCCGCCATTTATAACTTTTTCTACTACGATTTGACCTTTAGAATTTTTGACAACATATTTTGTGCCTGTGAATTCTGTATCTTTTATTGAATATTTCGTGTCAGCCGCATAAGTGATCTGCTTTTCATCTTTTCGAATAATATTCAAACTTAAAGCTTCACATTTATAAGCTGGATTTTTTGGAGTTTCACATTTTTTTGTAACTTTTACACTGGCAGTGTCGTTTTTTACGATCTTTTGATTACTTGCCTGAGCGATATTAGTTAAAGTATTTTCTCCACAAACTGGCAAATCTTGTTCAGCTGAAACTGTTGCATCAAATCGAACGAAAGCATCGCCGTTGGGTTGGTATGAACCAATATTGATTCCAGAATTTTGAATGATATTATCGCTAACTTTCAAGCCTTTTGGATTTGATGTGTTGTATAGCTTTGTTGAGCCTGCAACATAATTCAAACCTTTTGGTAGAATGTCGCGAATTACAAGATTCTGAATTCCTGCAGAACCTGTATTTTTAGCATGAATTTGGAATTGAACTGTGTCACCAGATTTTGCGTTTACAGTTTCAACCCAAGTTTTTTCGCCATTTGTTTTATTTCGAACTGTTTTTGCAAGATCGATATCTATTTTCTCTTGTGGTTGGTTAACTTGAGCTTTAACTTTAACAGTTACGTAACCTGCATATTGGAAACATCCAGGAATTTTTCCGTCAAGTTTATCGTATCCAAGTTTTGCACCAGTATTATTTACAATGCTGTCTGGAAGTTTAGTTGTACCCATTCCATTATTTTCGAAAAGGGCAGAACCAGCAACATAAGCCAAGTTGAAATCATTATCACTTGAGAAAGTTGCTTCATCCCAAACTGTGTTAGGTTTTGCATTTGAAGCTGAAATCTGACCTTGAACAGTTACAGTTTTTGCAGTTGTTGTTGGAACGTTAAGTTTCGCAACTACATTTTCGGCAACAAGGTTTAGATTCGAAGCTGCGTTGTTGTGAACGTAAATTCGAACATAGTATTCTTTGCCGTTTTGAACTTTCATGTTATTCGTCCAGTTAGCGTTTGAACCAACTTCACGAATTCCAACGAAGTCTTTTTCATCACCACCAATAACAGGGTTATTTGTGATTGAGTTAAATGTAATATAATCTGCTGGTTTTTCGATAGTAAATGATGGTCGAGATGGACCCCAAGCCCAAACTAGAGCTGGAGCTACTGCCGCCACCAAAACTGAACCAGAGATTATTGAATGGTTTTTAATAAAATTAATGAGTTTTTTCATTTGGTCCCTCATTTTTCTCCCTTCTAATCTCCACTTATTAGAATTTATTATTAATTCAATATCATAATTCTGTTTGTCAATATTTTATTTTTTCGCTTGCCGAATTGTTAAAACTTAAAATCGGGTTATTATGAGATATCAATGTAAAGCCGGGCGGCGGAAACCGCCCAGCATGAAATAAAAGTGCTAATCGTCAATCGTAGGCTCAGACATTGAGCTATTTGCGAAGTTAGCAGAACTTGAAGCTTCGGTCTCCCGATAACTACTTCCATTAGCTCCGGATTCTACTGGTGGAACTGAGCTTGGATTTGTTAATCCGCTATAATTCCGACCATCTGGGGTGGTCACAGACCCATCATTGGTCACTGTTGTAGTACCGTTGGAGTCTGTTATCTTTCCAGCTCCACTCCATTGAGATGGTTCGCTAACACGAGCATCTTGTGATGGAATGGTTGAACTTGAAGAAGAGCTTTGCGAAGATGGAGCTTTAGGTGCTACATATTCTTCAGGAAGATTAGCTTTTGGAGTTTCTGAACCGTTTGATGAACTATCATTTTTACCTCCACCAATTGGAGCTTTTCCTTGGTTTACAGGATCTAACTCGGATTTTTTAGACTCCAGTTTATCCTCGCTTGGTTTACTTGGTTCACTCGGTTTGCTTGGCTCAGAAGGTTTCGAAGGTTCACTCGGTTTGCTTGGCTCACTTGGTTTTTCTGGATCTTTTGGCTTTTGCGGTTTAGGAATTTCGATTTTTTCTTTCGATACACCTGGGATATTGTTATTTTTCATAACAGTATTCCCGCAGTAACATAAAATAATGTATCGATATTTTTCTGTTGAACCTTCAGGATTCTTAACTTCCAAATATCTTTGTCCAGAAAGATCTTGAGAACTTTGACTAACAACGACCTTATTGTCTTTGTTTAGCCCGGTAGTATAATAGTTACTACCTTCTTCCATAACTTTCGAAGTGATTTTACTTCTATTTAGAAACGCCTTCACCTGATAGAAGACATCTTGGCCTTCTTTATTGTAATAAAGAGAGCCATTTCTCTTTTCTAGCCATTTCTTTTCATCGAAATTTTGATCGACAATATTGAATGTCATCGCTTTCTCTTTCAAAGCTGAGACATTATGAGCCATATAGTCGGTCATCTCTTTTAGTGCAATATCTTTATCGTTTGAAAGAGAATTTTCTGATGAACTGTTTGCAAATATCTTATGTTGCTCGTTCTTCATTTCAGGATTTGGTTTGATTTCATTTGCTGAAACAATGTAATCCATAATTTTAAACTCTTCTTTCGGAAGAGATATTTTTTGTGAAATGGTTGCTGAGTTTGGGCTTGGATTCAAACCTTCCTTTTTCGGAGATAAGAAATGCAAAAATGTAACAGCAATTAGGATGGCTATAATGAATAAGACAAAAAACAGTGAGATTATTGGCCAAGGGTTTGGTCGAACCTTTTTTAGTTCTTGATCCTCATCTGTGTTTTCTATTTCTTCATCATCACTATCTTGAAGTTTTATTAAAATGTCTTCAAGATATGCAATTTCTTCTTCGTCGGTTTTGAAAGTTGATGCGTTAGCTCTAACTTTATTAAACCAATCTATAGATTCTTTATCGTTGCCGATAAGACTTTGAATTTCTTGAAGTAATTCTTCAATTCGTCTGCTTGTGTTCATTCTTATTTCACCTTCCTTTCATTAGATTTTTTATTATTTGGCCAAATAATAAAATGAACACTGAGGCACGATTAATACCTCATAACAACCCGATTTTTAAGCTTCATTGACAGATCCGCTGATTATGATATGTCAACTATTAGAATTATAGCACAAAACTATAAAAAAGTCAATAAGTATATAATATATATTAAATAAACGCAAGCGCTTTAATTTTTCTGAAAAATAAAGAAAAATCGCCTCAATTTAAGGCGATTATAAGGCTATACTGGAGGTAATTTTTTTGCAGGTTTTGTGCCCAATTTATTTTTCGAAACTTTTTTTACTTTTTGAATTGTGCTTGAAGTCTTCGCTTTAAAATCACTTTCTTGATATTCTTCAACTACAACAGCTTTAAGCTTCGAAAATAGGGAAGGTTTTCCAGATTTTTTGGTTTTTAGTGGTGTTAAAAAATACGCCAAAGCAATAAAGCATAGCCCGATTACCCAAAGATACCATTGGGGTAGGGCGTTGAATAGAACTCCAGTGAATACGAGAGTCTTAATGAAAAATCCAGAACTCCGCCAAAAATCGCAGATTTGGATTTTTGAGTCAAGCTTGATGAAAACTACTATTGTTGCAAAAATTAGAATTGAATAAACAACTCCAAGATTATCAAGAACACCAAAAGTAATAGTGTTAAGCGTTCTCAAAATAAATAAAATTAGGTTTGTAAGAAGGTTGATCATTTTTTCAACCCCTCGCTTTCATAAAAATTTTCCAGTATGGAAAAGTACTAGAATATTTATATAATAACATAAAAAACTTAAAAAGTCAATGAGTGAAGCTTTCAAAAAAAGAAAAGAGCTCCAAAACTGAAGCTCTTCAATATAATTTCAATTGGTGGGTGATTAGGGACTCGAACCCCAGACCCTCTCGGTGTAAACGAGATGCTCTAGCCAACTGAGCTAATCACCCGAACAATTACTATTTTAGCAGACTTTTTTTGTGAAGTCAACAACTTTTTTCATTTTTTTGAAAAAATATAAAAGTTATGCTAAGATTGTATGTATAAATATGTATAGTTGAAAGGTAAGATAAAAAAGAATGGATACAAGAAAGCCTAACGGGATTGGTAAAAAATATGAAAAATATGCAAAAAATAAAAAACATGAGGGTGAAGATTATAATTTTTATGACAGAGTGATGTGTGACGACTCGGTTATAGAGAAATTTGAACATTTTGTATTGGTTGAAAACTTATTTCCGTATCAGATTTGGGATGGCTTTGAAGTTGATAAACACTTACTCCTAATTCCAAAGAGATTTACAGAGACTATTAGTAATTTTTCGAAAGCAGAAAAAGAAGAATATTTTGAAATTTTGTCAAAATATGAAGCTCTGGGTTTTTCAATTTATGCTCGTGCAGCGCAAAATGTTCGAAAAACTGTTAAACATCAACATACGCATTTGATAACTTTAAATTATGATCGGCGAGTGAATTGGTTATTTAATATTGCGAATAAAATTCTTTGGTGGAGTAATTTTTCTAAATAGTTTGGTTGATTTTTGGTGAAAAAAATGGTAGAATATTGAAAGTTTTATAATAATTTTTAAGAGAAAGAAAATATGAAATCAGAAAATATTCGAAATGTAGCAATTATTGCTCACGTTGACCACGGGAAAACTACTTTAGTGGATGGGCTTTTAAAACAAAGTAATACATTCCGTGAAAATCAGGCAGAAATGAATCAAACGTTATTGATGGATTCTGGTGATCAAGAATCAGAGCGTGGAATTACAATTACAGCAAAACAAACTTCGATTTATCATGGGGACTATAAAATTAATATTATTGATACACCAGGGCATGCAGATTTTTCTGGTGAGGTTGAGCGCACGTTAAATATGGCTGACGGTGTGATTTTGGTTGTGGACGCTCAAGAGGGTCCAATGCCACAAACAAAGTTTGTGCTTTCGAAAGCGCTTGAACTTGGCTTAAAGCCAATTGTGGTGGTAAATAAAATTGATAAACCTGCGCGTCGAATTGCTGAAGTTAATGATGAAGTGTCAGATCTATTCTTAGAGCTAGCAACGAATGACGATCAACTTCTTTATCCGACATACTATGCGATTGGTCGCGATGGTAAGGCTTGGCCAGAAGTTCCAGAAAATCCAGAGGTGGATGCAAATTTCGAACCAATTTTTGATGCGATTATTAATGAAATTCCAGCACCGAAAGTTGAACTTGACGGTGATTTTCAGCTATTGGTAACTTCGCTAACATATGATAACTTTTTGGGAAAATATGCAATTGGTAGAATCTCTCGTGGAAAAGTTAAATCTGGTGAGCAAATTGCGCTAATCAAACGAGACGGAACTGTTAAAAAAGCAAAAATTGATAAGCTTTTTGCATATCGGGGTTTAAATCGTGAAGAAATTTCAGAAGCTTTTGCAGGTGATATTGTAGCGATTACGGGTGTTGCTGAAGCTGAAATTGGTGAAACTTTAGCTGATGCAAATAATCCTGAAGCTTTGCCAACGATTGAGGTTGAAAAACCTACACTTTCAATGTATCTTGGCCCAAATACCAGTCCAATGAAAGGTCGTGAGGGTGAATTTACAACTTCTCGTCAGATTGGTGATCGTCTTCGAAAAGAGCTTGAAACAAATGTTTCCCTTCAAGTTGAGGAGAATGGAATTGGCTTTATTATCTCTGGTCGCGGTGAACTTCATCTTTCGGTTTTGATTGAAACTTTACGTCGTGAAGGTTTCGAATTTGAAGTTGGTCGTCCGCAAGTGGTAACAATTCAAGAAGATGGTGTCGAGAAAGAGCCAGTTGAAGAATTGATTATTGAAGTTGCGCCAGAATTTGTTGGTGCAGTTAGTCAAGAAATGGGGGTACGACGAGCTGAAATGCGCTCGCAAGAAAACTTACCAACAGGTTCAAATCGTTTAACATATATTATTACAACTCGAGCGATGATTGGTCTTCGAAATTTGATGTTGACAGCTACAAAAGGTACAATTATTATGAATAGTTTGCCACACGGTTATCAAGAAATGGGCGCAAAAATACCTTCAAGCCGAAACGGTGCGTTAATCGCTTTCGAAAAAGGAACTTCAACTCCATACGCACTGCAAAGCGCAGAAAGTCGAGGCGAGTTATTTATTGGTCCGGGAACAGAGGTTTATGCCGGAATGATTGTAGGCTTAAATAATCGTCAAGAAGATCTTGAAATTAACGTTGTGAAAGAAAAACATCTCACGAATATGCGTTCAAAATCTTCTGATGGCGCAGTTCAACTTACACCGTTTACGGATTTAAGCCTTGAGCAATGTATTGATTTTATCGAAGATGATGAATTGCTTGAAGTTACGCCACAGAATTTGCGACTTCGAAAACGCTATTTGGACTCAAACGAGCGAAAACGAATGGCAAAAAGTTCGAAATAATCAAATTTGACAATCTTGCTAAATATTTAAAAATCGCCCCAAGGACAGAAGGGCGATTTTTTGTTTTTCGAAAGTCTTAATTATTTTTCGCGACTTGTTCGAACGTTTACTGAATATGATTCTTCAGATTGATTTACTCGAATAACTTTGAACAAAATAGTTCCTTTCTATAATCATTTTTATTTTGATATTTTTTTGTTTCTGTATGATTATGTTTATATAATAACACATAATAACCAAAAAGTCAATAGTTTTTTGAAAAAAGTTTGAAAAAAGTTGAAATTTAAACTTAAACGTGATAAAATAAGAGTAAAATTTGCAAAATAAAAAGGAAACATATGTTTAATAAAAAAACAATCAATAACGTTGATGTGCGTGGAAAAGTAATTTTGCTTCGAGCTGATTACAATGTTCCAATTACCTATACTGAAAGTGGTGAGGCTGAAATTTTGAACGATTTTCGAATTCGTGCCAGTTTATCAACACTTAAAAATTTAATTGAGCGCGGTGCGAAAAAAATTATTATTATTTCTCATATGGGGCGACCAAATTCGGTAGAGGGAATTGCTGATTTGGATGAATTAGAGCGTCTTTCGAACGGTGCACGTAAGTATTCTTTACGTCCAGTTTTTAATCATTTGCGAGATTTTTTACGCGATGAAGGATTGGATTTTCCGATGAATTTTCATACAACACCAATTTTTCCACGAACTCGATATTCAGTTTCAATGAAAGATGCGGACGATGATTATAAGATTGAAATGTTAGAAAATTTGCGTTTTTCAAAAGCTGAAAAGAAGAATTTGCCCGAATTTGCCGAGGCTTTAGTGCGGGTTACCGGTGCGGATTTATTTGTTCAAGATGGTTTTGGTGTGATTCACCGTGCGCACACTTCAACTAGTGAAATTACAAAAAAACTTCCAAGCGTAGCAGGACTGTTGCTTGAAAAAGAATATTCGACTATTTCGCAAGCTTTCGAAAATCCGCAGAGGCCTTTTATTGCAGTGATGGGCGGTGCGAAAATTTCAGACAAATTGCCGTTAATTGAGAAATTTATTGAGCGAGCTGATAAAATTATCGTTGCTGGCGCGATGGCGAACACTTTTTTGAAATATTTGAATATTGAAGTTGGAAAAAGTCGAATTGAAGATGGTCAAAATGAGATTATTGAGCAGATTTTTCAATTGGCGGAGCGAAAAGTCGGTTTTGAAAAATTGCGAGATTTTATAATTTTGCCAGAAGATGTTTCGGTTGCGAGCGAGTTTTCAGAAAAAACTAAGCGGATTGAAAAGTCTGTTGTGGCAGTTTTGAAAGATGAAATTATTCTTGATTTTGGAGAAAGGGCAATTCAACGAATCGAGCGAGAAATTTTGAATGCGAAAATGATTGTTTGGAATGGAACGATCGGTTATGCGGAATTTGAAAATTTTGCGAAAGGGTCTGAGCGAACTTCGTTGGCGATTTCGAAAGCTACAAAAAACGGCGCAAAATCTATTGTTGGCGGTGGTGATACTTCGGCTTTTGTGTTAAATTGGCTGAATCAAAATTCTGAAATTGCCGATTTTTCGTTAATTTCAACTGGTGGTGGTGCTGCTTTAGAGCTAATGAGCGGAGAAATTTTGCCAGGATTTGACGTTTTAGAAGATAAAGCATAAGAATTTACAAAAATAAAATAAAATGATAAAATTAAGGTGTTATGAATAAAAAACTTGTTATCGCAAACTGGAAAATGAACTTGAATATGCAAGAATCGAGCATTTTTTTGCATAAGTTAAGTGAAAGAATCCAAAATCATCGCGGGATGGAGATTATTTTAGCTCCATCAACTTTCACTTTACAATCGTTAAGTTTGCAGGTTAATCACAGACAGTTTAAGCTTGCGGCGCAAAATTTCTATTGGCGTGATCACGGAGCTTTTACTGGTGAAGTTGCGATTTCGCAGTTGCGCGGAATTGTTCAATATGCACTAGTTGGTCATTCTGAGCGGCGAAATATTTTTCACGAAACGGATAAGGATATTCGCACTAAGGTTGCGGCGGCGATTCGAAATGATATTCGGCCTATCTTATGTATTGGTGAAACTTCTGACGAGCGAAATCACGGCGAAACTGCTTTGGTTTTGAATGATCAGCTGATTGGTGGACTTGCGAATGTTTCAAGTGAAGATATTTCAAAAGTTATTGTCGCTTATGAGCCAGTTTGGGCAATTGGAACTGGTGTAAATGCCAATCCGGACGATATTCGAAAAGCGGTGAAGGTTATTCGAAATCAAATTAAGCAGCTTTATGGTGCTAAAACTGCAGAAAATATTCAGATTGTTTATGGTGGAAGTGTACAGCCTGAATTTGCGACAGATTACGCGAAAATTAACGGAATTGATGGTTTATTGATTGGTGGTGCAAGTTTGAATGTCGAAAAATTCACCCAGATTGCAGAAAAAGTTTTTGAAACGGTAAAGAAATAAAAGGAAAAATATGCGAGATATAGATTTTGAAGAATTAGATAAAGCGGTTGGAAGTTATCTTGAAAATGGTGTTGTGCCAAGCTCTCAGGAGAAAAATAACGAGGTTTTTTCAAAGATTGAAAACCAAATTGAGCATTCGCGAGAGCAACAGCGGATAGTTTTTGCACGAAAAGCTCCACAGTCGGCAAGTCAGCTTCATCAAAATAATGAAAAAAAACAAATTCGAAATATTAAAAAGGTTAGTGAAAAACAAAAAAATGAGAAAAAAGTCATTTCTGGAAAGCCTAAAGTTCGAATTTTGGATGATTTTAGTGTACCAGTTCCGCCAGAACATCATCGAGAGAATTTTGGTGTTCCTTTTTTGGTGAAAGAATATAAAATTGCTTTCGAAAGTCCAATTTTGGAAACTTATAGTGGAGAGAAGTTGGTCAGAAGTGCGAAAAAACTTGAAAATTCACCAATTCGAAAAAAGATTTTACCAAAAAATGATAAAAAAACGGTTAAGGTTGCAGAAGTTAAAAAAGAAATTCCTGAGATTAAATCAGATTTGAAGGTTGAAGAAAAACCGGTAGTTTCGAGCCGTGCTGATTTTTATGCAGGAGTTTATCGAATTGGTGAAGATGAAAATAAATTGCGAGTTTTTCATGGTGAACGTGCAGTTGAAATTCCTGAGCGCCAATCGATGATTTCGAATTTTGCGGATTTACCGGTAGAAGAGCCGGAGAAAGTTATGCCTGAAATTTCAAGTTCGAAAAGTATTAGTTCGAAGGTGATTGAGCCAATTCATAGCATTGAGGAAATTCAAAAAGAAGAACCAAAAAAACCTGAAATTGAGCAAGAAGATTCGAAAATTGAAGTTAAAATGAGGTCTAAAACTCAGTCGGCAGAAGTTGAAGAGCCTAAAATCGAGAAAAAAATAAATATCGTTGAAGTTGAGGAAGAAAAATCTGTTAAAGAAGAGAAGTTAGAAGAATCTACTGAAAAGGTGATAATCCAATCAATTGATGAGGCTGAAAAACCAAAAACGCCGTTTGTGCAAAATCCACAGATTGAGAAAAGACCACTTGGAATGAATCAAAGCCAAGATCAGTCAAAAAGTTTCGAATTTCGTTCGCTAAATGCTTCGAATGTTCAAAAAGTAGTGCAAAAACCTGTAATAACAAAAGAGCTTCGTCGGGCGAAAATGTCGGCACCAATTCTTTCGAGCGATGAATATTCTACACCAGTCAAGCATAGAAAGAAATCTGGTTGGGGGGTTGTGTTGGCGATATTTGCAATATTGTTGCTAGGAGCGGGTGCTGGGTTTGTGGCGTATTTGGTGGCATTCCAATAGAATTTTGTAGTTAATATATTAAACCACTTTTCGAAAATTGAGGAGTGGTTTTATTTATTATAAAAAGGAAAAGTCAGTATGTACTGACTTTCAAAAATAATTAAGTGTAGATATGTAGTTGTTATTTTATTTTTTCAATTCTTTGTTCATTTTTTGGGTTATTGGTCTGATTGTTGTTAGACTCGTTATTTAAAATAGCGAATGCAAGTATACCAAAATAAATAAGTATGAAAATTGAAATTAAAAAACTAACTATAACTGCGCGTCCAGTTCTTATTCCACTCATAATGTGCCTCCGATAATAATAGAATACTTAAATTATACAAAAAATAATTTCAAAAATCAACAATTTGCTAAAAAGGCTAAAATTTGGTAAAATGAAAGAATATGAATGCACAAGAAATCCGAAAAGCTTATTTAGAGTTTTGTCAAAAAAATGGTCACGAAATTATTGACAGGGCTTCTTTAATCCTGAAAGATGACCCAACAACACTTTTTACCGGTAGTGGAATGCAGCCACTTTTGCCGTATCTTTTGGGTAAAAAGCATCCAAAAGGCGTACGTTTAACGGATAGTCAGACTTGTCTGCGCGCGCAAGATATTGACGATGTTGGCGATAATCGTCATACAACTTTTTTCGAAATGCTTGGAAATTGGTCTTTGGGTGATTATTTTAAAGAGCAACAAATTAGGCAGTTTTTTAATTTTCTAACAGATGTAGTTGGTCTTGATGCTTCAAAAATTTATGTTTCGTGTTTTATTGGTAGTGAAAAATATGGAATTCCTCGTGATGACGAATCGGCTGAAATTTGGCGAAAGGTTTTTGCTGAAAAGGGAATTGATGCGAAAATTATTGAGCTTGATACTGCGGAGAATGGTGATAAGCTTGGGCTTCAAGGTGGTCGAATTTTCTTTTATAATGATAAAGAAAACTGGTGGAGTCGTAGCGGCGGTTTGGAATCTACGCCGATTGGTGATCCATGTGGTCCAGATTCGGAAGTGTTTTACGATTTTGGTGAAGAAAATCATGACGCAAGTTTTGGTGAAGCGCATCCTGCGAGCGATAGCGGTCGTTTTATGGAAATCGGTAACCAAGTATTTATGCAATATCGACGACTTGAAGATGGATCTTTCGAGCCACTTGAAAATAAAAATGTTGACTTTGGTGGTGGTTTAGAGCGTATTGCTGCGGCAAAAATTGATAACCCAGACGTTTTTCAGATTAGCTTAATGAAACCAATTATTGAAAAACTTGAAGAAATTAGTGGTAAAAATTACAACAAAAATACTGATTCGATGCGCGTGATTGCGGATCATCTTCGAAGTGCAACATTTTTGGCAGTCGATGGTTGTGTGCCTTCGAATAAGGAACAGGGTTATGTGATGCGCAAGTTTATTCGTCGAGCAATGGCAAAAGCTTTTGATTTAGGTATTGAAGATAATTTTGTTGAGCAAATTATTCCAGTTATTGTTGATATATATGCCCCAGATTATGCTGAAGTTGCTTCGAAATCTGATGAGATTATTGCTGTTATGGTTAAAGAGGAAAAAGCTTTCCGTCGAACGCTTCGAAAAGGTTTGCACGAGCTTGAAAAGTTTGCAAAAGATGGATTAACTGGTGTTGAATTATTTCAACTTTATGATACTTTTGGTTTTCCGCTTGAACTTTCAACCGAGGAGGCGATTCGTCGTGAGATTCCTCTTTCGAAAAATTGGCAGGAAGAATTTAATACTAAAATGAAAGAGCAACGCGAACGCTCGCAGACGGCTTCGAAAGGAAAGTTTAAGGGTGGGCTTGAAGGTCAAACTCTCGAACATCGAAAACTTCACACTGCAACTCACTTGATGAATGCTGAACTTCATAATATGTTTGAAGGACAAATTTCACAAAAAGGTTCGAATATCAATACTGAGCGATTGCGTTTCGACTTTACTTTTGACAGGAAACTAACCGAAGAAGAGAAAAAGCATATTGAAGATGTAGTTAATGAGCAAATTTCGAAAGGTTTAGAAGTTTCTTGGGCGGAATATCCAACCGATTATGCGCTAAACGATTTGAAAGCGATTGGTGTTTTTGGCGATAAGTATGGCGAAACGGTAAAAGTTTATACGATGAAAGCTGAAAATGAGGCGCCGTTTAGCGTTGAAATTTGCGGCGGACCACATGTTGATAATACGCGAGAGCTTGCTGAAGGCGGTAAAAAGTTTAAGATTGTGAAAGAACAATCTTCGAGTGCAGGGGTGCGAAGAATTAAAGCTGTTTTGCGATGATTCAAAAAATTAAACGCGGAACTATTGTTGTTGGCTATCCTGGCGTTGGAAAAAGCTCAATAAAGCATAAGGACTTTATAGATTTGGAAAGCTCTGATATTATTTATGTTGATAATTTGGCTTGGAAATATGGCAAAGAAAACGCAAAAGGGCGATTTGATAGAGTTCGAAAATATAATTTTCTTCAGATTTATTGTAACGAAATTGTAAAAAATTATTCGCCAGATAAAATTATGGCGGTTTGGAACAATAAGAAAGTTATTGATTTTTTAGCTCAAGAAAAAATGCCATTTTGTGTGGTCGCTCCAATGAATAATCCTAAAAATATAAGTGAGTTTGTTAATCGATACAAAAAACGAGGTAATAATGAATCTTGGATTTTTGGAGTTGACAGAAAAAGCGGTGTAAAGGGTTCTCTTGAGAGGTTTAATGCTGATGAATTTCGAAAAAAGTATGACTGCAAGGTTTTCGAACTGGATAACAAAACTTTTTTGAGCGATATTTTAGAATTAGAAGACATAGAAATAATCTTGTGAAAATTTGCAAAAAAACCGTAAACGGTTTATAATATAAACAGTATGCTATTCAAGAATAAACAAAGAGAAGAGCTTAACGATAATCATATCGTGGCACTTGATATCGGAACTGAATTTGTTAAAGCACTCGTTGCTGAAATCCACGAAGATGAAATTCGTGTAATTGGTGTTGGGCGTGCAAGACAGGATGTAGCAGATATGCATTCGGGTGCGATTGCTGACATTGCGAGTGTTGTTGAAAATTGTGAAAAAGCCTTAATTGAGGCTGAAGATCAAGCTGAAATTCAAGCAAAAAAAGCCGTAATTGGAATTGCTGGTGAGCTTGTTAAGGGTGCGACAAATACTATAAAGTATCGTCGTCCTCAACCAAATCGACCACTTGATGAAGCCGAAATGGAATTTATTATCGATAAAATTCAAGAACGCGCTCAACTTAAAGCGCAGAGGGAAATTGCTCTTGAAACAGGGAATCAAGAAGCTGAAATTAAGCTAGTTAATTCAGCAATTGTAGGTATTCATATAGATGGATATAAAGTTTCGAATCCAATAGGGTTTCAGGGTAAGGATGTCTCAATTCAGATTTATACAGCTTTTGCACCAACAGTTCATATTGGTGCGATTGAGCGTGTTGCAAACGAGCTTGCGTTGGATTTGATTGCTGTCGCTGCTGAACCTTTCGCCGTTGCAAGAAGTGTTGTTGGTTCAGATTCATCAAGTAGTTTTACTGCAATTTTGGCGGATATTGGAGGTGGAACTACTGATATTGCTGTTGTTAATGATGGTGGTGTTGAGGGGACAAAAATGTTTGGAATTGGCGGTCGAAGCTTTACTAATCAGATTGCAAACGAGCTTTCGTTATCGTACAAAAATGCTGAAAAGCTTAAACTTAATCTTTCGAACGAAAAACTTAAATCAAGTATTGCAAAACAAGCAATTGATGCGATTGATAATACTTTGGATGTTTGGATTTCTGGTGTTGAGTTGGCTTTGAGTGATTTTGAAGATTTAGATTATTTACCAAATAAAATTTTACTTTGTGGTGGTGGCTCAAGTTTGGAATCTTTGGTAGATCGATTGGAAAATGACGACTGGTGGAAGGAATTACCGTTTAATAAAAAGCCAAAAGTAAAACATATTAAGCCTGAGGAGGTTTATGGTGTTATTGATGAGTCTGGAAAAATCAATGACCATACATTTATTACGGCGATGGGGCTTTTGCGTGTTGGGTATGATACTTACAGTTCCGATGAAAATGCTAGTGAAAATTTCCGTGATAAATTAAACAGGATTTTGCGAGCTTAAAAGAGGTAGAATATGAACGAAAAAGTTAAAAAAGATGTGATTTATGTTGATGTTGAAGATGATATTACTGATGTAGTAAATAAAATAAAGTCTTCAAAAGAGCGAATTATTGCAATTGTTCCGCCGAAAGGGCTTGGGATTTTTAGGAGTGCGGTTAATATTCGTTTGCTTTCTCGAACAGCTCAAAAAGTTGATAAAAAAATCGTTTTCATTACGAATAATCCAGCACTTAAAACGATGTCGGCTGCAGCTAAAATTCCAGTTTCAAAAACACTTCAAAGCAAGCCGGAAATTCCTGAAATTGATATTTTGGAAGTTGATGGTGATGATGTGATTGATGGTGAAAGTTTGCCAATTTCAGAATTTAGTGGTCTAACTGTTGATGAAAAAGAAGCAGAAATTCTTGAAGGAATTGATATTGATGATAATAAGAATTTCAATAAGGCTGAGCCAGAGATTAAAAAAGATAAAACTAATAAATCGAAAAAAGGCGTGAAAGTTCCTGATTTTTCAAAATTTAGGAAAAAGATTTTTATTATTGGTAGTATTGCTATTGTATTTTTAGTTTTTATTGTTTGGGCGATTTTCTTTGCACCAGCTGCGGAAGTTATTATTGCTGCGAAAACTTCAACTTCAAATATTAAAGGGGCGGCGGCGATTTCAAATATTGCTGGTGAAAAATCACTTCTTTCGAAAACTGAAACAATTAGTAAAAATCACGAAATTTATTTTGATGTAACTGGAACTCGTGAAGAAGGTGAGGCTGCTTCTGGAACTTTAACTCTTTCACAGAGTAGTGATAGTGATCCAGTAACTGTTGCGCAAGGTTCGGCTTTTTCGGCAGGGAAATGTAATTTTACAACAACTTCAACCGTAACAATTCCGGGTGCAAAAATTAAAAGTGGATCAATTTCGGCAGGAAGTGTTAGTGTTGGGATTAAAGCGACTGCAATCGGTGAGCAATGTAATTTGGGAGCTCAAAAGTATATTTCGTCAATCGAAGGTGTTTCAGCGAATGGTGGTCAGCTTTCTGGTGGAAGTAAAAAGACCTTGAAGGTTGTTTCGCAAGAAGATATCAATAATGCAAAGGCTAAAATAAATTCTGAAAATTCAGATGAGATTAAGAAAGAGATTAAAGCTAAATTTGGTAATGATTACACTGTTTTATCGGATAGTTTTGCTGTAAAAGAAGGTAATGTTTCAACTTCAACTGCAGTAAATCAAGAAGCCCCAAATGGTAAAGCTACACTTAAATCTTCTTCTTCATATTCGATGACTGCGCTTGAAAATAAAAGTATTGAAAAGGTTTTGGCATCTTTAGCTAAAGAAAAGATTAATAGTGAAAACCAAAAAATCTATGACTATGGATTAAAAAATATTAAATTTTCGAAATTTAGTGGAAATAATATTGAGCTTTCTTCTAATATTAAAGTTGGCCCAGTTATTGATACTGATGGTCTTAAGGATAAAATTAAAGGTAAGAAATCGGGTGAGGTTCGAAGTTTGATTGAGGCGAATGAAGGTGTTGAAAATGTTGAAGTTAAATTTTCATTCTTCTGGGTGAATACCATTCCTAATAATTCCGAAAAAGTTAAAATTGAATTTAAGGTTGATAGAAAATGAAATCGCTAAAGTTAATGGCGCTCGATGTTGGTACTAAGAGGATTGGCATTGCTCTAGCGGATTCATCGATAAGAATTGCAATACCTTTTCTTACGATTGAGGTTGAGAATAATTTAGAGTTTGTAGTAAAACAGATCATAGAATTAATTTCGAAAGAAGAAATTAATATTCTTGTGGTTGGATTACCTAGAAACCAAAGTGGTGAAGAAACTTCGCAAAGTGTTTATACGAAAGAATTTGTGAAAAAGCTTGAATACGCTGTTGATCGGATTGAATTTCAAGATGAAAGTTTGACGAGTATTCAAGCAGAAGATAGATTAAAAAGTTACGGAAAACCATATTCTAAAGGTGATATTGATATGAATGCTGCATCGATTATATTGCAGGATTATTTGGAGGAAAATTTTTAATGGATGGGATTATTAAGCCACCAATAGTTAAAAAAGAGGAAGATATCGAAGATCGTGCAGAAAAAGTGATTGAAAAAATCTCTCAACGCGAAGAAGAATTCGAAAAAATAAAGAAAATTAATAACGATAAAAAGCGCAAGTTTCGAAAAAAAATAGCAATTGTTTTTGTTGTATTTGTGTTTTGTGGAATTTCTTTTTTCGGGATTTTATTTTTTAGCTACAATAACGCACTAAGTTTTAAAACTAGCGACACAAAAAAAGTTGATTTTATAATTCGAAAGGGTGAATCTCTTGATAGAGTTGCTCAAAATTTAGCTGATAAAAAGTTAATTATTTCGAAAAATTCGTTTATTTTTTATGCGAGAATGAATAATAAACGAAATATTTTGGCAGGAGACTATCAGCTTTCTTCGAGTCTGACAATTCCTGAGATTTTGGATATTTTAAATAAAGGCCAGGTTTTAGATAATTTCAATGTGACATTTTTACCTGGTGGAACAGTTAAAATGGCAAAAAATGCGCTTTCGAAAGTAGGTTATTTAACCAGTGAAATTGATGCAGCTTTTTCGAAAGATTATTCTTCTGAATTTCCTATTCTCTTTGCAGGAAAGCCGAAAAATGTTGATTTGGAAGGGTTTTTCTATGGAGAGACGCATAATTTTAAAAAAGGAGTTAAGGCTGAAGATATTCTTCGAAGGTATTTTGCCGACTTTGAAATAAAAGTGAAAGAACTTGATCTTATAAATAAATTCAAGAAGAAGGGGTTGAATCTTTATGAAGGAATAACACTTTCATCGATTGTCCAAAAAGAGACGCTTAATGATTTTGAAGATCAACAAAAGGTTGCGGGAGTTTTTTATAATCGAATTAACGCTGGAATGACGCTTGGATCAGATGTTACATATCAATATATTGCTGATAAAACTGGTGTGGAGCGAACTCCAAACTTAAACAGTCCGTATAATCTTCGAAGGTTTAAAGGTCTAACACCAACCCCGATAGCAACTCCTGGATTGTCGGCGCTAAAGGCAACTGCTTCGCCGGCAGATCATAAATATCTATTCTTTTTGAGCGGTGATGATGATAAAACATACTATGGTAAAACAGATGTAGATCATCAAAAAAATATCGAAAAATATTGTGCGAAAAAGTGTTCAATTTTGTGATTAAGCTTGACAATTTGATTGATATTTGATAAAATTTAAATGTATATTGATGTAAGAAATAACTAAATGTTCTTTACATTAATGCACCTACCAGAAAATACTTTAAGGCATTCGTTTAACTATAATATTAATAAAAAGGTCGACATTATGCTAAGTTTCGAAAGAGGCGGTGTTAATATGGTAGTGCATCACAGTAATGTGCTTGCGGGAGAAAAAATATTTGTAGCAAAAAAGTGGGAGTTTCAACTCCTAAGATAGAAATAATTCAGGATCGAAAACGGTTGAATTCTGATTCTAATATTTCGAAAATTATTAATATTCTAAGCCAAAAATCAACAGTTGTATATTCTTCTATATTTATAGTTGTTATTATGATTGCTGTTTTTGGTGGAGGTCAATCTGAATCGAGTCGAACGGTCGAATTGAATAATCAGATTGAGTCAAAAGTTTCAGAGGGTTCGAAAAATAGTGATTTAAACTCAAATTACTCGGTTGCAGATAAGGTTACTGAATCTGGCGTGATAGCAAATCTTGCAGAGTCTGCAGATTTAGCGATTGCTCCATCTGCAGCAAGTCTTTCAACATCAACTGCGATACTGCAAGATTCACCACAAGTTAATACGACTATCGAAAAACCCAAGGTGCTTGAGGTGTTGTCTGAAAAACGAGAAATTGTTAAATATACTACACAATCAGAAGAGTTGATTCAAGCAATTGCTGATAAGTATGGAATTACTGCACAAACTATCAAATGGGTTAATAAATTGAAGGGTGATAGTGTTAGTGCTGGAAAAGAGTTACGGATATTGCCGGTTGACGGGATTGTATATACTGTAAAATCTGGAGATAGTCTTAAATCTATCGTAGAAAAATATCAGGCAAGTTTAGAACGGGTAGTCTCATATAATAAGTTGAAAGATGGTGAAGGGTTAAAAGAGGGGACTGAATTAGTCCTTCCTGGTGGTATTTTACCAGAGGAGGATCGACCAGATTATAATCCTAAATCAAGAATTCCTTCCATTACTTCATCATCAAGGCCGGTAGGTCAGTCTAACGTTACCGTTTCACTTTCTTCAAACTATAATGTGAAGGCTGGAAATGCTTATGCCTGGGGAAACTGTACTTGGTATGTCTATAACCGTCGTCCAGATATTGGAAGTTTCTGGGGTAATGCTTCAACCTGGGCAGTGAGTGCTCGGGCAGCTGGATATAGAGTTGATCAAACTCCATCTGTTGGTGCAATTGCGCAGTGGAATGCGTATGCAAACTCTTACATCTGGGGATATGGACATGTTGCAATTGTTGAATCTATAAATTCAGATGGAACAATTACTGTAACAGATATGAACTATGCTGGAAGGTTGAATGTTGTGACAACAAGAACTGTTCCTGCAAGCAGTGTATCGAACTATATTCATTAAAATTAAAAATGAGCAATCTTTTCAAGGGCTGCTCATTTTTAATAGTCTGGATATTTTTTGAAAAATATGTTATAATAGACCTATATGTTTGTAGATACAGCTAAAATTTTTATCCAAGCTGGCCGCGGAGGAAATGGTGCGGTTAGTTTTCGGCGTGAGTTGTATATCGAAAAGGGTGGACCAGATGGTGGAGATGGCGGTCGTGGTGGAGATGTGATTTTTCGCGCAACAAAAGATTTGAATACACTTTTGAATTTTCGATATAAGCCTGAGCTTAAAGCTAAAAATGGCGAAAGTGGTTCAAAAAGAAATAAAACAGGGAAATCTGGCGAGCCATTAATTGTTAAAGTTCCGGTTGGAACATTGGTAAAACGAAGCGGTGAAATTTTAGCTGACTTAAAATTTGACGGTGAAGAAGCTGTTGTTGCGCGGGGTGGCGATGGTGGTTTTGGAAATGCTCACTTTAAATCTTCCATTCGACAAACTCCTCGCGTTGCTGAACTTGGTGAAAACGGTGAAACTTTCGAAGCCGATTTGGAGCTCAAATTACTTGCTGACGTTGGTTTGGTTGGCTTTCCGAATGCTGGAAAATCTACTTTTTTGAGCGTTGTTTCAAATGCACGACCGGAGATTGCGAATTATGCCTTTACAACTTTAACTCCTAATCTTGGTGTAGTTGAAATTGATGGATCAAATCTCTTGATTGCCGATATTCCAGGGCTTATTGAAGGCGCAAGTGAAGGAAAAGGCTTAGGCGATGCTTTTCTTCGGCATGTTGAGCGAACGAGTGTACTTCTTCATCTGATAGATGTTTATGAGGAAAATCCGGGCGAAAAGTATCAGATTATTCGTGAAGAATTGAAAAAATATCAACCAGAATTGCTGGATCGCCCAGAGATAATCGCACTCACAAAAACGGAAGGTATGGATTCGGAGATAATTAAATATCAGGTTTCGAAAATTCAAGAAAAGGTGGGAGACGTACAGGTTTTTGCGATTTCGTCAAGTGCTCATTTAGGGATTAAGGATGTTTTGCGGGCACTTCGAAAAGAGGTTGAAGAATTTAGGAAATTCGAAGAAGAAAGTGTTGAAAATGAATCTGAGGAAGATATTGCTGTAATTTCATTGTCGCAAGATGAAATTAGTAAAGCTTGGCAGGTTGAATTTAATGAAGAAGAAAATATTTTTAAAGTTTCGGGTGAAAAGATCGATAAATTTGCTCGCCGAACAAATTTTATGAATATTCATGGAGTAAATCGCTTGCGTGATATCTTGCGAAAAATGGGAATTGAGCATGAACTCCGCCGAATGGGTGCGGAAAATTCAAGCATAATTTCAATTTCGGGCAATCAATTTGAGCTAGTCGACTCGAATTGGGAAGATTAAAATATAAATAAAAAAGCACGATCTTAGTCGTGCTGGATGTATGATGGGTAACATTTAGGATTTTTTTTCGGATTCTTCTAAAGATTCCAATTTTTTCATGCCTATATGAAGCCCTATAAATCTACGCACCTGGTCCTTGTCGAAGATATTTGAGAAAATATCAATTATTTCAAGGAGGTCATACCCTCTATCCATAAGTGATTTGACTAATTCTTCTGCAATGCTATTGATTTCTTTTTCAGCTAAGCTTACGTCATGTAAGGACATATAACCCTTATCAACCATATCTCTTAGTTTTATTGACTTATAATTAATTATGGTTGCCATTTATTCTTCTCCTATAAACGTGCGCGCCACTCTCCGGCGAATGAGTGAGAGTATTATCTCATGACTATTTTTATTTTACAATATTTTAATTAAAAAGTCAAATGTGTTTGTTATTTTTGTAGTTTTAGAGTAAAATATAAACATGAAGACTTTCTTTTTTTATGATTTAGAGACCAGTGGATTTAGTCCGCAGAATGACCGAATTATGCAATTTGCGGGGCAACGAACAGATGAAAATTTTAATCGAATCGGTGAGCCTGTTAATATTTTAGTTAGATTGAATGATGATGTTTTACCAAGCCCGAGTGCACTAATGGTGACAAAAATTAGCCCACAAAAAACAGTTGAAGAAGGCTATACTGAAGCTGAATTTGCGAAAATGCTTGTTGAAGAATATTTCACACCAGATACAGTTATTATTGGATATAATAATGTTCGATTTGACGATGCGCATATTCAACACCTTTTGTGGAGAAATTTTTATCCGCCATATGATTGGCAATGGAAGGATGGTCGTTCTCGGTGGGATTTGTTAGATGTTGTGCGAATGATCCGCGCTCTTCGTCCGGAAGGTATTAATTGGCCGTTTATTAAGAATAAAGAAACTGGTGAGAAATTTGCTTCAAACAAGCTTGAACTTTTAACTAAAGAAAATGGGATTTCTCATGAGAATGCCCACGATGCATTAAGTGATGTTGATGGATTGATAGATGTGGCACGATTATTAAAAGAGAAACAGCCGCAGATTTTTAATTATCTTTTAAAAATGCGTTCAAAAAACGAAGTTCAAAAAATGATAAATCTTGAAAGCCCTAAACCATTTGTCTATACATCTGGTCGATTTAGTGTTGAATTTGAAAAAACTACAATTGTATTCCCAATTGCGCCGGCTAAAAATAAAAATGTAATCGTTTGGGATTTGCGATTTTCCCCAAAAGATTTTCTTGATTGGAGCGCTGAACAAATTTTAGAGAATATTACGGCAGATTTTGAAACTCGTTCACAAGCAGATTTTAAGCCGATTGCGGCAAAAATTCTACAATATAACAAATGTCCAGCGGTTGCACCGGTTGGTGTCTTAAATGATGAAAATAAAGAACGCCTAAAAATTGATCTTGGTGAAATTCAGAAAAATTTAGATATTTTGCGAAAAAATCCGCATTTTGCCGAAAATCTTCGAACTGCTTTTGAAAAAAAAAGTGAGGTTTTTCAAGATAAAAATAGTAAAGACACTCTTTCTCCCGAGGCTCGGCTTTTTGAAGGGTTTGTTTCGAGAAGTGATGATATTAAAATTGAAGCTGTTCGAAATTCTTCTGCTCGAGAATTAGCAGATTTTCATCCGGACTTTAGCGATGAAAGATTGAGTGAGTTACTTCTTCACTACAAAGCTCGGAGCTTTCCAAAGAGCTTGAGTTCGCAAGAAAAAGAAATCTGGGAAGAATATCGTGCGAAAAATATTCAAAAAATGATGCCGAAATTTATACAAGAATTTCAAGAAATTGTAGCTCGGCAAGATTTGAGTTCGAAAGAAGAATTTATTCTTGAAGAAATTAAACTTTGGCTTGAGAATATTATGCCAGATTCTAATTCTTGAGTTTTTTGACAATTTTGTGAGACCATTCTGCTTGTTTGAGCTTTTCGAAATCTGGATTTTGCTTTTTTTGAAAATCCAATATTTCCTGGGGAAAAAAACCTTTTTCATGCTTAAACCCAGCTCTCCACTCGTAGCCTTCTGTGTAGCCGAGTTCTTTGGTGATTTTTGAGGTTGAATTTCGAAGGTGAATTGGAACTTGTGCATTTGGGAATTTTTCAACCAATTCATAGGATTGATACATGATTCCAGTGGATTCACGCGATTTTTTGCTTTTTGAAAGAGCTATTGCACAGTGAAAAAGAACATACTTAGCTTCAGGCATTCCGATTTTTTCGATTGCATCAAAAGTGGAATTCGCAAGAGTAATTGCACCATTCCCAGCTAACCCAATATCTTCGGATGCAAAAATTATCATTCGGCGAGCGATAAATTTTGGATCTTCGCCAGATTTGAGCATTTTCGCTAAGTAAAAACAGGCTGCTTCCGCGTCGCTTACGCGCATACTCTTAATGAAAGCCGAGATTGTATCATAATGTGAATCGCTATTTTTATCATAAAATAATACAGAACTTTCGATTGAATTTTGGACAGTTTCTGTGGTAATTTTATCTTTTTCGAAATTCAAAATCAATTCAAGATTGCTTAGCGCCATTCTGGCATCACCGCTGCTAATTTTCGAAAGAAGTTCAAGTGCATCTGGGGTAATTTTTGTTTTTGGTGAAGTTTTTTCAAGTGTGTTCTGGATGATTTTCGAAATTTCAGAAGTTTTAAGCGGTTGGAGAGATAAAACTCGACTTCTTGAAAGTAGTGGTGCGATAACCTCAAAACTTGGATTTTCGGTCGTAGCTCCAATAAGGTTAATTAGCCCACTTTCGATATGTGGCAAGAAAGCATCTTGTTGAGATTTATTAAAGCGGTGAATTTCATCAACGAATAGAATCGTTCGAATTCCAAGATTCCAGTTTTGTCGAGCATGTTCGATAACTTTTTCGATATCTTTTTTTCCACTTGTAACTGCTGAAATTTCAATAAAATCAGCATTAACTTCTGTTGCTAAAATTCTTGAAAGGGTAGTTTTACCGGTTCCAGCTGGACCCCAAAAAATCAAACTAATCGGTTCTTTATTTTCAATAATTTTTCGCAGAATTCCATTTTTTCCGATAAGGTGGGATTGACCAATTACTTCGTCGAGTTTTGTTGGTCTCATTTTTTCTGCAAGTGGAATTCTATGTTGATTATCCATTTTAATATTATAACATTTTAAAATAAAAACCACAAAATACGGTTTCGAAATTTGAAAAAAGAGTGAAAATATGGTATTATTTAAGTAATAAAATAACTAAAAATGAATTTGAGGAACTATGAAAATTAATACGAAACCGCTCCCAGGGATGATGGAATTATTACCAGAAGAACAGCTTGAATTTGATCGAATTTGTGAGGTGATTCGGAAAAACTACGAAAAATTTGGCTTTGCCCCAATTGATACGCCGATTATTGAGCGTACTGAAACTCTTCTAGCGAAAGCTGGTGGCGAGACTGAAAAACAGATTTATCGTTTTTTGAAAGGTGATAATGATTTGAGCTTGCGGTTCGATTTGACTGTTCCAACTGCTCGATTTGTTGCCGAAAACTTTGGCCAATTACAATTTCCATTTAAGCGTTCGCAAATTGGAAAAGTTTATCGTGGCGAGCGAGCTCAGAGAGGGCGTTTCCGTGAGTTTTATCAGTGTGATATTGATGTTATCGGGCGAGATAATTTAAATATTAAATATGATGCCGAAGTTATTGCAGTTATTTATAGTATTTTTCGAGAGTTGAACTTTGGTGATTTTACGCTTCGAATTAATAATAGAAACATTACGAGCGGGTTGATTGACGGTTTGAATTTAATTGAAAAACAGGCGGAAATTATGGAACTAATCGATCGCGCAGAGAAAATTACGCCAGGAGAATTTTATCAACAGCTTAAAGATTTAGATTTAGGCGAAAGTGCGCAGTCTATTAAGGATTTTGTTGAAATTTCCGGCTCTTGTGAAGAAGTTTTAAATAAGCTTCGAAAAATTGCTCAAAATATTAAAAATGATCAGTTCAAAAAGGGGATTGATGAACTTTCGAAAGTTACTGAAATTCTTAAAAAAATGGGCGTTGAAGAGAAATATTTTAAACTTGATATGTTGATTGTTCGCGGGCTTGATTATTACACGGGAACTGTTTTTGAAACAAATTTGAACGATTTTAAAGAGATTGGTTCGGTTTCGAGTGGTGGTCGCTACGAAAATCTTAGTGAATACTATTCGAAAGAAAAACTTCCTGGCGTGGGTGCTTCGATTGGTTTGACGCGATTATTTTGGAGTTTGCGAGATTTGGGGTTGCTGAGTTTTTCAAAAAGGTCGAATGCGGAATTCTTGATTATTCCATTTAGCGAAAATGAGCTTGAAAAGTCTTTCAAGATTGCCAATGACCTGCGAGAATCTGGCAAAAATGTAGAAGTTTTGCTTGAAGAATTTAATATGAAAAAAGCTTTCAAATTTGCCAACAAACGAGGTGTGAAATATGTTTTAGTGATTGGTGAGCAAGAAATTAGCAAAAATGTGTTCGAATTTAAAAATATGGAGACTGGCGAAAAGCTGAATTTAAATGAAATAATTAAAAAATAACGCTATTGTTTAATTTTTCAAAAAAGTGTGGTATAATAATTTTATACCATTTTGGCGCCTTGGCGGAGTGGTTACGCAGCGGTCTGCAAAACCGTTTACACCGGTTCAAATCCGGTAGGTGCCTCCAGAATATAACAAAAGGAAAGAAGTAATGCAAGAAGAAAATCAGAAGATTGTTGAAATTCGAAAAGGTGAAGAAGATACGAAAAATGTAAATACTCACTCAGTTGTTATCGCTCAGCCAAAACCAAAGAAAAAGTACAGCAAGACTGTGGTGGCTATTCGACAAACGATTATTTGGTTTAATATTTTTACTGCGATGGTTTGTGCGCTCATTAGCTTAGCTAATATCTGGTCCGATAATTATCTTGCTGAAACTATGGGTAAAGCTTGGGCTACATTCTTAGTTCTTGGTGTATTTTCATTTTTTATTATGGTTATTTCGCCACTTTTGGATAAAGACGAAGCTTAATTGTTATATACGCCTTGACTTTTGCTGTTGAGGCGTGTTAAAATATAAATACGCGCGAGTGGCGGAATTGGTAGACGCGAGGGACTTAAAATCCCTTGACCTAAACAGTCGTGCGGGTTCGATTCCCGCCTTGCGCACCAAATTTTAACAATAGTAGGAGAATAAAATGCCAATTGCAATTATTATAATTGTTGCCGTTCTTAGTTTAATCGGGATTTTTGTTTGGAGTCAATATAACGCTCTTGTTCGTTTGAATGAACGAGTTGAAGAGGCTTGGAGTGATATTGCTGTTCAACTTAAATATCGAGCTGATTTAATCCCAAACCTTGTAGAAACTGTTAAAGGATATGCAACTCACGAAAAAGAAGTTTTCGAAAATGTGAGCAATGCGAGAGCTGGTTTACTTAATGCTGGGAATAATGTTGCTGCTGCCGCACAAGCTGAAGGTGAGATGTCTCAAGCTCTTGGACGATTGTTTGCTGTTGCTGAAAACTATCCAGAATTAAAGGCGAATGAAGGTTTTGTTCAATTCCAGCAACAACAGCAAGAAATCGAAGACAAAATTCAAGGTGCTCGCCGATTTTATAATGGTGGAGTTCGAGATCTTAACATTAAGGTTAAAACTTTCCCAACTAATATTTTTGCTAAAAAACTTGGTTTTGAAAAGCGAGATTTCTTTGAGGTTGAAGATCGAAAAACTATCGAATCTGCACCACAAGTAAAATTCTAATTTAATTAGGGTTTGTTAAGGATGTATAGCTCAATTTCTGAAAATAAACGCAATACAGTGATAATTTTTTCACTATTTATTACGATTATATCAGGGATTGGGCTATATTTTTCGTATATATTGAACGACAGATCTATTTTTTATTGGACATTTATTTTTACAGTGTTTTATGCTTTTTTTCAATATAAAATATCTAAAAAAATTGTCATAATAATGAATGGCGCAAGATCTATTTCTAAAAAAGATGCGCCGGTGTTTTATTCTGCGGTTGAGTCAATTTCAATAACCGCTGGAATACCTATGCCGAAGTTATATATAATTAATGATCATTCAATGAACGCTTTTGCGGCCGGAACGAGTCCTGAAGATTCTATTGTTTGTGCTACAACTGGGTTGCTTGAAAATATGGACAAAGTGGAAATTGAAGGTGTTGTAGCGCATGAAATTTCACATATAAAAAATTATGACATTAGAGTTTCTATGGCGGCAGTAGCACTGACAGCTGCTATCGGTTTTTTGGCAGATATTATAATGAGAGTTATTTTTTGGAGTGATGACGAGGATAATCAGAATCCAATTCTGATGATTTTAGGTTTATTGTTTGTTATGATTTCGCCAATTTTAGCGATGATAGTTCGGCTTTCGATTTCTCGTGAGCGTGAATTCCTGGCTGATGCAACTGCGGTTTCATTAACAAGATATCCTGATGGACTTATACGTGCTCTTGAAAAACTCAAAAATAATCAACCGCTTAAAAAGCAAAATTCAACAACTGCAAGTTTATTTATTTCGAATCCAATGAAAGTAGGATTCTTTCAGAGGATTTTTTCAACTCATCCACCTCTTGAGGAGCGAATTAAAAGATTAAAAGAAAATAGTGTGAGGTTTTAGTGGTTAAGAAAAAAATATTAAGCTCTAACGAAAAACAGATTAGTTTGGTATATTTTTGGATTATCTCAGTTCGGATTTGTTTTCGAAAAAATGTAATAGAGCGATTTCAAAAATTTAAAGCTCGTCGACCGCACAGAAGTTTTAAAATTTCGAAAAGACGAGATTATGCTCGACCGCTAAAAATTGGTGGTTATTGGAATTTAATGGGTGATGTTTTCAGATTTATGTATCAAAATAAAACCATTTTTCGAAATCTTATTCTTATTTTTGCACTTATGGGAATTCTTTTTATTGGATTAATGGATCAGAATTTCATTTCAAGTCTTCAGGCGGTAGTCGATACGACAAATGATGGAAATTTTGAAGGTTTTTTTGGTGAAATTGGGAAAGCCGGATTAATTATGACTGCGACATTCACTAGTGGTGGGTTAGTTCAGTCACCGAATGAGGTTCAGCAGTTAATTTTTGCGATATTGATACTTTTTATTTGGTTGGCGACGATTCAGCTTTGCCGAAATATTTTGAACGGAAATAAAAACTATAATCTCAGGGATGCGCTATATTCTTGTGGTGCGCCTATAATTCCAATGATGGTTATTTCTGCAGTTATATTATTCCAGATGATTCCGGTATTTATTGCAACGATTGTTGGAGCTGCTGCTAGAACAACAGGGATACTATCAAGCGGAGTGGAACAAATGGTGTTTTTTGCTGCAATGTTGCTGTTATTTTCGCTCTCGGCTTTTTGGGTTACAGGATCAATTTTCGCGATGATTATTGTAACGATCCCTGGAACTTATCCGTTTAAAGCTTTAAAAATTGCTGGAGACATGGTTTTGCAGAGGCGATTGGTAATTTTGAAACGAGTTTTGTTCTTGGTTTTTATTCTGGTTTTGCTATGGTTGGTAATAATTATTCCAATAATAATATTGATGAATTGGTTGATTTCGATTAATGAGTTTTTTATTAAGATTCCAATTGTACCAATTTCGATGTTATTAATGAGTTGCTTCTCGTGCATTCTAAGTTCCGTTTATGTATATTTATTGTATAGAAGGGTAGTGGATGTCGACCAGCGATAAAAAAAGATATAGTGATTTAGTTCAGCTTTTGAATAAGTATTCTTTCGAATATCACACACTGGATGCGCCTAGCGTTCCAGATGCAGTTTATGATTCACTATTTTCAGAACTAAAAAAGATCGAGGTAGATAATCCCGAGCTAATTTCGAAAAATTCACCAACACAAAGAGTTGGAAATGTAATGATTGGCGGTTTTGAAAAAGTTAAGCATTCTACTCGGATGTTAAGTTTAAACGATGTTTTTAGTCATAAGGAGATTTTTGATTGGTTTGATCGAATTAAAAAACTTAATCCAGAAATTGAAGAGGATTTTTTTGCGGATATCAAAATGGATGGATTGGCGTGTTCGCTGATTTTTGAAGATGGTGAATTTATGCGTGCAGTCACTCGTGGCGATTCATTTATTGGTGAAGATGTTTCAAGTAATGTTCGAACAATTAAAAATATCCCGCTTTTTTTAGGTTCAAGCAATGAAGAGTTTAGTTTTTTCGAAAAAGGTAGAACTGAAATTCGTGGTGAAATTGTCGTTTTGAAGGATGATTTCGAAAAAATAAATCAGGCTCGAAAAGAGCAAGGTGAACAGGAGTTTGCCAATCCTCGGAATTTAGCTGCAGGAACAATTCGTCAGCTCGATCCGGCGGTAGTCGCTTCAAGACCGCTGAATTTTCGTGCTTATGATATTATTCGTGAGGATTTACAAGAGATCCCGACAAATGAATTTGCTTATAAGGCACTAAAAAATCTTGGTTTTTCAGTAAATGAACAGGCTTCACAGGTTAAAAGCATTAAAAAAGTTATTGAATTTATTGAATTCTGGGAGGAGAAGCGAAAAGACCTCCCCTTCAACACTGATGGCCTAGTTGTAAAACTTAATAATCGTGAACAATTTTTAAATCTTGGAATTGTTGGTAAACAGCCTCGTGCAGCTATTGCTTTTAAATATTCGCCAGAGGAGGTTACGGCAATTATTTCAGATATTGTTATTTCAGTTGGGCGAACTGGCGTTGCAACTCCTGTTGCGGTTTTTCCACCCGTTCAACTTGCTGGAACTACTGTTCGACATGCTAGCCTTCATAATGCTGATGAGATTCAGCGTCTTGATGTTCGGATTGGTGATACTGTTGTGGTTTTTAAATCTGGTGACATTATTCCAAAAATTTTGCGAGTTTTACCCGAACTTCGCCCAAAAAATACTAAATCGTTTGACTTTGAAGATAAACTTTCGAAACAATTTCCTGATATCGAATTTTATCGACCAAACGGCGAAGTTGCGTATCGTGCAAAAGGTTTGAATTCTGACTTAATTTTAAAAAAAATGGTGGCATTTTATGCTTCTAAAGCGGGATTGGATATAGAAAACCTCGGTGAAAAAAATGTTAATTTACTGGTTGAAAAAGGTTTGATTCGAGATTTGGCGGATATTTATTCACTTAAAAAAGAGGATTTGTTAAAGCTTGAGCGTTTTGCTGAAATGTCGGCGAATAATCTTTTGAAAGCGATTGAACTTTCGAAAAATCCAGAACTTTCGAAATTTATTTCTGCTTTAGGGATTCGACATATTGGCAGTGAAACGGCAAATCTTTTGGCGGAAAGGTTTGAAAAATTTGAAAATTTGCGCGATTCGAATCTTGAAGAATTGCTTGAAATTGACGGAATTGGCAAAAAAGTCGCGGAAAGTATTTTGGCGTATTTTAATGATGACGAAAATTTACGAATTTTGAAAAAAATGTTTAATCTTGGTGTGAAAGTAAAAAAATTCGAAAAAATAGAAGGTGTTTTAGTTGGTAAGAGCTTTGTAATTACTGGAACACTAAAAACAATGACACGCGAACAGGCTATTGAAAAAATTGAAGCTTTAGGTGGAAAATTTCAAAAAACAATTTCAAAAACTACAGATTTTTTAGTGATTGGTGAAAAAGTTGGTAAAACAAAGATTTTGAAGGCTGAAAAACTTGGTGTGAAAGTTATGAGTGAAGATAAGTTTTTGAAAGAAATAAATGCAAACTAGAATTATTGCGGCTTATCCTTGTTTGGGTAAAACTACTCTTTCAAAAATATCTAAAAATCGATTTTTAGATATGGAATTTAATGAAAGCAGTAAAACTAAAATGATGAGTGAAGTTGAAAAATCTCATTTTTTTGATTTTTGTGTGCAGAAAATTGAAGAAGAATATTATTCGGGTAATTTCGAAATTATATTTATCAGTGAAGACGATGAGATTTTAAGGCGACTACTTTCAAAAAAGATTAGTTTTATACTTATTTTGCCAAATGCTCTTAATAAAAGAGTGATGCGAGATTATAAAAGTCGCGTTATATATCGCTCTGGTGAAAGTTGGTGGAATAATGTTATTGAGCCAGAAATTAGCAATCTTCAAAACAGAATTGAATTTTACAAAAATAATGAGCTGGTTGAGGTTTACTTAACTGATGAGAATGAATATATTTGTGATAAGGTTGATCTATGGTGATTTTTTGATTTTTTATACTATTTTTGATATAATTTAGATAGTATGAAAAGATATAATCCGATTGAAATTGAAGAAAAATGGCAAAAGAAATGGGACGAGTCAAAGCTTTATGAAGTGAAGGCGGATTCTTCGAAACAAAAAATGTATATCTCGGGAATGTTTCCATATCCAAGTGGTGCAGGACTTCACACTGGGCATGCGCGAAGTTATACGATTGTTGATTCGATTGCTCGTTTTTATCGACAGCAAGGAAAGAATGTTTTAAACCCAATCGGTTGGGACACTTTTGGCTTGCCGGCTGAGAATTATGCGATTAAAACTGGAATTTCGCCTCAAGAAGCCACAAAAACCAATATTGAAAATTTCAAAAAACAGTTTAAGCGACTTGGAATTTCAATTGATTGGTCGCGTGAAATTAATACTTCAAGTCCAGAATACTATAAATGGACACAGTGGATTTTTCGCGAAATGTATAAAAAAGGTTTAGCTTATCGCAAAGAAAGCTATCAGTGGTGGTGTGATAATGATAAAACAGTTCTTGCGAATGAACAGGTTGAAAATGGTCGCTGTTGGCGTTGTGGTGAAGAGGTTTCGAAAAAACAAATGACACAATGGTTCTTTAAAATTACTGCATATGCTGACGAACTTTTGGCTAATATTGACGAATTAGATTGGCCGGAAAAGATTAAAACAATGCAGCGAAATTGGATTGGAAAATCTGATGGTGCTGAGATTGAATTTGAAATTGCTGATGGAAATGCAAAAGGTGAAAAAATTAAAGTTTTCACAACTCGACCAGATACTATTTTTGGAGTAACTTTTTTGACAATTGCACCGGAACACTCTTTGCTCGAAAAGCTTTCGAATGATTTAACTAACGAAGAAATTAATAAATATAAAAAAGAGTCATTGAAAAAATCTGAAATTGAACGTCAAGAAAACAAAGAGAAAACAGGAATTTTTACTGGAAGTCATGCGATTAACCCTGTAAATGGCAAAAGGATTCCAATCTGGGTTAGTGATTATGTTCTTGGTGGATATGGTGAAGGTGCAGTTATGGCGGTACCAGCTCATGATGATCGAGATTATGAATTCGCTAAGAAATTTAATCTTGATATTGTCGAGGTAATTGAAAAGCCTGCAGGTGTAATTGACGATAACCCTTGCTATCATGGAGAGGGAGTTATGATTAATTCGGGAGAATTTAATGGCCAAGATTCCGCTAATGTTCGAGAGCAGATTACTGATTGGCTTGAACAAAGCGGAATTGGTTGTGCGAAAACTACATATAAAATGCGCGACTGGTTGATTTCTCGCCAGCGATATTGGGGATGCCCAATTCCAATCGCTTATGATAAAGATGGGAAAGAGCATTTAATTCCAGAAGATCAACTACCGGTATTATTGCCAAAAATTAATGATTTTAAGCCTGACGATTCAGGAAAATCTGCTTTAGCAAAAAGTGAAGAATTTATGACGGTTGAATTTGGTGGCGAAAAAATGATTCGCGAAACCGACACTATGGATGGTTATGCTTGTTCCAGCTGGTATTTATTACGTTATGCTGATCCAAAAAATTCTGAAATGGCTTGGAATCCTGAACTTGTGAATTACTGGGCGCCTGTTGATTATTATGTGGGTGGCGATCATGCGGTTGCACATTTACTTTATATTCGTTTTTGGACTCATGTTTTCAGAGATTTAGGTTTGACAAATTTTGCTGAACCTGTTAAAAAACTACTTTATCACGGATATATTAACGCTGAAGATGGTTCAAAGATGAGCAAATCAAAAGGGAATACGATTGATCCGCTTGAAGTTATTGACCAGGGTTATGGCGCTGACTCGCTTCGAACTTACGAAATGTTCATTGCGCCATATGAGATTGATGCTTCTTGGGACCCACGCGGAATCGCTGGTGTATATCGTTTCTTGAATCGTGTATGGGTTTTGGTTCAAGAATTTATAGAAAGTGAAAAATCAGAACAAAATCTTTCGAATTTTCCAGAAATTCAAAAATCACAGCATAAAGCTATCAAAAAAATTACTGAAGATTTTCATCGCGAGAGTTTGAATACTGCAGTTGCAGCTTTGATGGAGTTTGTAAATGAACTTTATAAGCTCAAACTTGAAGGTTTTTCGAATGATTGGCGATTTGTTTTGGAGGATTTATTAAAAATGCTTACACCATTTGCACCGCATATTTCTAGTGAACTTTGGATGCAGCTTGGAAATGAAGAATTTATCGAAAAATCTGGTTGGCCAAAATGGAATGAGGAATTTTTGAAATCGGATGAAATTCAATTTATCGTTCAAGTAAACGGAAAATTGCGCGGAAAAATTAAAGTTGCGGTTGGGGCTGAAAAAGATGAAATTCTCGCGCTTGCTAAAAATGAAGATAATGTTTCGAAATTTTTACAAGATAAAGAAATCGTTAAAGAAATTTTTGTGCCAAATAAATTGATTAATTTCGTGATTAAATAGCAATAATAAAATGGAAGTTTCAAGCTTCCATTTTATTATTATTTTTGCCGAAAATCAATTTGGTTTGCATCAACTGCAACCCAGCCGTCTTTGTCTACATTCACATCAATTTTAGTATTTTCGCCAGTTGAGGTTTTTTTGAAATTCTCAATTCGGGTAATTAATTTTGGATTATCGCTATTTTGAAGATAAACATCTCCTTGAATATTGAAATCTACCTCTTTTTGCATTACACCGATTGATGAGTGGTTGTTTTTTTCGGAACTATAGCTCTCTGGTGTTTGGAAGTATTCATTTATTGAACTTCGAATGGCATCACCCTGCTGAAGATGGATTACGCCACCATTTTCGGAGATTTTTTTAAGGTTCGAAAAATCCATTTCGGAGTTATCTAAGCCATTTTCGCTACTTTTCTGGAAGACTTCTTGCGGGTGGTTTTCTTGATAATTTTTATAGACATCGTGACCAAACCAACCACCAAGTGCTCCGGCAGTCATTGCTAAAGCACCAAACTGTTTTAGTTTTTTTCTACTAATTTTTATTATTTCTTTATCTTGATTTTGATAATTTTTGTTTTGATATTTTTCCATAACAATTTTATTATAGCATAAAAGGAATAAAAAGTCAATATATTATGCATAAAATGCTTGCTTTATCTTGATTTTTAAGGTATAATTGAATCTGAAGGAAAATAATAAACCTAAGGAGAAACTTTAAATGGCACAGCCAAAGAAACAGAGTAGTCCTCGAAAGACTGGTTTGCGACGCAGCCACTTGCGATTGGATTTAGCTCGTCGAGTTAATAAAAAATCACCAGTAAAAGTTTATACAACTAAAAAACAATCTGGTAAAGCTTTGAATAAGCAACTCGAAGAAAATAAAACGCTAGCTGCTTAATTTGCTGGCGTTTTAATTTTTATTTGACAAAAACTAATAATATTTAATAATAGGAAAGAACCTTACGAAAAATGGCATCAAATAGACATTTAGGAAGGATTGTTGTTCTTCAAACACTTTACGAATATGAATTTCGCTCTCAGGCGCAAGATCAATCTGTTGATTTAGCGGAAATCATTTTTCGAAATATGAAACAATATGAAGAAGTGATTGGTGATAAGCAATTCGTTCAAGATTTATTAAACGGGATTATTGAAAAACAGGTTGAACTTGACACGAAGCTTCAACCAATGGCTCCAGAATGGCCAATTTCGCAAATTTCACGAATTGACCGAAATGTTTTAAGGATGGGGCTTTATGAATTGCTATATTCTCAAAAAACAGTTCCGCCAAAGGTTGCGATTAATGAATCGGTTGAACTTGCGAAATCGTTTGGTTCCGATAATTCAAGTAAGTTTATAAATGGCGTTTTAGGAACGGCATATAAGCTTTTTGTGGAGGAACAAGATGGCGAACAAGAAGGTTGAGAATTTTCGAAAATATTTTCATAGAACTCGCCGAGCTTCAATTCAGGAGATTGTTCGAGAGCCAACCGCTGGTGGGGTGATTTTTCGACGCAACCAAAAAAATGAAGTTGAAATTTTGCTGATTCAAGATTCAAAAGATCGTTGGACAATTCCGAAAGGTCATATTGAAGAGGGTGAAACGGCGCAAGAAACAGCTCGTCGTGAAATTGGTGAAGAAGCTGGATTGCACGATGTTAAGATTATTGGCTGGCTTGGAAAGATTAATTTTCGCTATCGCCGAATTGATAAGCTTGTTTTAATGACAACGCAAGTTTTTTTGGTTAAAGCACTTGGCGACACTAATGCTATTCAAAAAGAAGATTGGATGAATGGAATTCGGTGGTTTAGTTTTGCGGACGCTTTGGATGAAATTGAATATGAAGATATAGGGAAGCTCATTTTGCTTGCAATGAAAAAAATTAGACAGGAGAATTTATAATGAGCGGAATTTTACTAACACCATATCACGACTGGGCAAAAGAAAAGCTCGGTTATGATTTTGATAATATTGATCTGTTGGTCACAGCTTTAACTCACCGCAGTTATTTGAATGAACATAAAAAATCAGCTAATGAGCATAATGAGCGGCTTGAATTTTTGGGTGATGCAGTTTTGGAGCTTGTTACAACTGATTTTCTTTTTTCGAATTATGATAAGCCAGAAGGAATTTTAACAGCTTGGCGTTCAGCACTTGTGCGAACGGAAAGTATTGGTGCAGCTGGTGAGCGGCTTGGTTATGAAAAATTAATTCGAATGAGCCGTGGCGAGAAGCAAGGTTCGGCGCGCGCCCGTCAGCAAATTTTGGCTAATGCCTTCGAAGCTACAACTGGGGCGATTTACCTTGATAAGGGCTATGAAGCTGCAAAAAAATACATTACAGATAATATTTTAAGCACTTTACCGCAAATTTTAGAGGAAGAATCTTGGCGTGATCCAAAGAGTTATTTGCAGGAAATTTCACAATCCCAAGATGGATTTACGCCAATCTATAAGGTTTTGAATGAAGACGGTCCAGATCACGATAAAATTTTCACATTAGGTGTTTTTGTTGGTGATAAAAAAATGGGCGAAGGTGAAGGTCCAAGTAAACAAATTGCCCAACAAGAAGCTGCTCGTGAGGCAATTCGGAAATATAAAAATAATGAAAAGATATGATTTATGAATAATTTCGAAAGTAATTTTGGTAAAAATGAATTTCTTAATACAAGGGAGATATTCAAAGAATCGGAGCCAAAAGTTATTTCAACATTTACTCCAGAAAATGCAAATGAAGCAAAGCTTGAATTCCTTGAAAATAATAATCTTTCTCATCCAAATAATGAATATGAAAAATTAAATAGTAGTGAAATTAAAAATCTTTACCAAAATATTTCGAATGCAATTTTAGCAGTTGAAAATGATAATTCACTTGGTGAGATTGAACGAGAAATGTATAATACTCAACTTGAAACGAGAATTAAAACTGTTAAAATGCTTGAAGCGGCTTATAATTTTCGAAAAGCTGAAAGCTTAGCAGATAAGCAAAAAGCCCAAGAAGAATTTATGAAAAACAATATTGAAGTTTATGGTGAGCCAGACTTTGAAACATTTAATTCTTTACTTTCAGATAAAATTGTAAAAATTGATGCTTTAAAGCTTGATGAAAAAGGTGAAAAAATCCGTTCAGAGTTTTATGAACTAATTGAGAAGGATGAAAATTTAAGTCAAGACATAAAAAGATTTAAGCCGAGCGATGAAGTTTTTCACAATTTTGGTGAGATTATCAAAGACTTATATTCAAAACAATTAGAACTTATTCCGAAAAAAGATGATGATAGATATTCAGCGGATGAGATTTTTGATGTTTTCGAAAATATTTTGAAAGATTTCGAAAATGATGGATTTTCGGAATTTAATGTTGAATGGAAAGATTCTGGTGCTATTGCAGTTTCAGCAAAAGACAAGAAAATTTTTATTCCTAAAAATCGAAACCCGGTTTCAAAAAAAGAGCTTGAAGGTTTGGTTGTGCACGAAATCGGAACACACTATATGCGTGCTCAAATGGGTGAGGCTTATGACAATCAAGCCTTGAGAACCGGGCTTGATGGATATATGAATACCGAAGAAGGAATTGCTCGTGCTATGGAAATGGCTGTAAAAGGTGATTATCAAGAAGCGGGTGTTCAACATTATTTGACGGCAGGTTTTGCTTATTTTAATAATATGAGTTTTCGTAAAGCCTTCGAAGCTAATTGGAGGATGAGCATTTTAGACGGAAAAAATAATTTTTCGGAAGAGAATATTTCTAAAAAACGTCAAATTGCCTATCGAAATACGCAGAGGATTTTTCGCGGAACTGATGAATTACCTTGGTTTAAAGATTTAAGTTATTTTAACGGCGGTCAAGAAATTTGGAAATATATTGAAGAGAATATTAATTTACCAACATTGATTGATGATTTTTTGCTTGGTGGGAAGAATAATCTACATAATTTAGACCAGCAAAGGCAGATCTATGAGCTTAAGGTTGGAAAGAAATAATTTGACAAAAAATAGATAACGTGGTAAAATTTAGATAATTTTAGATAATAAATTCGGCGAGGAGTGATTCTTTTATGGAAGAAAAAGTGATTTTTGGAACTTTTGAAGATGTGACTTTTACTGATGTTTCAGGAGAAAAAATCTCGGAAGTTAAAACTATTGCTAAAATTGATACAGGAGCTTTTTCAGGAGTCATTCATGCTGAAAATATTTTCGAAAAAGATGGTATTTTAGGTTTTGATTTATTTGGTGATGAAAAACTTCATTTTGAAACGCGATATTTTAGGTTTCGAAATGTTCGAAACACTCACGGTGGTGTGAAAAAGCGTTTTTTGGTGAAATTTGGAATTTTGATTGAAGGTAAAAGATTTGAAGCATTATTTGGGCTAGATAATCGTTCAAAAATGAAATTTGAAATGCTGATTGGTCGCGCGTTTTTGATTAAAAATGATGTCTTGGTTGATTCGTGCCGAAAAATTAATCTCGATGAAGAATGGAAACAGATGGGAGAAAAACAATAATGAGAATTGCAATTTTATCAAACGGTCCAGGAAATTATTCAACAAAACGCTTGCGAGAAGAGGCAGAAAGTCGCGGTCATGAAGTTGAGGTTATTGCTTATGGAAAATGTTATGTTTCGATTGATGAAAAAAATCCAAAAGTGATGTATGATGGCGAAAATATTGGCAAATTTGATGCATTTATTCCGCGAATTGCAAGCCATATGACCGAATATGGAACGTCTGTTGTTCGCCAACTTGAGGCAGCGTATCCGCGAGCATTTTTTATGAATCGTTCGATTGCAATTATGCGTGCGCGAGATAAGTTACGTTCAACCCAAATTATGGCAAAATATGGGGTTTCGATTCCTAAAACAGTTTTTTCTCGAAATTCAAATGATATTGATGATTTGCTGGAAGAAATTGGTGGAACACCTGCGATTATTAAGCTCGCTCGAGGAACGCACGGCAATGGGGTTGTTTTAGCTGAAACTAAAAAGGCTGCAAAATCAGTGCTTCAAGCGTTTTATTTGACGAATTCTGATGGAACTAACGTACTTCTTCAAGAATTTATTAAAGAATCGGCAGGAACGGATATTCGTGCTTTTGTAGTTGGTTCGCAAGTAGTAGCAAGTATGAAACGTCAAAGTTTGGATGATGATTTTCGTTCAAATTTGCATAAAGGTGGATTAGGTGAGCCGATTAAACTTACGCCAGAAGAAAAGCGAATGGCGGTTCGGGCGGCAAAGGCGATGGGCTTAACAATTGCTGGTGTCGATCTAATGCGTTCGGCGCGTGGTCCGTTGGTTTTGGAGGTAAATGCGAGTCCAGGATTCGGGATTGAAAAAGTTACTTATCGAGATGTAGCGGGGAAAATCATTGATTATATTGAGAGAAATGCAAAACGCGGCAATAAAAAAGATAAAATTGGAGCATAAAAATTAAAAAAGCGCAATTTAGTTTGCGCTTTTAAAGTTGATTTTTATTTCGAAATTCTCACCATTTTTGTGGATTTTAACACTTTCGAAATCAATATTATCCTTTTTTGAAATTTCCTCAAGATTTAGTTCTGCTTTTTTGGCTTCATTCTCGTTCGAAAACTCTAAAGTCGCAGAATTATTTTCAATCTTTCGAAGGAGTTCGGTTTTTAGTGAATTTATTTCATTTTCATGAAAATAATTCACAATAGGGCGTATGGTAAAAAACCAAAATAATGAAACAATTAGAGCAATTATAAGCATTATGCCAATGTATTCGCTGCCATAACGCTGCCAGCTAAGCTTTATTTCTGCCCATTTTTCTTTCGAAACCATGTTGGTTACCTCCAAATAAATGTACTAAACTTTCAAAATTATACCATGATTTTAATAAAAAGTCAATGTTCGTAAATAACTCTTGATTTTTTTTATAAAATTTGTTAAAATGGTGAAGCTATAAAAGTTAATAAAAGGGAAATAATCTAAATGCTAGCAATCAGATTACAGCGATTAGGTCGCAAAGGTTATCCTGTTTATCGCGTAGCGGTTCAGGAAGCGCATCGGCATCCGTCGAGTGGGCGCGTGGTTAGCTATGTTGGTTCATATAACCCACATACAAAAGAAGCCAAAATCGAAAAAGAATTGGCTGAAAAATATCTTTATAACGGCGCACAGCCAACTCCACGAGTTGTAAAACTTTTGGAAGAGGCAGGAATTGGAATGCCAAAATGGGTTAAAAAACCTGCACAAAAAACTCGTGCGATCAAAAACGCCGAAAAGCTTCGCCGTAACCAACCAAAGGAAGAAGTTTCCGAAGAAGCTTAAAACTAAAAAATCACTTTTCATTTCGAAAGGTGATTTTATTTTTTTTCGAAAAAGAAAAGCCAGCGTTTGCGACTCTCTAAAAGAGCTAATCTGCTGGCGGCGGAGAAATCGCAATCTTCTTTTGTAGTTTCTTATTAGAAACTATTTATTATTAATAATGTTGAAAAAGTTAATATGTAACTCCCAAAAGTTGGAGTTTTATTTTTGAGATATTATTAATAGAAATATAGGAAGAAAGGATATAATAAGAAAGAATAAACAGCCACAGCCACAACAACTACAGACTCTAACATAATCTTCATCCGAATGATGCATAGAAAAATACCTCCAAAAAATAGAATATATAAATAATAACACTTTTAATTTATCTTGTCAATTATTTGATAAAAATTTGAAAATTTGATAAAATATAAGCATAAGAATAATCTAAAAGGAAAAGTGGTGGAAAATTATTTCGAAAAAATCAACCGGCGGCGAATTGGTCAAAATATTGAAGATGTTAGTGAGTTCTATAAAGCGATTGAGCGTGCGAATTTAACTAAAAAACTATCTCCAGAACGCCCTTATGTTTATTTTACGATGGAGGTTTATGACAAAAGCAACGGTATTAAAGGTGGCGGTGGGCTTGGCGTTTTGGCGGCAGATACGCGAAGGGTGGCTGAAAAGCTTGAAATCCCATTTGTTTGTGTAACACCGTTTTACCGAAGAGAGCTTCATCAATCAATTCATAATTTAGATCAAAGAGAAGAGTTTATTTCGGTTAATCCAGAAGATTTCGGCTTTGAGTATCTTGATGATGTTGAAATTTACACTGAAAATATGCCACCATCCCGCCTAAATATTTTTCAAAAAATTCTTGGCTCAACACGATTTTTGACAATGGGTGAGAGTAATTTTGGTGAGCTTTATGCTGGAGATGGCTCTGGCGACCACAGGCTCTATCAAGAAGTCTCACTCGGTTTTGGTGGTTATAAAGCACTGAAAATGGTTGGATTAAAGCCTTCAGTTATTCAGTTGAATGAGACCGCCACGATTTTTGCGGCTGTTGCTCGGCTTGATGAGCTTGTTCGAAACGGAATGAACCTTTATGAGGCTATTGTCTATGTTCGAAAACATACACTCTACACAAATCACACTTTAGTTCAAGCGGCAGAAAGTGAATTTTCTTTCGACCAATTTAATCGAATTGTAATGCCAAATATTGAATCTTCGGCTCTAAAAACTTGGATTTCAGGATTATTTAGAGAAGGGCGATTGAAGCTTTCAACTTTAACAATTGAGCTTGCGGAAGCAAAAAATGGTGTTTCTCGACTTCATGCAAATGTTGCAGATTATCGAGACATCAATGGCGATAAGGTTAAATTTAAAGCTGTGACAAACGGAATTGATTTGCCAACTTGGGTTTTGGCGGATATTTTAGAAGATTTTCGAAAAAAAGATATTTTTGATAAATTCGATTTACCAACGGAGAATTATAAAGAGAATTTAGCAAAAATTAGTGCAAAAGATATTCGAGATTTTAGAAAGATTGGTCGAAGAAAATTGAATGAGATCTTGAAGCGCAGAAAAGATCAATATGGCAAGATTGTTCAGATCCCAGAAGATGCGATGCTTTTTGATTTTAAGCGGCGATTTGTCTCGTATAAGCGTCCTTGGATGCCTTTCGAAAATATGGAAGAATTGCGCCGAATTTTGCGTGAAAACAATGCGCATTATATTTTGGCGGGAAAAGTTCATCAAGGCGATGTTGAAATGCGTGCAACTTTAAATTCGGTGCTTTCGAAAATTGAATCTGATGATTTTTTGCGTGAGCGAGTTCATTTTATTCAAGATTATGATGAAGAATTAGGCTTAGCTTTAGCAGTTGGTTCGGATGTGGCAATTAATGTGCCGATTGTTGGGCTTGAAGCTTGTGGAACTTCGTTTATGAAGGATTTGGCAAATTTAAAACTTTTGATTTCTACGAATGATGGTGGTGTTGCGGATATTTCGCCTACACCTTGTTTAGAGGTTAGCGGCGTAAACTATAGCGATGAATTAAGGTCTTTATATCTTCAAATGAATCGTGCTGGGCAGATTTTTAAAGATGATTATCTTTTAGAAAAACAAGTTCAAAAACAGCTTCAAGGATATATTACAGTAGTTTCAGGCTCCCGAATGATGAAAGATTATTTACGACTGATTTTTGGAAAATAGTAATTTTAAAACCCGCAACTTGGCGGGTTTTTAACGATAATTATTCCTTGTATGTACTTCTAAGTAAAATATAATTCAGAAAGAGTGGATCGTTTTTGCTAACGCGCAAAATTCTTTCAGTTGAAATTTCTGAATTATCTTCCACTCGAGTTGCAAGATCTGAAGATTTCAGCGGGTGTTTTCCAGAAAAACCAATAGGCTTAGTAATTATAATACGGTTTTCTGGCAAAATTTCTTTAATTTCAGCGATAGTTATACAAGCGTTTCCATTTGATTTTTTACTATACAAAACTTGAATAATTTCGTTTTTCTTAAATTTCATAGATCAACCTTTCTAATTTATCGTGCAGAATATAAGCTGCCAATGATTTTTATAGCCTTTTTGCGTTTAAATTCTTTTGCGTGTTTTTCTGCGGAACTAAATCTTTCTGTATAAAGGCTTGTTTCTTTTTACGATAAATGTCGAACTAATTCTTTTGGAATCAAAATTCGATGCTCCTTATGCTTAATATCCGGCTGTAGATTCTTCAAATTAAATTCATCATCGTGGAATTTTAGCCAAATTTGACGATTTTGTTCATCTCCTTTTTTGAGAAATATTAGCTTATTGAAAGCCACTCGATGATGACTTCGAAAGCCAGTGATTCTACCAATTAGGATTCCGTCGATACTTGCATATTGCGGATCAACATATTCGGGCCGTGTAATCACGACTAATTGATTCTTATGAAACATTACAATGTGCCTCCAATTTAAAGCCTTTCGGCTATAGGATTTTACTATAATAACATAAAAGATATAAAAAGTCAAATTAAAAGCCCTCGAAAATTTTCGAGGGTAAAGGGGCAGCAGTTTCTATCTCTCTTCAGCCGAGTCCCAATGCGGAACTCTATTTAAGGAAGATGAAGTTGTTTTTTGCTGCGATTGTTGTGGCCAAACTCTTATTTGGTCGCCAGTTAATGTGCGCATTGTATTTTCTGCCATACAATGTTCCTCCTTTTTAAGTCCGTGGACTGATTTTTATATAATATCATTGTTTTTTGAAAAAGTCAATAGATTTTATGAAAATTGGCAAAAGTTTCGAAAATGTGCTAAAATAATAGTTAATTATGGCTACAATGAAAGAACTACGCGAAGAGCGATTAAGGAAATTAGAAGAAATTAAAAATCTCGGCTTAAATCCGTATCCGGCTAAAACTGAACGCACTGCAATGGCGGGTGAGATTGTGAACAATTTTGACTCAATGGAGGGTAGTGAAGTAAAAATTGCTGGTCGAATTGCCGGTATTCGAAAATTTGGCAAGTTAGCATTTATTATTTTACGTGATTTTTCAGGTAAGATTCAGCTTTTTATTACTGCGCAAAATTTGGCAGAAACTTCTGCGGAAAATAATTTGATCGGTTTAAAAAATTTGAATTTATTGGATACTGGTGATTTTGTTCAGGCAAATGGAAAAGTGATTCGTTCGAAAACTGGCGAAATATCGATTGAGACTAATGAACTGAAATTGCTTTCGAAATCTCTTCGACCAATGCCAACTGAGCAAGACGGATTTACGAATAAGGAAGAACGTTTTCGCCGTCGCTATGTTGATATGAATGTGAATTTAGATGTACGCGATCGTTTCGTGCGCCGTTCGAAATTTTGGCAAGCTACACGTGATTTCTTGAACGCGAGAGGCTTTTTTGAAATCAATATTCCTGTTCTCGAACATACAACTGGTGGGGCTGACGCTAATCCATTTGTAACACATATGGATGCGCTTGATAATGCCCAATTTTATCTTCGAATCAGCCATGAGTTGCCGTTAAAGCGTTTGCTTGGTGCTGGCTTTGAAAAAGTGTATGATCTTGGCCCACGTTTTCGAAATGAGAATTATTCGGATGAGCATTTGCCTGAGCATGTCGCAATGGAATGGTATGCAGCTTATTGGGATTGGCGCGACGGCTTAAAATTTCAAGAAGAAATGTTTAAATATGTTCTGGAGCAAACTTTTGGAACTTTACAATTTAAGCTTGGTAATTTTAATGTTGATCTTTCAAAAAAGTGGGAAGAGTGGGATTATGCTGAAACAATTGAAAAGCGTTATGGATTAAACCCTTACACTTGTTCGCTTGATGAAGTTAAAAATGCACTAAAAGCAAATGGTTTAGAAGTTGAACAAACTGAAAACAAAGCTCGCGGGATCGATAAGCTTTGGAAAAATATTCGAAAAGATGTTGCAGGGCCAATTTGGCTGGTCAATACGCCAACTTTCATTTCGCCACTCGCGAAGACTCACACTGATCGACCAGAGATGACTCAGCGTGCACAAGTAGTTATTGCGGGGTCGGAATTATGTAATCTGTTTAGCGAATTGAATGACCCAATTGATCAGTTAAACCGATTTGTTGAACAGCAAAAAATGCGTGATGATGGTGACGATGAGGCGATGATGCTTGATATTGATTATATTGAAATGCTTGAATATGGAATGCCACCGGCTTGTGGGATGGGTTATTCCGAGCGTGTTTTCTGGATTTTTGAAGGAGTTACTGCGCGTGAAGGTGTGCCTTTCCCACAATTAAAACATGAAATTTCAGAAATTACGAAAGATATTTACCCAGAATTAAACCTCTAGTATATTGACTTTTTTCAATAAATATGTTAAAATAATGTACGAATTGAGCTTTTAAAAGTTCCAATTCGTACATTTTATTTTTCGAAAGTCAAAAAAACTCTTTTGAAATTTGCTTTTTGGCGCTGAGTCTATAAAAAATTATAGATTCGGTGCTGAAAAGCAAAAATAGAAAAGAGGAAGAAAAAATGATTTCAGATAAATTTATTGAAGGTGAAAATAAAAATGGCGCAGAAATTGTAAATTTAACTCCGCACAAAATTTTAGTTTTTGATGAAACTAACAAAGTTGTCTGCGAAATTGCTTCATCTGGCGTAGCACGTGCAGAATCAGAAATTGTTACAAGTGGAAATCTTGCAGGAATTCCAATCAAGAAAGTTCATTTTGGTAAACCTATAGGCCTACCAGATTTTGAACTTGGGAAATGGTTTGTAGTTAGTCGCGTAACAGCTGAAGCTGCGAAGTTTGCCGGTCGTGATACGAGTGACCTACTTCTTACTGTTGATTCTGTCCGCGATGAAAGCGGCCGAATTGTCGGCTGTCGTGGTTTTTCATTTTTTAGATAAATTTTTTATCCTTTCGAAAAATCCTTAAACCTCGCAAAAAAATGTGGGGTTTTCTTTTTTTGAAAAAAACTTTAAAAAAGTGTTGACATTGTGAAAAAAATTAGTTAAAATGGTAAAGCGTTAAACGAATAAGATATAAAAACAGAGTTTAACTGATACTTTAACAATTTAATTGTGCAAATTTATCGTCAGTCTATTTTATAGATTATCAA
>ERZ773018.43-NODE-43-length-85792-cov-20.812718_pt1 | contig 85792 bp, 110 predicted proteins | sample MGYA00580840_ERZ773018 | MGnify/ENA primary metagenome ERZ773018 (study PRJEB29015, sample SAMEA2738125) | human oral metagenome | biome: human oral; feature: human-associated habitat; material: saliva | place: China | collected 2256 ... | reverse complement strand
CAACTACAAGGAGAACAATCATGAACTACGAACTTTCGGACAAGCTCAAGGGCGCGATCGAGGAAGAAGTCGCTCGACTGACCCGTCTTTCCGAAATGTCCGGCGAAGTCGTCCTCGGAGAAGACTTTTGCTTCACTCCGACCCAGGGAATGCACGCCGGATACCGAGTGAACATCTTCGCAATCCACAATGACGGCTCCAAGATCCAGGTCGGAGAGAAGGTCTACACCTTCGGGAACCACCTTTGGCGGAAGGGGGACTCCTGGATTACGGAGACGTCCGGTGGACTTGCTCTCGAGTGTCGTGAAGCTCGTCGAGCTGGAAAGATCGTCGAGATCCTCGAGATCGGTGAAGACACCGAGAACGATGAGGGTGAAGAGAAGTGATTTCTACGACTTTCATGCTTGACCACGAAGCACTCGACGCCGCACTCTCCTACCTCGAAGACGCGGACTCGACAATTCGAATGAACATCTACAAGAACTCGAAGCCCTGGCCCCAAGCGGACATTGACCTCTCTCAACTCGACTCGGGTTCGATGATCGAATATCAGGGATTCATCTTCATCAAGGAAGGCAACGTGTGGCGCTACGGAGAGTGGGTTGACGCCGTTTCTCTCGTAGACAAAGCTATGGCACTTCTCCTCAAGAGGCACGGAGACATTCCGGCTCTCATGAAGAGTGTCGTCAAGATTCCGGCCAACGCTTGAGGAGACGACAGTGATCAAGAATCTCGAAGAGCTCGAGGAACTCGTGGAAGAGGCTCGAGACGAAGAAAACTTCGAAGAACTCGAGAGTGAACCCGTCGTGATCTCGGCTTTGACGATGTTCTACACTCGACCCGTTTGGGTGAACTTCGAGAATCTCGCTGAAGGCCAATCCGCGACTCTCGATAGGTTCATGTTCGTCAAGAAGGACGGCGTTTGGGTTCTTCAAACGGACGGCGCTTGGGAGCATCTAGCGCATGGAGGTGATGTCAAACTCACGAACCAGGAGTTTTCCTGGATCGCATTCAAGGCCGATGTGGTTCCACTCGTGGGGTGGCCTGTGTCCGAGCCTATTTGGAAGAGTGAATCCAAGTGGCCTATCCCGAATTAACCGTAGAGAACCCCGTTCTCAATGTTTTGTGGAGTAAGTGGCGTGGGTGCCACGAATTCGAAGAAGGAGAAAGAAAGTGAACAGCGAAGAATTCGAGAAGCTCGTGGAGAAGCTTCGTGAAGTTCTCGTAGACGAGCCTACTACAAGTCGATATGAGAACTGGACCCGAGCCTATGAAGGCGACCGCGAGGTCCTCATCAACATCTCTAATGCACTCCCCGGGTCTCTTCTCCGAATCGTCAAGGTCTACTACTTCAAACTCTTTGATGGGTGGGTTGCTCCGGATACACATAAGTCGGCCTTCAACGACTTCGAGGTCGCTCAAATGTGTCGGGATGCCTTAGACAACGGCGCTCGAGTCGATCTTCTCAACTGGCCTGAAGAATAACCCTCCTCGCTTTCCCTTTAAGCTTTGAAGGACCCTTCACTACTACCCCTAGGAGTGTTGCATGAGGAAACTCACTGCAAACGAGATCAATGAGATCGCTGAGGTTTTCAAAGCGACTCTCGAAGCTTGTGTCTCGCCGAAGAAAGCTAAGAGAGTCGAAACCAAGACCGCGGCGTCGAAGACCACAGTCGTGATTGACGGACAAGAGGTTGACCTCCAGACTCTTCCTGTTGGTACGGTTATTACCTGTAGAGGCTTCGTCTACTTCAGGCATGAAATTGAGTGGCGCGGAGTCATGGGTGCGAAAGACCCTAAGGGTGAACACGCCGCTTACGAAATGAACAGTTGGAGTGACAATAGTCCAGTCGAGTTCATCTACCGTCCTGATAACCCGAGGTCCCCAGACAGCACTGCCTACTTCGAGAACAAAGAGGAGCTTCGCAAAGCCGTCGTCGAAGACCAGTTCCTCGACTTTAATGGCCACCAGTTCATTATCAACCAAGGTCACATTCCAGAGAACGCCGTAATCGTCGCTAACAGTAGAGGGATTTCCCTGTTTAAGGACCCTCTCTTCTCCTTCTATGACGCGATGAAGGGTTACGGCTACCGTCCGAAGGAATTTCCCGAGTGGTGTGAAGAATACGGCTTCCCCCTTCGTCTCGACTTCTACCTATCCCCTCAAAAACCCGCTTAAGGAGAATCTATCATGAGAAAGCTCACCGCAAGAGAAATCAACGAGATCGCCGAGATCTTCAAGGCTACCCTCGATGCCTACACTTCGAAGACGTCGAGGGTCAAGACTGCTGGAACCACAGTTGAGGTCGATGGTCAGGAAACCGACCTCGCTTCGCTTCCCATCGGCACGGCTATTGCCTGCGATGGTGGTCAGGCTTACAAGACCTCGCAGGGTTGGACCGGAACCGCTATTCCCGGCTACTTCCAGGACGATGAGGAAGCCGCCGCCGAACTTGCCGAGGAGTCTTCGGTTGAGTTCCTGTACGGCCCGTCGACTTCCCCCGTCGCCTCCGTCACCTACGAGGACGAGGATGAGTGGTTCGACGCCGTTGCCGAGGATGAGTTCATTGACTTCGGTCAAACCGCACTCGTTCTCAACTCCGGTGATTCGGCCGGTGGTCCTGTGATTCGCATCAACGGCACGGCCACTTACTACTTCCAGATGGCGGATTACTACTACAACGAGGCGGGTGAGACGCTTTCTTCTCCGGCCAAGCTCGCTAGAGACGCCGCCAAGTACGGCTTCCCGCTCACTCTCGAGCTCTACTCCCCCTACCGCTGATCTCTTCTAGGAAACACCCTCTAGACTTCATTGTTTGGAGGGTGTTTTCTTTGTTTCCAGTTGATTGTTTATAAGTTTTCCTATAAAATATAGGTATAGAGGCCAACAGGAGGCCTCCCAACTACAAGGAGAACAATCATGTACAACAACTTCGAGACCGACGAGATCATCGCCGACGCGATCGGGGAGTCCTTCAACGTTCCCACCGGAGTTACGATGTGGGGAGGACCCAAGTCCAACGAGAAGGTCAACGTTGACCTAAGCGAACTCGAGGTCGGAACCGATATCTTCATTGACGGACGTCTCTTCACGAAGCTCGATGAGGATGAGTGGGGCTACTCCATTGGCTTCAACCCCGCTACCCACTTCCTCGATTGCGAAGTTGCTGCCATCGTTAATCGGCTTAGCGACAAGTCCTCGCTCTAGTAGAAGAAACCCGCATTGCTCCTCTAGTAGTGGTGCGGGTTTCTCTTTGTCCACTTGATTCTTTATAAGAAATCCTATAAAATAAATGTTGTACAAACCATCTTCTAAGGAGAAGAAGTGATCGAAACACGAGAAGAGTTCGAAGAAGCTCTCAAAATCTCGGAAGACAACCGCTGTTTCCTCGACATCGACGATGTATGCGACGAACTACGCTGGGAAGCATATGGAGACTCGGCGGCTACGGACCGTATAGAATACGAGATTCGCAGGGTAGCCGACCGAATCACAGGATTCTACGAAGGAGACGATGAAGTCCCGAGTGGCTACTACTTCACAACCGACCCGACGGATCGTCTCAACGAGATCGACTATCTCAAGGAGCTCGAAGACTAATGGAGTATCACATCGCAGTAGACCGTTCTAGTGTGCGGGTTTCGGCAGTAGAAAAGCGTCCAGGGGGAGTCTACCGAGTGAAATCGCTTGCCCCAGGGTTCCAACTCTACTGCGAAGACGACTTTCGTAGAAACTTTAAGGGAGCGGTCTTCATCGAGAATGAATCAGGCGGCTATCTCGTCTCTCCACTCCCGAAAACCGGGATGGAGGTCTTCTCGATCCAGACGACAATGATGTTGTCTCAACACAACAGCGCTATCAAGGATTTCTTCCACCTCGCGAGGGAGTATCTCATGACTCAAATGGACGTCTATCAACTCTCCGAGGACTCTACTTTCTTCATCTCTAAGGGTTTCGGCCTCGTTTCTCATAGAATCTACCCTCTCACAGGAAGGATTCTCCCATGGGCTAGGTTCCAATCCGATTTTCTCAACGGGAAGACACTTCTCCTCGGATCCTCAACCAACCCGAACGAGCTTCTCGACCGCATTTCCGTACTAGAAAGGAACTAGCATGCAAATCTTCACTCACCCGCTTCCCGAAGACCCGACACGGTCTTTCATCACTTCACTCCGTCTCGTTCTAAGACTCGCCGAACACAAGGCTCTTCGTCAGGAGAAGGACAAGGAGTGGGAGAAGCTTTTCCTCAAGGAACTCGTAGAGTACGTCTCTAATCTCGGTGGAGAGGTCGTTCTCGACGTTGACTTCGATGAGTTCACTCCCGAACTTGGACACTCCTACTTCATTTGGGGCACTCTTGGTCTCTTCTTCCCGGTGAAACTCGCTCCGATTCTCTCCTTCCCGAGTGAACTCGTTCAACACAATGGGAGATGTCTCACTGTTTGGGGCACCCCGAAGAATCGTCTCTACATGAAGACTCGACTCACAGTCTTCAAGCCTCTCGAAGAAGGCAAGTTCGAAGTCTCCTTCCCAGACACGTTCTAGGAGGAGTTTCACTCGGTAATCGTAAGAACATCATTGTTCCACTTGATTATTTATAGGAAAACCTATAAAATAATGGTATGAGGAAGACCGACTTCTTCATTAACCCGGAAGGAAAAACCCGTGAACACACGAACCACTGGAGGAATCCTCCTCACAGGAGCACTCCTCTTCTCTCTCTCACACGCCGCCTACGCCTCTACGCCGATCAAGGCCGAGGTCACGAAGGCAACGTCCTCGTCTCGCCAGACGTCCTCTGAAATCAACGTTGGGGGAACCTGGTCCACCGAGAAACTCGAAGTCGGCCAGTCATTCACGGTCTCGACGAAGCCGGTCAACGGAGAAGCACCCTTCACTTGGAATGCTTCCTTCCCGTTCACGCTTAGTGACGGGACTGAGATTGGCACTTGTGCCGCCGACCAGGCAACCCTCACTTGCACAGTCACCAAAATTCCCGAAGCCTACGCCGACAAGACAGACGTGTCCGGAACCTGGTGGGCACGAGCCCGTCTCAAGGACGCCGCCGTTGGAACAACGGAGGGTACGATTACTCTCGACGGTGAAGTCGTGAAGAAGCTCGTGTGGGGTGATAAGGAAGGCACCGGAGAGTGCACGAATGATTGTGATTCTCCGGCCCACTTCGAATATGCCCACCCGGAGAACGTAAAGTTCGGGTGGACTAACGATAACGGAACCGTTGGGTGGGGTATCAAGTGGATCGCAACTCCTGGAGTTGAGTACACCGTCAAGGACTTCGATACCCGACTCTCTCCCGGCGTCAAATGCGCTAAGTCGGATACGTGGGATCCGGCCACGACCGAGAACATCTCCGCCACCCAGGTGGACGACAACACGATTCGCTTCACAGCTCCTGAGGGTGTCAAGACTTGCGTCACCTACCCGCCCGAGCAGATGAAGGTCCCTGAAGGCCAGAATTCCGTGACGAATCATGCGGAAGTCAACGGAATGAAGCTTGAAGCCACGACGACTATCCGCTCTAACGGTGGTACGGATGGTGATGGTACTGTGAGGCCTAACCCGACTCCGGAGCCTTCACCCTCCACTCCCACTCCGGACCCCTCGCCTTCTACGCCGAACCCGGATCCTTCACCCTCTAACCCGACCCCTGAACCTTCGGTGACTCCCAACCCGGTTCCCACTCCTTCTAACCCCACCCCCAACCCGGATCCGTCGCCTTCCGCTCCTAACCCGGAGCCTAGCGTCACTCCGAATCCCACTCCTTCTAGCCCTACCCCTACTCCTTCTAACCCCACTCCGGAGCCTAGTGTGACTCCTAACCCGGAGCCTTCTAAGCCTTCCGAGACTCCGAAGGAAGACAAGCCTTCGACCCTGTCCCCTGAAAAGCCCCAGGAGAACTCTCCTAAGAGTCCCGTCCCTACAAGCCTCGCTCGTACCGGCTCGGATTCTACTCCGCTCTTCATCGGCACGGGTCTTCTCACGGCAGGACTTGGGGCTCTCGCAATCCGACGCATGGCAGGAGACAAGAAGTGAGTGAGTTAGAGCTCTACCCGGACGAGATGAATCGCATTACTCTCGTTTGGGCAGAGATCCAGAATGAGTTCATCGGTCGCAGTGACGATCTTCGCACTCTTTTCGACCTCAAGAAGAGGGCGGAAGACAAGTTCCGTGAAATCGGCTTTCTCGTCGAAGTTGATATCGCTAACCAGGAACTCGGTGACGACGGCTACCTCTACACTTCTCCAGTGATTCACCCTTACGGTCGAGTTGTTGGTGAAGATTCCCACGATCACGAGAAGCATGCTCGCGAAGTTCAGGCCGGTCTCGAAGATGGCATCGCTGGAACAGTGCGTGAAGATGGTTCTCTCGGTGACTCGAAGGTGACTCTTATCCAGTAAGGTCACTCTAGAGGTACCTGAAACCCCGTAGTGGATCCTTGTAGAAGGGATTTGCTACGGGGTTTCCTATTCCCATCTTGTTCTACTCGTTGTTCTCTTGTTAGAAAAGGTTTCTTTCCAGTTGATTATTTATAGGAAATCCTATAAAATATAGGTATGAGGACAACACTCGCAGAGGAGCGCATCAAAGCGCGAGTAAGACAACTACTCGCACTAGCTTCGTCGAGTTCGTCCGAGAACGAGAAGAAACTCGCTTCCATCCAAGCCGAGAAACTCATGAAGAAGCACGGGATCACCGAAATCGACGTAGACGAAGGTGGCTTCGGCGAAGATGACAGGAAATTCACGTACTCGGACAACCCTCTCACGACCAATGCGCAGTCATTCATCCTCACAGCGCTTTGCATCGCATACGAAGTCACGCCGAGATACACTCTTCTCGCCGAAGATTCGCACTATTTCACGAGAGAAGTCACCCTCTCGGGTAGTTCTCAAGCGAGGAGTCGAGTCCGCAAAGCCTACAAAGACGTCATCAGGAGGTGTCAAGAAGAACTCGATAGGCTCAACTACCGCAAAACTACGATGACACTCAACTCGATCTACTGCGGAGTCGCTGAGAGTCTCCTCTCGAGGCTTCCTCCAACCCCAAAATCCACCTACGAAGACGGGTCAACCCCCGTCAAAGTCTCCGAGCCGCCGACTCAAGAACACCTCTTCGACGAAGGAAAACGGTTCGGGGGCACTCTCTCATTCTCAACACTACCACAACTCGAACAAGTTCAACTCGAACAAGTTCAATTCGAACAAGGAGAACAATCATGAACACGAAGATCAAGATTCTCGCTAGCGCCTTCCTCGGAGTCTCCGCACTTCTCGGAGGTTTCGGCACGGCTTCGGCGGCGACTCCCGGAGATGAACCCAAGCTCCCTCCCAAGACGATGACTGCGAACGGGAAGAAGTACTACATTCAGTCATCTTCCGAGGCGACAGGCGGAGGTGGGACAGTTGTTTGCGGTCCATACGATGAAGACCCGACCGACTCGGTTTTCCTCTGTGTCAACAAGGATACTCAAATCGGTTTCGCAGGCGTGATCAACACAGAGAAGGTAGGGGCGGGGTCTTACCACTTCGAGAGAGGAACTCGCTTTGAAGCCGAATCTCAGGAGAAGAGTGAGATTTCCTCTCTCAAGGCTCAGCGGAATGCTCTCGCCGCACTTTCCGTTGTTCTTCTTCTAGTCGTCGCTGCAATGTTCTACTTCCTTCGTGGTCTCTCCAAGAGGAACATGATTCTCGAGAAGAAGGCGAAGGCTTACGACCAGCTCCAGGACCTCGCCGAAGGTCTCAAGACCCACTACCCTCTTAGCTCAGGAGAATGATCACAATGAATCCCGATGAAGTCATCGAAATCACCCGTGAGGCTATGCGAGAGTTTCGTCCACTCTACGATGCCGTCAACGAAGGACAGATTCGAGGCCGCTATCTCAAGAGCGCGATTCTCGATGCAATGGCTCAACTCACGGTCGTCATTGATGAGGCCGAAGATTGGGAAGGAAACGTCTCTTCCAGTTGATTAATTATAGGTTTTCCTATAAAATATAGGTATGAGGCCAACAAGAGAGGCCTCCAAAGGCAAGGAAAGAAGCCATGAAGTACAAGATCGACTGGATCCAGTTCACCTCCCTCATCGTCGCATTCACCGCCTACGCAGGGGTGATCTGGGTGATGTTCTCGTTCTGGGCGCCTTGGCCGATCACTTTCCCGCTCATCATCATCGCCATGATGGCGTCTGGGACGTGGTCTTACCGCTACTCTCTCCACGAAGAGGAGGAGAAGAATCGTGAATCTCGATGACTACATCAAGGGATGGGTGGAGAAGAGGGGTGAGATCTCCTCTTGGGGAGGCAACTCTCTCGAAATCCCAGTCAAGGGACGAGCGAAGCCTGTCACCGGACTCCAGGATCTCGAGAATCTCGAAGGGCGAGTGAGTTTTACTTGCATTAGCCCCCACTCCGGGAAGATGACTTTCACACGTCGTGAATACCGCGACAAGAACGTCCGCTGGATCCGAAACGATGACGTTCCAATTCAAACCGAGGAGCTCCTCTATTGCCTCGCCTCGACGGTACTGGACGGAGGCGAAATCTCTATTTGGACAGACGAAGCCTACGGCACCATGAGAGAAAGAGAGCTTCTCTGGTTCGTAGAAGGGGCCAAAGAGCGTTTCCGAGACTACATCGACTTCACTACTATGCCGGAAGCCGTCTCAATCAAGGCAAAGAAGCTCAACCGGCCTATTCGTGAAGTGAAGGATCTCGATAAGCTCTCGGACGGAACCCGCTTCGAGATCAACCACGGAACTCTAGTCTTCGAGAAGGAGACGTATTTCGAGAAGACCATCCGGTGGAAGTATCGCCAGCAAATCCAGCTTAGTAGCTCGGAGCTTCTCACCATTCTCGCTCAAGCCGCACTCGACAAACTCGACATCGTCTACAACAACGAGCACACTATCTACTTCTAAGGAGAGAGGGGGGGTGACAAAGTTGTTGAATAGCCTAGAGCTTAATCTCGCCAAAGCCATCTACTCTATCGCTAAGGCGAGGTGTAACCTTAACAACTCCGACAAGGGTTGGCTTAAGGTGAAGTCCTACATCGAAATTCTCATCGAAAACAACATCGACTAGTAAAGTATCGCCGAGTTTAGGCCTCTTCCACTTGATTCTTTATAGGAAATCCTATAAAATAGTGGTATAAGAGAAGTACGAAGGAAGGAAAGAGCAATGTACGTTCTCACAATCGACCCGAAGAGTTTCGAAGTCTTCCCCGTCAAGACGACTAAGGACGGAGTCTACGAGATCTTCTTCCGTGAAGAGCCCGTGACTCTCACCGAAGAGGAACTCAAGGAAGATTGCAGTGAAGGGTGCTTGGTCTCAACTGAGCGGGGAGATTTCCTCGTCCTCCCCAAAGACTTCGATCCTCGGGATGACTGGTTTGAACCGGTTAGGTTCGGCATCCAGCACCTCCTCCCGGACGGAACCTGGACCTCCACCGAATACGGGAGGGGCGGAATGGGAGAAGCCAAGAAGGGAACGCGGGAAGAGTACCTCTACCGTCTCTTCCACTCCCCCGACTTCTTCGAACTCGTCTCTTTCGAAGAGAAAGGATCCTCCTACCCTGTCCAGTTCAACTGGATCGAGAAGTGAGATGGAGACACGTCAAGACCTCGAAAGGGTTCTCCTAGACGAGTCCATCTCCTACCCTCAATGCTTCAACAGCAAGTTCGACGTCTACATGGACATTAAGGGATCTCTACTCTCGCATTTCTCCAAGTACGACCTTGTGAAGATCGCTCGAGAATGCTATGAACTCTACGAGGGACCCGAGTTCGAATTCGATGAGGAGGGTAAACTCGGCAAGCGTGGATGGTACCGAGTCGTGAGTGACAAGGAGTTTTGGACGTCGGTTTGGAGAAACCGGCGAGAAGCCTCAACTCCCTACACGATGGTTCTCCGCCCACCCTTCTCCCCTGACGCTCAATGGCTCATCGGCTCGTCTACGGGAGTGACTTATGGGATTCTCGGAGAGGGGTATTTGGGTGGACGCGTTCAAAAGGCGTTCTCCAAACTCACGAGGAAGGACAAAGCCAAGATCCGCGAGTGGTTCAAAGAAGCTCAAGTAGGGCATTGGACCAGTCCTGTGAGTTTCTTGATCACTTCAATGCTTCGCAACGTCGACTTCGAGGAGCTACGCGAGATCGCCGACCGAATCGGACTCCTCGACGAGTACATCCCGAGTCAAGTGAAGAAGGAGACGGTGAAGATCGAACTCGAGAGACTCTTCTACGCCTATAGGGGCAAGATCTTCGGAACCCTGTGAAAAACCACGGTAAAACCGCCTAGTACCTATGTGTTCTAGGCGGTTTTATCTTATAATAGCGCTGTAAGGAGGCTAGATGGTCACTAAGCGGAGTATCAACCTCTCAAGTCTCTCCTCGGGTGTCGACCTCATTTCACAGTTCCGTAATGCTTTGGCACCTCAAAAGCCTTGGGAGTCCATCATTGATTTTGCTACTCACTCGAGCTTTTGTGGACTCAAACTCTACCCCAGGCAACACACTTTCCTGAAACTAGCCTACTTGGAAACCGAGTCGATGACTCAATACGACCTAGACGTCATCGAGGAGTGGCGTAAGGGATGGAGCCAACCGCAACCCGAGGGTACCCAATCCGACATTTGGTACCGCATTGACTATCTCAAGAAGAACAGCTACACTCACTTCCCACACATTCAAAACGTCCTAGGACGACGAGCCTCCAAAGGCATGCTTGGTGGCATTCTCGGAGCGGAGAGACTCGCCTACTTCTACTCCCTCGGAGACTTTCAAGCGCATTTTGGGCTTCCTCCAGGCAAAGACGCCTACCTCTCAGTCATTGCTACGAACACGGTTCAGGCCAAGAAGTTTCTCTTCGCCGATATTCGTCAAGCGGTTGAGCAATGCCGCTATCTCGAAACCGCTATCTCGACTTCGAATGAGTACTCGCTTAGCCTCCGAACCGAGGCCGACAAGAGACTCATCGCTGAATCCGAAAGACGCGGGATTAGGCTCGACCACGAAGTAGCCACGGTTAGAGCCGTCGCCGCCTCCTCCACTTCATCCTCCGGTCGTGGTGGTGTAGGCTTCGCTAACTTCTACGACGAGTTTGCTCACATGCAGGCCGGAACAGGCGGTCCGAGAACCTCGGAGGAAGTCTACGAAGCCTACCAACCCTCACTCGACCAGTTCGGTAGAGAAGCACTCACCTACATTCCCTCCTCACCCTACACGAAGGTCGGCAAGTTCTACGACCTCTACAAGTCCGGTTCTATTCTCCTGGACTCTTTCCTCAACGATGAGGGCAAGAAGGCGTCTTCGGACTATGTCAAAGACGACACTTTAGCCGAAGACCTCGAATCCGAGGAGAAGATCGCTTACGCCGACCCCGAAATGCTCATCGTCCAACTTCCCTCTTGGGCTCTCTACCGTGATTGGCAACACGCCTACTCACTCGTGGGTACAACATTCAAGGGAGCGATTCAATACGAGCCTCTACGAAACGGCGTCATCGAAAACGAGCGTATGGTTCGTCTCGAGAGAAGAGACCCAGAGAAGTTCAAGGTTGAGCGTAGAGCCCAATTCGCCGAAGTCATCAACTCCTACCTGGAACCCCAGAAAGTCGATGAGATCTTCGAGCCTCTTTGGGATGGTAGAGTTCTTTCGGAGCAAAACGCTGGATCCCATGCCCTCGTCTACCACGGCCATTGTGACCCGTCCAAGACCAATGCTAACTTTGGCCTCGCTATCGGTCACTTGGAGGAGTGTCCTGAACCCGACGAGTACGGGAACAAGTGGAAACACGTCGTCTTCGACTTCCTCTGGGCTTATCAACCTAAAGACTTCCCGGATCACACGGTTGACTACATTAAGATCGAGAAAGACATCGAGAATCTCATCTCGAACTTCCCGACGATGGAGCTTTTCACCGCCGACCACTGGAACTCGATTCTTCTCTTAAGCGAACTTCGAAGATTCACTCAACTCAAGAAGCTTGGGACGAGGGTTGAGGAAGTCAAGTTCACCTCCTCGAGGAACCAGGACACCGCCGAAGCCTTCAAAGCCGCCATGAATCTCGGATGGGTTCACGCCTATAGAGACTCTCTCTTCAATGACGGTCAGGGAAGTCTCCTCGAAACGGAGTTGAAGTTCCTCACGGAGCAAAACGGCAAAGTCCAGAAACAATCCGTAGGCCCGTGTACGACTAAGGACTTGGCCGACTGCGTCATGGAAGTCACTGTGAGACTTCTAGGCGAACAACTTGGGTCCTGGAATAGGGAGAAGCTTTCTTCTCCGCCCGTTTCAGGACTCCAGGGAGGATACCCGACCCCGGGTTCCTTCTCAAACGACACTTTGTCTTCACTCAAGTCTCTTTCGCAAAGAAGAACACCAGGTATGGGGAGAGCATCTCGAGGAAGACGAGGCTACTAGGAGAATCATGACCGAGTCTTTAGAGAAGCGACTCCGCTTTCTTAAACGAAACCTCTACCTTCAAGAGGACCCCTCGACTTTCCTCCGTGAAATCGAAGAAATCGAGACTATTCTCTCCTCCAAAGTAGAGAAGGAGTTGACTCTAGACGACCTCAACCTCTCTCCAACCCTCTTCTCCGAGCCTCTCCCGGAGTATCTCACGCGTTTTTGCTTCACAAACGCTCCACTCTTCCTCAAAAACAACCCTGATGCCATCGAAGACGTCAAGATTCGCAGGGAGAAGGCTACCCAATTCGCCTTCGAAGCGAACAAGAACCTCTCCAAAGACCTTCTCGAGAGAACTATTCTATACTTCATTGAAGAGGTAGAAAGAGTTCGAGGCGAAAGTTTCAGGCGATGGCCACTCTACACGTTCTGCGGAGACAAGTGGCACTCCGAGCCCAAGAAGAAGTCAGGAGAAAGAAGTGAGGTTTACTAACGTCGGATCCACGGGGTATGCCGGAAACGAGATTCAAGGCGTCGTCTTAACGGTTAGTATCGAGTCTCGCACAGTCATCCTCCAGGAATCCTACGGAGACATCCTCGAAGTTTCTTTCGAACTCTCGAATTCACCCATTTTCACTGTTCCAAGCGTAGGCGAAGAGTGGATTTGCACTCGAATCGGTGGGGTTTGGTACCTCGACAAGAGGACTTCTAAGCAAAACACGGCACTAAACCGCGATCTCAAAGAGGGAGACCAGGTTTGGAGTAACCGTTCCGGACGCATTCTCGTCGAAGGAGCCGATGGAAGCGTCATGGCTATCAGCAGTTCCACGAGTAAGAGTCGCCCCAAGACGCCTCTAGGCCTACGTCTCGTCACTCAACACCAGGAAAACGGTACGTCTACCCTCAAAGTCTTTTGGGCCGAGGTCAATGAGACAGTGGACGGCAAGAAACTCAGCGACGTCCAGTACGAAGTATGGGTCTCCGAGGGTGCCGGATATTATCTCTACGGGAAAACTTCAGAGAACTTCCTGAAAATCACCGATTTCCCCGAAGTAGACGCGTTGTTCTTCAAGGTGAGAGTAGTTACGGACACTCTCTTCGGCGACTTCACCCCACCCGAGTCCGTGAGCTCCTCGGATCTTCGTCCAAGCGTCACCCAGAAACCGTCTACTCCGGTTCTAACCTCGGTTCTAGACCGTCTTAGTATCAAGTGGGATGGCCTCTTCGAGGATAGAAGCCAAGCCACCTCGCTTTCTAAGGTGAAAGCTTTCGGAATCACGTCTCGAGATCCCGACGAGATCATTGAACTCGGCTCACTCTACGGCGCTGGCGAGTTGTCTTACGCCTTCTCTTTCCTCCCTGTAACGGTTACCGTCTACTTCATCGGCTATGACAACTGGGGACGACCCACTGAGCAATCCGCTCAAGCGGTGAGAACACTCACAGGCGCTTTGAACACCGAGGCTCTCACTCAAGTGCGTGGAGAAGTCGAGTCCAAAGTCAATGAGGCACGGCGTGAACTTGAGTCTAGTACGAGAGAACGCGAAGATGCGTTGAAGAAGGCGGTTGACTCCAAGTCAACGATCATTAGATCTGGCTCTACTCCTAACAAACCAGGTACTACACCCGGTGATTTGTGGTGGCAATACCCCAATAGCTCCTTAGAAGGCACTGTCATTGGCCAGTGGGTTTGGGATGGCGAGAGGTGGAAAGAGAGTCTTATCGGATCGTCGATTATCGCTGACGGAGCCGTAACCGTCGAGAAAATCACCGCCTCTGAGAGTCTCATGACGAAACTTCTCTCCGCGAGGAAGATCTACGCTAATGATTTGGTCGTGGGTGGTGGAGACAACCTCATTCGCGACCCCTTCTTCCAGTTCACTAAGGGGTCTTCTCGTCTTTGGCTTAACATCTCTATGCATGGAGTTGATGCTGTAGACGAGTCCAACGCCTCTACAAAGACTTGGCCAGGCACTCCCAGCTTCTTCATGGTGACAAGACGGGCTGGGGATACTAACCCGACTCTCTGGGATTGGTACTACGACTGCACCCCAGTGACCGGCTCACTTCTTGCCCCTAACCGTCCCTTCAAACCCTCTCAAAGCCGCAAATACGTTCTCCGTTTTGAAGTTGCGATTCCTCAATCTTCCGCGAGTGTCTTCGTAGAGAAGATCAATAGTATCTTCACCCCTAAACTCTTCTATATTACCGCCCGAGGGACTCGACTCTACGCCGAAGTCGATTTCTTGTCGACGAAACTCACCCCCTCCACACTTGTCATAGACAACGACAAAGTTGTACATACATATGAGGCTATGTTTGAACTCCCCGACACGGCGGTTGGGTTCACTCTTAGGCTTCAAGCCGTCTCCTACAACAACCCTGCGGTCCGCTCTGTTACTTCACTCTACGTGAGCAACGTCACACTCAAAGAGAAGAAGTCCTCTGCTGACCTCATCGTGGACGGAGATCTTTGGGCTACCCTCGCGAAGTTCGACAAACTTGAAGTCCTCGATAAGCTCACGGCTCAAAACGCCGAGATTCCTGGAACCCTCATCGGCAACGATATTTTCGGCAAGAGTATCTATGGTGGACAAATCGCGGGTGCGAAAATTACCCAGGAAAACTACTCTACGACTACTCAGGTACTTTTCGACAACTTTAGAAACGACTCTGTCGCAGTTTGGTGGATCGGAACGAAAGGTCCATGGACAGGGACCCTCAAAAGCATCTACCCTGACGACAAGCATGACGGTGTTACCACCGAGTCTCGTCTTCTTTCGAGTAGTGGCGGACCTGTCCGGTTTAAGGGGAGCTTCGATCTAAGTATCGCACAAGCCGGCAAATCTAGGAAACTTGTCTTCTCCTTCTACCACAAATCTGGGCCTCGAGCAGTCATCAACTACACTCTCAAGCCGTCTAACAACTCCCAAAAGACTCTCACAGGCTCCTTCGTTTCGAGTCTTGGAGCGAATCGGGTTGAGATCAACCTCTCCGATAGTGACGTCAACTCCTACACTCTCTCACTCACGACTAAGAGTATAGACCCCGTAGAGTTCATCCCCTACAAGCTCATCCGCGAGACTAACACACTCACTGGTCTCATCGAACTCGACAGCAAAAACAACACTCCCACCCAGTCATTCAAGACCTTCAACCCGAACGAAGAGACGAGAATGACCCCCACGGGTCTAGAGTACTACAAGGGTGGCACCAAGAAGGGTTCATATGCCTGGGAGAACTTCGTAGCACCGCCTACAGGCTACCTCTTCGTCCCTGACCGCTGGATCTCAATGTCTTCTTCACCTGAGCCTTCGGAGGCGTACTGGAAAGTCTTAAGACTCAGAGAAGCCGAACAAGTCTTCTTCCAGGGTAGAATCGAACGAGACGGAGACGGAATCAGGATCACCGAACCTGGCTGGTATGAGATCTATGCCATGATCCGCTGTGTTCCGACCAAGTGGGGCGACATTTGGGGATGCGGTGTTTCACCTTGGGGTAAACCCTTCGACCGTACCTGGCCTTACCAATACGGGACCTCTCCCGGTGTCAAGTCGGGTTTAGTCACGATTGAGGCACGCCAAATCCGGAAGTTCACCGAGCGAACTGTGATTCACCTTAAGGCAATCCACATTGGCAGTGAAGACACGGGTGTCAACTCCGCATGTCTCTACGCTAGGTATCTCGGCCCTATTTCTTAAACCCCTAGCCTCTTTCTCGTAAGGAGTGGAATTACCACTACTCTAGGAGAGGGAAATCATGGGTAACGTTCAAACCTTCATCAATACCATCGCTTGGTGGTGTGAGAATGGCGATTTAGGCTACGACCAGTGGAACCGCTGGGATATTCGAGAGGGCGGCGAGTGTGATTGCTCCTCTCTCGTAATCCAGTGTGCTCGTTGGGCCGGCTTCGAGACCGGCGGAGCGACTTACACCGGCAACATGCGTTCGGCTTTCACCGCCAACGGTTGGGTTACACTTCCCAACGATGGCAACCCCTACCCGGGCGACATCCTGCTCAACGATGCCAACCACGTCGCCGTGTATCTCGGCGGTGGAAGACTCGCCCAGGCCTCCATCGACGAGAGAGGCGAAATCGCGGGCGGCCAATCCGGCGACCAGATCGACTACGAGACCAACACTCGCTCTTACTACAACTACCCGTGGAATTGCTACCTCCGCTACGTAGGTGGCGAAACCGAGGCTACGGGTTGGATCCCCGCCGACGATCCGTACAACCCCAACAGCTACGGTGAGACCTACGTCGCTACTATTCAAACCCTTCTCGCCCAAAACGGCTACTCGGTTGGCCCTGACGGCGCCGACGGTGTCCTCGGTGAGAAGACCTTCGAGGCTATCAAGAAGTTCCAGGCCGACCACGGACTCGAGACGGACGGTATCCCTGGCCCCAACACGGTCTCCGTACTCCACGGGAACAAGGCTTCCGGCCCCAAGCCCATGGAGAAGAACGAGACGGACGGCCAAATCACCCTTGAGGTGGATGGCATTCCTGGTCCTGCCACCATTGCTCGCTTCCAGCAAGTCATGGGAACGGAGATCGACGGTGTTCTGGACGAGGACGGCTCCCCGGCCGTTAAAGTTTTCCAACACTTCCTCAACTCCTACGTGCCTTCCGGAAGCATCCGTGACCTCAACGGAGACGACGCTGTAGAGCTCGATGGTATCCTCGGCCCCAAGACCTGGAGAATCTTCCAGTACTGGGCTTGGTGCAACCACAAGGACATCGTCGACCAGTTCGCCGCCTCCTGGGAGTTCGCCGAGTTCGTCGACGGCGAAGACGGAGAGGTTACCTGGAAGGTCTTCCAGACGCTTCTCAACATCTCCTTCGCTTACAGTGAGAGGATCGCGTGATGTCTTTCGCATTCCTGAAAGGGGATGTACAGTCCCCTACGAGAGAACAACTCGTATGCACTATCGGCCTCGAAGGCACTCGAACCTATACGAGTGAAGGAGCTTTAGTTATCCCTCCGGGGCTCCACAGGTTCGTAGGACACTGCGACTTGATTGTACCGACGGGGACGTTCACAGTTGTTCTTAGAACCGGAAGGACGAGGCTTCAAGCCGAAGTGACCTTCGAAGAGGGTAAGACTTACACTCTCCAAGAACTCTTCAACGACAACAATACAGCGGCCACTCCTAGCACCCCTCTAACTGTCACTGTAGAGGACGGAGTCGTCTCAGTAAGGAGAAAGAAATGACCACGGAAGACAACTTCGAGACCCTCTTCCAAACCTACACTCGCGACAAGATTGACGAGATTGTGGGTGAGGTGCGGGAGAAGACCACCTCCAACACCGAGTCTCTCAGGGTTCTTCAAGCGCAGTCCGATGAGAATCTGAAGAAGGCAGTTTCTCTCCAGGCACAGTCTGATGAGAGCAAGGAAGGGATCCGGGCGCTTCAAAACCGGCTTTCTGAAAGCCAAACTCAGGCAAGCAATCTTGTCCAAGCAGCTAAGAGTGACCTCGAGAAGAAGAACAGCGACTTGGCTGAGCGCGTAAAGACTCTCGAATCGGCGCCTAGCTCAGAGATCGATATTCCTGAGAGACTCGACTGGGGGAAAGAACTCTACACCTACCAAACTACTAACTACAAGATTACTGTCTACCATATTATCGGGCCTATCTACTATGTCTATGTAGACCTCTCCTCTGGTCTACTTCCCCCTCCTACCGGATATACCCGATCTGTCGACATTCAAATCCCTCAAGAGATTGCTAGTCTCAAACTCTACTTTGCCCCCCAGAAACTCTCTACTGAGGCTAACAACGACGCGCCTTTTATTAGTTCAACTTTTCCTGGAGCTAATGTCTTCCACGTTGACGAAATGAAAGGGGCGACGGGTGGTTTAGGTCGGGGGGGGTTCTACGCCATCTCTGTAGCCAATAGTAACCTCCCCAACTTCTTATTTGACTCACTCTAATGCTCGTCGACTCCATTAAGCCTGACTTCACTACAATGAGTGACGTAGAGTTCTTCAACTTCTCCTCCTCTTGCCTCGCTGAGAAGAAGAAGAGGGAGAGGACCCTTCTTCTGCGAAGTGAAATCGAAGAGAAGATTCAGGAATACCGCAACTACATCCGAAACCAATCCCCGATTGACGTCAAAGACTTCAAGAGAGAAGTGGGTCCCGGAGAGCGTATTCTCGTAGACGGCGTAGAATACGAAAACATTCTCCCACTTTTCTTGGACTTAGAGTCTCAAGACCCTTTCAAAGCTCCTTGGGCTTGGCGTAGAAACGAAGTGAAGTACATAGACTGGTCGCCTGATACTCCCTACGAGAAAGGCGAGCGCATCCTCTTCCAGGGTTCGATTTATGAGGTTGTCACAGACCACAAGTCGGATCATGAGAAGACGCCGGATAAAGATTCGGTGAACTACAAGAAGAACTAGAAAGGAGAAGAAGTGTTTGATGTGAACACTCTCCTCGTCGGGATCGGGTTCAACCCCGAGATCGTAGCAATCCTGCTCGGTCCTCTCCTGACGACTGGACTCGCGGCGGTTGACCTGCCGCATTGGAGCGCTACTAAGAGACGAGTCCTCGTCATCGTAGCAGCGGCTGTACTCTCAGTACTCGTCTGGGTTTTCGGGACTTACCCCGCTGCTTGGCAGTACTTCATCGCCGTCTGGGGCGTTATTCTAGCATCCGCCCAGACGTCTTTCACGATCCTGAAGAAGCTCGGCTTCGTGGACTGGGTGGGACGCGTTACCCCCGGGGGCGAACCCAACGTAGACACCTCTAGTGACTGAGATCTACACCAACAAAGAGGTCGCGAGTGCTCTAGCTCTGTTCATCGTAGCATTGCTAGGAGCCCTCGCGGCCGTTGTTAGACTTATTCCTAAGTACTTTGAGAACCTTCTCGATAGAAAACTTGAGAACGTTACGAAGCACGTCGAGACTACTCGGAAGGTCGCTGAAGGTGCGGAGCGTGAAGCTAGACTCGCTAAGGAAGAAGTCCAAAACGACCACTCCTCGAACATTAGAGAAGATGTAGACACTTCCATTGAAACTACGTGGATGGCTGTCAACGCTATCGAAGACGTCAAGAAGACTCTCAGAAGTGTGAACGAGACACTCGCGGACAACGCTTCACGTCTTGAGAGTACTAATCGTACAGTTCGAGGGCTTGTTAGAAGAGTGGAGGAGCTTTCGGAGCAACAAGGATCGCTTCTTTCACAGCATGAGCATCTCCGTGAAGATCTCCGCCTCGAGAGATTCGAGAAAACGAAGGAGCTTCAAATCCTTCGAGAGCAATCCCACGACGAACATCAACGACTCTGGCGCGAACTAGGGTCAAACTAGCCTACTCTACTCTCGTTTAAAGAGTAGACCTACTAAGGAGAAGAAATGAAACGACTTTCTGCGAAGGTCATCAAGACCTTGCACCCGCTTTTCTCGGACTATCTAGCTAATGCCAAGACTTCGGCTAACCTTGAAAGCCGTCTTTGCCTTCTCCGCGAAGACTTCTACAAAGAGGCTCAAGAAACTCTCCCCGAGGTCCCCGAAGAGGACTTGGACGACGCTTTCGACGACTACGAGGAGTACGTCACCAGCTCTAGAACCTTCCGTAAGCGTAAGGCCAGTGACGAGTTTGTCCCGCCTAAGGTCCCCCAATACGGTTCTCCGGACCTCGAGGGTGAAGAGTTCGACGAGGGTGAGACTATTCCGTGCCCTGAATGCGGTGAGTCTCTCGAAGAGAGGGTCGGCTCCCAAAAGTGCTCTTGCGGTACTATCTCCAATATCTCCCTCGTAGAGACTCCGACCAAGACGAGTTTCTACCGTAGAGTAGTCCCCGACCGTTCTACGATGAAGATCGCTGGTGGTCCTCCGGATTCCTACTATATGTTCGATCCCGCTGGCGAAGTAGACGACTATGCTGTCGAGAGGGTGGAGGAAGGTACTGACGACCTAATCGACGAACACGTCGAAAACATTCTCCGACTCGACCCGGACGATCTCGACTCTGTGAGAAGAGAGGTTAGAGAGCTAGGTGAAGAGGTAACCTCTCTCCAATACGAGTACGGGTTCTACTCCGGAGAGATTGAGCCGGAGTCGGGGTCTAACCCTGTCAACTGGATCCGAAACCACTCGGCCTACAAAGAGAGATATGGGGATGGTGGACCGGTCGAAGAAGACTTGGAGTACTAAATGGGCTTCAGGCAACGTGTAGCCAACCTCATCGCGGGGTCTTCCACTGTGAAGGCCCCGCCCTCCGGTAGGCTTTCGAGTCTTCAAATGGCTCTCCCCAAAACTCGAACGCCTCTCAAGACGCTTGAGGACCTCGGAATTAACTACGATCTCACCGAGAGTACGAATCGCGGCCAAATCCGAGAATGGTGTCGAGGCTACTACGCTACACACCCGATCGTAGGTACGTGCATCGACATTTACTCGAGGTTCCCCGTCCAAGACTTCGAGATCAAATGCAAAGACCCCGATCTTCAAGACTTCTACGAAGACCTCTTCTTAGATGAGAACCGGCTAAACTACAACCAGTTCCTCGTAGACATGGGTAGAGAGTTTTGGACCGTGGGTGAGGTTACTACACTCGCCTCCTTCAACCAAGATCTCGGCGTATGGACCTCCGAAGAGATCCTCAACCCCGACGATCTTGAGGTTCTTCCCTCGGCTTTCTCCGCTGACCCGATTGTTAGAGTCTACCCGCCTCAATACCTGCAAGAGATCTTCCGCGGAGGCTCTCAAGGCGATTATCTTCCCTCAGAACTCGACGCTATCAAGAGAAAGTTCCCGGGTATTGGCCAATCGAACTTCGATAGCTTCCTAGACATCGACTCCTCCAACATCTCGAGAATCGTCAACAAGGTTTCTCCCTGGGATCTCTACGGTACTCCCCACCTCCTCCGCGTTCTTCGCCTTCTCATGACCGAGGAGAGCTTGAGTGCCGCCCAGGACGCCGTAGCTAATAGACTCTACGCGCCTTTCATCCTGGCGAAACTCGGTTTAGACCGTGTTGACGGTGGAGAACCCTGGATTCCCGACTTTGAGGACCTTGAAGCCACTCGAGATCAAATCAATGAGGCCCTAGCCGCCGACTTCCGCCTCCTCGTACACCACTACGGACTCGATATCCGTTCGGTGTTTGGCCGAGAGTCGATGCCTAGACTCGACAACGACTTCGATAGAGTGGAGAGAAAAATCCTCCAGGCTTGGGGTATCGGTGAGTCTCTCCTCTCCGGATCCTCCAACGGGTCCTACGCCTCCTCCGCACTCAACATGCAACTCGTGACCCAGCTGATGACGACCTACCAAAAGTGGCTTCAAACCCACTTCCGTCGTAGAGCCGCCGTCATCGCTGAGGCTCAAGGCCACTACGACTATGAACTCAAAGGCAACTCCTCGGAAACGGTGTATGAAGAGGCACTCTACCTCGATCCCGACTCTGGTGAAACCTACCTCGAGAAGAGACCTAAGCTTCTCATCCCCGAGTTGAAGTTCAAGACCCTCGACTTGAAGGACGAAGAGTCTCGTAGAAACTTCCTCTTCCAACTCAAGCGTGATGGCATCCCGATCTCCGATGAACTTCTCGTTGCCGGCCTCAACATTGATCTCAAGGATGAAGCCGACAAGGTTCACGCCGAAACAGTGGCTAAGGCGGTAAGCCAAAAGAACATCGAGAAGGAGATCCTCGAGAAATCTCAAGAGGAAAACCTCGGAATCACCGAGGAAGAAGCCGAAGAGATGACTCCCCCGGTCGGCCGACAGGCTTTAGAGTCGAATGCGCCTAGTACCACGCCTCCTGGTACGGACTCTAAGCCTGTCGGTGAAGTCTCAACCCGCCCGTCGGTTTCCAACGAGTTCTAAAAACCTCCTGGCACTCAACGGAAGTAGTGAGACGAGTTTCTCCTAGTAGCAAGAGAAAGGCTACTAGGAGAAATGTATATAGCAAAGGAGGAGGAATGCGTTTAAAGTTCGCCAAGTTTGAAGGCGACTTCTACGAGATCCTTGACACAACCGACAATGAACTCCTCATTTCGGTTCCAGGCCTCAACCCCTTCTGGATTCCAGAGGAGGAAGTTGAGTCGTTCGAGTTTAGTAAGTACTTCGACAACACGGATCCCTACGAAGAGCTTATTGAAGACCACCTCGACGCCGACTTGACCAAGACCGCTTCCTGGAAAGACATCCAGGACAAGGCGAAGCGCTTGAGAAGAGAAGGCAAAGTAACCGTCATCACCTTCAGGGACTCGTACATTAAGGCTCAAGTCCAGGGTGACCACGACCTCTACAACGTTGAGGTGGTCAAAGACCCGATGACCGGCTCTAAGATCGAGTCTTGGAGTTGTACGTGTGGTTGGGGCGAGTGGGCCTTCAAGAGAGAACACACCTACATCGGTAGAATGTGCTCTCACGCCCTAGCCGTCTACTGGGAGATGGCTTCACTTGAATTCTACCAAGGATACGAGAAAAACACGATGAAAACCGCCGCATTAGACGATTCCGGACGTGAAGCGGAGATCTCGGAGTCGCAAATCTGGGACGAACTTGACGCCTACATCCAGTCAACCGAGGACTACACGCTTGAAGACCTCCTGGAGGACGAAGACGATTCGCTCAAGGTCCTCAAGATGTTCATTAGAGCCTACGGAGATCGACTCCCCCACTATCTTCTCTCCCCGGTGAGACTCTACCGCGAACTCAAAGCCGTGGTTGACTACCAGAATAGTCTCCAACTGTCGACTCAAAAGACCTCGGGACGCTACTTCACCCCCATGGAGCAATTCGCTCTTGAGGAGGAAGAAGGCATGGCGAGACAACTCCCGAACCTCAACCTCTCCCGCATTTACGGCTAGGAGAAGTCATGAAGAAGAGTAGTATTCGCCAGGAATACGAGTACGTACCTGAGGAAGAGTTCGACTTTGAGCCTCAAGAAGGGTGCGTTTACGTCGTAGTGAAGGCGATTTCTGCGAGAATCAACCAAAACTACGATGCTTGGCCTTCCGAGGAACTCCGAGACAACTACGAGACCTTCATCGGAGACCCGGTTTTCGTCAACCACAAGAACGAAAACCCTGAGAGAACCCGTGGAATCGTCCTAGATGCCAAATACGTCGAGGACGAGGTCCTGGAAGACAAGTACATTCTCCTCCTCATCGAGGTGGATGGTGAAGCCTTCCCGAACCTAGCCCACGAAATCGTGACGGGTGGCATTGACTCCGTCTCGATGGGTGCCGATATCGAGTACTCTACGTGTTCGATTTGCGGAAACGAAGCGGTGACTCAAGAAGATCTCTGCGTACATGTGGAGAGATACAAAGGATGCTACCTCAAAGACGATGGCGAAGAGAAACTCGTCTACGAGATTTGCCACGGCGTAGAGTTCTTCGAGATTAGTTTCGTCTTCGACCCCGCCGACGAAACGGCACTCTTTGAGAAGGTCAAGGATGCAAGAACCTCCTCCCTCCCCAGCGAGTCTTTCGGGGTTGGGAGTGTTGAAGACCAGGAAGAACCCGTCCTCATCGCGGTTTCTCCGGTGTTGGAAGATGAAGAAGAAGAAAAACCCTTAACTCCTTCTTCTAAAGAGATGAACCACACACTCACTCCTAGAAAGGAATCAGTCAAAGTGGCTAGAAAGAAGAAGAGTCGCAAGTCCGCGATTCGTGCAAACCGTCGCCTCGCCAACGAGACTCCTCAGATGAAGGCCACTGAGGAGCTTGAGGATGAGGACGACGATGTGGAGGATGAGGAAGTAGAGGAGGCTATCCAGACCAAGGAAGCCACGCTGCTCCCCGCCCACATCGAGGTTGAGCCCGCTGAGGGTTTTGACGAAGTCGCTCACAGCGTTCTCGACAAGTACGCTCCCAACGGTGATCTCGCCGTTTCTCCCGAAGGTGTCATCGAGTTTACGACCGATGACGCGATCGTGAATCTCCAGGACGTGGCAAACGAACTGGCCGAGGCCGGCTTAACTGTCACCCTCTTCGACGTTACGGTCGAGGACGGCGAGGTTGTTAAGGTCGACGACTACGGCGTTGAGGTTCCGACCCCGAAGGAGGCTCGTCTCTCCGGTCGTGTTCGTATGGCTAAGGCCCGCCGCAAGGCCAACCTCCGCCGTCGTGCTTCGGAGGAGGATACCAACCTCCTGGACGATGAGCCTATCGAAGAGATCGACCCCGAGGTTGAGGAAGACGTCGAGACGAACCCCGACACCCTCGATGAGACCTCCGAGGCACTGGCCATGAAGACGGCTCGTCTTGAAGTCAAGGCCGGCCTCATTGGTTCCCGAGACGTCTACAAGAGAGCCGCCAAGCTCGAGAAGATGCCTCTCCGTAAGACAGCCGCCATCCACGCCGCCGCCTTCCAGCTCTACCGTAAGCAGAAGAATGTGCCTCAGGCTCGTTCGGCTAGTAGAGTGACTAACACGACTCCTCGCCGTGTTGCAGCCCGTGAGGTTCCCCGCCTGAACCCCACCCGTTCCTCTGCCAAGCGTGGCGTTGATTCCGACGCCCTGGTTCTTCTGTAAGGAGAAAAAATGTTCAAGGTTACTCTGGACAACGTAGACCTGAAGCGGACGATTCGTCCGGTCTACGCCGACACTCAGGCAACCCCGATGGCGACCTACCTGGATCCCAAGTGGGACCGTTCCGTCGACATCCTCCCCGGTATGGTCGTTGCCCGTACCTCCGGTGACAACGTCACCCTCTTCGGTACCGGCACCACCGCTGGTAAGCACGTGCCTCTCGGCCTCTCGGCCCTGTTCGTTGCTCCCAAGATGGGTGTTGACGAGGTCCGCGCTTCCGGCTCGAACCTGTTCGCCACCTGGGTTGGTGACAACCAGTCCGTCTTCGAGGTTCTCGCCCCGGCTTACGCCACGACCGGCGTCACCTGGAAGACCCCGGATGAGACCACCGGCCCTGTTGTCCTCCGCGTTACGCTTCCCGGCCACGCCGATGGCGCAGGCAAGCTCACCAACGAGGCAGCGACCGCCAACAAGGTTTCCGACAAGATCGCCGGCCGACTCATCGAGGTAGCGGGCAACAAGATCATCGTCACCCTCGACCAGACCGCCGCCTGATAGGAGAAGAAAAATGACTAACTCCATGCAGCGTAAGGCTAAGGCTTCGGACGCCTACGTCCGCGAGATCCTTGCCGCCCAGCGTAAGCTCGGCTCCGACAAGCTGTCCGCCGCCCAGAAGCGTGAGAGACTCGCTTCTATGAACCTGAACTCGAGCCTGGGTCGCCACAAGCTGGCACAGTCCATGATTGGCCCGATCCAGCTCAAGCTCCGCTACCAGGGTCTCCTGCGTAACGTTCTGGTTGAGGATGCCCTGACCCCGGGTGTCCCGATCGAGTACGACGTCATGGACGATCGTGGCCAGGCCTACATGCTTCACGGCAACGAGGGTGAAGTCAAGATCACCCCGTTCGAGGGCAAGCGTCTCCCTGTGACGCTCTTCCGTATCGCGGCCTTCCCGCAGATCAAGAAGGAAGACGTGTACTACCTCCGCACCAACGCGATGGAGTACGCTCAGGACGAGGCCAAGCAGGCCATCATGAAGCAGGAGGACTCCCGCCTCGTGACCTTGTTCGAGGCTTCGATGAAGTCCTACCTGGCGAAGAACCCCATGACCCAGACAGGCGAGGCTTTCGTCAACAACGTCACGTTCTCGGGCGATCACCTGACCCCGAACGTCTTCTACGATGCCGTGGCGAACATTGAAGGCAACGAGCTGGAAGCGAAGAGAATTCTCTTCTCGACCAAGCTCTACCGCGACCTGTACCGTTGGGACATCAACACCACGGGTTGGGCCTTCAAGGACAAGGTCGTCGCCGGCGAGAAGGTCCAGGAGTTCGGTGAGTTCCAGATCGGCCGTTCGGTGATCATTCCTCCGAACACGGCCTACATGACTCCGGCTCCCGAGTTCCTGGGTGTCTTCCCGGTCATGTACTCGCTGGATGTGGAAGAGGACAACAACGCTCCTCGCTTCCACTACGGTTGGGTTATGGACGAGCTGGTTGGTATGGCCGTCCTCAACCCGCGTGGCCTGGTCAAGATTTCCAAGGCCTGATTCACCGTAAAGGATGGAGAAGGGAATCATCTCTTCTCCATCCTTTGCTATATGTCAAGAAGGAATAGGGATGGCAACCAAGAAGCTCAAGAAAGGAATCCTCTCCCCGGAGGATCTCCCCTACGTCGTCGATGAAGTTCTCTACGTTAGAAACAATCTAACTTCGAAACTCATCCATACTTCCCGTGATGAAGTCTCACTTGAGGTGGGTCCGTCTCACTCGGACGAGAACACTCAAGTTCTTCCCATCGAGATCGCTAAGGCTCCTGGATTCCAGAAACTCTGGCGTCGAGGGGATGTGACGGTTTCCTCCGACCCCAAATGGGCGTATGAAGTTGTGGATAAGGAAACGTATGTCCACCCTGGAGTCCTCTCTCCGGACGAGGTCTTAGAAGCGACTCCTGGCTCGAACGACTTCACGATCAAGGAAACCCTTGGTGACGTAGGCATCGATTTTGAAATGGGTGGAGGCAATGCCTAAGGCAAAGAAGGAAGAAACCCTCGACCTCGAAACCCCCATCGAAGAGGTAGTCGAGACTCCTGTTGAGGAGAAGACCGAAGAGCCTAGGGCTAAGGTTGAGCCTAAAGCTAAGGTTGAAGCCGAGGAGGCTCTGGTGGTAGAGGAAGCGAAGCCTCAACCCGTAGCATTCAACACGGTTTCTCCCACCGAACTCTTCGCCGTGCAATTCAGAAGAACCGACATCTAAGACCCTCGATAGGAGACTCGAATGGATGAAGAAGTAGTATCGTCTAATATCTTCCAAACTCAAAGCGTTATTAGACGTCAAATCTCACGCTATCTCGAGTCTCCTATCGGTCTTCGAATTCTCGGACCTACCGGGGCATTATGCGACCCCGATTCCCCTCCCGTAGTCACTGTAGACTTCGACGGGGACTTAGCCGATAGAAAAGACTACAGGACTACGATTCCTTCCCCGGAAGTAGTTCGTGAAGAGGAAGGCGTCTACTCCTCCACTATCCCCCTGGAAGCGGTTCAAGAGATTGGACTTCTCCGAGTCACTTGGACCTACACTATTAAGGGACACCAGGTAAAGTTCAAGGAGTACTTCGAGATTCTCGAGTACATGCCTCTCTACCAATCGCTCACCGAAGGCGAAAAGAGCATCGTGGCTCGAGTAACCTACCTCTTCGGTGACCTCATGGACAACACGAGTGGAGGCGTCCCGTCCTTCTATGAAGAGTTCCAAACCCACTTCTCCTATGAGAGACTTGCTCAACTCCTGCAAATCTCAGTGGACAAGATCAACTCCACCCGCCAGCCCGTAACCCACTACTCGGTTGCTGGAGGAACTCCTTTCCCTGAAGAGCACTACGGACTCCTCACACAGGCACTCTACCTCGAGACTTTGAGACACTTCGTTCGAACCTACGTAGAGCAACCCCAAATCTCGGGCGGCGGAGTAACATACGCCGACCGTAGAGACTACATGACGAGATGGCAAGGCGTTCTCAGGGACGAAGAAAAGTCCTACAACGATATGCTTGCCACCTTCAAGAAGAGTCTCATGAAACTCGGACGTGGAGCTCTCCTCGTATCAGGTGGCATTTACGGGAGTGGCTCCTCGTTTAGGTCCGGAGCTTATGTTGGAGCGGTTAGAGCAGGTAGATGGTACCCCGCTTCTCCTATGGCGTTAGTGAGGTAGAATGACTCTTGTTCGTCTTCCGCGCTATCACAGTGTGTCTAAGCTTCAAAAGCAAGTCATCGACGCACTCAAAACCCAGGGTGAACCCGCTTTCGTTATTCACATGGGTCATTCGGCGGCTCAAGACTCGTTTGAGAACCGGTGTCCTTCGTGTTTTGACCCGGTCTACCTTCAAGCCTCCTACTCAACCGAGTGCCCTTATTGCTTTGGTACGGGGTTAGATCCCGCGGTCATTCAAGCGACTCTCACCTATGTGATCTTCTCCGACAACAACAATGATGAGAAGATCACGAAACAAGGCGAGTTTCTCCCCGTCGAATCCACAGTGGTCATGGATGGCCTCGTTGAGGTGACTCAAAACGACTTCATTCTCCGGGTTGACTCCTGGAAAAACGACAAGCCGACGTCTCCGGTCGAGGCCTTCACGATTACTCGAGTGTCTAAAACCACTCTTAGGGACGGGATGAGGCGTGGAGACTACTCCGTAGACATCATCCAGCAAAAAGGGTCGGTGAATCGCCTCACAAACACTCATCCGATCTACAAACTTCTCCTCGAGCCATGGGAGCAAAACAAAGAACCCTCCTTTAGGCCTTCAACTCCTGTTAGACTCACTGAGAAACTTACCACTACGCCTGTTTTTGAGGAGCATTCGTATGAGAGTCTTCAAAGTTTCTAAGGGACTCTCACAGAAAATCGCCGATGAAGCGGCTTTAAGGGCGTGGGAAGCGACTTCTAGAAGAAAGTGGACTACAGGACACAAGATAGTCCCGATCGGAGAACGGGGAGCGGCCTCTCTACGAGTTCCGAGACACTACCTCTACCAGGAATACGGTACGAGACCCTTCGATATGACGTCTCTAGAAGGGAAAGTAGTCCCCTTACCCCAGGGTCCCAGGAGAGTCAAGGGTGTAGGCCAACCAGGATGGGTGACTTTGCCTGGAGGAGTCCGAGTTTTCCGTGAGAGAAAGTGGCATCACCCGGGGATCAAACCCACGTATCTCCTTAGAAGTTCACTTAGAGACGCAATTCTGGAGTTTTGGCCTGAAATCCAGGGTGAAGCGGCCAAATTCTTACTCTCGAAAGACGGTGAGGTTGTGTAATGACGGTCAAAAACTATAGCACTTACAGCGTTTTGGAGGCCGTGAAGAGAGCCGGGGTCACCGCTCTCCGTAAGGGTCTAAACTCGAACTATCTCGGTCCCCAAGACGCCTTAGCGATGCTCAAAGACCAGATAAGCATGGAGTACCCCGAGAGAGAGACTCAATACCCTGGTGTTTGGGTGAGATTCTCGTTCTCACAATTGCAAAGACTCTCACTCGACCCCACTTTCGTAGAGGAAGGCACTTCGAGAGAGTTCCAACTCGGCTCCTTCAAAGGGCGAATGTCTTTCTCGATCCTCGCACTCTCCTCGAAGGACCGGGACCAAATCGCTGGAGCACTCATCCACACTTTCCTCTTCGGTAGAGAGTCCGAAACGGGTGGAGGCTTCCAATCCGAACTCTCGAACAACGACTACATCAACATCACACCCCAGGAAGCCCTCCTCACACCAGGAGGCCAATCGGAGACTATTGGAACCCCCTGGGATCCGAACAAGATCGTATATGAGGACTCCTACTCTCTCAACATTCAAGGCGAGTTCGCTTCGAACATCAAGACCGGCGAACTTGTCCCGTTGAAGTCGATCGAAGTCATTCCAGAAATCAAGGACCAGGCGTGGGTATAATTTCCCTCCTGGCAAACTACGAAAGAGTAGAAAGAAAGGAGAGGGTATGCCTGACTACACCGTACCCGGTATTCTAGTACAAGAGATTGAGGGGCCGATTATCGGAGCCCTCACGACTTCTTCGAGAACGATTGCTCTCCTCGGTGAGACCCAGGGAGGTGTCTCCGGAGTCGAAAGAGCTCGTGCTTCCGCAACTGTGACACTCTCTACGGCGAACATCGTCAAGGAGTCGATCAAGGTCTTCAAGGAAGCCACGGGTGAGGTCTACACCCTCACGACCGACTACGCGATTGAACAGTCCGGCAAAGAGACGAAGATCAAGCCGGTTGCCGCCAAGATCCCGAACGACACGGACTTGAAGATCACCTTCCTCTCCGTTCCGGACAACTACTACGACGCCACCATCTTCACGGCGACGGAGGACCTGGCGGAACGCTTCGGCTCTGCCTTCAAGGCTAACGGAGAAGTCAACTCACCTCTCACCCTTGCCGGCCAACTCGCGTTCGTAAACGGAGCATCCTCCATCCTCGCGGTAGCCGTTAAGAAGACCGGCGCGGCTGTTAAGCCGTCCGACTTCGAAGAAGCACTCGCAAAGGTGTCCGGTGAGAGGGTCTCGATCGTCGTACCGGTAACTGATGCCTCCGCCATTAAGGCCCAAGTCTCCGCCCACGTCACTAGGAACTCCCAGGGTGGAGCGGAAAGACGAGCGATTCTCGGCCTGGACGGGACGATCAACACAGTTACCTCCGAAACTCGTAAGACGACGGCGGAGTCGATTCGAAACGGTCGAGTCATGCTTGTCTCGCCTTCGACTATCTCCCTCTACGTTACCACGGCCAACAACACCATCACAGTTGGCGGCCAATACGTTGCCGCGGCTCTTGCCGGTTTGGCTTCAAGTCTCGGTCCTGCGATTCCTCTCACTCGCAAGTCGATCGTAGGCTTCCAGTCCATCCCCCGCCAGGAAGCTCCCGCCGTTAGAGACCTCGAAACCCAGTCCGGTGTTACCACCCTGGAGCAAACGGCTAACGGGTCTATTAGAGTACGCCACGGTGTGACGACCGATCCTTCCTCCCTCACCACCCGTGAGTGGTCTATCGTCGGCCAGAGAGACGCTATGGTTTCCGCCGTTCGTGACACTCTGGATAATGACGGAATCATCGGTTCGCTTATCGACTCTCTGACGCTTTCCAACGTCAAGGCTTCGGTTGACACCGCACTCCAAGGACTCGTCAATGCTGGTACGATTCTCTCGTACACTGACCTTAAGGTTCGCCAGTCCCCGTCTCAACCCGATCATGTTGAGGTTCGTTTCGCTTGGAGAGCCTCTGTCCCGATGAACTACGTCGTAGTCCGCTACGCCCTCAACATCACTTCCGGATCCCTTGAGACCACTGAGAACTAAGGAGAGTTAAATGGCTGATTCAAACGTACGCGTCGGCGGATCCGGATGGACCGCTTTCACCTGGAGAGGCCAGCGTCTTGCCTGGCTTCAAGTCATCTCGGATACCGCTCCTAGACCGGTTGCTACCCCGAAGGCTATCCAGCCTCTCGATGCCGAATACCCGGTCGAGATCCTCACTCCTAGAGCAATTGGAGCAGGTACCCTCCAGTTAACCAACTTCGAGCTTTGGAACGAGTCTGTATGGCAGCAACTTCCTGGCCTCGAGTCGGCTTCCGACATTCTCGACGTCTTCAAGACGCAGGTGGCTCTCGGAAACATCTCGTGCCAGAAGATCATCAAGAAGCCCGGTGGCGGCCAGCGTATCAAGAACTACTACGGTTGCACCATCACAGACATCCAGGACTCCGAGCAAATCCGAATCGACACGATGGAACTCCCGAAGTCCATCACGGTCATGTACACCCGAGCGAAGTGGCTTAACTAACACTTCGAACCACACAATTTGCCCCTCCCCTTCCACCATCCCGAGGGGAGGGGTTCTCGTTAGGAGAAACTAATGACAGAAGAACTCACTCCCGAAGAGGTAGAGAAGATCACCTTCACCGAAAGTGAAGAGTCGCTTCTCAAAACCCATCTACTCAACGGCTCAAGAACGAAGACGGTTGAAGTCCTGGGCCACTCCATTCTTCTCCGTACCATCTCGGTGCGTGAGGAGCTTGAAGTCATCTCGCTCATCAAGGAGTGGGAGGAGACTCGAGGGTTTTCGAAGGCCTTCAAGACCGCGGTTCTCGCAGCGGCAATCGTTACTATCGACGGAGAGCCTCTCTACACGCCTCTCTCCACCGAAGAGAAAGTAACCCTCCCCAAGAAGTTTGAGAAGGTAGGAAAGTTCTACCCTCTCTTCGTCAATAGAATCTACGAAGGGTTCCGTGAACTTGAGGAAGACACCGACCAACTCCTCCAGAAACTCACCTCGGGAAAAGACTAGAGCCTAGACTTGAGTCTTTCCTTCGTCTTAGCAAAGAGTCAGGAAACCTCCAGGGCGACATTGACAAGATTCAAGTCTGGGCACTTTCCTACCTCCTCCACATGGAGGACTATAGCAACTACAAGCGGGAGCTAAACTCCTTGAAGTTCCAGGCTTACTTCCAGAACCCCGAGCTTTTCTTCAAAGCCTTCCCTGAAGAAGGTAAAGAAACAGACCCGGAGGATGTTTCCCTGGAGATTACGAAAGATGACCTTCGAGACTTGGACGAACTTCTCTCAAGTTACGGAGAAATAGAGTTTAGAGACCCGCAGTTAGAGGAGTGGACCTAGTGAGTATTTTCGAGACCGACGAAGTAAGTGTCCTAGCGCGTCTTGAGTTCGGAGCGGACGACTCGAAGGAGGAACTCCGCGTCATTCAAACCGAAGTTCAGGAGCTTTCGGACAAGTTTAGCATCCTCTCCCGCTACTCCAGTGAGTGGAAAGACGTCCTCAACCCCATCTCGAACTTCTACGGTGAGGTCTCTCACAAACTCGAGAAGACTCTAGACAACCAAAAGGACCTCGCTAAGTATCAAACCCTCCTCAACGAAGGCGTCCAGAAGTACAACGAAGAGCTTGAGAAGAGAAGAGACCTCGAGTACGAGATCATCAATCAGCGAGAGCGTACCCGTCCCGAGACGAGCTACTCTTCTGCCCTTCCACCTTCTAAACCTCCGGTAGCAACCGACACCCTCCCGACTCCTCCGGAGGAGCCTGAAGACAACCCACCTCCCTCCTCCCCGGACTCTTCTCCTAGTGGTCTCTCGTTCAGTGACTTAGGTAAACTCAAGAACGCCGGTCAGGCGGCTTTGAGAGGTAGAGGCACCGACGCTTTAGCGAATGTTCTCTCGAAGTCGGGTGGGTTTCTTGGTGAGCTCGGCTCAGGTCTTGCGGCCGCCGGTCCGTGGATCGCTGGAGCAACTGCTGTTATTGGAGCGGCTTATGAAGGTGTCAACACATACGCCGACTACCAGAAAGAAGGCCAAAAGAGAGGACTCTCCGGTGCGGATGCGGCACTCTTCAAAGTCCAGCAAGACGCTGAGATTAAGGCCTTAGCACTCGACCCCTGGATTAGCACCGAACAGGCACGCCAACTCGTCATGGCAGGTCTCAACACTGGTGCCAAAGGCGACAACTACGACAAGATCACCGACTTCTTGACTGAGAATCTCCGGGACATGAATGTTTCGGTTAGTAAGTCGATGCAACTCATGAAAGCTTCGGTTCAAGAAGGCTCGATGTCTATCGAGAACTTGAGTGCTACGATGAAGAACATCAAAGCCGACGTAGGGGCCCGAGAGGGTGACCAGGAAGCCGCACTCTCTCGGGCACAAACAGCCGCCGAAACCGCTGGTAAAGTTGGCTTGAACGCCGATGCTACCTCCGCTCTCATGGAAGCCTCGGGGAATATGCTTGGAGGAGCCGAGGTTTCGGAGGAGAAGAGGACGAAGTTCTCCAACGCACTTCTCTCGATCGGCGGAGACGACCCCTACACCTCTATGATCTATAGCCAAATTGCGGCACGTAGAGGTATCGACGTCTCCGAAGTCACCGAGTTGTCTTCTGAAGAGTTCGTCCCCGAGTACTTCTCTGCGGTCGGAGAGTATCTCAAGTCCATGGAGGGGTCTAACCCTCATGAGACCTATGAGATTGCCAAGTCGGCGAATCCGGCTTTCAAAAACATGTCCTACCAAGAGTTCCTGGACTTCTACAACACCTTCACTGACCCCGAGAAGACCAAGCAAGCCGTTGACTTGGACGGAATCACTTCGAGAAACAAGGCTCAGGCGGTTGATGCTAAGGACATGGACCGTGAAAAGGCCGGTGGGGCACTTAACGGGGGCGGTCTCAGGATCCACAATGACACTGATGCGTGGTATAGCATGTTCGGTACAGACCATGACCTGGATGTCAAGTGGGGTATGGAGGGTGACGAAACCGGTGCTATCCTCGGAGCGGCATACGATTCAGGTAACCTAAGCCAAGTCGTTTGGAAAGACTCGCAAGGGAACGAGCACACACTTCAAGAGTACTACGATACCCTGAAGGAAGAGCAGAAAATCAGGGAGCCGAACACCGACCACGCACTTGCAAGTGCACAAGAGTATCACAGAGAGCATGCCTGGTTGGATGACCTCGACACAGCGGATGAAGCCAACAAGATGACTTGGGGCGTCAAGACGGCCACCGGCGAGGTCAACTATAGTACGGGCCTGGGTCTTGCACAGATAGTGAACTCGTCTAAGAACGGTGTCTCTCCCCAGGACCTCATTAGTGGGAACGCTGGGAAGGCCTCCACCGAGATCACGCTTTCTCCCGAGGCAAGACGCTGGTTCTCAATCAATGACCCTGAAGGCGGTACTCCGGACGACAAGAGAACCCGTGAAGGAAACTCGCCTTCCAACGATCCGAAGTCGAAGAGGGGTGACTAATGACCACAACACTTTCGGCACCTGGAGGACCTGGAGGGTTCACTTTCCCATTCGACCCGGATGCTTTCACCTGGAGATATTCGCAGAAGACAACTTCGCAGGACACTCTCGGTGGAAGAGTCGTCCAACTCTTAGGCATCTCCATCACAGGGTTAACACTTCAAACCCACTTGAGAACACGAGCCGAGTTTCAACGCTTCGTGGGCTTCGTGAGAGACCTCATTGCATGGCAAACGGACGATCTCGAAGAGAAGAGAGTAGCTCGACTCTTCTACTCGAAGAGGAATTGGAGCTTCTCGGTCTACATTCAAAGCTTCAACATCTCCGATAGCCTCGAGAATGTGACTTTCCCGGTCTCCTTGACTTTCGCGGTCGCAGAGGATGAGGATCTCACTCCGGTACTCAGCGAACTTAGAACCGAAGCCCTAACCAAGATCCAAGACGGGGTTGGGTACGTCGCCGAAAACTACTCGAGTCCGGAAACTGACTACAACAAAGAACACGCCGATGAGGCACTCCACTACGAATACGATGAGAGTGCCAACAACGGAGCGTCCGGAGGCTCGGCTACCGCAACGGGTTCGGCGGCAAGCATCATCGAATTCGCTAGAAACGCCATCGGAACGCCATACGTTTGGGGTGGTGAGTCTTCAGCGGGATATGATTGTTCCGGACTTACTCAAGCGTCTTACCGGTCTCAAGGCAAGACTCTCCCCCGAACAGCGGCCCAGCAATACCAAGCAACCACGTCGGCTAAGATCCCATATAGTCAAGCTCAACCCGGTGATCTTCTCTTCTGGGGTGACTCGGGTGGAGTCTACCACGTTGCAATCTACACAGGCAACGGAAGAATGGTCCACGCACCCGTCCCCGGAGACGTGGTTAAGGAGGTACCCGTCTACTTCTCGAACATGATGCCCTACGTTGGGAGGATGTAATGCTTATCCCGAACTTTCCGGTCTCCGCACCCGTGAAACTCTCCGTGAAGGAAGACTACACCGCGGGTGGATTCGCTTTCTCGGTCAAAGAAGGACTCTACCCTCTACCTGATAGGGGCACAGAGGAACTTCAACTCCCCGACATTGTAGGCTTCAATGAGTAAGGCGTACTTCTCTTGCGCAGGACAATCAATCTCGGTGGTTGTCGTAGGGTACTCGACTACGCTTGGGACCCAATTGCTTGGATCGCAGTTGAGGGACTCGAGGCAAAACTACCCGATTAGGGCCCGCCAAGGTTCGCTTTCCCTCAAGCTTCAAATGAGAGGCTATGAGGAGCAAGTCTCCTTAGCGGACTTCATTCGGGGGAGTCATCTTCTCTCCGCGGCTCGAGTTGACCCCTTGGTGAGATTCACCTACCCGGAACTCGGGATGGATTACTTGGGCTACGTCCCTGATATTTCCGCCGGATTGACGACTGGAAACTTCTTCCCGACCGTCACGGTCACTATGTCTCTTGCCTCTGACCTCCTCATGGGGAGAACCTACACGTCTTCTTGGGGTACTTCGTGGGATAAAGTCACTGGCGGAAAGGTCAACATTGACCGGTTGAGGCAAAAAGACGCCTCCAAGAAACCAAGCAAAGACAAAGCCCTAGAAAATAACCCGCCTGAGAAACCGCCTGCCTACTTAGAGGACTGGGAGTAATGTCAGAGAAAACACTCGTCTACGCACCGGAAGTGCAAGTCATCGTCCAACCGAGACAACACCCCGGGGAGGAGCTTGACATCTCGAGCGATGTCGTATCAGGCTCCGTATCACGCGCTATTGACTCCGTCTCCCACGGCTCTATCGTACTCAACAACCGTAGAGGGCGCTACACCGGAGGCGGCTACCAAATCGAGAGAATGGACCGAATCACTGTTTCTCTCAAGAAGAATAGCTCGTGGTACCGTGTCCTCACCGGATACGTCACCAAAGTCCCACTCATTTCGCTCTACCCGTCTACTTGTACGATCGAGTTCCAATGCTCTCTCAAGCGTCTTCTCAACACTTACTGGGATCCAGGCCTCCCGGCTTCACTCAACTTACTTCAACCCGACAATGAGGAAATCGACAAGGGTGCGGCGGGTATCCTCCAGCGTCTTCTAGTAGACGTTGCGGGATGGTCTCAACCCGAGATTCTCATCTCCGAGATCCCCGAAAGGCTCACGAAACTCGCCACCGAGTACGCCGAAGACTACTCCCAGGAAGAACTCATGGAGCAAGTCTTCAAACTCCTCGGAGTCAAGGGAAGTGTCGGGTCTGACCAAGGCACGGTGACAGGTTCCTCGGCCGACGTCGACCTCTTCCTGAAAGGTCTCCGTGAGAGAGAGTCTAACGGGAACTATACGATCAAAACCTCGATGGCTAACTCGGATGCTTCGGGAGCCTATCAATACATCACCACCACATGGAACAACTACAAAGGCTACCCAGAGGCCTACCTCGCCCCTCCCACCGTCCAGGATGAAAGAGCCCGAGCCGACGCCCTAGCCGCTTTCGGCACATACGGCGATTGGCAAAAGGTTGCGGCCCACCACATCTACCCGGCTTGGGCGGACGACAAGAACAAGTGGAGCCAAAACGTCCCCAACAACCCACTCACGATGTGGGACTATGTTAACGCCGTATGCAAGTACATGGCCGGAGGAGGGTCGTCCGGAGACAACAAAGCCTCCACGACTTCAGGTGGGACTTCAACCGAGACACTCATTTGGCCATGTACGGGGATTCCAACGGTTGAGACCAAGTTCGGCGCTGGTAAGACCGGAGTCGTCATTACCTCGCCGAGCATGTCTTCGGACGGCGTCAAAGCGGCTTTGTCCGGTAAAGTAGTCAACGTAACCGACAAGCAAGTCATCGTCCAATCCTACGATAGCAAGATGACCTATAGCGGACTCACGGAGGTTTCGGTCCAGAAAGACCAAATCGTCCCTCAAGGCACGGTCTTGGGCAAAGCAGAGAAACTCACCTTCAAGATTTGGTGGAACGGGAAGTTCCTAGACCCGCAAGACCAAGTGGGTAAAGCCTACGACGTCACTACGGGAGATCAAACTTCGGGTGGTGGAACGACCTCCCAGGGTGGATCCAAGAACCGAGTGAACGAACTTCTCTTCTCCCACCGTTTCGGAAACTTCCGAGCGGATGCCCTCTCGCTTTCGCTTAAGGGCGACAAAGCCATCGTCAATGACCAGCCCCTCTTCAAGTCGATCAAGCAATTCACGGCCGCGTCTTTGAGATCGTTCATGTCCGGACCCAATGGAGAATTCGTAGCATTCTTCCCGGACCCGTTCGGCCTCTACGGGACTCAAGCGAAACTCTACCTGGAAGACGTCGAGATTCTCGACTTCGGCATCGACCTAAGTGATGATCCTATTACGACACACGTCTTCACTTTCGGCTCTCGAACTGGAGACGGCTCGTCTATTAGCACAGGCGACCTCCTCGGTGGAAACACGATTTCACTCGAGAATGACTTCGTACGAGAGTTGGTTACTAAAGGAAGTCCTCTCCCCGGGGTTTCGGACGAGGATTGGCCAAGCGTCTTCATGAAGCGTTTCGGCAAGCGCCCTCTTAGAAACGACGTCCCGAACGTCAAGAGTGGACCTTTCGAGTGGTTTATCTCGCTTCAAACCTTCATGCAAAAGTGGTCGGAGCAATACAACACTCGAGTGAGGTTCACCTTCATGCCTGAACTCTACCCGGGGATGAGAATCTTCGTGAAGTCGTATGGAGTCCAAGTCTACGTCCAAGCAGTGACTCACACGTTTAGTTACGAGAGTGGATTCCAAACCTCAGCGACTATCAACTCTCCTTCGGTCATCGGAGACACCTCCGTTAACGGGTTGACTTCGGGGGCTGACTAAAGAACACACCCTCCTACGGTACTTTCCAAGTAGGAGGCCTAGTTCTCCTTGTAGACCTCGTTCTACAAAAGAAAACTTTCCCAGTCGAAGAACCTCTAAGAGTAAAGAAGGAGTGAGATGACTAGATCGCTGAGAATTACCGACGGAGACCTCACAGTGACTCCGTCCGGAGTGAGTCTTGTGTCGAAAACTGAGAAGTTGAAGCAAGACCTCTCGCTTTGGCTCTGTGAAGTTTTCGGCATCGACCGTTTCCACCCCTACTACGGATCGACTCTAGACTCGTATGTAGGCCAGGCCATGAGACCTCAGGAGATCGCCTTCCTGAAAAGCGAGGTAGTGAGGGTGCTTCAAAACTACCAGAAAGTGCAACAGTTGGGCGTGAGAGAGAAACCCTCGCTCTACTCTCCTGAAGAGATCCTCGCCGAGGTCATCTCAGTGAATCCCCACTCAAACTATGATACTCTCAAGGTTGACATTGTCTTCCGAAACGGAGCAGGACAAATCAACACAGTGAAGGCAGGCACGAAGTGAGAACCCCGGAGCAAGTCTCTAAAGACATCCGAGACTACTTGAAGGTAACCGACCCCTCTATCTCGGCCGAAATCGGTACGCCGGAACGCAAGATCATCGATGCGGTGGCCGAGGTGGTCTCGAACGCCTACCTCGACACGGCGGTTTCCACCACCTCCTGGGACATTGACGCCAAGACAGGTATTGAACTCGAGCAACTCGTCGGACTTTTCGGCTTCGGGCGACTCCAGGGTAAGAGAGCGTCCGGAGTATGCACCTTCACGCTTAAGACCCCGGCCACAAACACGGTGGTGATCCCGGCGGGAGTCGTCGTCTTCGTCCCTGAAACAGACACGGCGCCTCGAATCAACTACCAGGTCACCGTTCCGGCCTTCATCAACCGAAACGAAAGCACTACGGAACTCCACGTAGAATGCTCCGTGGTCGGTACAGTCGGCAACACTCCCGCCAAAACGGTCGTAGGCTACTCCACTTCACTCGGTGTAGGCACTCTAGTCAACCCCAACTCGTTTACTGGAGGAGTAGATCCCGAAACCGATTCGGAGCTTAGAGCACGCTTCCGAAACACCTTCCTCCGATCGCTTGTTGGAACAGAGGACTTCTACGAGGCACTCATCGAGCAACTTCAAAAGGTGACGAAGGTCAAGGTCGTAGGCCCGATCTCGCGCCGTGAAGTGCAACTCCAAATGCAAAACCAACGCGTTGAGGTGCCTCAAATCGATACGAAGTACGTTTGGCCTCTCGGAGACTACATCAAGACCGATGAAGGACACCTCACTCGTGGAGTCCACTACAACCCCGAATATAAACTCCCCCTCGTCATTCACGCGATTAGTGAGCAACTCTTCCCGACCGGCACGACTTTCTCCCTCTCCTACGAGTACGTCTCCACCAAGTCGCGTAATGATCCCGCCAAAAACGTTACGAACAAGGTGGACGTCTTCGTAGAAGGACGTGACCCCGTTTCGGTAGTAGACATCACTTCAGTCAACGAGACGTCGAAGTTCACGTCCGGTGAGAGTGACCTTCTCAACGTCAAGAACTTCGTGAGACTCGGCACCAACACGAACCCGAAGGTAGGCTCACTCTTCTCTAGACTAGGCCACGCCCCGATTCTCTCTCTTCCGTCGACGATTGAAATCGCTTCCAAAGAGTACAAGCTCGGAACCCACTTCTACCCTGTAGTGTCTTCGACGGTTGAGAGAGGATCAACCCTCGAGGTGTGTGGAATCGAGTGGGCTAACCCTCCGCTTGCGGGAACCATCTTCAACGTCGAATACGTCTACGATAGAACGCCGGAGTTGGCGGGTGCTCTCCTAGACCAAAACAGGCAAATCACGACCGACGTCTTAGTCCACGCCGCCCAATATCGTAGTCTTAGAGCGAATGCGTTCATCATCTATGAGACCGGATATGATACGAGAACCGTCAACGCCTCCATCAAGAAGGCTCTAACGGATTGGGCGTCAAAGGTCCAGTTCGGCGATTGGATCCAGTTATCCGACATCGAGCATTGCATTCACGGAGTGGTTGGAGTAGACGCCGTGAGAATCCCACGCGCTTCGGATAGTGTGCAAAACTACGGTGTCCAAAGCCTCTTCGGCGACAAGACGACGATCAAGACTTTCACCTTCGATTTCAAGCTCGAAGACGATGAGTTGCCTCGGTTTGACGACTTCAACTTCACGCGTAAGTCTACGAATACGTTCGGAGAGCAGTGATGTCTAACACTCTTCCCCTACCCTACTTCCCACCTAAGGGTACTCAAAAACTCATGGACCACTTCGATGAGAACGTCTACTCTCGAAGTGAAAGAAGTCATCTTTACCGCTTCCTGGAAGCGCTTTCGGGAAGTGCCGGAGCCGGAGACCTAAATCGTCAAAGCCTTCTCTTGAGGCTTCAAGCTTCGGTTGAGAGTCTTCAATTCCGCGACATCGATAGTCTCTTCTCTAACCTCTTCCGTCTCAACCGTCTCCCGGAGGAGTCGTATAGCTTCAACCCGACCACCGATAGCTTGACGTCTGACCAGTGGGATGAAGTCAAGGTCAAGGATGAGAAGTACAAGAACCGCTCCGTGAAGTTCCTGGAGGCATGCACCGTAGCGAGTACGGTTGAAGGCTTCCGACTCGTATGCGAAGCAATTCTCGGAGTCTCGGCCGACATTTTTGAGGTGTGGAAGTACGCGAAAAACCCCACAATTTCGGGAGACTTGGGTAGAGCCGCTACTCTAAACGGAACGGGACGCTTCATCAACGAAGTAGTCGTCACTCCCCACAAGGTTAACTTGAGTAGTGAAGAGACGGCAAAGCTTTTGCGTTTCCTAGACCTCGTGAAGCCCCAGGACAGCATCGTCACTGTTGACCCTCGTGGCCTCTCGGTGCATAAAGAGATCACTCCCGGAGGAGTGGGAGCAACCGACTCGTACTTCGAAGTGCAAAGATTCGTCACAGGCATCCCTGACCTGGCCTCTATCCCCGAACCTGAGTACTTAGCGGAGGAGGTTTGGGACCAGCGAAATTGGCTTTCGGCGGATCAAAAGAAGGAGTCTCCGACCACCGCTCTCAACTCAACCCAGGAGTTCTCTCTCGTCTATAGGCAAGTGAAAGTCCAGGGACGACTCGGAGGCACGGGCATCACCCGTATTTCGTATCAAAGCCAAAAAGCCCCGGGTTCAGAGAGAGTCAAGGAGCCGAGCTACCAAATCGAAGCCCCGATCCAGAAATGGACGGAGTGGCTTCCGGTGCCTAAAGCCGACTCTCCGGACAACTACCCCGGTGGCAAGTTCGGTGTAACGCCTTTCGCTCCGCCTGCGAAGACTCAAACCGGTGAAAACTACACGTTCAAGTATTCGTCACAGGCCGAGTACTTCGAAGAGTTCAAGGCTCAAGTGGAGGAGCAAAACGGAGAGTTCCTCGGAGAAACGGCCTACCGCCTCCCGATCTCGAACGAAGTCACCCAAAAGAAGTACTCGGCTGGAGACTCTCTAGCCACCGAAGAACTACTAAGCTCTAGAACAACCACCCCGTGGTTTAGAGGAGGAGAAGAGTAATGTCCGGATTACGCGTAGATGGCCTCCCGTATTGGCTCGTTGAAAAGCAAAAGAGCGAGAGTACGAATGACGAGAAGCCGAAAACCGAGGGTTGGCTCTCGCATCTCCGCAAGAGAAGTGACGAAACCGCCGAGATTCTCCAATACGACTTCAACACTCCGTCCTCCATCGGGGTGGTTTCGTTTGAGGTGAAGCTCACTTCCTCCACTCTCACCTTCTACTACACCAATAGAAGCGGCAAACTACTCCCCGTCCTGGACAAAAACGGTGTAGTACTCCAGGTTCAAGTGGGTGAAGGCGAGGGATTTATCCAAGTCTCGAAGGAAGTCTACCCGATCGTCGCCACTTCCTTCGAGATTCACGCCGTAAGACGCATTGAACCTGGTGAAAACCCCGACGAACTCGTCCAGTTGGGGTTGAAGAACATCGAAATCAAGAGACGAGTCTACACGAGACGAGATGCTTCGGGTGGAATCCCGGACACGAAGGATTCGCTCGGCAACTTCGTCACCCATGTGGTCAAAGACTGGGACGCGAACAAGGCCATAGACAACAATGAGACCTCTTTCTGGAAGTCGGCTCCGCAACCCTCCCCTGAAGCGGTAACAGGCCTCTACGTCGACTGTCGAGACAAAGAAGGCAAAAGCCAGGTAATCGACCGTCTCTGGATTGACCCGGTCTACACAGGCCAGCAACTCAACCTCTACTACTCGACTTTCCAACCCACCGGGTCTTTTAGACTAGACGAAACGGCCTTCTCGCCTAAGACCCTAACAGGTACTCGCACGGCATCAGGACTCTACGACGCTACGGTCGTTCTTGACTCTCGTAAACTTGGACTCCCCTCCAAGAACGAGAAGTTTTGGATCGCGGGCTCCTTCGAGAGGGATAGTAACCCGACCGACACTGTGACTCTCTTCTCTATCCCCGGCTTCACATTCACCCTAGTTCCTAACGGAAGTTTTAGCTTCAACTCCTCCTACGTTGTACAAGCGCCCGGACTCAAGTTCAACGAACCTGTTTTCTGGAGTCTCTCTAGAGGCGACAATAAACTCGTTACGATACGGGTTCGGAATAAGGGCGGGAAGACCATAGAGAAGTCATACTACATCCAGTCAAAGACCGAGTGGGGAGACATTACGCAGAGGGCTCCCCAAACAACTCTCCGCCACCTCATCATCAAGCACGGAGAGTTGAATAACTCTACTTGGGAGACGCTTACCAACGACCCTGAGTCGTATTGGTTCCCGGCACCTGTCATCGAGTCGAATGACGGAGAGGTCCCCGAAACCTCTCTCACGAATGCAGTTCTAGCGGTTGACTGGGCGAAGGAAGACATTCCCCGTGGTGGCATGGACTCTTCCTTCTTCTCGTCTCTCGTGTGGACTCCCATTTGGGCCGACTATGTACTCCACAAGGGGTGGTACTTCTTCCCTCAACCGAGACTCATGACGTTCTTGAAGCTCGAGATCACTAACCTCACCGAGGAGCCCTACCCGATTTGGGAGCCGGGCATCGAAACCTCCTACGCAACCTTCCCCCTCGACGTCAAGAAGACCGCACGAGAAATCGCCACCGCTTACAAGACCACGAACACCACGATCATTGACACGACCACAACGACTAACACGAAGACCTACACTGATGGTTCACTCTCTAGCGACACTACGACGATTGAGAAGAACCAATCCTCGAGTTCTACGTCTTCCCGTGGACGCACTCGGAAGAGAAGTAATTATGACCTCGAAATCGAGGTTGGTAAGAGGACGATTTCGAATACACCAGTCTACTTCGATAAGAAGTATCCGATCTCTTGGACTACAGAGAAGGCGTCTTCGGTAGTCTACCGTGGAAGTCATGCACAGAAATCGACCTCCCACCGCACTTCTGAGAGTGAGAGAACCTACACTACGGGTGGTGTGAAGTGGGTCGCTCAAGCGCGTTACTACACCGTGGTACGAGGCGATTACCTCATCAAGATCGCTTCCCGTTACGGAGTCAACTGGCAAGACATCTACCGAGCGAATCAAAGCCTCATCGACAGCGACTACCGCGTCAATCTTCTCCCCCGACGTTATCCTGGATGGTGGATTTTCCCCGGCCAGCAACTCCGCATCCCCGGTGAGGATCTCGTCCAGGTAGACACAACCGAGACTCACGTCGAGAGAAAGAAGTCGAATATCGGTGTCTCAACCGTGACGACCTACAACACGGACGTCACCAAAGAGACGACTACGCTTACCACCCGTGAGAGGTTCACTACCACTTCCGTACACCGTTACGACATTAAGACCGTCAAGAGAGATGTCGAGTTAGGCTACTTCGCTGGAATCAAGGAGCTCAAAGTCTTTAGAGCGGATTGGCTCTCGAATGCCGACCTCGATGTCTACCGGGTGGAGGACTATTCGACCGGAGAGTTCACGCTTAGTGGATGCAAGAAAGGTGAGGGAGTCGTAACGGCTACTCAAGGAAATGCAACTATAGTCTCGGACATCTTCCCGTCCATCTCGAGGTACTCTCAAGTAGGTCTTCAAGTCGTTGACCGACCCGATAGAAGGTACTCGCTTCTCAAGGAGAATAGACTCTCCATGAACTTCGGGCGTCTCTCGACCAAAATCACCAGTGAACGCTTTATCTTCGAGGGTAAGTCCGGTTACCTCCGCGTTAAAGTGAAAGTCTACTCTCTCAAGCCTGGAACTACATATACACTTAGGTGTGGAGATTCAACTGTGCACTTCACCAGTGTTTCTTCAAACGCTTGGGAAGAGTTTGAGACCACTTACCTCCCGGTGAGGCAGGCGAATAGTCTCTATTTCTCCTCGGACTACTCTTACGACTTCTATCTTTCGTCTATCGAACTCTTCGAGAGGACGATCAAGTACGAGCTTTCGAATGACGGTGGAGTTACCTACCTCGACGCTACGAACGCTATCCTCGACCCGAACTCTCGTCTCGTCTTTCCTCAACTCGGTAACAAGATGAAGCTCAAAGTCACCATGATGAGTAATACGGACTATGTGTACTCGTGCGAAATTACCCCGCACTACGAAGTTGAACGGTAGTCAAGTTGACCTTTTATAGGTTTTCCTATAAAATATAGGTATGAATACAACGAAAGTCTTCACGAGTATGGAGGAGCTCCAAAACCTCCTCCACGACTCGGACTCAAAGAAGACCGCTGTGATCCTACCCGGAAAGGGAGACTTCCCCAAACAGCAAAAGGTCTTCATTGAGAAGTTTTCACTCATTAGCCAAAAGAAGCTTCCTCTAGAGGTCATTCCAGTGCAAGGAAGCCTTCACGTTTTCTTCAAGAACCCCTTCGACAACCCCGAAGACGTGAGTGAAGAACTCAACAGGGTAGGCTTAGACGTCCTCTTGTCTCAGGAAAGCATCAACCTCTACCGAGAACTCCAGGCCTACACCAACCCTCTCGACATTCCTGGACTCACTCTCAAGAGAGGGCAAGAGGAGAGTTCACTCTTCCCTTACCAAACTCTGGCACTCAACCTGGCTCTCGAGAGGAAGAGGTCGGGTGACCCCTTCTACTTCTTCAACATGGGTACGGGAACAGGTAAGTCGGTGGTTGCCGCGGCCGGATCGCAGTACCTCATCAACCAAGGCGAAGTCGACTTAGTCCTCTTCTTCACTCTCCGAACCGTGAAGCCAGAGATCAAGAGACTCTACGAGACTTCTACGACACTCACTCCTTGCATTCCGGATAGAGACAAGACGACGAGAAAGCGCTTCTACGATCTACACGGACACTTCAACGTCTACATTCTCAACTATGAGAAGGCTCGCAGGTCGGTCGACTTTGAGCTCCTCAAGAACCTCATCGAAGGAAAGCGGGTCCTCTTCGTACTAGACGAAGTCCAGAAGGTGGTGAACGGGAACCAGGCACGTGAAGGTCTCCAGTCTCTTTTCAAGGCTTGTACGCCCATAATTTGGCCTATGACGGCGTCCGTAGTAGGCAACTCCGCCGAACGCTACTTCAAGGTCTTCCAGTGGTCGAAGAAGAACCCGTTCGGAACCCTCAAGGACTTCCGCAAGGACTACCTCGACCATGTTGAGAAGAGAACGTATAAGGTTCGTCTTCGTTCGGGTCGCATCATCGAGCAGGAGAATCGAAAGTACATCTATAGTTTAGACAAAGTGCGTTTGGCCCCGAGAAGGGTTCTTCCCTACTCTCTCGCCATCCGAAAGTCCGATCCAGGCGTCCGCGAGTATTTCAAAGAGATGTCATTCCAAGCGATTCCTCTCCAACTCTCGAAGGAAGATCGTGAACTCTACGACTACCTCGAAGACCTGTGGCTTGAAGATGATCGTCGTTACGATGGCAAGTCGGTTCGTACACTCGAATTCTTCCGCCTTCTCCGCTACACTTGCCTAACGAGTGAGTCACTCTTGAAGACGACTTCGGAACTCGCTCTTGAACTCCCTCCGAAACTCCTCAAGAAGCTTTCGGCGTCCACTTCGACAAAGCTTGAGCGAGTCTTAGATGACGTAGAATCGATTGTCGAGGGTGGAGACAAAGTCATCGTCTTCACTCACTGGACGAACTTGAGTCTCAAGATCATCTCGCGTGAGATGAAGTCACGTGGAATCAACCACGCACTTCACTACGGTGGCCAGACGACTCTCCAAAACGAAGAAGCCAAAAAGAGGTTCAAGACAACCAGTGAGTGCAATGTTCTTCTATCCTCAGACGCGGGATCGCATGGAATGAACATGCCGGAAGCACGAGTCGTCATCAACTTCGATTGTCCCTACGACTACGATACACTCATGCAGAGGAATGATAGAATCGACAGGGCCGACACGTTCCTGGACGGACTCGAATCGCGTCTCTACTACTACGAAGACACGGTTGAAGAGTACATTTGGGGAGTCAACAACGAAAGACGTCTTCTCTCCTCCTCGCTTCAAGGCACCCAAGAGTCGTTCTCTCGTTCGGAGTCTATGACGGAGGAAGCGTTCGGACTCGACTTCCTCAAAGAGCTCAAGAAGAAGAAACTCTTCAAGAAGTCGAAGGAAGACAAAGCCTGATCGTACTTTTTAGCCGTCCACCCTTTGCATCAACGGCGATGTGGAGGGTGGATTTCTTTGTCCTCTACGCGAGTCTCTACGAAAGCGCACTCCCCTTTCTCGGATCCTCCTCACTTCTCTACAGTTATTGTAAAGATTGTGTGTCATTAGTAATCAAAGATTACAATACTCATACCCTATCGGGTATTCGTAAGCGAAGACTCAAAGAGTCTTCTTCTCAGACTACGTCTTCGAAGAATTCTCTTTCTCATCTTCTGGTTTGGTCACTACGCTCCCGCCCTCGCGAGGCTCAGGCGATCGCTCTGACCAAACCGAGACACACTCTCCGAGAGTGTCTTTGCTGCGAAGCTAAAATCTATGTTCTTCTTAATGCCATACAACCTTTGGCAATTTCTCTTGAGATTCTGGGAGTTTCTAGGCAATTTGGAGCAATTTTCGTTTTGCAGTTGTTTTCTTCGAAGAGAACCTATATACTATGTGTATAGGAAGAAGGAAGCTTCCTCTTGCTACTAAGCAAGGTTAGCTTTCTACTTCTGTCCCTTCCGGGGGTGGTCTTCTTTTCCTTGTAGGGAGGGCCACCATTCCTGATCCGGAGGGGACGGACGTAGGGAGCTAACGACAACAAACCAAGACGTTAGTCTTCTACTCCCGTCCTTTCGGGGTAGTTCTCTTCTTCTCTACCGGGAGACACTACCTTCCTACCGAAAGGGCGGAAGTAGAAGCCTAACGCTTCTATACTTAAGGTAGAGAGATGAGTGCACAACTTTTAGATACCTTCCTCAACAAAGTCGTCGAGGACGTGTACATGCCTTACATTCTTCTAGGCAAGAGTATCACAAGCTGGAAGAACAAAGGCAACACAATCGAAGCCTTCTTCAAGAAGAGTCTCTCCCAGTTCACTGAGAAGGACAACGTCGAACTCAATGAGATTCTCGTAGCTGTCGAGTTCTACCGCGTCTTCTTCACTGAGAACGTGGCGAAGTACGGTCTAGAAGGCGCTATTCAACTCTTCAAGACTCGTCTCAAGCGTCATTTGACCTACAAAGGAAACCTTCGAACCGTCTACGTTGGTAGAAAACTCGAGGAAGTCACTCGTATTCCTACGCCTCACGTGAAGATCCAGGACGTTCGAGCTTGGGTGAACAACCTCTGGTTCGAAGGCGTGAAGATCAACTCCGAAGTCTTCCAGGCGAGAGCACTCACCCAGAATACTACTCCCCTCTTCCTCCCCAAGGGATGGGTGGAGGACGTTGTCTCCAATTGCTACAATGGAGACCCTAGGAAGAGGGGGGTTCAATCCTTCCTCGGTCTTCAAATCTGGATCGAGCTTTCCAAGAGTGTCACGGAACTTGGCTTCTTCTCACTCGAGAGACTCACTGAGAAACTCGACAAGACCAAGAGCACGGTTTGGTCCACCCACAACTACGCGAAGTCCCTTGACCTCATCATGCTTGACCCCTTCTATCGTAGGATTATCCAGTGGGGAAACAAGGAGAGAACCTGGGGTCGCATTGATTTGAGCCTCGTAGAGAAAGAACTCTACCCGTCTTGCCTCTTTGAGTTCGACCACATCAACGGACGTTGCCCGTCCGGAGCCTTGCAGGCTATTTCGCTCTACCCCTTCTTCAAGAAGCTCATCACGAAGAAGGGTCATGGTTGGGTTCTTGGAAGCTATTCCGTCCGCCAGGAGTGTTTCTGGAAGAAGAGAATGAAAGGCGAGCCGTATCGTCCCGAGTGGCTTGAGCCGGTTCGATCCGGTTGCGAATACCTCGAGAAGAACCACATTCTTCACCTCTATCTAGGGACTATCGAGTGGAGAAGTGGACTTCCCGAAGGAGCCTTCCACCACTCCTCCCACGCCTCTCACTCGCAGTGGTTCGTCTTCACCTTCGCTCCGACCACGAACCCCGCCGCTGAACTCTTCGCCGCCTTCTCGAGGCAAAACGATACGATGTTTGAGTACTATCGGATCTGTTGCAAGGAGGGTGAAGTCCCTGAGGTGGTTGAGGACTTCTCGCCTCGAGTCACTGGTAAGGAGTACAACCGCGCTGGAAGGAGGATGTTTGTATCTTCTGGACCCCTCACTCGTAGACCCCTCCACCCCAGTAGTATTAAGGAGAGACTTCGCTCTATCGGGTTGGATTACCGAACTTCGACGAAGAAAGAAACACGGTGTCCAAACCGTTGGGTTGACTATTTCGACGGGCTATCGGCTCAAGTACCGGGAGGACTTTCTCCAGAACCTCGCAGTATCTTTAGAGATAGTCGATCCTACTCCCTCCGAAGCGATCTTCTTCCGACTTCTTGGACTTGTTCAGTTTCGAGCAGACCTCATCTCACCTGCACGAATGAGCGAGTCACTAACGATCGTCTCGGGGAACCTAACGTCTCCGATCGAAGAGTTCTGGACCGAGACCATGTCTCCTCGGAGGATCGACATGTACCGAGAGAGAACTTCCCTCGTTTTGGAGAGTTTGGCCAACCGCTATACCAGGTACGGGATAGTGAAGCCCCTGACGTAGAACGCTACCAGTACGACGCTCATGGTCTTCTCCTCCGTGACTCCTACTACATCAAAGAGAAGTCAATCTCTCGTGACGTTGTTGACCGTCTCGAGTTCAACGGCTTGACTTCTTCCTCGTCCGAGTTCGAGCCTAGCGAAGAGTGTAGTACGTTTGACATCGCTGTCAAGCAACAGGTTAGCATCACCTCCGGGTATGGCTTCCTTCACTCTCGTACCGGTGGCGCTTACGGCTTCTACGATAGCCAGGCGCTCGGCTTAGGCAAGAGGCAAAATCTTGTCGCTGTTACCTACGCCCAAGACCACGACGAAAAGCAGCAAAACCTCTACAGGACCCGTGCCTCCCGCTACAACCTCCCGGCCACGATCGACTTCAAACTTCCCGTTGATCCGCTTGGCCCCGACAAGGAACTCGAGAGAGTCAGCGAAGAGGCGAAGTTGTTCCACGATGAAGTTGACCCGAGAAAGACGTTCGTAATGTTCAATGACGAGACCGAGAAGCATTGCCGAGAACTCATCGTCCAGGGACGTAAGTATGTCTCCGAGATAGATGCGGATAAGTACGAGGAACCCGATGATGACTTCCGCGATTGGGCCGGTTTCACAGTGACGGGTCCTGGTGGACGTGTTCTCGAGGAAGGCCACTTCAAGAAGATCATGACTCACGATGGCGAGGCTTTCGTTGAAGTCGGCGAGAAGAAGTACGTGCGTCCTACAAACTACAGTATCTACGAGGAGTTCTAATGATTTCGAAAAAGTTCCTGAAAATGCATAGCGTCACTTCGGATAAAGATGCGAACTCACTCTATCGCTTTCTTCTCGACCAGAGTGAACCTTTCGAGGTTGAGTTCTTCTCCCGACTTTTCACTAAGGTTGCTCGGTGGAATCCCGGTGAAGACGCTGACAAGGTCTTTCTAGAGAGTTACGAAGAGGCTTTTGAGGAGGCTCGTATTCACGGCTCTATTCCAGCCGACTTCGGTACTCCTTTTGCCATACTTCACGTCGTCATCTCTAATGCTAGGAAGGGTGTGGAGTTCTTCAAAGAGCTCTCGTTCTTCTATCGTGCCATGGTCTCCCAATGCCAGTTTGAAGCTATTGCATTCCAGGAGGAAAATGGTAGGGTTTCAAGTTGACCTTTTATAGGTTTTCCTATAAAATATAGGTGTAAGGAAGACAACCTCACCTCCAAGGAGAGACATCATGAACGAGTTCCCCGAGTTCGAAGTCCTCATCGACATGAAACTCTACGAACCCCACTACTTCCAGATCACGCCACTCGGCTACAAAGTCGACTTCAACGACGAGGCCTGGACTGAAGCCGAGTTCTCCAAGTACTTCAAGGGATGCGTGACGATGCTTCGAAACAACTCGAAGTCCGGCTACGTCTTCACTCCGAAGAAGTTCACTGGTGCTCCTAAGGACGGCGTCCAGAACGGCGTCCAACTCGCTGTCCAGGCGAAACTCCCTCCATTCCGCAAGGGTGAACCGATCTCGAAACTCGCGAAGTGGGTTCTCAGTGAAATTAGCCCTTACTACTCTCTCACTAAAGAGTACGAGAAGGGCGAATCCACTCGAGACGCCTACTACCTCTACCAGTTCCTCTCTCCGATCATCTCAACCGGAAGGGTTGTTCTGGAGTCTGGCTTTAGGAACGCACGATTCTCTCTCGAGAAGTATCTTCTCGTAGGCAAGTTTAGTTCCTACGACGAGCTCGCCGGTTCTCTTCATCGAGTTCCGTAAGGAGTTCAAGACTCTCTAGCTCAGTTGGTAGAGCGCTTGGTTTACACCCAAGAGGTCATCGGTTCGAGCCCGATGAGAGTCACTCTCTTGCCCAGTTTTTGTCTTTCCTTCCTGGGCGAGAGTTAGCCTCCGTAGCTCAACGGATAGAGCGAGGGACTTCTAATCCCGAGGTTGCAGGTTCGAGTCCTGTCGGAGGCACTGGAGAGGCTAGTATGAGTTGAATGGGTTGCGGCTAGTCTCTCCTCCTTTCCGGATAGTGTAATGGCAGCACAAGGGTTTTTGGTGCCCTTGGTCTAGGTTCGAATCCTAGTCCGGAAGCGACATGACAACAACCAAAGGAGAGACTCATGATCAACCCGCTCGAGGAAGTCTACATCATCTTCGAAAAGTCCTCTGGAGACCTTAAGACCGGCGGCGGTTCGTCGACCAAGCCTTCCGTCCATGCCTACCCCACGGAGTCAGATGCGTGGCGTGGAACACGACGGATTGGCTATCACAGCCCAGACGCTTGGGGTATCGCCAAGTACAAGCTTGTTGAGACGAAGGAAGCCTAAGAATGAAAACGTTTAAGGCCAATGAGCTACCGATTGATTTTCATAGACTTGCACTGGGTGCTATCCTGGAACACCCTAATGGTGAGCGTTGGGCCAAAATCTACTTTGAAGGTGAACCTGTATGGACGAACACGTTCAACGTTGATGAGGCTTACAAGACGAACGATCAAATGCTTGACTTTATCGAGTATGATGTGTGGAAGGTGCTGCCATGAGTGATCTAGTAGGAGAAGTACTGGAGGCGCTAGATACACTGCGTGATAAGCATGAGCAGTGGGAAAATGCAGTTAGACTTACGAAGATTCGGATAGAAGACCGCGATACTCGTGAGTTGAGTGAGATTGAATACGGCCAGCTCTTAGAGCCTGGAACGATTATCTGGATGTATAATTCCCCTTATTTCTATAGTGGCTATACCTGGCTAGATGGGAAGTGGATTGATGAGTCAGGGGGAGAATATAGTCCTTATATGTTTCTTGTAGATATTCTAAATCGCGAACGACGTGGTTATTACGCTTCGACTACCAATCAAAAAAAAAGGAGGTGTAAATTGAAGAGTACTGAGATTAGAGACAAGGACGGTGTCATCCACGATCTCAATGATCTCGTAAGACAGCGGTGTGTCATCGACACTGGTGGGGCTATTCACATGTCTGTGCAAGGCGACTATACCGTAGGGAGTTACTGGGTTTCCAACAACGCTAGTCGGCATGACTCAAAAGGTCTCGCAAGTCTCATTCGTAGTCACTCAGACGACGAGTGTCACAAAGTCACAGTCTACGAATTCTAGTAGGAGGGTTCAGCGAGACTAACAACCTGTGTCTCACCGATGGGAAAGTGCCAATCGCATCGGTGAGAACTTGCCCCTATAACTCAATTGGTAGAGTAGCGGACTTTTAATCCGCGAGTTCCGGGTTCGAGTCCCGGTGGGGGTACTCTTCTCCAGGTATTCGGTGCTCAGTGCCTGGAGAAGTTGCGCCCTTGGCGGAATTGGCAGACGCAGTGGACTTAAAATCCACCGCCTAAGGCGTACGGGTTCGAGTCCCGTAGGGCGCACTTCCAGTTGATTCTTTATAAGAAAACCTATAAAATATAGGTATGAAAGACATCTACCAAGTCGTAGGAGTGCCGGGAATGGCCACGGACTCCATTCCCGGAGAGGGGTGGGTTCCTACTCCCTGGTACTACGGAGTAGGCGTCCTCGTTGAGAAGTCCGAAGGTGTCGTCACTCTCAAGACCGGCAACGGAGTCGATCTCGCCGATTGGATTCCCGAGTTGGCTAGTGAGCTCAATGAAGAACTCTCCAATGGAACCACCTTCTTCGGACAACTCGGGTGTCTAAACGAGGATCTCACTGTCTCAGGCATTAGTGTTCCTTCGGTTTCCACCGTGAGAACCTTCCAGGTCTTCGCTTGTCTCCCCGAAGCCTCCCTTCTTTTGCAGAGAAAGTTCGGGACACCCACCCTTATTCTCCAGGACATCTACGAGTATAGCGGAATCCAGGTCTCCGAACTCGGCTTCCACGCGAGGAGAAGTTTTCTCGAGGAGTGTCGTACTCGAAGTACAAGGCTTTCTCCTTTCTACACCGACGTAGCACACTTCGATGACGTGGCTAATCTTCTTCTCGAGGAAGGCATCCCGAGCCTAACCTTCAAGCATGTCGCTTCCGGGCTTAGTAGAGACTTTCTCTCCTACGCCGAGAGGAGTCACTTCTACGTCTTCGTAGATGGTTTCTCCAAGAAGTCCGAGGAGAGGCAATTGAAGAACAAGCCTCTACTCAACTACATTACACTCTCCGTGTTCTCCGGGAAGAAACGTGTCCAGGTAGGGAAACTCTACCCCTCTAGAGAAGACCAGGCTTATTGGAACGCCATTCGCTCTAATTGGTCCTCTCTAGACCGTAAATACCCGCGAGTTCTAAGCGTTGTAGGCCGGACAAGCCCGGTTCCTTTCGGTCCTTCACTCAAGTTGAAGAGTGTTAGACTCGTAGAACCACGCTATGACCTGGACGCACATAAAGTTTGTACAAGTTCACAATTCACCAACTAGGAGAAGAACATGAGAAAGTTCACTGTTACCAAGGAAGTTGAGTGGGATATGGGCCACCGCGTCCCTAACCACAAGTCGAAGTGCCGTAACCCTCACGGTCATCGCTATCGTCTTCTCGTTGAGGTCGAAGGTCCTCTCGTTGACGATCCTGACAACTCCTCCGAGGGTATGGTCATCGACTTCGGCGACCTCAAGGAGGTTATGAAGACCCAGATTCACGACCTCTTCGACCATGGTACCCTCATTTACGTAGGCGATGGAGAGGTTCTCGATGCCTACCGCATTAGCCACGTGTCTGGTGACGACAAGATCGAAGGAGTCGACCAGGAGAATTGGGTTCTCAAGCTCAAGGACACTCCGCATAACTGGAATCTCTCCGTTTCTTCCTTCGTTCCTACCGCTGAGAACCTCGCCGCCTTCATCTTCGGACGGATGAGCAACCTTCTCAACAAGGGCGAAGTCCGCGTGAAGAGGGTTCACCTCTACGAGACTCCGACCTCAATGGCAACTTACGGGGACTAAAATGGCGGAGATCACGCAAGTTCGAGTAGACGTCTCACTCAATGCCACCATCTCTGTGAATGGGGAGGCTTGGGTCAAGCCGGGTTGTTCGGCTGGTGCTTCTTGGAATGGTGTTCCTGAGGATGGAGAACTTCGCCTCGTAGTCGACCATCTCTCCAAGACTCTCATTGAGCCCACTGTCGAAGAGTTGACTTCTATGTTGACGCAACAACTTCGTCCCCTTTCAAGTTGACCTTTTATAGGGTTTCCTATAAAATAATGGTATAGGAGAAGCCTATAAGCCATTCAGGAGGCAATCATGTCAAACAAAGAACTCGCTACGATCCTCACCACGATCGTTTCTTCGAAGCCTGAGAAAGCGAAGAAGGAGACGAAGAAGGCCGCTATCGAGTCTTTCAAGAAGACAACCACGGAGCTACTCCAGTCCGGGGCTCTTGAAAGTCTCTCCGCAGCTCTCCTCGACTACGAAGAGAACCTTCTCGAGAACCTCACTCTCGATGAGCCTCGTAAGCTCACCCAGGAGGAAATCGATCTTCTCGCCGCCGAATACCACCGCTCCGAGAAGATCCTCAACGCCCTCCAGGCTAGGAAGGAACTCCTCCGTCAATACGTCTTCTCAAGCCTTGACGAAGAGTTCGAGTCGGTAGGCGTCGAAAGTGACACTCCGGTCTCCCAGATGCCTGGACGTCTTGTCTCCAGCGATGGAGTCAAGTTCTGTCGAGAGGGTGGGGCTCGGAAGAAGGCGACCATCGACTCGGAGGGTCTCAAGGAGGTTTTCAAGGACAACCTGGATCTTCTCTTCGACAAGGTTGAGATCCCCGCCTCCGTCTCCTACACGTTGTCTTCCGAAAAACTTGACCAGGCAATCGAGTCGGGCTCCATTAGTATTGAGGAGCTTCGACCCTTTGTCAAGCCCGGAGATTGGTCGTCTCCTCGTTTTGTTATCAGGGAGTGATAGAATGAAGACTCAAGAAGTTGCTAGACTTTTCGGTAAGTCTAGCTCCTGGGTTCGAGCCGCCGAAAACCTCGGCTATTTCAAGGATAGCGAGGGTGTAGCGCCCGACATCCCACGCACCGACAAGAATATTCGAGACTTCTCCGAGGAGCTCGTTCTCAAGTTGTCGGAGAATCTATACAACAGCGGACGTCTTAGTGAGGAGCGTTATCTTCTCATCAAGTCGACGCTTGAGAACCTCAAGGAGCTTTCCTAATGTTCGCCATTAGCGTCTCGGGAGTTCATGGCTCCGGGAAAACCACCTTCATCAAGGAACTCTCCCGGAAGCTTGAGCAACTCTACCCGAAGAGGAAGCCGGAGATTCTCCCGTCCTTCACCCGTGAAGTCATGAAAGAGCAGGGTTGGGAGAATGGCGAGAAGGGTGAGGCTCTTCTTCCCGCCGCTTGCTCCACCAAGAGGAATGAGAAGATCCACGAGTACGGTTCGTTCCGTGACCCTCTCTTCCTCATCTCGGATCGTTGTGCGATTGACGAGAGAGTCTACGCCGAACTAACCGGGGGCGGTGAGGTTTCCCTCCCGGTTATCGACGAGTGTGAAGCGGAGGAGAGTGAATTCTTCACCTTCCGAGTCTTGAAGAAGATGCCTTCCTTCCTCGAACTCGAAGATGACGGCATACGTCCCCAGGACAAGGAGTTTCACCGCAAGGTCGAAGAGAGGTTCGATGAGATCTTCAAGGAGAGATTTCTCCTAGACAGCGGTGAGTACTCTCCTTACGTCTTCATCACTGATCCGGACAAGGATGTGAAGGAACTCGTAGAAGAGTTCGTAGAGCGTATTCACGATCTCGAAGGCGATGAAATCTACTTCCACACCTCGTACGACAACTACTTCTAATTAGGACAACACAACATGAACTCTACTCTCTTCTCCTACACGGCGGGAGCACTCAAGAAGATCGAAAAGTCTTCCGGGGTTTGCACTTCTTGCCGCAAGACCGATGACGAACTTCTGGAGAGTGGCAAGAAGGTGAATAGCCTTGTGCACAACTCGGGTGTCTACATGGCCCCTCACGTCTACACCGACAAGGAAGTCTTCTTTCTCTGCGAGGATTGTGCTCCTTCCTCTGGTGAAGACAAGAGACTCGAAGAGGCTACCAAGGGTATGACGGAGACTCTCAAGGGACTTCAATGCAATCTCAGTGATGAGAACTTCGCTGGGACTCCTGGTCGAGTTTCTCGTTTCCTTCTCGGCCACTTCTGTCCCCTCGATAAGGTGGCCGATGAACTCTACCGCTACAAGTTGAGTTCCTTCCCTTCCGATTATCGCGGGATTGTCTCCCAGTCCGGGATCAAGGCTTCGGGTCTTTGTCCCCACCACTTCCTCCCAGTGATCTACGATGTGGATGTCGCCTATGTTCCCGGTGGTAGGGCGGTTGGTCTCTCGAAGTTGGCCCGTCTCGTGAAGACGATCGGTAACCTTCCTCTTCTCCAGGAGGATTTCACGAATGAGGTTGCGGCACAGATCCGCGAGATGGTAGGCGCGAGCGATATCGCTGTCATCGTAAGAGGCACTCACACTTGCATGAGTACTCGTGGTGTTAGCTCCTCCGCTCCCACCGTTACTTCCTGCATGGAAGGCGATTTCTTCTTCGACATCAATTCTCGCAATGAGGTTCTCGAACTCTTCAAGAGAGGCCGCATCTAATGATCAACACCTGGGGAGCCGAACTCGAATGGACCGACTGGGATACTCGCATTGAACTCCCAGGCTACTTGGGTGTTCTCGATGACAAGGAGCGTGATGTTTGCAACTCGGACGGCACCGCTTACGGCTACTCTCACATCGGTGGAGAGATTTGCATGGTCCCGACCTTGACAAAGTCTCAACTCGTCGAGAACTTCGCTACCCTCAAGTCGGTTTGCAACCCTGGAGTCAACTACCGCTCCTTCACTCACATTCACATTGGTGGAGTGACCTTGGAGGAAGCGAAGCAAATTCTCACCTACTCCGTTGAGATCAAAGACTTCGTCAAGTACCAACTCTCGCCTACCCCTACCCCTGGTAGGCTTGATGAGGAGTCGGTTAAGAACTGGAAGTCTTACCGGGGGAAGGTCAACTCCTGGATGTATCGAGTTGTTCCCGCTGTTTGCGTGGAGGAAGCCCTCAAGGCCAAGACGATTGACGAACTCGTAGAAGCCCACTATCCGAGACACAAGAACGGGAAAAGTCGCACCTACTCGGTTACGCCTAGGACGGGAGTGAATCTTCGTAGTCTTCGGAAGCATGGCACGGTTGAGTTCCGTTTCTTCTGGGGTACGGTTGACGTGGAAGAGTTCAAGGAGTGTCTCCGCTTCGTTCAAGCCTTCTTCGATCATGCCTGTGGTGATCGGGCTCCTATCGAGGAGTGGTACGTAGACTTCAACCTTCCCAAGGCTATCCCGTTCAATCCCGAACATGAAAAGACGTTCCTAAAAACCTGTTCCAGTTGAAGTCTTTTATAGGAAAACTTATAATATTAACAAGGAGTTGATATGAAAGCCGCAGTTAACCCACCTTTCGCAGCACAACATTGGGACCTTGGTTCCATGTCCTACGCTCTTGCACACCTCGTAGAGCAATCCCCGGAGTACAAGAAGCGCACTCTCAAGCTCACCCAAAGCCTCCACGAGAACCGGACCGCTCCGCTTATCCTCGATAACGGCGCAGATGAACTCGGCGAAGGCTTCTACGGAGCACGCTTCTTCGACATGATCTCGGAGATTCAACCCTACGAGGTCATTGCTCCGGATGTTCTCGGAAACCTCGAGAAGACTCGTGAACGTACTTTCTCGTTCCTGGACGATTCTAACGACCAGATCCCTTACGGAACCGGGATCATGGCTGTTCTCCAGGGTGATGACCGGGACGAAGTCCTCGAACTTCTCCGAGAGTACGAGGAAGATGACCGGATTACAACGATTGGCATCCCTTACGATCTCTTGTTCGAGACTCCGACCGACATTGAACTCCCAGAGTTCTCCACGAGCCACAAGTCCTGGGAGCACTCTCGTCGACGGGCGGCTTTTCTCTTTAGCGAAGATTTCCAGGCGACCTGCAAGAAGGAGATTCACCTCCTCGGGATGAACACTCTCTGGGAGTTCTCCCTCTACAAGAAGTTCGGGGAGAAGGTTCCGGAAAACCTTCGTAGTAACGATACTACCGCCCCGTTTGCCGCCGGACTCAATCTCAGCGCCTGGAAGTCGATTGAAGACTCGGGTGACAAGAACTGGCCGGCACTCAAGTTCGAGTGGAAGCCTCTCGCCGATCAGGCCGTGAAGTCCCTTCACAACCTCATTCTCTACTTCGATGCTGTTGGCGACGTTGAAGCACTCAAGAGGGCTCAGGCCTTGGAAGATTCCGGATGGACTTATGGCCGCCAGTAAAGATCCGCTTCTCCTCATTCTCGATGGGAACAATCTTCTCATCCGTGCCTTCTTCGCTCACCGGTGGAAGACCGAGGACGGATATGAATACCTGAAGAACGCCGACGGAGAGTTGACCGGAGGCGTCTACGGAGCACTCTCCTCACTCTTCAAGTACTACCGGACCTTCCAACCCACCCATATTCTCTGGACGTTCGATTGGGGTAAAAGCGAGTATCGCTCCTCTCTCGACCAGGACTACAAGGGTAATCGAGTCCACTCCGAGAAGGACGGGGTTCTAACCCAGTTCGGTCCCCTGGAGAAGGCTCTTAGCCTTTTGGGAGTTCGACACTACCGCGAGAAGAACGTTGAAGCCGATGACATCATGGCGGCGGCGGCTCTTAATGCGGAAGCACTCGGTGTTCCTTCAGTGATTATCTCCACTGACCACGATCTCCGTCAACTCATCAGTGACAAGATCACGGTCGTCAAGCCGTCCATGGGGAAAGCACCCGAAACCCTCTTCAACAAGAAGAAAGTCTCCGAGTTCCCCCTCCCTCCCCGGCGTATGCCTGAGATTTGGGCGTTGACCGGTGATTCTTCGGACAACATCGCTGGAGTCAAGGGTATTGGCCCTGCCAAAGCCAAGAAACTTATCGAAGAGTACGGAGATCTCGATTCTCTTCTCGAAGAATACGACAAGTTCACCGAAGAGGAAGTCGAGCGGGTACGCACCAACTACCGTCTCATCAAGTTGAGCGGAGAACTCGCAACCTACTCCAACTTCCCTCTTAGTAGCTGTGAGTTTCTCCCCGGTGAAATCGACATCGACGCCCTCAATGACTTCTTCGATAAGTACGGGTTCAAGAAGTTCAAGACGCAACTTCAAAAAGGAGAACTACTATGACCCTCAACATTAACGAAGTCTTCGGGCCTACGATCCAGGGCGAGGGGCGATTCACGGGTCGTCGAGTCTTCTTCGTGAGAACTTCTCGTTGCCCTCTTGCCTGCTCCTTCTGTGACACTCCCTACACCTGGGCTTTCACCGAGAACAAAGCCAAGAAGCATCGTGAAGGGGTCCAGTACAATCAGGTTCTCGAAGAGCACCAGATGACATCCGAGGAGGTTGTTGAGAAACTTGATAGTCTCGGACTCAAGTTAGGTGACCTTGTAGTTCTCACCGGTGGAGAGCCTCTCCTCCAGGCTTCGGAGATCCAGGGACTAGTCAATCTTCTCCTCTCTAAGGGATGCTTGGTCCAGTTCGAAACGGCCGGAGTTCTCAAGCCTCCCCACTTCGACGACGATCTACGAGTTTTCTACTCAGTTTCTCCGAAGCTTGAAAACTCCGGGAACCCCCTTCGAGTCCGGTTTAGGCCTGAGGTCCTCAAAGAACTCAACTCTCGTAGTGCGGACTTCAAGTTCGTTTGTGCCTCTCTTGAAGACCTCGATGAGGTTCAAGAGTTTTGCCACACCATTGGCATTAGTCCTAGCCGCGTCTGGATCATGCCTGAGGGAGTAACCCACGAGGTATGCCAGGAACACGCTAGGCTCATCATTGATAGGGCACTCGAATTCGGATACAACTTCTCGATGAGAGTCCACGTAGCGATTTGGGGAACGGAGCGAGGACGATGAGTGACCAGTTCGAATGGCTTAAGGAACTCTCCTTTAGGTCTCTCAACCTGTCTCACACGAGCGACACCATTCTCGAGATGGTGAAGATCCAGGCCGAACTAAACCCCTACTACAAGAAGTTCCTTGAGTTCAAGGGAGAAAATGCTTCCCAGTGGGAGTCCGTTGACGACATCGTCCCGATTCCCATCGAGATCTACAAGGAGTCGAAGTTCCTCGTCAAGTCGGGTTGGTTCGAGCCGGTGAAGGTTTGGGAGTCCTCAGGTACCTCGGGTAACTCCTCTCGAACCCCGCTGGAAGACACTATGGTCTATGAGAGGACTATCCGCAAGCAATTCCACGAGGTTTACGGACACATTCCTCATCTAAGCGCTGTTGCTTTCATCCCCACTCCCACTGAGTGGCCTCACTCATCTCTTGCATACATGTTCGAGGTCGGGGTTCGTGAGGAGCTTGAGCCGGATAGTACTCTCCGTCTCGTTAAGGCTCCTCAGGGGAATGTCGAGATCGCTGGTAACCTAGCCAACCTCGTTCTCGAGATGACTCGCCGTTCTCTCGGTGGTGATAGACTTCTCCTCTATGGAATCTCTTACCTCTTCATCATCGTCATGGAGGAGATCCGCAAACTTGGCTTCAAGCCTTTCCTCGGGGAGAACCCGATCGTCACCGATACCGGAGGCTACAAGGGTATCACCCGGAACTACACTCGTGAAGAATTCGTCAAGCTCTTCAATGAAACCTTCTCCTACAAGGGTGAAGTCGAGTTCATAACCGAATACGGAATGTCCGAACTCAACTCTCCTTTCTGGGGTACAGGCACTGACTCGGTCTTCCGCATTCCGGATTGGGTCCAGGTTAGAATCGACGAAGAGACGAACCAGTTGACCATCTTCGACCCTGGTCTCTACTCTACTTGTGTGGCTCTCAAGACTCAAGACCGAGCCGAACTAGTAGACAAGAACCACATTCGTCTCCTCGGAAGGCTTCCAGGGGCTAGTATGAAGGGTTGCTCCATTTCAGCTGAAAGGACAAGACGATGAGCTACCTACGCAAGGATGCACTTCAAGAGAAGGCCGTGAAGTATCTTGAAGCCGTCGACGTTCTCCCCAGGGAAGTGCGGAGGAAGGTTTCGAACTATCTCGGAAGTGATGCTTCGGACTACGTCTTCGATTTCGTAGAGAAGATGAAGCTCGAACTCGTCTCTACGAAGGTCGGCGTGGTTCTTGCCTCCACCGGATCGACGACTCCTTACGAGTCTCTCTTCTACCCCTTCCTCTTCTCTGATGAACTAAGAGTCTCAGTGAGTCGGGAGTATGAAGATAAGGAGACTCTCAACAAGTTCCTCGAAAAGCTTGGGATTCAGGGGTATACTCGAGACACTTTCGTATTCGAAGACCTCGATAGTCTCGTTCTCTACGGCTCTCACGAAGTCCTGGACTTCTACCAGGACAAGTTTAGTGGCAAGATCGCCTTCTATGGACCAGCTCTCTCCGTGGCTTACGTCACCTCCGAAGACCTCAAGAAACCCAACGTAGTTGAGGGACTGGCGGAAGACGTCTCGGTTGAGGGTGGAACGGGGTGTCTCAACACTAAGATCATCGTCTCGGATGCTTCTCTTCAAGAGTTTACCCCGGTTGCCGGATCTTTCAAGCATCCTTGGAAGGGTGAAGACACCGCCATTGTTAGAGCGATTACGACAGGTGTAGAGGTTTCCGGACGCTTCCCGTTCTTCTCTAGCCGTCAAATCTTCCCTCTCCCCGGTACGAGTGCCTTGGTCATCCCGACACTCTCCGTTAACGAAGGGTTCTACCACGACTTCAATCCGAAGTGGGTTTCCACACTCTCCATTTCTTCCGAAGAGCGCCTCAAAGACGAGGTCGTTCTTCGGATCCTCGAGAAGTGGAAACCTACCCGCATTTGTCTCATCGGTGAGTCTCAGGAGCCTACTACGAATTGGGCCCATGACGGAGCCGTAGAACCCTTCAATTTCTCCATTTTCCGCAATGCACAGTTAGGAGCACACCTGTGACCATCCAGCAAGATTTCAGGAACTATGTAGCACAAACCTCTCCGGCCCCTTACGGACTCGTCGTAGAGAAAGCGGAGGGTCTTCACCTGTTCGGCTCTTTCTCTGGTGTTGGAAAACCTCGAGCTTTCTTCGACTTTACTTCCGGTATCGGAGTGAACTCCATGGGAGCAAGAAACCACAGGGCTACCTTCGCACTTGTCGAACAGGCTCTCGATTACGGACACACCACGGTCTACGGAGAGCATGTTCAAAAGGCCCAGGTCGAGTACGCTAAAGCTCTCGTTGAGAAGTGGGGCGAAGGAGGCCAGGTTTTCTTCCAGAATTCCGGGAGTGAGGCTAACGATCTTGCATTGAAAATGGTTCGTAAGATCACTGGCAAGAAGAACGTCATAGCTCTAACGAAGGCTTTCCACGGACGAGGCTACGGCCCGATGCAGTTGACCTGGAACTCCTTGTACCGTGAGGGTTTCGGAGTAGACGACTCTTGCACTCGCTGGATTGACCCCTTTGAGCCTCTCTTCCCTCAAATCGAAGAACTCGAGCCGGACTTTCTCGAAAACCTGGGTGGAGTGTTTGTTGAACTCGTCCAGGGTGAGGGTGGTTGTAGAGCACTTCCGCAAGAGTTCGTAGATGAGCTTTTCAACTGGTGTCACAAGAACAACATCATGACTGTTGTCGATGAGGTTCAAACCGGATTCGGACGTACTGGAAAGTTCTTCGCCCAGGACACTTACGGTGTTCGAGCCTCCATTACGACTATTGGTAAGGCGGGTGGCGGTGGTCTTCCGTTCGGAGCGGTCATCTCTTCGAGGAGGAACTTCGAGAAGCTTCAAACCCCGGCCCTCTCCCACTTGACTACCTTCGGTGGGAACCCGATCGTATGTGCCGCCGGACTCGAGATCCTCAAGCAGGTCACTCCTAAGCTCCTCAAGAACGTCGAAGAGTGCTCTCAACTCATGATCTCTCGCTTCGAGTCCTGGGCTGAGAAGTACCCGAGTGTTGTTGAAGGGTACAACGGACGTGGTCTAATGCTTGCCTTGAGACTCAAGAGTAAGGAAGCGGCCTGGGAGCTTTTCGAAACGGCTCGTGAGGAAAACTTGATTCTCGCCATTAAGCTCAACAACCCGGCCGTAGTGAGGACGACTATCCCTCTCAACACTCCTATCGAAGTTCTCGAGAGTGCACTCAAGAGTCTCGAAGCCGCCATCGAAGTTGTCGAAAAGGAACTCTCGTGACTGTGGCGGTTCTCAACCCCCAGAGGTTAGCCTCTCTCGGAGTAGTCACCAATCTTCTCCAGGAGAACATTTCCTGCAACTCGATTGACCTCCGTATTCACCGAGTGTATGAGATTCGTGGGTTTCTCGACTTGACGCAAGAGGAGAGGGTTCTCCCGGAGTTCGTTGAAGTGGAGTTCGACGATATTCTCGAACTTGAACCCCACAAGACCTACCAGATAGAGTTCTACGAGAAAGTGCACTTGACGAGTTCGCTTTGTGCCATCTCCATTCTCCGCTCTACTCTCTTCAAGTCGGGTGCCTCGGGAGAGGTAGGTCTCTATGACTCAGGCTACTCCGGATCGACAGGTATGACGATTACTCCTAGCATCCCTCTCTACGTTCGTAGAGGGACTAGTATTGCACAACTTCTCGTCTTCTCTTGTGATTCCAACAAGGTCTACGACGGATTCTACAAGAACGATAACTGGCGCTAACCATCACCTTCAGGAGGTTCAAATGAAGTTCTTAGAACTCGACAACTTCGAGAAGAAATACTCCCTCCGAGTCGAGGACTTCGACAAGAGTCGTCTCGGAGAGTACTACACTTGGCTATGCTTGACTTACCAGAAGAGGGTCATTCCTCGTGAGGAAGAGCTCAAGTTCGCTAGACTCTTCTGGAACACGGTTCTTCGACTCGAGAAGACCGAACTCTTCAAGGATCGGGATATCTCTCCTAAGCTTCTTCTCAAGTGGCTCTTTTGGAGAGACTCCGGCTATCGACACTACTCCGATGGGGACCGTCCGATTCACCCCGGATGGTTCCTCAAGGCAAACTCGGATTGGCAAGAGTCTCAATACCGCGATATGACCACTCAAGTCAATTACGAGTCCGGAGTAACTACTACGCAGGCCAAGAAGCCGGTCACCACTGGTATCTTTGAGGAGTTCTAATGAGGACGTTTAAGGGAGAGATTCTCCGCTACCGGTTTCTCACCGACAGTGAAGTCTCCTACCTCGCCTCTACGGATCCTCGATTCTTGAGAGACCCCGACGAGTTTTGCCCCACTTGTGGTGGGGAGAAGAGTTACAAGTTCCGTGGAACTGTCTACGAGTGCGATTGTCAACTCCAATGGCAACTCTGGAAGCATTACAGCGTCTCTAACATCGGCTCTACCTACCAGCGTCTCGATTGGTCGGACTACACTTCCGAGGAGAGGAGCCCCTATGAGACAACCCTTCTCTTCCGAGACAACTTCAAGGAGTTGATCTCACGGGGGTTAGGTCTCCTGTTCGGTGGTGGAGTTGGTGTAGGTAAGACGATGCTTCTCTCTCTTCTCCTCAAAGATCTCGTCAAGGTCGGGGTCTCATGCTACTCCTCGACTGCGACACAGTTGATCGAGACCTTTGACAACGGCTACCACGACTACGCTAGACGAGAGTTCTTCGAAGAGAAGACGTTCAAGTCCGAGGTTCTCCTCCTGGATGATCTAGGCCGAGAGCGAAGCACGGAACACGCTAGAGAGATCATCGAGACGATTCTTCGAAGACGAACTCAAGCAGGTCAAACCACACTCATCACCACTAACAAGTCCAAGCAAGACCTCGAAGCCGTCTACCCTCCCCAGGTTCTCTCCTTGATCTTCGAGAAGAACAAAGGCATCTGGTGGAATATCGAAGACTTCCGAGCCCCGGAAACACATCGTGGGCCTAGCATGGGGTCTAAGCAAATCAACGAAGTTCTCTCAGGCGAAAGGAGGCCGATCTTTTGATCGATCTAGACAAGTCTCTACTCGGATTCATCGAGCAAGGCCATCTTCGACGGATTCTCGACCTCGGCATTCGCCCCGAACACATCTACGACCCCCTCTACCGTAACGCTTTCGAGTTTTCTCAGCGGTATTGGGAGGACTCCTCTCTTCTCAAGACCCCGACCAAGAAGGTTCTCCTCGAAGAGTTCCCGTCCATCGAAGTCGTTGAACCGGAAGAGTCTCTCACCTGGGTTGTTGAGAAGCTCCAGGAGAGGTTCACAAGAACTCGTGTTCAAAACGTTCTTCGTAAAGCCGCCGAGGACCTAGACGAACTCCCTCTCGAATCCGCACGTGAAGCCTACCAGGAACTCTGGGAAGTTCTCGCCTCGGTAACGGAGCGGAAGAACCGTTCGGACATCTCCTCGAACGTTCTTGAGAGGCAATCCCGCTACGCCACTCGAGTCTCCGAGTTCGACCCTGACCCGTTCGGTCTTGGACTCCCCGACGTTGACAAGCATATCGGAGGCATTAGGCCTGGTGAACTCGCTGTTGTCTCCGCCTACGCCAAGACGGGTAAGACTCAACTTCTCTGTAAGTCGGCGGTGGAGGCTAGGAAGAAGGGTCTCACTCCTCTTCTCGTCTCCATGGAGGTCTCCGTTCCGGACATGGAAGATCGCCTTGATGGCTACATTAGCGGTTTGGACATGACGAGTATTAGCAACGGCAATCTCACACGTGAAGAGGTTCTTCACCTCAAGGAGACCCAGGAAGAGTTCGCTTCCCTTGGCCACTTCTACGTTGAGAAGCCTACTCGAGATGATCGAACTGTCCAGTCCATCGTGAATAGAGCCCGTGAAGTTGAGGCGGACATCGTTCTCATCGACCAGCTTTCATTCATTAAGCCTCGACGTGACTATCGGGATCGTCGTTCCGCCTATGAAGAGATCATGGAGGACCTCAAGTCCTCGATCTCCGAAGACGAAGAGTCGATGTTCCCGACCATCATGGCTGTCCAGTTGAACCGTGCTTCTGTTCAAGAGGGTGAAGAACTTGGAATGCAAAACCTCGCTGTCTCCTCATCGATTGAGCAGTTCGCCGACATCGTCTTCGGTCTTCAACAGTCACGTGAACTCCGTACAAACAACTCTATGTTTCTCAAGATTCTCGGTATCCGCCGTGGTTCTCCCGAAGAGTGGCTTCTAAACTGGAGTCTTAAGGGGCAAACGAAGATCGAGTCTCGTGGAACTATCGCAAGCGTGACCGGAGTAGAGTGATGAGAAGCGGGTTTTCTAGCATTGCGAGAGCCAACAAAAGGCAATACCTGCAGGTCGTCAAGAACATAGACGCCGAAGACATTCTCGACTTCTACCAGGCCGGCAACATCTCGCTCTCACACTCCTCCAACGGCGATGAGTTGATTCACAGTTGTCTCATCGACCGAGTCGACCCTCACCACTCTCACGGAGACTCTACTCCTACGGCTTGTCTAAGTGTTGACGACAAGCTCTACCACTGCTTCGCTTACGGAGGCGGTGACCTCTTTTGGCTTCTAGAGAAGCTTGAAGGCTCCTGGGAGGGTGCCGTTAAGGTCATCCAGAAACTCTCTCGAGGGGTTCAAGACCAAGACTCCAAGTCCTTTCTCGAAGAGATCAACAAGCTTCTCTCGCCTGATTATAGGGTTAAACCTATACTACCCTCCTTCTCCCCCGAGATTCTCGATAGTTGGAGCTTCATTCACCCCTACGTCTCCTCTCGTGGCGTCTCAGACGACGTCATCATTCGTCATAGAGTAGGGTATGACCCCGAGTCGAATCGAATCACACTCCCGCTTTTCTGGGAAGGCGAACTCGTGGGATGGCAAAAGAGGGTCCTTCCTCCTCAAACCCATCCCAAGTACCAGAACTCGCCTGGGTTCCCGAAGAGTGAAGTCCTCTACTTGGGTGGTGAAGACTCCGATGAGGTTCTCGTAGTGGAGTCCGTTTTCTCGGTTCTCGTAGGAGAGACACTCCAGGAGAAAGGTCTACTCCCTGGCCTAAGACTCGCTTCTACGCTTGGAGCCAAAGTCTCGGATGAGCAAATCAAACTTCTCCGAAACTACTCGAAGGTCACCATATGGTTCGATGACGATCAAGCAGGCAAGAGTGGTGCTTTGAGGCTCTTGAGAGGCCTAAGCGACTACACGAGTGTGAGTGTCGTTGATGAGACAGGCCAGGAAGATGATCTCGCTGGGTTGCCTCCGGATGAAGTCGTCTCGAGATTCGAAAAGAGGACGGCGAGCTTCCTAAGTGAAGCAAGACTTAAAAAGCAACTAGCAGTTGATGGATTATAGGAATTCTTATATAATTAGTAGTACGGACTAAAGTCCCAACCAATAGATACACCTAGGAGAACAACAATGTCATTCAGAAGCGGTTTCGGAGCAGTTGAGAAGGCGGCACAGTCGACCAACCAGAACTCGGGTGGTTCCTGGTTCACGATCTACTGGAAGGATTCTACGGGTCAGGGCGACCTCAAGATCCTCCGCAATCTCTCGGACGACCCCATCGTCGTAGGTCTCCACGAATACATTCCCTGCAACGACGGAAAGCGTCGTACCTTCGTATGCGCCAAGGAGCTCGACAAGAGTCGTCGATGCCCCATTTGCGAGGATATGGTCCAGACGAACCAGGATGGAACTACTCGCCCCTACCGTCCCCGTGACATTGCTATCTCTCTCGCAGTTCTTCGTGAAGAGAAGCAAATCTCTCGTGGAGAGTTCGAGTACTCCGATGTCACCGAAGAGGTTGAGGTGACGAGTGAAGTGGCCGAGAAGGCTAAGGCTCTTGGTCTCGATCTTCAGGTCGGCGAGAAGCTCACCGTTCCTCAGGTCGGCTTCGTCCAGAACTCCCTCACGAACTTCTGGAACAACCTCAATGGGTTCTTCGCTCGTTACGGTACGATCATGGACCGTGACTACGCCATTACCCGACACGGCAACGGCCTCGATACCAAGTACCAGATCGTCCCGTGTGATGTGGTCGAGGAACTCCGCGATCCCGAGAAGGTCGAAGACCGCTACAAGATCGCCAAGCTCTTCCACCTCTCCGTCCAGGATTACCTCGAGGTTCTCGGCTCCGAAGGCTACTACAAGAAGCATCTTGGACCTGACAGTGATCCGGCCCCTGCGCCTTCTTCCAACTCCGCAGGGTCTCTCTCCCTCCAGGACCAGATCCGCGAATACCGCTCCAAGTAATTCTCCCCTACTCCCCGTCCACTTCAATGTAGGCGGGGAGTAGGTTTCCTGAGGAGGGAATATGGGTAAGTACGTTTCGCTTCACACACATAGCGAGTTCTCCTTTCTCGACGGGTATGCTTCCATCAAGCAGATCGCAGATCGCGTCAAGGAGATCAACGGAACGGCCGTTGGACTCACCGACCACGGTGAAGTGAGTGGCCACATTTTTCTCGAAGAGGCCTGCAAAGAGGTAGGCATTACTCCGATCTACGGCATGGAAGGCTACGTCGTAGACTCCATCGAAGAGACTAAAGCGACGAAGTCTCGACTCAACTCTCACTACTGCGTTTGGGCCGAAACCTCGAAGGGTCTCTCAAACCTCTGGGCAATCTCTTCTCTCGCCTACATTGAGGGTTTCTACTATCGTCCTCTTGCCGATTGGGAGATGCTCAAGAAGTACAGTGAAGGCCTCATCGCCTCCGATGGGTGTCTTCTCTCTAACACGGCACGTTTCCTCGTTGAAGACAAGTACGAGGAAGCCAAGGCGTGGGTTTCGAAGTTCATCAGCGTGTTCGGGAAGGAGAACTTCTTCCTCGAACTCCACACGTGGCAGATGATCGACTCCAAGAACCCCCACGACCTCGAGGTGAGTCAGCAAATCACCAAGATGAATCATGGGAAGGTTCGACTCGCTCGTGAACTTGGCTTAGGCCTCATCGTAGTGAATGATGCTCACTACGCCGAGAGATGCCACTTCGAGAATCACCAGATCGTTTGGGCAATGTCCACGAACCAGGACCAGTTCGACACTAGAGGCGAAACCGCCGCCTGGATCATGGACGATGATGAGATCTACTATTGGATGAATCGTCACGGGATTAGTGATGACATCATCGAGGAAGCGATCGAGAATACTTCCAAGATCGCCGAGAGATGTAGAGGGGTTGAGATTAGTAGGAAACTCCACGAGCCTCTCATTACTGGGGACTTTATTAAGGACGAGCAACTCTTCCTCTCCAACGTAGAGTCCGGCTTCAAGGAGAAGATCGTAAAGCAGTTCGAGTCCGGTGTTGAGATGCCCGACACTTTCGAGAACTATCGGAAGCGTTTAGACTACGAACTCTCCATTATTCTGGCAAAAGGCTTCCCCGGCTACTTCAACATTGTAGCCGACTATTGCAAGTTTGCTAAGAATCCAGCGACCGTTCCCTTCAAGAAGTCTTCTTGGCTTGTGGGACCTGCTCGTGGTTCGGGTGGGGGCTCTTTAACAGCCTTCCTTCTCGACATTACTGAGATCGACCCTATTAAATACGGTCTCATGTTCGAGAGGTTCCTCAATCCTCAGCGTGGTTCTCTTCTCTACATTGACGTCGGCATTGAGACACTCACTCTTGGCCCCGGTGAGAGAGCTTTCCTCGAGGATGGCAGTGAAGTAATGGCACGCTTCCTCAAGCCTGGTGACCGCATCAAACTCCAGGAGACCAAGAAGAAGTCGATCGACTACAAAGACTTCGGTGAAGATCTAGTGGGCGAAGTGGTCTCGGTTGAGGAGAGAATCGGTGGCCTACCGGATATCGACCTCGACTTCCCTCAATCACACCGTGGACAAGTCAAAGAGTATCTCTCTTGGCGTTTCGGGCGAGACAAGGTGTGTGGTATCGGAACGTTCTCGCGCCTCCAGGCCCGTGGTCTTCTTCGAGATCTCGGTAGAGCACTTCAAATCCCGCTCGAAGACGTCAACAAAATGTCCGAAGTCATCAACGAAGTCAAAGACCTCGACACAGAAAGAATTGAAGTCTCCTGGGACCAAATCCTCCGTGAGACCGGTGGAGAGCTCGCCGCCTGGGCCACCAAGTACCCTCGTCTCTTCGAGAAGATGTCCGAGATGGTAGGCATGGTTCGCCAGTCCTCTAAGCATGCCGCAGGTATTCTAATCTCGGACTCTTCCCTGATCGGTCAACTCCCTCTCCGAGTCAAGAACAACGAGATCGTCACACAGTTCGATGGACCCACTGTCGAGAAACTCGGATTCATCAAGTACGATGTTCTCGGCATTCGCCATCTCGATACCCTCATGGAGTGCGATAGGCTTGCACACGGAGAGGAAGACCCGAAGCGTCTCTATCAACTCTCCGAAGAGACCATGGCTCTTCCCGAGGTTTGGGAGAAAGTCAACGAAGGCGACTCGACTGGTATCTTCCAGATTGAAACGACTTCCTTCAAAGCACTTCTCCCCGATTTCAAGGCGAAAAACGAGAGGGACATCGCCGACCTCATCGCTATTAACCGTCCTGGTGTTACGAGGTCAGGCCAGCTAGACGTCTACATGAAGCGTCGAATGGGTGAGGCGGAGATCAAGACTCCGCATCCGCTTATGGCCGAGGTTCTCGCTTCTACGTTCGGAGTGGCGGTCTATCAAGAGCAAGTCATGAAACTCTTCCAGGTTCTCGCCGGCTACTCTCTCGTAGAGGCCGATGGCGTTCGCAAGATCATGGGTAAGATGCTCTACGAGAAGATGCTCGAAGAGAAGCCTAAGTTCATCGAACGATGCGTCAAGAACCCCAAGTTCCTCGAAGGATGCGTAGGTGACCCTGTGAAGGTCGCTAATGAATGCTGGAAGATGCTCGAGAAGGCGGGTATCTACGTGTTCAACTCCGCACACTCACAGGCCTACGCCATGATCTCGACGTGGGGTGCTTACGAAAAGCACTTCTTCCCGAGAGAGTATCTCACAGCTCTCATGAGAACTGACCCGGGTAGAGCAAATCTCTACGTGAAGGAGGCCCGACGCACTGGTGTTCCCATTCTTCCTCCCGACGTCAACGAGTCGGAGGAGAGGTTCACACTCACTAAGAACGGCATTCGCTGGGGTCTTGAAGACATCAAGAACGTGGGTTCCTCCGCTGTCAAGGAGATTCTCAAGTATCGCCCCTACGAGTCCCTCGATGACTACCTCTCTAAGACCTCAGGTAGGGGTGGACGGAAGAAGACCGTTGTCGAGAATCTCATCAAGATCGGCGCCTTTGACTCTCTCAACCCGGATAGGGGAGAACTTCTCTCGGACTTCTACAAGAAGAACAAGATCGACTCCTCGGTCCCCAACTTCTCCGACGAGAGCATCATCTTCGACATCGAGATGGAACTCGCGGGGAACTACATTACTCGAGACCCTCTTGAGAAGTATCTCGATATTCTCGATGCGATGGCCTTGAAGACGCCTCGAGAGATGAATGAGCTCAAAGTCGGTGAGGTGGCTAGAATCGGTGGCATGATTTCTAGTCTCCGCACTCATCAAGCCCGAAACGGTGAGATGGCCTTCATTGAGGTGACCTACAACGAGGAGGTCTTCCCGGCGACGGTTTTCTCGAACAAGTGGGTTCCGAATAAGATTCTCTACCAGGTCGGTCGACCCGTTCTCCTCGAGATCAAGAAGCTTGACCGGGGTGTTATGGTGCAGGAAGTCCTGCGTCTTGACTACCTTCAGGACTAGTTTTTCACTACTTGGGATCTCTCCTACCAACCTAGCATTCGATTTAGTGGATCGCTTATAGGGGAATAACACGAGAGACATCGAGTCTACTACCGTTACTACTCTCAAGCACGAGTTCTTTCGTTAGAAAAGGTTTTTTCATGGCACGTATTTCAACACTCGAATCACTCAAGACTCAACTCCAAAATCGTTACGGTGAGAGGTCGGCAATGCTCGCTTCCGAGATTCCACCCTACCGTACCTTCTCGACCGGCTCCTTAGCACTCGACTACGCCACGGGTGTCGGTGGCTTACCCACCAACCGAGTCGTAGAGTTCGCTGGAGCCCCGGGCGTAGGTAAGACGACAATCACTCTTCACGCGGTGAACAATTGTCTCAAACTCTTCCCGGATAGGTTTTGCCTCTACATCGACGCGGAGCACCGTTTGACTCCCGATTGGGTGAAAGCCTTCGTTGAGGACTGGGAGAGGGTCATCGTAGTAGCCCCGGACCACGTGGAGCAAGCGACCGATATGTACACAGACGCCGTCTCTACCGGAGAATGTGCCATCGCCGTCTTCGACTCCATCGGTGGCACCCCTTCCCAGAGAGTCACAGGCAAGTCCGCTGAGATCGGAAACATTGGCGGCAACGCTCTTGCCATCACTCGATTCTCGCAGTTCGCCCAAATCATGTCCGGTAAGTACGAGACTTGTACGATCGGCATCAACCAGATCCGTGAAGACATGTCCGGCTACCATCGTCTAATGACTCCGGGAGGCAAGTCCTGGCAACACGCCGCTTCTCTTCGTGTTGAACTCAAGAGGGGCCAAGGCAAAGTCTTCGAGAAGGTCGATGGAGATGACCTGCAGGTAGGGTTCTCGGTTGTCGCCAAGGTTCACAAGAACTCTCTCTCCGCTCCTGGACGTTCCACCTACTTTTGGTTCTACAATCTCGAATCGAAGTATGGGTTCGGCATCGACTTCCTTGATGAGATCACTCGCTTGGCTATGCTGGCGGACGTCATCGAGAATCCGGCGAGGGGAACATACACCTACCCCGAGTTCCCGGATGGCAAGATTCGCGGCAAAGACAATGTGATTCTCTTCGTGAAGGAGCATCCGGAGATCCAGGAGGCTTTGAAGGAGAAGGTTCTCGCGAAGCTTAAAGGCCACGAGATTCAGGGAGTTGCTCAATCCTTCGACATCGACAACGCCGCAGGCTCCGATTTCGATGAGACCGGCTTCTTGAAGCGACTCAACGAAGGCTAGATCCTACAATTTTCCAGGTTTCCGGTTGATGGGTTATAAGAATTCCTATATAATTAGGACATGAGTAATCAGGGTTCAACTCCGGAAGTTGACTGGAAAACACACGAGAGAGAGGTCGCTGAAATACTCGGCCTCTCTCTCACTATTTCTTCAGGGAACCAATTCAACGATCCAGGAGACGGCGTAACTCCGGGACATTGGACGGAAAGTAACTTCCCGCTTCTCGTTGACTGCAAAGCCACAAGGAAGAAGTCCTATAGCCTCGAGAGAGTCTTCCTGGATTCCTGGGATGAGAAAGCGCGTGGGATGGGTAAGACCTTCGCACTCCCCGTCCGCTTCGAATACGAAGAAGGCTCACAGACGAAGAAGTCGGATTGGATCGCACTTCCTCTCAAAGACTTCTCCGAGCTTCTCTCACTCAAAGAGCAACCCAAACCCGTCAAGCCGGATCTAGAAAAGGTCGTTGAAGTCATTGATTTTCTCGAGAAGCTCTACGATGCCTACAAGACTCCACCCATGAAGGCTAGGGTTCTCGAACAGATGAACAAACTCGAGGAGTTTCTCAGTGATTGGAACTAGACTACTCGACTCTCTTGGTAGAGGCGAACTTCTCGTCCCCTATCTCGAGAAGTCGATTCTCTCCGACAATTGGCCTGACCACTACACGGTCACAGTTGACTCCGGCCCCTATAGAGGTCTTGGAGACAAGTACTTTCATCCCTCCTCCGAGTGTCTTCCCTCTGCCAAAGCACTCTATGAAGCCAAAGCACCCGCTTATGGGTTAGGCGAAGTCAAGCCTCAACATCGTAGTATGGGGCTTGAGATGGCCGCCTCCATCGGGAAGACCTACCACGCCATTCTTCAAACCCAACTCATTCAAGCGGGACTCGCCAAGCCTGAGAACATTGAGCGGGAAGTCCATAACCACGAAGTCCACGGTCGAGGATACGTTGATGGAATCATTGACCATCCCTCGGGTGAGACTTTTCTTCTCGACATCAAGACGAAGACCTCCTCGACTTTCATGAGGATGGCCGCTCCCCAAAAGGAGTGGGTCTACCAGATGAACGCTTACATGCATTGGCTTAGTCTCAAGAGATGCATCATTCTCATGGTGCAAACCGAGTACCCCTACCGCATGAAGGAGTTCATTATCAAGTCCACCCCGGAACTCCTCGATCCGGTCTATGAGAAGTGGGCTTGGGTCACTCATCTACTCGAAAACGAACTTCCCTTTAGAGAGAAGGAGGTCTAAAATGCTTGTTCTTGGTGTTGACCCCGGAGCGGTTAACGTAGGCTACGCTTTCCTCGAGGATGGTGTCTTGGTGAAGGCGGGTCTCTTCTCCCCCACCTTCAAGGAGACTACTCTCAACGGTAAGACGATCGAGGGGATGGTCGCCCTTCGAAACTTCCTGGATAAGGCCGAGGAGAAGATTGGACACATCGACGCTATCGCTGTTGAACGTGTTCCTACTCAACACATGGGTCAAAGAGACCGGATCCTCGGGACAGAGAACTTCTTGAGGTCCTTCGCTATTCTCGGAGAGAGGAAGTACAAGGAGTACGCGGCCGTTTCTGTCAAGAAGTTCGTGACGGGTAACTACCGCGCTTCTAAGGACGAGGTTCGTCAAAGCGTCTCCGAGATCTTCAACCTCAAGGAAGAGAGAGGCGTTAAGCCGGACGTCTTCGATGCTATTGCCATCGCCTACACGGGATTCAAGGAAGGAGAATGGGATGAGTTCACTCGATGAAGGTCGTGACCCCTACGGCGAAATCGCTGAAGGACTACGCAAGCAATACCAGGAAGACCTCGACTCCGACGTAACAGAAACGAAACTCTCGGATGGAATCGCTTCACTTCGCAGGAAGAATAGTCTCTTCCGTCGTCTCTCCTACACTTGGAAGCAAGACGACAAAGCCATTCTCTCTCAAATCAAAGCCGCCTCCGATGGGATGATTGGAGACGTCTTCGAGTCCACTCTCGCGGCTTTGGATGACCTCTACATCATGGTTCGGAAGCCGGCCGTGAACTCGAACGGGATTCTTCTCAAAGATGAGAGGGGCCGAATCGTTTGGGAACTCGACCGTAAAGGCAACCCGAAGGAGGATTGGTCTCTACTCACAGGCCAGGACATCGAAGAGACTCTTCTCAAACTCTCCCGAGAGCAAATCGTTCTCTCACAGCGAGTCTCCGATCTTCTCCTGGAAGCCACTTTCGCCAAACATATCGCCGATGATTCCTGGAACGGGTTCTACGAAGGCTACATGGAGGGTACTCAAACCGACAAGTCCGCTCGAGCCTCTAGAGAGTCTCAAAGCGAACGCTATCAAGCCTTCTTCCGTTACTTCCTGTGGAACAAGGCCGATGCACTTCAAAGAGAGATTCGCCAGGTCGTGAGGATCCTGGAGAGGATTCGTGAATGGAGGATTCGTCGTGGAGAAGACTAAGTCTCTCAAGATTCTCGAGGGATGCTTGAGGAACCTCCTCGCTTGGGAGGAACTCTCGAAGAGGGAGGGATGCTACACTCTCAACATTCTAGGAGAAGACTACTCAATCTTCGATATTAAAGCATGTGTCTCGAAACTCGATGAGCCTCACCGCGAAGCCGTCAATGAGGTCTACATCTACTCACGCACTATCTCAACTCTCACAGGGTTGAAGCACAACAAAGTATACAACATCAAGGAAGTCGCCGCCGAGGGACTTCTCATTTTAGCCGAGGAGTTAGGGTTATGAAGTACGGTGTTGATGGGCACTTAGAGGACCTCACCGAAGGTCTTCTAGTGGAGTGGAGGAGAAGTCTTCCTCCCGAAAAGCGCGTTGTCGAGAAGAGAAGAACTCTCTTGGCAACACAAATCGAGTATCGTAGGACTCGTGAGGTCTACAACAAGAACGGCTTCCCCGAAGCTTCCCTTTATTCCGGGAGTTTCTCGAGAGCCTACAATCCTAGCTCCCGTAAGCGTGGTTGGGGTAAGCCTCGGGAGGATCGATGAAAGCAACCTACGACGATAAGGTCTTCGGTGGTACTCCACTTGAGGAAGCACTCCCGGTGAATCTCGGTGGGGGAAACCCCGAGTTCACCTATGAGCCTCGATGCCGAGTTTGCAAGAAGGGTCGAGACTTCGTTGGGACTATCAACACTCTAGTCTTGTCCGGACTCGCCTACACCGAGATTCTTCGGATGATCGAGCCTCAAAACGAGAAGTACCGCAAAATCGGCGAAGGCATCTCCTACCAAAGCCTCTACAACCACGTCCACAACCACATGCCTCCGAAGTCGTGGATTGTTCGTAAGAGTCTCGAGAAGAGAGCGCTTCAAGCCTCTCAAAGCCTCGAGAAGATGGTGGACTCACTCGTCACAGACACCTCCTACGCCGAGACCATGATGCAAATCGGCTTCCAAAACATGGTCGAGAATCCGAAGACCGTTTCCGCACGTGACGGACTCGACGCCGCTAAGACACTCCACGAGTTCGAGAAGGAAGCCAAAGAAGACTCCTCGATGGTTGAGGTCATGGCTCAACTCTCTCAAATCATTCAAGCGGTTCGGGAGGTCGTCACCGAGGATCAAATGAAGCAAATCCTCGCTAAGCTCGACAACGCTGAGGAGTTTGAACCCGACGAAGTCGAAGAACTCGAAGTCATTGAGGATTGAGGTAGCAAGTGAACATCATTGACCTATACGATTATTTCAAGAAGTACGATGTCTTCAAAGCATCTCTTGGGGAGTTAACGGTTCTCGAAACCTTCCCGAACGGTGAAGTGGAAGTACTCATTGGAGAGAAGCAATTTCTTCTCTACTCCGAAGCCGTTTTCTCTCTCGTGAAACTCTTCGATGCTTCTCAAACGTTTTGGAGCAAGCAATCTGTCACGGTTCGAGACTTTCTTCTCAAAACCTGGTTCGAAGAGAACCGCGAGAAAGTCGTCTTCTTCAACACGGATGGGGTGGGAAACATTCTCGACTCTTATCCTCGTGAAAGTCCTGCTCCTGTCTATGTAGTTCTCAAAACCCTCGCAGCGAAACTCCCTCAAACCCTCGACTTCGATAAGTTCATCGTTCAACCCTCTACACTCTATCTTCACTCTAAAGATTTCACACTCTCGATGTCTCCGAAGATCAAAGGCGGTGTTCTCAAACTCGCGGTTGGCTCACCCTCTTCCGAAATCTACACGTTCCTGAAGAAAGACTCCGAAGTCTTACTCTCACAACTAAGCGATCTTCTCGACTCGGTTGACTTCGAAGCCCAAAAGCTCTTCTATGATAAGATTCGCCTCGAAGAAGTCGCGGAAGCACTCTCCGTAGAACTCGCTCCGAAACTCGCGGAGGATCTCAAAGACAAACTCTTCGAAGCTTTTAGAGGAGCCCAAGAACTCGATTCTCGAGAGATTCTCACTCAAATCCTCGAGCCGAATCTCGCGATGAACTCACTCCTCAAACTCAACTTAACTATAGAAGAGATATATGGCCAATTGTGTTTTAGAGAGACTTTCACTGAGGAGACACTGTGAGCCCCGAAACACACGCACTCTCCACCCCCACTCCATATATATATAGCAACTTTCCGCACAGTGTCTTCTATGACGCGTTGATGTGTGCGGGGGTTTTGGCCCTAAGTTCGAAGGGTTCTTGCGATCGTCGTAGAGTCGCTGCTTGTCTGACAATCGATGGAGTTGTTGTTGGTTGGGGTGTCAATCACTCGAGTGTTGAGCCTCAATGTGATGAGGCTGGACACCTCATGTCCGATGGCCACTGCGTGAGGACCATTCATGCTGAGGAAGCCGTTCTAACTCTTGCAGATAAAGGCCGTAGGGGTTTTTCTACTCTCTACGTCTCCGATAGTCCGTGTTGGGAGTGTTGCAAGAAAATCGCCTTCCACGACATCGATCGTGTCGTCTATGTGAGGGAGTATAGGCCCTCCTACGCGGGTTTTAGGCTTCTTCAAGAGTGTGGAGTGTCTTTGGAGCAGTGCGAGTTTCCCTCCGATTTTCTGGAGAGTCTTGTCTCTTCCCCGCTTTTCGACCTATCCGTTAGACCTGTCAATCTCGACTCCGAAGTCGTCAATCTCGAAGGAGAGTAGTCTCTTATGTCCTCCATCATCTTAGTCGCGTTTGGGTTTCTCTTCGCGCTTCTCGCAGTCGTGTTCTATCTTCTCTCCCGCGAATTCTTCTTCAAGGCGGTGATGCTTGTCTCTGAGAAGTCTTCTCGACACTATCACTCGCTTTCGAAGATTCTCGGCTTCTTGAGTTTTCTCTGCGCAGTCGCCGTTTTCGTTGAGATCATTGCAGTCTTGTGGAGTCCCCGTTGAGTCCACATATGGGTTTCGCACTCAGAGATCTTTCAATCTCATATGGACTACACGCTCAGAGATCTTTCAATCCCATCTAAGGAGTTCTTCCAATGAAGTCACCCGCCGAACTCGTTCGAGAGTTTCACCGTGTCTATAGCATGCCTATCTATGATTCGCCTCATCGTCCTTCTTCGGAGAGAGCCAAACTTCGTGTTGGTCTCATTCTCGAGGAGTTCTGTGAACTTCTCTCGGGAGTCTACGATAACGGCTCCAAGACTTGGACGAGTATCTACTCGACGACGATCAAGAATGCACTTCCTGACTCTAAAGACCCCGGAGACTACAATGAGGTGGAAGTCGCTGACGCTTTAGCCGACCTTGTCTACGTGATTTACGGTATGGCTCTTGAGCTTGGCATTCCACTCGATGCCGTTCTTGAGGAAGTTCACCGTTCCAATCTCTCGAAGCTCGGTGAGGATGGCAAGCCTATCTACCGCGAGGATGGGAAGGTGATGAAGGGTCCGAACTTCTTTGAGCCTGATATCCGCAAGGTTCTCAGAGACCATCACAAGCCTGGTTCCTTCTAGTCCATATATATAGGACCCCTCCCAATCGACTCCTCCCGATCGATTTCTCTAGTTTCTCCTGGCTAGTCAAAATCGGTTGGGAGGAGTTTTGTGTTTCCACTTGATTATTTATAGGTTTTCCTATAAAATATAGGTATGGGAGCCGAAAAGGCTTCCCCATACAAGGAGGAAAGACATGCAGACGCTCATCGTTGAGGCGGACAAGACCACCGTTCTCCCCGTCTTCAAGAATCCGGACGGGACTTTCGAGGTCATCTACGAGAACTTCACCCGGACTTACACTCACGAGAACCTCAAGAACGCTTTCGAAGGCGGAGCGCTCGTAGACGACGGACACGTCTTCTACCTGGTTCTCCCCAAGACTCCGCAGGAAGACGCGGCTTGGCTCACTCCTGTCGACTTCTACCTCCAGGAGTTCAAGGTCAACGGAGAACACGTCGAGTACTGGATGCGAATCAAGAAGGACGACGTCTGGACTCCGATCCACGTTTCGAAGAAGGGACTCAACCCGGTCACCGAGACTCTCTCCTACGATGAGTTCTTCCACCGTAGGGTTCTCCCCACCGGAATGTTCCCGATCGATGAGACTCTCCACTACTCCGACTACTTCTACCGGGTCCACTCCACCCGAGAGTACGTGGAGCTCGCTCGATTCAACAGCGATGAGGCCATCACAGACTTCATCGAGTGGCTCTAGGAGAAGAGATGGCTACCTACAAGGAACTCGAGTCCGCAATTCTCATTGAGGCCCGAAAGTTCGGGGGATTCGATGAGATGAACTTCGAAGACGCTTTCGAACTCATCGTAGGAGTCCTCGAACAGTGTGGCGCTTACCACGATGGAGAGGACTTGGTCTACTACTACGCTAACTACAACGGTGAGCCTCGCCTCATTGAGGTGAGCACTCTCGACTTCGTTGGCTTCTTCCTGGGGTGATTTCAATGACCTACTACCCGACCCTCGACTTCATCTTCCACTCCGTAGACCGTCGACTCGTAGACAGTGACGGAATCGCTGGAACCCGATTCGACGCTTTTGAAGAGGAACTCTACAAGTTCTGCGTTGAAGCAGGCAACATCGACGAACTCCCACGACTCGTCTCCTATCGTCTCGATGGTGAAAACCACGAAGAGGCTTTCGAAGAAGTCTCACGTCTCCTCTACAATCGAGCCGTCTACGGGAAGTCTTACAGCAAAAACGCCGTCACCCCCGTCGACTTTGTCTCTAAACTCAGCGAAAACACTCGAGAGAGGCTTGGACTCTACCTCGATTCCTGCGTAGAAGGACTCCAATTCTTCCCGAGCCCTAATGCCAAGACTCTCTCAATTCAGTGTCCCGCCGACTTTGACCACGTCACTTACGGAACCGTAGTGCAAGTAGGCTTAGAGACTTTCTTCCTAACACGCATGGGCGGGAAAGGATTCTGGGTTTCGGCTACCGGCACACACTACACTCTCTTCGAATTCTTCGATTTTCTCGTCAAGAAAGTCGCTCTCGGAGAGACTCTTCATTGCCTCTACACTAACTAGGAACAATCATGAGAGACCGCATGCTTAGAAACTTTCTCGAAGAGACCCGCATCAAGATGGCTAGTCTACACGCTTTGGCACTCGATCCCCAAGGACGCGTGTCTATCAAAGTCTCACGTCTCGGGAAGCCGATCACGAGCTTCACCGACCTCTCTCGAATGAAGGTCGGGACTATTCTCCAGACCACCACTCACGGAGAAGTCGAGAAGATGAAGTTCAGCAAAGTCGAGAAGTGGGTCGACCGCTTCGGAAACCAGGAGTCCAATTCCTTCTTCTTCTTTACACTCGCCGAAGACTACTTCAATGGAGACTCTGTGACTCTCGTGAAGGGAGGGTTTCCTAATGACCCCCGATGAAGTCTTCCAGAACTTTCTCACGGACTACAACTTAGCCCGTCTCGAAGTCGAGAAGGTCATCTCCGAGAAGTACGACGTGAATCTCGAGATCATTGACCTAGACAAGCCTATTCACAACTACGATGACTTTTGGCTCACTTTCGTTCCAGGCGATGTTCTCGTCACGAATAGTCGACTCGTCTTTCTCAAACTCGATGGGTTCGAAGGCCGCTGGGTTGACTCTCGAGGTGCTCAAATCACGGACAAAGAACTCTTCTACAAACTCGTCTCTAGAGCGTTTTATGGAGACAAGATCAAACTCGCTCACGTAGCCGCTCAAAGCTTCTAAGGAGAAATTCAAGTGAATGCTCAAATGAACAAGGAACTCTACGCACTTCGAAGTCAAATCGGGAAGTTCTATGATGAGACCCTTAAGAGTCTCGAGTCTTCACCTGCTCCACTCCCGATGAAGGATCATGGAGGCGAATTCAATCTCCCATTTCGAGAGTTTTTCAGGCTCGGAGTGGGTTCACACATCAAACTCTCGGACGGAACCCACTTCTTCAAGGTTAGTCTTCCGAAGGACACTTGGGTCAACGGCCTGGGTTTTCGACTCTCTAACTTCGAAGTAGTGTGTCTCATCATTGACTCCTACCTCGCCTCCTGTAACCCCGCGTTTCTCATCAATCTGGAGGTAACTCACGATGAACGTTAACGACTTCAAGACCCTCCCGGTTGGCCAAGTCATTCGGACGGGTATTTTCGAGTTCAAGAAGGTGAATCTGTCCTACTGGAAGATGTCCGCCCACGCGTCTTTCACTCCTGGAGACATGGAGACTGTTCTTCGTTTTCTTCAATCCGAGAAGTCCGATCTCGCGATTCTCAATCTTCTCGATAAGAGCAGCAAGATGCCTCCCTACCCGGATGGGGCTGTTTCTCATGGGTGACTATCGGAGTCTCATCGAAGCCTACCACAAACTCTTCCTTCAAGCCAATCAAATCTTCGAAGGACAACTCGACATCCCTATCGTATTCGACTCTCGCGTGGAAGGCGAAGTCCCACTCATCGTCTCTTCGATCTCTAGTCTCTACAACGTTAGGCCTGGTGTTCGGCTCGGGATTGGCTTTATGAGGTTCATGAGGGTTCACCACACTCCTGGGTGGATTCGGTGGGACGGAGTTTCTGTTGAGCATAGTGAGGTCTTTCTCACGATTCTCAAAGCGGCGGACTCAGGTAGTAAGCTCACAGTTTCTCGATGATTCTCTCGTTTCCCAGTTGATTGTTTATAGGTTTTCCTATAAAATAATGGTATGAGGCCAAAGAGGTGGGTCTCCAAAACGAAGGAGAGAGCAGTGAACTACACCGAAGTCATCAAAGCTGCAGAGAAAGATCGCGAAGAGTCGCTCGAGTTCATCAACACTCCGAACTACTTCGACATCTTCATCCGCCAGGAAGACGAAGCCGACCCGATGGTGATTCGAAGTTTCAAGAGTATCACAGATACCCCGGCCGGAACCCTCATCACCCTCTACGGGCTCGCCTACATGAAGACGACCGGCGACTTTTGGGTCTCTTACGATGGCCGCTTCATCACAGACTTCGACTTCTTCCTCACCCTTCTCAAGGCCGTAGAGGACGGAGTAGCAATTCGACTCGCCTACCGATCCAAGCGTTCTTGGGTCAAGTCCTCGAAAGGAGAAGAAAATGGACGCTAAGGTACTCAGCGAGACTATGGAGCGGCACAAAGAAAGGCCCCGCGAACTCTCGATGGTGAAGCTCTCAGAGCCGATCCTCATCGCAAACAAAGAGAAGAAGGTGAGTCTCCCGGTCTGGGACTTCAAGGATCTTCTCTGGCTCCCAATCGGAACACTCATTCATGCGGACGGCGAATACTTCATGAAGAAAAGTACAGCCTTCTGGACTTCAACCCTCTGTGAGGAGTCTCTAAGCACGGAGAAGCTTTTCTCGGTCTTCGCCTCTCTCACAGCGGACGAGTTTCCGATCTGTTTCATCTTCATTCCTGACACCAACAAGGGAGTCTAGTCATGACCTCCAAGGGAGATCTTAAGAACGCTTTCGAACGACTCGACCGAGTCCGTAGTGAGCTCTACGAGATTGTCCTCGATGAGCCTATCGAGATTCTCGACAAGAACGAGCGTAGCATCCTCTTCGAAATCTCCAACGTCGAGGAACTCTACGATCTCGAGACAGGGACGGTTCTCTACTATAGAGGCGAATCCTTCACGAAGACGGTTAGCGGAGATTGGGCTTCAACCTCTAAGGGAAGAGTGGATAGCTTCCAGATGTTCAAGTTTCTTCTCTTCGGAGGCCAATTCAAGTGCCTCCACGATCCGGGGGTAGACGAATGAATCTCAAAGAGTGCTTCGAAGAGCTCAACGACATCGTGAGTTCTCTAACATTGAAGACAATCAAAGTCAAGTGGAGTAATGGGGGTTTTTCAACCTACCCTCTCGAAGAATTTGTGAAGCTCCCCGACGAAACAGTACTTTGTAGCTCGGAAGATGACTTCTTCCTAAAAGTCCAGGGCGACCAGGGAGTTTGGCTTTCTTCAGGCAGGAACTATTCGAGTGAAGAACTCTTCAATCTTCTCTATAGGACTCTAGAAGGGGGAATTCAACTCTACGCGTCTTCTACGGAGTTGATCGCAGAAGGGTTGCGAAAGTGATTTTTTCGACTTTCGAAGAACTCGAGGAGAAGTATCCTGACCGCGTCTATCGCCGTGGAGGGTTCCAAGTCATTCTCAATAAGACGACGGACGAGAACTACATTGCTCCGTTCGTCGCTCTTCGAGCTTTAGTTAGTGAATCTCAAGAAGTCGAGATTTTCGATGAAACCCACTGCGAACATTGCTTCTAGGGAGACGGACTTGTCTACTTCCACTCTCACCCTAGACATTTACGACAGGACCTTCGACCTGGAGAAGGTTCATCCTGGGACTTGTCTAAGTGTTGATGACGGTGATTGGTTCGTCTCCCGAACCCCAGACGGGTGGGTCGATGGCCAAGGCACTTCTTGGTCTAGTGTTGAACTCGCCGATTGGGCTCTAGACGGAGGCTATGTCCCGCGTTTCAAGAGACTCAACTAAGCCTCCCGTAAGTTCCTCTAAACTTTGAAAGAAACTCTCCGCTACTACCTTAAGGAGTACTACTGTGAGAAAGTTCACGTCTAGAGAAATCGACGAAATCACCGAAGTCTTCAAAGCAACTCTCGAGGCATGCACCTCGAAGACGGCTCGCTCTAAGACCTCGGGGTCTGTAGTTCAAATCGAAGGCGACGAGGTTGATCTCAACTCTCTCCCCACCGGCACAGCTCTTGTCTGTGATTCAGGCATCGCCTACCGCACTTCTCAGGGTTGGTTCGGGACTCTTCTCTGGGACGACAATGTGAGTAGTGGAGTGATCGCCTCAGAACTCGCCGAAGACCCTTCTGTCAAGTTCCTGTACAACCCCTCCCGGTCCTACCCTACCGGCTCTGTTGAGATCGGAGGCAAGAGAGAGTGGACTAAGAGTGTTCTCACGAACGGAGTCATTAAGCTCGACTCGGGGTCTCTTGACCTTTCTCCTGACTCCCTCGGTTCCGGATGTGTATTCCGCATCAACGGGTCATTCACCTACCTCCTCCCTCCGGAAAACATCATCTATAGTCAAGACGGGAAGAGATTCTACACTATTGACGACTTCTCCGACGATGTCGTTTCTAAGTTCAGGTTCCCGTTCTCACTTGAAGTCTTTTCCCGCTAGTATCTAGGAGTAGACATGATTAGCAAGACTACTAGTAGTGTAACCCTCTGGACTCCAAGTGGAGACGCTATCAATTTGACTAATCTTCCCTACCAGACAGTCATCCAGGGTTGGAATAGCGAGATCTTCGCTGTCAACCTCGTGGATGGCTGGTATGGCCCGACCGGCTACGGGATCTTCGGCTCAGATGACGAAGACACCGCAGAGGCTTTCAAGAGTGATCCTACTTGTGAGGGCGTCCGAGTCGCTTTTGACCCCACTAAGAGTACTCCGAGAGGCGTTTGGGAGGCTCGTAGTCCTGAAGACATTGAGACACTCATCGAGGACTTGCTCTTCATGGAGTTTTCGGACGGGACTAGAGTCGACTTCATGGACTACGCTAGTCGCTCACTCAACTTCGCTAAAGTCTTCCGCTCCAATGACGGCACTCTAGTTCTCCTCTACGGGTCTAAGTGGTGGAGCTTCGATGAGGGTTCACTCTCGGGCGGTGTTGAGGCTCTCAGCGAACTTCTCGGACTCGATTTCGGAGACGACAGCGCTTGGGGCAAGATTGAGTCTCTCTCCTACCCGATTCGCATCGAGTTCTTCTGCTAAGCCTCTTCTCACCCACTAAGCCACCCTTCTTCTTCAATGTTGGAGGGTGGTTTTCTTTGTCTTCCAGTTGATTGTTTATAAGTTTTCCTATAAAATATAGGTATGAGGCCGAGAAGAGGACTTCAACTACAAGGAGAACAATCATGAACTACGAACTTTCGGACAAGCTCAAGGGCGC